>Ga0153915_10000066_pt1 | contig 91224 bp, 98 predicted proteins | sample Opewatmetagenome_2_FD_107003 | JGI IMG/M metagenome (GOLD analysis project Ga0153915, IMG submission 107003) | Freshwater wetland microbial communities from Ohio, USA - Open water 3 Core 3 Depth 3 metaG | ecosystem: Environmental > Aquatic > Freshwater > Wetlands | place: USA: Ohio, Lake Erie...
CACAGATATGTGTAGCTAATGCATCTCGATGTAGAAGTTGTGATTCAACTAAATATACATATTCATGTTCAAATAATGTAACAATTAAAACCAACGATTGTGGAAGTAAAGAAAATTATACTTGCACTTCTCCACAGATATGTGTAGCTAATGCTACAAGATGCAGGAATAGCAGTTAAGGGTTAATTTTTAGGTATTTCTCAGTGCAATAAAGTTTAAAAAATCTTTTTTTCTATTTTGATAATAGGAAATGACAGAGACAATTGGGGATAATATGATGTATGGATTTACAGTGCAAAACTGGAAAGCAAAGGTTTTGGAAGGAATGGTAAATCTTACCCATTTGGGGGAAGAATTCAGTTTAGTGGAAGATTCTTTTGGTTATGATGAACAAAGAGGGACAGCATGTGTTGCTGATGGGGTCAGAAGAGACTTTAAGGATGGAAGCGTTGTTGCTATAAACCCTAAGAATATAATGAAGTTTCTTAATGAAGAATATCCAAACCCAAGCCCGGCAAAAGAAGTAGCAGATGATTATGTAAGAATGTTTATGCAGGGCAAATCTCCAACAGAGATAAATAAAGCAATATGGGAATACCAGCAAAAAAAAGGTTTAGTACCAACAGACTATTTGGCTAAAGACTTAGCAGGATGTACTTTTGCAGGAGTTTTTAGACTAACAAACAGATTTTTTAGTTATACTTTTATGAATGCTGCTGGGATTGCGGTGATAGATAAGAAAGGAAATTTGATGTTTAAGACTCCTGACGATGGGGAACATTCCTTTGAGAAAAATCCTTATTTAGAAAAAATTCTTGAACAGCATGGAGGTTTTGCTTGTCAAGAAGGAAGAAGACTGATAAGAAGCCAATACAGAAATAAGCCAAATGAACCATTTGCTTACGGCGCTTTAACAGGAGAACCAGAAGCACTTTACTATGTTCATGATGGACACGAGGAAATTGAAACAGGAAATTATATTTTATTATTTACAGACGGGATTAGAGACTTATTATTTCCACGCAGTGAAGGAGAAAGAGAGCCAGATAGTATAGATGAAAAATATGTTGCAAAAATTTTAGCTGGAGATGCTAATGGACTTAGAGGATTATGCAGGAAAAATGTTTCTACAGAGGGAACCTTAATTGTCTGGGAGATAAAATAATTTATAATAGGGTAATCTTTTTTGTAAATTTCTTAGCTAAATTAAAATAATAATCAATCTCTCCTTGAGATAATTTTTTTCTTTTTTTATAATTTTCATACAAACTTTCTAATTGCCCTTTCTCCTCTTTATCACTATCTGCATTATTCAGGCATTTTTCATAATCAAAAATTAATTTTCCAGTTCTGAAATAATTAATAATCTGCAATTTTCTTCTTAAATGAGCCATTAAAGCCTTTGTCAGATTAAATTCACTTATCTCTTTAAAATATCCGTCTAATTCGAATCTATCTTTTTCTTTTATCTGGTCTTTTATTTCTTCTTTTGTCAGCGGATGTTCTATTAAATATTTCTTTGTTCTTTCAAATTCAGGAGTAGAATAGATAACTCTTGAGCCGTCTTTAGTTACAATTGTTATGTAAGTGCTGAAACTTTTTCTTCTTTGTATATAATCTTTAATGCCTTCAAGAGTATTGAAATATTGCGCAGCAAAATGATGCTGTTTTAAGGAATTAAAAAGAAAATTTATCTCTTCTTCAAAATTTATCCCTTTTTGTTCTTTTAAAAATATCATATGGTCAATATCTGATTTTCCTTCTGCAAACTGCTGTGTGTTTGCAGAGCCAAATATTAAAATTCCGGCTAGATTATTTTTATACCTCTTTAAAAGAAAATCTCTTATTTGTTGAATATCATCTTCTAAAGGCATTTTATCTTACCCTTCCAAATAATTCTTCCAGATTAAATTCAAACAGAGGCAAAATAAGATTTTCTAAATTCATCTTTTAAATATCTCTTCTAAATTAATTTCAAACAAAGACACAGGCATTTTTATCTTCCAATTCTTTAAAATCCTTGGATGAATCTCTCCCAAATATCCAATAGTCTTGTTTTCTATTTTTATTGCTGCAACTCTGCCGTCAATGAAATAAGAAGGAAATTTGTCTGATTCAAGAATTCTTACTTCTAAATTTATCATTCTGAGAAGATATTCCAGAATCTGCCTTGCTTCTGTAAAATTTCCTGGAGTTATTGCAAGGCTGAGATGCTCTTCTTCTCCAGACTGGGAAAAGACTTTTCCAAGTTCAAATATCTTTTGCGGATATTCTGAATCAACATTCTCTGAAAGTATCTTTAACAAATAGTGACTTAGATCCTTCCTCATGATATTATACTCTGTCTTGGATTCTTCCAATTCAATGAAATCTTCTTCAAGCATGGACATTTTTTTGAATTGCTCTCTCTTGTTTGTAAGATGATAATTTGAAACTTCCAGAATATTCAGCCCTGCAAGAACCTGTCCTATTTTTCTTTTTATGATTTCTCTCTCATTTTCTTTTCCTACTGTTGCTATTTTAGGAATTTCTGGAATAAACCTCTCATAGCCATAAGCTATTGCTACATCTTCTATTAAATCAACTTCATGAAGAATATCAACTCTCCAGGGAGGAATTTCAACATTTCCCTTATTATAATTAAGCCCCATTTTTTCCGCCAGTTCTTTAAGTTCTTTCTCTGTCAGATTTAATCCAAGAAGATTGTTTGTATTCTGAAGGTCTATTTTCATTTTCTCATTTGTCAGGTTTGGAGTTACCTTTTTAGTTTTGCCTTCAACAAGTTCCATCTGATAAATTTTTCCTCCCATGTCCGCAAGATTTGTTACAATTATATTGAGGCATCTGCTCAGAACTTCAAAATCAAATCCAGAGCATTCAACAAAAACATCTGTAGTTTCATCTGTTATTTTCCCTGTTTTCTGGGAATTTATTATAGGAGGCATACTTAATACATTATTCTCTGAATCAACAAATATCGGGAATTTTGCCTTCCCAGCCAGTAGATTCGCATATTCTCTTCCCTTTGGATGCCTTTGCAATATCTGCAGTCCTGACATTTCTCTCTCTGTTTCAAGAGGAATGAATTTTATCTTGTCGGGCTCGAGAGCCTTGAAGGTTATTGGAAGTTTAATCTTTTCAAGAGGGTAAATTCCTATTGCCGCTTTCTTTCTCTTTCTCCCAAGGGTTAAATGCAGTTTTTCCTGTATATCAACAATTTCCTTTATTTTATCATCATCAAACTTCAGCCCCTTAATTATGGCACATGCAATATAAGGACGGACATCTTTTACAGAAGAATCTATTGTAACAGAATAATTCTTCTCTGGCTTATTTACCTTGTATTCTTTAAGTCCTGTCTGTTTCCCTAAAAATCCCAAGAAAGCCCTCTTGAATCCATGATAAGAAAGCAAATCTGGGCGGTTTGGAAATACTTCGATTTCAATTTCATTATCATCAAATCTTTCAAGCGGAGTTCCGAACATGGCTATTCTGTTCTGCATTTTCTCGTCTAACTTTCCTATTTCTTTTTCAAATTGTTTTCGTGGAAAAACTGTTGATGCCATATTAATGTTTTAATTTATTCATTACCTCTTCAGCATTTAATTCCTTATAATCACTTTCAGGCCAGGTGTTTAATTTATCATTCTTGTATCTTGGAACCAGATGAATATGAAAATGAAAAACAGATTGCTGAGCGTCTCTGCCGCTTGCATGGAGAATATTAACCCCTGTTGCATTTAATTTTTTCTTTATTATTAATGCGGTTTCTTTTGAAACAGAAATTATCTCTCTTAAATAATCTTTATCTATATCAAAGATGTTTTCAAAATGCTTTTTCGGTATAACTAAAAGATGCCCCTTTGAAATAGGGTTTACATCTAAGAATGCTAAAACTTTTTCACTTTCATAAACCTTCTTTGCAGGAATTTCTCCCTTCACAATCTTGCAAAAGATACAATCATTCATTTTAATTCAATCACCCAATGTCCATATTTAGTTATTTCTTCAGGCGAGTTAAACCTTGTTAGATACACCTTATTCAAATTTTTAACTATCTTTTTAAAAACTCTCCCTGTATATTTTTTCGTTGTGGGATTGTATTCTTCAAATATTATAATATCTCCTTCTTTGATGTCAAAATCAGCCAATCTTACATCTGCTGTTTTCTTTCCATCTAACATCCTCTGAAATAAATCAGGCCAGGTTTTCTTTTTTATTTCCATCTTATTTCATCCAAAATTTCATTTTTCTCAATTTAGATAAATCGTTCTTGTATGTTTCACGAAGGTCTTTTATATTGTAATAATCCATAATCATCCTGTCAGAGCCTGGACCCCATGCAAGAACAGTCATTTTTTCTCCGAGCAAAGGAATAGTAACTTCTGGTCTGAAAATTCCAGCTCCTCCAAGCTCAAGCCATATTTTCTTTTCAGGATGCCAGACATCAATCTCAACACTTGGCTCTGTATAAGGGAAATAAGAAGGCCTGAATCTGATTTTATCAAATCCCATTTTGTTGAAGAACTCTTTCAGATAGCCAAGAAGGTGCCTGAAATTCAGATTTGGAGCGACAACTATTCCTTCTGTCTGGTTGAATTCAAAACCATGGCTCCAGTCAACAGTTTCATTCCTGAAACATCTTCCTATTGCGAAGAATTTTGCAGGAATATTTTTTTTGTCAAGATTTGCCAGCGTATTTGCAGAAAGGCATGTCGTATGTGTCCTCAAAACAGTTTTTTTTGCTTCCTCTTCATTCCATGAATACTGCCATCCCTTGCTTCCATCAACTCCTTCTTCATGACTTTCTTTTATTGCTTTTACTAATTTCCTGTCAGGCAATTCTGATTTTTTCTTTATGAAAAAAGTATCCTGCATCTCTCTTACAGGATGGTCCTGAGCCGTGAATAAAGCATCAAAATTCCAGAAAGAACTTTGTATCATATTTCCTGACATTTCAGTAAATCCCATATCTGTCCATACTCTTCTTATATAATCTGTTGCCTGATTTACAAAATGCCTTTTTCCTCCGTTTATTGCAGGCAAGGAAGAAGTAATATCATATCTCCTGAATTTTTTTCCCTTCCATGAAGACTCTTTTTCAAGAAGCTTCGAAGTGACTGCTTCAATCAGCTCTCCTGTTTTTTTCTCGCTTTTTATTATTTCTTCTCCAAGAGGAGTAATATGAATTCCAACTGTTTCTTCTTCTCTTATCTGAATTATGTTTTTCCTGTTTTCCAGAGATTTTAATGCATATAATTGTTCAGGATTAAGGGAATGATAGTCCAATGGAAGAGATTCTATAAACAATTCTTCAAGACTTTTTCTTGATATCTCCTCTTTTCTCTCCTCAAGTATAACCTTTCCGTTTTTTATATCAACCAGAGCCTTTTTTTTCAGCACCCCTATTGATGCCTTAAATTCATCATCTGAAAGAGAACTTTGCTTCTGTGCTTCTTCCAGTTTAAGGATTCTCTTTTCATTAAGCAGATTTAATAACCTTCTCTCAGGCAGTCCTTTCTTCCTGTATAATGCTCCATTGATTCCTATTTCAACAATTTTTTTCTTGTTTTTTGAAAGAGTTACTATGTTCTTGTTTCCTAAATATTCCAGAGCTCTTAAAACAGAAGTTTTGTCTAATCTTGTATTTTCACATATTGTGTTTATATTCTGGTCTTTAAGATGATGGATTATCTTTCTCTCATTAGGGCTTAACGATTCTATTATTTTATCTGTTGTTTGCATATAAATTCTAAAGAATTTGTGTTTAAAAAAGATATCTTTCTAAGATTCAACAAGCATCCAAGTCAACATTGAAGACAACCTGCGGTTTTCTCTCACACATTTTCCCTCTCCTATCTGTTTAGCGATTTCTTTTTACACCTCAACCAAAATCACAAAGCCGACTTTTTTATTCAATTAACATATCTGTCGGCATGCCTAAAATCAATCCCAGAGACTTCAAATCGATAGCATCTCTTTTCTGGTTTTTGTAAATAAATTTCATTTTTAGCTTATTTTTGTTGCAAATCATGACATTCTGTCTTATTCTTGCAATGACTGCTGTTTTTTCTTTTTCACTTGAGTTTATAATTTCATCAAGATTTATTCCTATAACAACCCCTTTTTTTCTGGCTAATTTTGCAAGAACATGATTTAATCCAGAATTTCTCTGCTTTTGAGAATCTTTTCTTCCTGCTTGATTTAAAAGCAGAATGCTTATATCTTCCTTCTCAAGAACTTTTCTGTTTGTTTCATCATCTCCTGAAAAAATTATTTTCTTTCCTGAATTTTCTTTTATCAGCTTTCTTGCTTTTTCAAAATTGTTTTCCTGAATCAGAATTTGTTCCATAACTAAACCTCCCCGATTGTTGTTCCTTTAAACTTTTTGTTTCTAAGAAGATTGTCAAGATTTTTCAGATTTTTTCCTATGATATAAGTTGGTATTTTTCTTTCCATAATTCTATCCGCTGCTGTCTGGTCTAAAACAAAATGCTGTCCGGGCTTGAATTTTTCCCGGTTTGCCATCTTCAAAAAATCTTTCCATGATATTTTTGGAATAAATTTTGCATCCTTGAATTTTTCTGGATTTTTGCTGTAAAGGCCGGGAACTTTTGTAAGGTTTATGAAAATAGTCTTGAAATACGATGCTATTTCAACAGCAGTGGAATCAGAAGTTTGTTTTGGTTTGTATTCCAAGGCTCCGCAGAAAACAACATCTTCTTTCTTTATGTATTTCTTTACTGTTTTTAATGTATGAGGAATTCCTTCTTCAGGATTTAAATTAAAAAGATAGCTCATGAATCTTGCATTCATTCTTGTCGCAGAAATTCCTGAAAAACTTTGCAGTTCCTGATTTAATCCTATTTCCTTTAAAGAATTGATATATTTTCTTGCAATGCTTCCTCCTCCGCATACAATTATGAATTTATATTTTTTTGAATTTTTTAGGATTACCTTCTTGAATTTTCTCAAAAAATTTGTATCTATCTCATCAGGAATGATGATGCTGCCGCCAAGACTCAGAACAATTATCCTCTTTTTCATAAGATTAGGATAGAAGCAAAATTTAAAAAACTATTGAATTATGTGTTTATATGAAATCTGAAAAATCTAATCTGGAAGAAACGCTTATTCAGGTGGGATTAAGGATAGCAAAAAGAGGAGAAGGAGCACTATTTGTTGTAGGAGACGTTTCTTACAAGCCTTTAGTTGCCCAGAAAGTTCCTCCGTTTAAAATTACTGATAATCCAAAACTTCTTGAATCACTGGCTTTAATCGACGGGGCAGTTGTAATTGACCAAAGAGGTTTCCTAAAAGCTTATGGCGTTATGATAAAAAGCAAAAAAATATTCAAGAATTATGGAACAAGGCATAGTGCTGCTTTAAGTGCTGCAATAGGAGATAACCTTGTTGTTATAGTTTCAGAAGAAGACAGGAAAGTCAAAATTCTTAAGCAGGGCAAAATGGTCATGCAGCTTGATGCTTTGCAGAAGAATGTTGAAAAATCTGTTCCGAATGTTGTAGCAGTTTTGGAAGCAGTAGGAGCAGGGGCATTGGGAACTATAGGAACAAGTATGTTTGCTCCTGCTTTGGGAGTCTCATTAATTCCAGGAGTGATTATATTTGGTTCAGCTTATTATATAATAAAATTATTAAACAAAAGATTAGAAAGATAAAAATTTCTCTGATAAAATTTCAAAACAATAAATTTATCAGATAGTAAATAATTTATTGTCTTTTACATTAAAAATTTTTAATCTTGCTCCGCAATCAAGCCAGCCATGAGCATAATTAATTGCTGCAAAAACATTTACAAAATCCTTATTCTTTTCAAAATACCCCGAATCTGAGAGGTAATTTGAAACCATGTCTATAATCTCCTGTGCTTCTTTTTCCTTTCCATGCGAGATATTCCTTCTGGCTATCTCCAGAGCCTTTTCTGTCAAGCTTCTGTATTTCTTTATTTTCTCTTCGGTTATTTTATCCTGCATCATTTTGGAAGGATTATTTTATTTATAAACATTTCAAAAATTTTATTTTTGCAGGAATTATAAACAGAAAGGGTTAAAAATTTGTTTTTACTGGTTATAAAATGAAAAAGAGGGGCAGGAAAAAGGTAAATTCTCTTAAAAAAAATCAGAGGGGTTTATCCACAATAGTAGTTACTTTGATTATAGTCCTTGTTTCCCTTGTTGCTGTCGGTGTTGTCTGGGTTGTAATTAAAAATGTAATTAACAGCGGGTCTAATGATATTACATTAGGAAAATTTACTATAAATCTGAAAATAGAGGATGCTTATGAATCATCAGGGAATATAACTGTCAAGGTAAAAAGGAATGTTGGCGAGGGAGACCTTGTGAAAATTAAATTTGTTCTATCTGATGATGAAAATTCAGAGATAATAACTCGGGATACAGATTTAACCGAATTGAAAACCAAGACCTTTACTCTCGACCCAGCAGAGCTAAGCCCATCAAGCATACTGACTGTGTCTATTGCTCCTGTCTTTAAATTAACCGATGGGACAGAAAGTCTTGGTGATATTGCGGATACTTACACAATTAGTTCAACAGGAGAAGATGAAAGTTGCACCCCTGACTGCACCGGTTTAGGATGCGGTCTTGACCCTGTCTGCGGAGAATCATGCGGAAGTTGCTCTGGTTCTTATGTATGCACAAGCGGAATATGTATCAGCCCAACCTGCACTCCTGATTGCGAAGAATTGGAATGCGGTTTGGATCCGATTTGCAATGAATCATGCGGAAGTTGCTCCAGCAATGAAGATTGCATTAGTGGTTTTTGTATAGAACAGGAAACATGCACCAAAGACTGCACTGATTTAGAATGCGGTTTGGATCCGATTTGCAATGAATCATGCGGAAGTTGCTCTGGAACTGCTGAATGCACTAATGGAGTATGTGTAACTCCTGAATGCGTTCCTAATTCAACTGAAGTTACCTGTAATGGCGCTACTTGCGGGAATAAAACAAATAATTGCGGAGAAATTGTCAATTGCGGAACATGCACTTCTGGTTCTTTGTGCACTTCTGGAAGCTGTGTCGTTTTAACTCCGGTTAATACAGGATATGTAGAAGAAACATGGCCTGGCTCATCAGGAATGTATTTTGGAAGCAGTGATTTATCAACAACTTCAAGTTATCAGGGAGATTATGTTCTTTTCCCTCCTTCAGACACAGATGGCTGTCTTTTGATTGTTAATTATATCTTTCCGGTAGGGGGTTATGAAAAAAGTCATATTTTCTTTAATCAGGAAACATCCATAGAAGTAGATGATGCTTATGAAATCTGGAAAACTTCTGCAGAATGCGAAGCAACAAAACTTCTTGATTAATATCCCCTAAACATATTATCAGACATATTTTTTGGAATTAAATTCGGTGCGGGTTTATTTGTCTGGGGGGGCGTTGGAGGAATTTTCTTGATGATAAATCTTGAACCAGTAACTTCAGAAATTATTGCTGATAGAATTAAATTACCAACAACAACTCTGTAAACACCCTGTGCCGTCGGTATTTTTGAAGCTTTTGAGAATATGCCGATAATTTCATCAATTTCCTCGCGGTTTAATACTATATCTGTCTGTCTTGTGCCCATTGTTCCAGTAACTCTCACTCGTTCATTGGGATTAACTTCAATGATTTTCACACCAAAATCCCCTATTAATGGGTTTAATTTTAGCAAATCTGTTTCTGCATTTGAACCTGCAACTGGCTTTAAATAATCAAGGTGAGAAGGCAATTTTGGTTCAGGAATATAAAGCAAACTCTTTGCAGCAGGTCTTGGTGGATATGGCTGACTAATTTGCATTGGTCTTTGCTGCGGCTCTGCCTGTTCCTGAACTACTTTTACAGCCGGCTTGCTAAAAGGATTTATAATTTTTTCTTCTGCAGGAATTACCGCTTCCATTGGTCTTGTATACACCGAAGGAATGATGGAGGGAATATTCATTTTTTCGGGCATTCTTCTAAACCTGACCTGTTTTTTTCCTTTCTCTTTTGATTCAATAATTTTTTCTAAATTTAGCAACTCTCCTTTTGCAGAATGATTTATTAACTCATTTGTAAAAACTAAAAGGAATTTTTTTTTGAATTCTAAAGAAATAGAGTCCATTTTAACTATTTAGTCTGGAGAATTTTGGATTGTTAGATTCCTGAGATGGAGGATATCCACCAACCTCAACAACACGATTAGATAATGGCGGCTGATAGGGTCTTTGCATCGGTTCTTGAATCTGTTCAGAAGTTTTTTCATGCAAAAGAGTTATTCCTTTGGCAATTATTTTATTCTGTTCAAGTAAGCTGTCTAATTTTTCTGTTATCTTTATGTTTGTTTTATCATCTGTTATTGGAACAGGTCCTTTTTCTGCTAATGTCTTGGCTGCAATTTCAAATAATTCAAGAAGTTTTGATATCTCTCCAGAAAGGTTGTCAAATCTTACTGCTAAATTAGTCATAACATGCTGAAGAGCAACAAAATTTTCTATCAGAATCTTTTCTGTTTTAATCTTCTCAGAATTTCCAGAATTGTTTATCTCTTTTTTAACACTCTTTTTCTTCTCTTTTTTCATTATATATAAAGGGTTTTTTTGTTTATAAAATTTTGTAATCTATTCAAAAGATATCCAGTCCTTTTTCTTCATTTTCTTCTGAATCTTCGCTGTATGATTGAACAGTTTCTTCATAAAATGCATCCTTATCTGCTTTTTTATGAATTTCTCTTTCTGCTCCTTTTATAACAGGAGCCTCTTCTGCTGCCTTCTCATGATGAATATTTCTTTCTTCTTTTTTAGGTTCATATTGCCTCGGTTCTTCTCCAATCTGTTTTTCTATTTCTGCAACATAATCAGAAATTTCTTTTGCCGCATCTGCATTGACGCTTATGCTGTCAATTCCTTTTTCAACAAGGAATTTTACCATTTCTTTTTTGCTTCCTGCCTGTCCGCAGATGCTGGTTTCCACATTATTCTTTTTGCAGACCCTTATTACAAATCCAAGTTGGTATAAAACCGCAGGATGCATCTCATTGTATAATGATTGGACTTGTTCATTTCCCCTGTCTATTGCAAGGATATATTGAGTTAAATCATTTGTCCCGAATGAAATAAACTTTATTCCCTCTTCGCAAAATTCTTTTATTAACTGGACAGCAGCAGGAGTCTCCACCATTATTCCTACCTTGGCATCCAAAAATTTTATTTCTTTTAATAATTCCTTCACCTTCTGAACTTCTTCAATAGAAATTACCTGTGGCATCATCACCCCTATTTTCTTTCCCGTCTCAGAAACTCTTTTTAATGCTCTTAGTTCTGCAGTTAAAATCTGTGGATTTTTTATTCCGTATCTTATTCCATGCATTCCAAGCATAGGGTTAACTTCTACAGTCTGGGGAGCCCCTTCCAAATCGCGGAATTCGTCAGTTCTTATATCTGAAGTTCTAATCCAGAGTTCGTCAAAGAATTTTGCTATTCCCAATATTCCCTTAAATATTACTTCTTCGTAATCTTTCATCTTGTTATGATTCAGAAAATATTCAGGATGTTTCCCTGACTCTGCAATTATTCCTTCTAACCTTACTAATCCAACCTGCTTCACTCCTGTTTTTGAAGCTCTCTCTGCAAATGTTGGCAAATCGACCATTACTTTTATTTTTGTTCTTGTCTTTGCAGTTACAGGAAGAATTTCTCTCTGTTTTGTTTCTGAAACTTTCCCTTTGTAAACTTTGCCTGAAGAGCCGTCCACTGTTATTATCTCTCCGTCTTTTAATTTTGATGTCGCTTCTCTCGTTCCGACCACTGCAGGAATTCCCATTTCTCTTGAAACAATTGCAGCATGTGCAGTTAATCCGCCTTCATCAGTTACAATTGCAGCAGATTTTTGCATGCTGACAACCATATCAGGATTTGTCATCTTTGTTACAAGAATATCTCCTATCTGAATTTTTTCCAAATCAGACATCTCTCTGACAATTTTGACTTTTCCAGATGCAATTCCGGAAGAAGCTGCTAATCCCGTCAAGATTATCTCCCCGCTGACTTTTCCCTCTTCAACTTTTTTTCCTATTGTTGTTATTGCCCTTGTCTGGACTATGAAAATTTCTTCTCCTTCTACTGCAAATTCTATGTCTTGTGGTTTTTTGTAATGCTCTTCTAATTTTAATGAAATTTCGGCAAGTTTTCTTATTTCATAATCTTTCAATACCTGCTGTTTTGACCTTTCTTCTTTTAACTTTACTATCTCCTGAGTTCCTGATGAACTTCTTGTAATAGCAATTTTCTTGTCTGAAATTTGCTTGTCTAAAATTTTCAATTCTCTTGATATTACATATTTATCGGGGGTTATTGTCCCTGAGACAATTCCTTCCCCTAATCCAAAAACAGCTTCTAAAATAATATCTTCAGTATTGTTCGTAGGGTCTTTTGAAAATATAACCCCAGACTTGTCTGAATCAACCATTTTCTGGATAACAACAGCCAAGCTTGCCTTTACATGTTCATATCCTTTTTTATGCCTGTAATATACTGCTCTTGGAGTAAAAAGTGATGCGAAGCATTTTTTTATGTTTGTCAATAATTCTGTCTTCCCCTTAATATTAAGAAAAGATTCCTGCTGTCCTGCAAAACTTGCATCTGCTAGGTCTTCTGTGGTAGCAGAACTTCTTACAGCGACGAATATTGGTTCAGAACTTTTTAACATTTCAAGAACAGTTCCCTTAACATTCTTCAAGCTGTTTGTATCAAGAAGTTCATATGATTCAAGAATTTCTTCTCTCATATCTTTTGGAATTTCAGCATGGATAATTAATTCTCTTATCTTTTTTGTTTTATCATCCAAATCTTTTGTATTCTCATATTCTATTTCTTTAAGAATATTTTCTATCTGTTCTTTAAGTCCTGCTTTTTGTATAAAAAAATCATAAGCTTGTGCAGTAATCACAAATCCTGGAGGAACATTTACTTTTAAATTATAAATTTCGGCAAGATTTGAACCTTTTCCGCCGGCAGTGCTTCCTGAATCTTTATTCAGTTCAGAAAACCATTTTACAAAATCAACTTTCTCCTCCTTTTTTCCTAACATAAAAATAGAAACAAAAGATAGTTAATAAATATTTTGATGACTTAATCGACTTCAGAATTATGAAGTTGTTTATGCTTGGCTATTTCCAGATTAATGTTACCAAGCAATACTCTTTTTTCTTGTTCATTTAATCTCCTTACAATTGAGCTACTGTTTGAATTCTCAGAATATCCTTGAATTCCCTCTTCAGTAAAAAATTCATCTAATGGCTGATCTATTATTAAATAATGGGATTTTGTTCCTGCAATATGTTCTGCCATTCTCCCAGCTAATTTTCTTAAATCTGGAAACCATTGGATGTCTTCCCACCAACTAGAATCATCTCTTTTCTTACCATATTTGTAAGAAGGAGCATAAGTTGGGAATAACTCTTCAACCATTACTCTGAAGATTAATTTAGGTTCTGACATATCAATATTAATATAAATTTTACTTTAAAAGAATTATTGGTTTCTAATCTTTATTTTTTAATAACTACCTATTCACTTATCGCACTGACAGGGCAGGATTCAATTGCATCTTTTACGCAGGGTATCTTTTTTTGCACTTTTACTTTTGCCTTTCCGTCAGATCCCATCCCAAAAACCTCGCTGCATAAAGAAGCACAAAGTCCGCATCCAATGCACATCTCTTTGTTTACCTTCACCATAAAATATGTATATTTCACAAACTTTATAAATCTAATTCTTCTATTTGAAATATGCTATTAGCTTGGATAATTGTTGGAATTCTTGTATTGATTGCTGTAATATTTTTCAGTTATTTTAACAGATTTGCTACTTTAGGAAACAGGATTGATAATTCTTTAAGCCAAATTGATGTTCAGTTAAAAAGAAGAGCAGATTTGATTCCTAATTTAGTAGAATCAGTAAAGGGATATATGAAGCATGAAAAGTCTGCTTTAAAAGAAGTGACTGATGCAAGAAAAGCACTTGTCTCTGCAGAAAATGTTGAAGGGAAAATTAAAGCAAATATGCAATTGCAGTCTGCGTTAAAGACAGTATTTGCTCTTGCTGAAAATTATCCAAACCTTAAAGCAAATGAAAATTTCCTTGAACTTCAGAGGGAGCTTACAACAACAGAAGATAAAATATCCTATTCAAGGCAGTTCTACAATGACAGCATACTTGCTTACAATGATTTATGCAAGAAATTCCCGGGTGTTTTCTTTGCTAATATTTACGGAAAAAAGCCAAGGGAATATTTGCAGATAGCTGAAGCTGAGAAGAAAGCTGTTAAGGTAGAATTCTAAAGATTGATTTGTCTAAATTAGGAGTAATAAATATTTTTATATTTAAGAAATATTTATCTTAATGCCTGATGAAAGATTTAGACCTAAATTACCGATACATGGAATTTCTGAATCAGATTTTAGTGATTTTAAACATAAACATCTTGATGGAGAAGTTTTAAAGGAAGAAGATTTAAATGCGATTATTGCTCTTTTTGGATTAAATGATAGAAGTGTTAATAACCCCACTGGGAGAATAGCTTGTGATGAATATCATGCACATGACTTTGAATGTGTTCATTATTATAGTCCAGAAGCAGGAATTATTGATAGATTAATGCTGGAAATAGCAAATTATAAATCTACACTGCAAAAAATTAATTCTTTAACAAAAGTGTCTTAACAGATTTATAATTTTATCTTTCCTAAACCTTAAAAACCAATTATACTTTAATCTTTTATGGCTGAAACACGCAGAATAGATTTTCGCGACCAGATATCAGGAAACAAGTGGAAATCTTTCTTTCTCATGTTTGTAATTTTTGCAATAATTATTCTCTTGGGTTATGTTATATCTTATGCCTTTGACCCAGGATACTTTTTTATTATTATGATATTCGCAACTCTTTCTTCTTTGATTTATCTCTTGTTTAGTTATTATAATTCAGACAAGATTGCTCTCTTAAGCGTAAAGGCAAGAGAAGCAGGAAGAGAAACACACAGATTGTATTATGATGTCGTTGAAGGATTAACTCTTGCAAGCGGACTGCCAATGCCGAGATTGTATGTAATGCCTTCCAATCAGATAAATGCATTTGCATCAGGAAGAAATCCGCAGCATTCTGTTGTCTGCGTGACAGAAGGGGCATTGGAAAAATTGAACAGGAGAGAATTAGAAGGGGTTATTGCACATGAGCTCGGACATATTGGGGGCTATGATATCAGATATATGACCTTGGTTGCAGTGATGGTTGGCATGATTTCAATAATCTCACAAATCTTCCTCAGAAGCCTGTGGTTTAGCGGAAGAAACAGGGATGATAACCAAGGAAATGCAAATGCCATCTTTATGATAATTGGAATTATTCTCGCTATTTTAGCACCAATCTGCGTAAGTCTTGTTCAGCTGGCAATTTCAAGGAAAAGAGAATTCAGTGCAGATGCCAGTGCAGTAAAATTTACAAGATATCCTGCAGGATTGATTGGAGCTTTGGAAAAAATAAAAGAAGAGAACCCGCCAGAAAAAAAAATTAACAAAGCAATTGCTCCATTATTTTTTGCAAATCCATTCAAAGACATGGGAAGCACGCATCCTTCCATAGAAAAGCGAATTGAAGTTCTAAAGAAGATGTAAGGTAATTTTATAAATCCCTCTCTCCTTCTTATTTTATGGGTGCAATAAGAGGTGTATTATTGGTAATTGTTTCTGTTCTGCTGTTTTTATCGCTTTTTTTAATGAATCTATCTTTTATTTTAAATACTTCTTTAACTTATGATAATGTACAGACTGAATCCAAGTTATTAATTAATGAAGCCCTGCAAAATCCAGCGAACATAACTTCTTATATCCTCCAAGGTGAAGCAGATAAAATTTCCGCTTTAAATAAAAGTTATGTTTCAATTATGACTTATTGCCTTCAAAATCACACGGAATATATTTTATCTTCCCAGAATTATACAGCTAATCTTTCCTGCGAGACTGTTTTAAACGGAAAAGAAATTCTCATCGAAAAAGAAATAGATAAGGATATTTCAACTTTTTACTATACAAAATATGATTGTGGATTCATTGAATGTTTCAGAAAATATTCTTCTCCTATTTTCTTAATATCTGAAGAAGTAAGCTATTATTGGGAAGAAAAGTTTTATTTCTTTTTGGCGGTTTCTATTGCTCTCCTGGCTTTAGCCTTTATCTTTATTGAAAAAAAGACAAATCTGCCGATTCTTGCAGGAAGCTTGCTGGCTGTTTCTTCACTGCCTCTTCTTAAATTAGACTCTCTGTTCTCTTTGTTCTCGGGAAAAACTCTCGCCAGTATTGCCAAATTCCTTAAGATATTCTTTTCCCAGTCTTATGTTGTCTCATTAAAACTATTAATTATCGGAATTTCTATAATAATCTTCGGAATTATCCTAAAAGTATTCAAAGTGGGATTTTTTATCTCAAAAATTATCTCTAAATTTAAAGATTTAAAAAAAAATTTGACCTCAAAGAAGAAAGACAAAAAAGAAAGCCCAAAAAAAGAGGATGAAAAACCTTCAGATTCTAAATCCAAATAGTTTTTATATTGTTTTCTGCTTTTGATATTATGTGCAGGTTATGTGAAACAAATCCAGTTTATGAATTCACAAATAAGAGAAAATTATGCAAAAAGTGTTTCATAAACTATTTTCAGAAGAAAGTTCTTTATGAAATAAGGAAATTCAGCATGGTTAAAAAAGAGGATATTGTAGGATATAAAAAAAGGAATGATTTTAAGGGGGTTGTTCTGGAGTATATTCTTAAATTTGCTGTGGAAAAAATAGGTTTTCAGCTTGTCAGGCTTCCAAATGCAAAAGCCAAAAAAATAGCGATTGATTCTTCTATTGACTCTGAGTCATGCATTATCCTAAACTGCTTAATTGACGGAAATGTTTCAGATTTAAAAGATAATCTTCCTGTGAAAAGAGATATCATCAAGCCGCTTTATTTATTTTTAGATGAAGAAATTCTCTTATTTGCTAAGATTAAAAATTTGAAATTTAAAAAAACAAAAGAAGAAAATAACAAAATAAATTTATTCATTGAAGAATTTGAAAAGAAGCATCCTGAAGTAAAGAGAGCAGTTGTTAATAGTTTGTTAGAATTGTATAAATAAATTTATTTTCCCTGCTGTTGTCTGTTCATAAATCTGTCTATGAATTTCTTGGTTTCTTCGTTTTCTCTTTTTATCTCTTTTATTGAATAAACAGAAATTCCTTCTCTTACGCTCTTTTCTGTTCGAGCATTCAATCTCAGTAAATTATTCATATTCTCGCTCAGTAAAACTTCTGATTTTGCAAGAGATGCAATCTTTCTTGAAACAGTTACTAATGTCCCCATGCTCATAAATTTGAATTTTCCGTTTTCCATCTTACCAACAATTGTTCCGCTGTTTAAAGAAATTCCAAATTCAACTTTTTGATTAAACTTTCTGTTATGTTCTGATAAAATGCCCCCCACTTCTTCCGCAAGGTCTAATGCAGCTACTTCGTTCTTGAATGTTCTTGTTCTTGCAGGAGCAAGTATAAGAGAAATATAATCAACATTTTCATATATCATTGCCTTTTTCTCCTCTGCAAGGTCAATAATTTTTTTGAGAGTTTCAGGAATGCTGCTGTTTTTCGTTTTCAATTCCTGAAGTCTTTTGATTTTAATACAGACCATGCTGGCTTCCTGTTTATCCCCTTTTATTGAAAGAGATATTTCTGCCTTGTTCCCGTCATTTATTATCTGATTGTCCTTTATTGTTGGCACCTTTTTAACTTCTTTAACTTTATTATTATTCACGCGGCCAAAAGAAGGTTTTTTGTATATCTTTTTTATCATTACAAAAATTACAATAAACAGAACAACAATTAAAAATATCCATGCGCCAATTCCAACAGAAGTCCAGGAAATTTCTTTTATATTTATTGCGTCTCCTGTCAGACTCATTATCCCGCTGGTTGCTGTTCCATTATTGGTCATTACAGAAACATCATATTCCCCGTCAGGAGCAGATACAACATATTTTTTGCTCTCTCCAACGTTTAAATTTACATCAATGTTGAGGGGATTATTATCAACCTTGACAAGTATTGTCTTATTATATAGGACATTTCCGATATTAGTCACCCAAATTGTCTTATTTGTTATCTCCACACTCACTTCTTCTTTTGTTCCTATTGTAAATGTATCTTCAGAAGTTAATTTGTTGGAAATTCCATAAACAAACCATTCTGCAGGAGAATCGCTGCTTGTGATAAGATAAGAAAAAACCGTTCCTGTTTCAATTTCTTTTTGTTCAAGAACTTTGGCCTGAGAGTTCTTTATGGTAATAGTTACAGTTGAATTTATTTCTTCTCCGGTTTGGTCATGCAATATTCCCTTAACTTTCACACTCTCTCCAGGAAGAACTTCTTTATTTTCCAAGATTAATTCCAGGTTTGCAGGAACCTGATTTACAGATATCCAATAAGATAAATATCCAGAATTTGTTACTAATCCGTCGCTGTCTTTCTCAAAAGTTTTAAGGAGTATCAGATAACTTCCTGCAGCTAAATCGCTTGGAAGAGAGATATTCATTGAATAAGCTCCATTGGTTACAGCATCTAATTGGGTTATATTTTTGCTTCCTCCATCTACTGCTATGACTGCCTGTATGAATCCCTCTGAATTTGCTCCATTTTCTTTTACAGCTTTCCCACTTATTTCAACTCCTTCTCCGGGATTGAATGTCGTTTTTGCTAATTCTCCAGATAAAATTAAGGCATCTGAAATTTTAAAGCTGTCAGTTAAGATATATGCTCCATCCAAATCTGCTTTTATTTTGCAGATTCCCCTGCTGATGCCGATTACATTATTGATTAGCAACAATGAAGAGTCAAATGTTTTTTCCACCCCGGCATCTAAATTAACGCCATTTTTATAAAAATTAACTGATGTTCCATTGCATATTAAATTTAGTTCTAATGTTCCTGAAACGTCTGTTAATGTCTTTATTGTTACAGGCATATTTATTGTATCCCCGAGATTATAAATTGAGTTTACAGAATTTACAAACATCATGTCCGCAGATATAAAACCCGCTAACAGAATCATCAAAAATAATGCAATTATCCCTCCTTTCATATTATTTTCCCTCATTAAAAGTAATAAATTATTCTTTATAAATATTTGTTCAAATTAGTGGTGTTTTGACAATGTTTAAAAATAAATCATCCCTTCTTTTAGTATGAAAAAAGAGACAAAATTAACTCCTTGGGAAGTTGAAGGAGATATCAATTATGATAAGCTGATTAAAGAATTTGGTCTTTCTCCTCTTAAGCAGATTTCAGAAAAATTTGAAGAAAATCTTCTCTTCAGAAGAAAAATTATCTTCGCACATAGGGATATCCAAAGAGTCCTGGAAGCTATAAAAAATAAAAAGAAATTCGTAATGATGACTGGATTAATGCCAACAGGAAAATTCCATTTGGGGCATATGATTCTCGCCCAGCAGATGATTTTTTATCAGAAGCTTGGAGCTAAAATTTATATTGCCGTTGCTGATTTGGAGGCATATAATGCAAGAGGACAAACTCTCGAAGAAAGCAGAAAAATTGCAATTGAGCAGTATATAACAAATTATATTGCTCTCGGATTAAAGCCGGAAAACTGCGAAATTTATTTCCAGAGTGAAAGAAGTCAAAATGCAGAAAAATCAAATGCTTATTACAGACTGCAGAATCTTCTTGCAAAATATGCTACATTCAATGAATTTAAGGCAGTTTATGGAGAAATAAGCCCTGGAAAAATGATTTCTGCTCTTCTTCAGGCTTCAGATATGCTTCATAGCCAGCTTCCTGAATTTGAAGGAAACTGCCCTGTAATTGTTCCTGTAGGAATAGACCAGGACCCGCATATAAGATTAGCAAGAGACATCTCAGTGAAAATTAAAGATTTCAAATTCACCCAGCTAAGCTCTACTTATCATTTATTTATGCCTGGACTTGGGGGAGGGAAAATGTCTTCTTCTGACCCAAATTCTTTTATTGCCCTTACAGACAGCCCAAAGGAAGTTGAGACTAAAATCAGGAAATACGCCTTCTCTGGAGGAAGAGATACATTGGAAGAGCACAGAAAAAAAGGGGGAAATCCTGATGTTGATGTTTCATATCAGTATTTGAAATTTTTCTTCGAGCCTGATGATGAAAGGCTTAAAAAAATTTATGATGACTACAAGTCAGGAAAAATGCTTAGCTCAGAATTAAAGATGATTTTAATTGAAAGGGTAAATGCCTTTCTCAAAGAACACCAAAAGAAAAGAGAATTAGCAAGAAAACAGGCTGGAAAGTTTTTATCTAACTAATAATTCTTGAATGTTTTTTCATTAATTCCTTATATTGCTCTTTTTGAAGATACTCTCTGGACCCCTGCAATTATTGTAATCTTCTGCAGGGATTTTTTAAAAGATAACAAAGAGTTTTCTTTGGAATAAATTTTGGGCTAAAAGAACTAGATAAATCTAATTCTTTTCCTTTTCTTTATAATACAAATGGTCTCCCAATTTTCCTAAGAATATCATATCTTTCACCCAGTAGGGCGTTTCTTTAACTCTTTCTGGATTGTAATAATGCGTTGCTCCAAGCATCGGATTTTTGTATTTTCCATTTAAAAGATCTCTTGCTAACTGCAAATCCTTAAAAAAATCTTTAGCATTATGTTTTAGAGGATTTTTTAAGAACACATTGCTGTCAGTTTCTGGATTAAAACAGGAATATTGCCTGTATCTTAAAATCTCTGCTTTTATTCTGGAGTTATACTTCATTGCCCTTGTAATTGCAGTCCAGGCATCTGCTATTTTGCATACATCAGGAGAGTCTTCATCTTCTCCCATCATTAACCTTGCTATAAGAAGTTCAGCAGAATCTTCACCAAAATCATCTGTTCTGTAATGTTCTAAATCATCAATTCTTTTAAGCAATTTTTTTAGCCCTTCTTCATTTTCTATTGCTCTTTTTTCTAAGGCGTCTCTTATTAGAACTGTTCTTTCTTTTGGGGGCTGGAACTGTTCTGGTTTTATTGCAGGAGCATAAACTATATGCGGTGCTGCAAGAAATGCTGCAATTGCTCCTGCCAGTATGTATTTTTTTGTCATAAAATTGCTCCAAGAAAATAGTCTTTTAAACTTTTCTATATATTTCTTTATCATATGTTAATTTTATAAACTTTATGCATTTGTCTTCTACATGAAAATCTTGCTGTTGCATACAGATTATATCAAGTTCAAGCCGCTTAAAAAAGCACTGAAAAATATAAGAGAGCTTTCTGAAAAAGAAAAACAGGGTGATTCCGCCAAAGAAGCTCTTGTTGTAATGACTGCTGTTGAAAAGTCAGACAAAGATGTAAAGAAAATTGTTGAAAAATTGGTTGAAAATGTTAAAGATGTTGCTAAGCAGATAAAGCCAGAAACAGTTGTCCTTTACCCCTATGCCCATCTTTCAAGCGACCTGGCTAATCCTGATTTAGCAATAAGCGTTTTAGACAGTGCAGAAAAAGAATTAAAAAAAAGTTTTAATGTTGTAAGAGCTCCTTTTGGTTATTATAAGGAGTTTGAATTTAAGGTTAAAGGACACCCTCTTTCAGAGTTATCAAGAGAAATAAGAATTGAAGGGGAGGGGAAACAAAAAGCAGAAGATAAGGAATATGATTACAAGCAGTTGCTTAATGAAATCTCAAAGACAAAATTAGACAGCTCCAAGCTGAAAGAAAATGACCATAGAATTATTGGACAGCAGATGGATTTGTTTTCATTCAGTGAAGTAGCTCCTGGAATGGTATTTTGGCACAATAATGGATTAATAATAAGAAATGAATTAATTAATTTCTGGAGAGAGATTCATAAAAAAGCAGGATATCAGGAAATTTCTACCCCTCAAATTTTAGATAAGAGATTATGGCAGATTTCAGGACACTGGGAAAAATACAGGGATAATATCTTTCTTACAGAATATGAAAAAAGGCAGTTTGCTGTAAAGCCAATGAACTGCCCCGGAGGAATGCTTGTCTATAAAAATAAGCCAAAGAGCTACAAAGAGTTCCCATTAAGAGTTGCAGAACTGGGGGTAGTTCACAGGCAGGAATTGTCAGGAGTTCTGGGTGGTTTATTCAGGGTTATACAATTCACACAGGATGATGCTCATATTTTCTGCACTGAAAAGCAAATAGAAGAAGAAATAGAAAAAATAATGGAATTAGATGATTTTGTCTATTCCAAATTTGGATTCAAATACAGAGTTGAACTTTCAACACGCCCGGAAAAAAGAATCGGAAGCGACCAGATGTGGGACAAGGCAGAAAAGATTCTTGAAACTGTTTTGAAAAAGAAAAAAATGCCTTACAAAATTAACGCAGGAGACGGCGCATTTTACGGCCCTAAGATAGATTTCCATTTAAAAGATTCTTTAGGCAGAGAATGGCAGTGTGCCACAATTCAGCTCGATTTCTCAATGCCAGAAAGATTTGAATTGGAATATACCGACAAGGATAATTCAAAAAAGCGTCCGATAATGCTTCACAGAACTATTTATGGAAGTCTTGAAAGATTTATCGGAATATTAATAGAACACTTCAACGGGCGTTTTCCAGTCTGGCTTGCTCCAATTCAGGTAAGAATTTTAAATTTCACAGACAGGAATCTTGACTATGCAAAGGATATTATAAAAAGATTAGAAGAAAAAATACCTAACCTAAGAATTGATGAAGATTTCAGGCAGACAACTGTTCCGGCAAAAGTCAAGGATGCTGAACTGATGAGAATCCCCTATATTATTGTATTGGGAGATAAAGAAGAAAAAGACAAAACTCTTGCTGTAAGAATCAAGGGAAATAATAAGATTGAAACAATGAAAGCAGAAGAATTTATTAAAAAATTAGAAAGTGAAATAAGAGAAAGAAAATGAACTCCCAATTCCTTTTTGAAAAGTTAAATTCTTCAAAAGAATTTAAAGAATTTAAGAAAGAAAATCCAAAGGCTTATCTGTGTTCCTGTTTTTTTATAATTGATTTTGATGATAAAAATCTTGAAAATAAATATCATATAGATTATTACATTCCAGAAAGCAAAAAGACATTCAGCTTTGAGCTTGAAAATGAGATTAAATTAGTTCCTCTTGAATTAAGAGATGAAAAAAAAGTTCTTGAGAGGGTTTCAATGAAAAATCATTTTGATTTTGATAGAATTAAAGAATTGATTATGAAAGAAATGGAAAAAAAGAAAATAAATAATAAAATTCAGAAAATGATTTTCTCTCTCCAAAACCTTGAAGGAAAAGACCTGCTTTTAGGGACTGTCTTTATTTCAGGACTGGGATTGATAAAAGTTAATATTCAAGTGGATAACATGGAGATAACCGACTTTGAAAAAAAATCCTTCTTTGAAATGATGAAGATTGTTAAGAAATAAAGAGAACCTAAGTTTCTCTTTAAACTCTCCTTTGAATTTGGGTCACGCCTGATAAGGAGGGGTATTTTTAATTGCAATAATTCTTATAAACTATTATCCTATTTATTTCACATGCCAGACCAATACTTTGCTTTATATGAAAACAATCTTTTAAGAGCAGTTTTTTATGTTTCTGAAGGGAATGTGTGGTGGAGAAATGCCTCACCAAACACATTAGATTTCAAAGTAATTAATCAAGATGATTTTCAAAAATTAGATAAGGGTATTTTAGATAGTAGACAAATACCCCCTAAACCAACTTCTCCACAACAAAGATAATATTCCTTCCTGGCTCTTCTCTTGAAACAATATTAAATCCTGCATCTTTGAATAAATCATGAATTTCTTTTTCTCCAAATAGATAATAATATCTTTTTCCCCTATCTCTCCATCCTATTTCTTTTTCTTTTTCTGATTTTATGAATCGTTTTGAATCTTTATTCCAGACGCAGATTTCAGCAAGAGCCCCCTGCTTCATAACACGAAAAAGCTCTTTTGCTGCCTTTTCCATGTTTTTCTTTCCCTTAATGCAATGAAATACCGCAATCGCAATCGCAGAATCAAAAAAATTATCTTCAAAAGGAAGATTTCCTAGTTCCGCCACAGCAAATTCAGCTTCAATCTTTTTTTCTTTTGCTCTCTTTTTTGCAAGCTCAATCATCTTTTCAGAAAAATCAACAAGATACATCTTTCCGTTTTTTATTTTTTGAAGATGCCTTCCTGCTCCGCTTCCCAAATCTAAAATATTGCCTTCTTTATCTTTTAAGAAATCAATTACATGCTCTGCAGGAGTTGTTTTAAATTCACTCCATTCTTCTGCGATATTGTCCCAGACTTGCTGTTGATTCATAATATAAAGAGGGATAATGAAGTTATAAAATTATAGCATATAATTTTAATAATATAAAGATAATAAAATATTATGAAAATTAAAAGAATAGTCCTTGGTCTGCTTTGCGCATCATTAATAGGAATAAGTTCAGAACAAATTCTCGCAAATCCAAAAATAAGCAATCAGGCAAAATCGAAAATAATATATAACTTCGATGAGTATGGATTTTTTCAGGAAGGTTTTAAACCACAGGATACAATTGAAGAATTGATATATTATAGTTATTCTAAATATAATAATTTAGTTAAAAAAGTGAAATCTTCATATCCTGAAGAAACTCTTGAAGATTTGGTAAATAATTCCCGTCCAATGGATTGGATTAGATTTTGGTTTTTAGTAAACATTGATTATGCGAAAAATCTTAATGCATTAGGTTATAATCTTGAAAATATTATTACTAAAGGAGATAATCTCAAAATTCTTCTGTTTGATAAAAAGAGGGCAGAAAGCAAAAAAACCAATTCATATTTGAAATTTAATTTGGATATTAATTCAATGTCCAATTATATAATTGTTGATGAAATTAAAAGATTTCTGGAAGGAAATGATTTTTATATGGTTAAAAAAGATGAAAAAGGAAATTTCATTTACAGTATTATAAGATGTGAAAAATAATCTTTATTCCTCAAACTTAATCAAAGAAAACATAGGATATTTTGAGAGTTTTTCTCTTCCTTTCAGTTCGGGAAGTTCTATAACAAAACAGCATTCTGCAACTTCTCCTTCAAGTTTTTCAATCAGTTTGCATGAGGCGAGAGCTGTTCCCCCTGTTGCAATTAAATCATCGATTAAAAGAACTTTTTGCCCTTTTGTTATGGCATCCTTGTGAATCTCAACTTTATCAGAGCCATATTCCAAATCATAGCTTTCTGAAATGGTCTCTGCAGGAAGTTTTCCTGGCTTCCTTATTAATACAAGCCCGCAGTTTAATTTTTCTGCAAGAATTCCTGCGAGGATAAATCCTCTTGATTCAATTCCTGCAATCACATCTATTTCTTTATCTTTATATCTTTCATAAAGAAGTCCTGTTAATTTCTTCAGGCTCTCTCTGTCTTTTAATAAGGTAGTTATGTCTCTGAACATTATTCCCTGCTTAGGGAAATTAGGGATTGTTCTTATGCTTTCTTTTATCTTATTAATCTCCTGCTCTCTTGAAAAAGATTCAATTATTTTCAGGAGTATTTTTTTCATTTTTTCTATATTTTCTTTCATAATCTGCTTGACCATATCCCATGAAACACTTTCTTCCCCTTCTTTCCAGCAGTCATAATCTGTTGACATTGCAACAGCAGCATATGGAACCTCTGCTTCATTTGCAAGAATTGCTTCTGGAGCTATTGACATATTTATTACATCTGCCCCCCACTGCCTGAAAAGTTTGCTCTCTGCAAGGGTTGAAAATCTAGGCCCTTCAATAGTTATTACTGTCCCTGTTTTGTGATAAGGAACTTTCAACTCTTCGCAAACTTCGCTTAATTTTTTTCTTAATTCTTCCGAGAAAGGTTTTGCCATTGGAGTATGTATTGCTCCAAATTCAAACTTGTCAAAAAAAGTTATGTCTCTATGTCTTGTAAAATCAATAAACTGGTCAAGAAGGACAAAGTCTCCCCTTTTAATGTCTTCTCTAAGTGAGCCAACAGCAGTAGTTGCAAGTATGTATTTGCACCCCTCATATTTTAGTGCAAAGATATTTGCCCTGTTATTTACATGCGTAGGAGTAATTTCATGCTTCATTCCATGTCGTGAAATAATTACAACATCGACTCCGTTTAATGTTCCTGTAATCAGTTTAGAAGAAGGTTTCCCAAAAGGAGTATCAACATCAAGTTCTTTAAAATTTTCGAGAAGCCCGGATTCTTCCAAACCGCTTCCTCCGATTATTCCTATTTTAAGATTTTTTGCCACAGAATTATTCAAACCCTCCCTGTTTCATGTTATCTAAAAAAGAATTATCTTTAAAAGGATTATACAGATAGAAAAGATATGTTAAAACCTATGAAAAATGAAGTTAGAAAACCGACAAAAACGATTTCAGGAATAACTCCTGTAGCTGTGATGTTGCCTCCAAGAGCATGCAAACATGGAACCTGTTTATACTGCCCTTCATTGGATGTTCCTCAAAGCTACACCCCAAAAAGTCCTGTGGTAATGAGAGCATCAGAAGTGAATTATGACTCATACAAACAAGTTCAGGCAAGAATAAAAGCATTCCAAGTAATGAATCATCCAACAGACAAGATAGAATTGATAATTATGGGAGGAACTTTCCTTGAGTATCCTGAAGAGTTTCAGTATGAATTTATTAAGAGATGCTATGATGCCCTGAATGAAAAAAACTCCAAAAGTTTAGAAGAAGCGCAGAAATTAAATGAAAACTTAAAATATCGTTGTGTTGCCTTATGCATTGAAACAAGGCCTGATGAATGCATTCAGTATATAAACCGGATGAGAGAATTTGGAGTAACAAGAGTTGAGTTGGGAGTTCAGATGCCTGATGATAAAATTTACAAGCTTATCCAAAGAGGACATACTGTTAAAGATGTAATTAATGCTACTAAAGCTTTGAAAGATGCAGGATTCAAAGTAGGTTATCATATTATGCCTGGACTTCCAGGAAGCAACATAAAAAAAGACCTGCAACTTTTCAAAAGACTTTTTTCAGATGACAATTTTAAACCAGATCAATTGAAAATATATCCTTGTCAGGTAATTAAGGGAGCAAAACTTGAAGAAGAATATTGGGAAAAAAGATATAAGCCCTATACAAAGGAACAGATTGAAAATCTTTTGTCTGAAATGATTAAAATCGTTCCCAGATATTGCAGAATTATGAGAATCATGAGAGAAATTCCCCCTGATTATCTTGTTGCAGGAACAACCAGAATTGATTTGAGAAAAGATGTTGAAAAAGAATTAAGAGATAACAAATCAAATATTAAAGAAATAAGATTCAGAGAGATAGGATTTAATAAAGAAAAGCTTAACTTAAATTTAGAGCTTAAGATAACAAAATATAAAGCTTCTGAAGGAAAAGAATACTTCCTTGAAATTGTCAATAAAGATGATGTTTTATTTGGATTATTAAGATTAAGAATAGCAAATGGCAAGTCAATTATCAGAGAGTTGCATGTTTATGGACAAAGTTTAAAGCTTGGAGAGAAAGGAGAATTAAGCCAGCATAAAGGGTTTGGGAAAATGTTGATGAAAGAAGCAGAAAAAATATCAAAGAAAGAAAAGATAAATAAAATCTCTGTAATCTCTGGAATTGGAGTAAGAGAATATTACCGGAAGTTAGGATATAATTTAGAAAATACATATATGGTTAAGAAACTGTAGTTTTAGAAGAAAAAAACTCTCCTCGTTCTTTTTTCTAATCTTTAAAATACCTTTAGAACCAAAAACTCTACTCGCTTCTTCTAATCCCTAAATGGATTACACTTAGAAGAAAAAGCTCGCATATCCCACAACATTTTCTTTTTCCCCCGTTACATCTGCGGAAGTTTTATGTTCAATTAAATGAGGTTTCGTTTTCTTTATCTTGCAGAGATGCATCATGATAAGAAGAAGATAAAATCCGCACGCATCAATCTTATAAAAATTTTTTAAATCAAGTTTTTCAATTAGTTTTATTGTTTCCTTGTCTTTCTTAATAGCCTGTTCATAAGGAAAAAAGTGACTCAAATCAGTTGAAAAAACATACAAAGCAGGAATTTTGGATAACTTCTGTGCAATCTCTTCTGCCTGTTCATTTGTTATCTCTCCTACAACCAATGGTAGAATTTCCTCAATCCCCAATTCTTGCAAAAATGGAACTTGATTATCTATCGAATGTTCCTGCTCTATTTTTTCTGGTTTAAAATCTGTATTGAATGTTTTAATTTTCCCAAGAGAAGTTTCCCATTTAGTTTTATCGGTAGTTAATACTCCTTCGAGAGGAAAGTAATGTGAAGGTCCAAGGATAACTGCCCTGCTTATCTTTTGATTTTTAATCAAAGAAAATGCTCTTCCTGCCACGCTTCCTGAGAATTCGTATCCAGCATGAGGAACAATTAACCCTGTAATTTTTTTTATGCCTTTATTTGTTCTTTGATTTAAAAATTCTTCAACTTCCTCTTCCAGACTCTCTTTTTCATTAGGATACCACATGAACAAAACTTATTATTCTGCCTTTATAGGCTTTGTGTTTTCGATAATCTTATAAATTTGAGTTTCTTCTAAAAAAGAAACTACAGGGGTAGAAAAGAAGAATTAAAATTTAAAATTTTTAAAATGAAAAAGAGGGGTATTGAATATTATGTTAAGTCTCAGGCCGGAATACCTTTGATTCTTAACTCATATGAAGATATTTTTTCTGGTTTTGATCCTCGTCCTTACTCTGAAAAAGCTTTATCAGGAGATTTTCTTCTTGAATGCAAGAAAGCATCTGCTGAAAAAAAGGGAAGAATAAAGTTAAGATTCTTTGTTCCTAAGAATAAGAGAAAGCCGGAAGACGAAATAAAAATAAAGAAGCGTCTTAAAGAGCATTTTATGAAACATTATATTGAGAAAAAAAAGGAAATAACAAAATTAAAATCTATGGGGTTGTTTTGGATCGTCCTTGGTTCAATGATGATGGTTTCTTCTGTGTTCCTTAGTAAGATGCAAACCTCTTTTACTATAAGTTTGCTTTTAACCCTAGTTCAACCAGCAGGATGGTTTTTCCTATGGGAAGGAATGGGAAAGATACTGCTTGATCCGAAATCCAAAAAACCAGATTATGATTTCTACAAGAAGATGGCTGGCGCAGATATTTCTTTTGCGGGAATTTAGTTAATAAGATTATTAAATTCCGAGAGATTATTCTTTATATGATTATTAAGGAAATTAAATGCAAGAGTTGCATGACTAAGAGTAAATTAACTGATTATGTTATTAACCCCTATACTGGCTGTCAGCATGCCTGCAAGTATTGTTATGCAGATTTTATAAGAAGATTCCAGAACATAAAAGAGAAATGGGGAGAATTTGTCTATGCAAAGATAAATTGCCCCGGTTTTCTTGAAAGAGAACTAGAGAAAAATAAACCGGGACATATCTGGATGAGCAGTGTTTGTGATTGTTATATGCCTATAGAGAACAGATTTAAGTTAACAAGAAAAATTCTTGAGATAATTTCAAAATCTCCCTATAAAAATAAATTCACAATAGAAATCTTAACCAAATCTAATCTAGTAAGAAGAGACTTTGATTTATTAAAGAAATTAAATGTAGAATTAGGAATTTCTATCAATACATTGGATGATAGAATCTCAAAGATAATAGAGCCATTTGCTTCTCTGCCGAGAGAAAGAATAAATATCTTAAAAGAAGCCAAAAAACTTGGAATTAAAGTTTATGGTTTTATATCCCCTGTTCTTCCTGGTATTACCAATTTAGAAGAACTCTTTAAAGAACTTTCATTTTGTGAATATGTTTGGGTCGAATTACTAAATACTAAGAAATCGGTCTTAAATAGACTTATGCCAGTTATAGAAAAAAATTTCCCAGATAAAGTTAAAGACCTTAAATTTCAAATAGAAAACCCTGAAGAATATTACGAGAAAATTAAGAAAGAGATAAGAGAATTGGAAAAAGAGTACAAATTAAAAGTAAAAGAAATTGTAGTACATTAAACATGAAAGAATGCGAATTATATAAGATAGAAAATGGAAAAGTAAGATGTCTTGCCTGTGCTCATAAATGTTTAATCTTCGAAGGAAAAGTGGGAATTTGTGGGGTAAGGAAAAATATCAATAACAGGCTCTATCTTCTTATTTATGGAAAGGTTGCTTCAATGAATGCAGATCCAATTGAAAAAAAGCCATTGTATCATTTTCTGCCAAGAACAAAAACATTTTCTATAGGAACTGTTGGATGCAATTTTACCTGTAGTTTCTGCCAAAATTTTGAAATATCCCAGCCGCCAAGAGAGGGAATAATCTTTGGAAAAGATATTTCTCCTGAAGAAATAGTTAAAAGAGCAGTTAAGGAAAAATGCAAAAGCATTTCCTACACCTATAATGAACCGGCTATATTTATTGAATTTGTAAAAGATGTAGCTATCCTTGCAAAGAAAAAGAAACTAAAAAATATTCTTGTAACAAACGGTTATTTAAGCGAAGAATGTTTCGATTATATTTCTGATTACATTGATGCAATGAACATCGATTTGAAGTCATTCAGTGAAAAGTTTTACAATAAATATTGCGGAGGGAAATTAAAGCCTGTTCTTGAAACAATAAAAAAGGCAGATGAAAAAGGAATTCACGTTGAATTAACAACACTGGTTATTCCAGGACTAAATGATTCTGCTTCAGAATTTGAGCAAATAGCAAAGTTTATTGCTTCTGTTAATAAAAATATTGTCTGGCATATTTCGAGATTTTTCCCAATATATAACATGTCAGATAAAGAGATTACTCCTATTGAAACATTAAAGAAAGCAGAGACGATTGGGAAAAAATATCTGAATTATGTTTATATTGGGAATGTATAATTAAACTGTAATTCCAAATATTGTTCTTACTAAAAGTCCTATTCCAAAAGATATTGCTGCTACACTTAAACTTAACCCCGCTACACTGAGGAATCTTCTCCTGAAAGAATAGCCTTTTGCAATAGAGTTGTAATATGTAAAGAGAAGGATAATCAAAATAGCATCGGCAAGAGACCAGGTTAGTGAGAGATATACATTTTTTAATAGAAGATATGGAAGAATCAGTAAAAAGACAGTTGCTATATAGGAAATTCCTGTTATTAATGCAGCTTTCATTGGTTTCTTGGCTTCTTCTTCTTTTTTTACTAAATATTCTGATGAACCCATTGAAAGCGAGGCTGCAATTCCCGTTATTAATCCTGTTATTGCCACTAATTGTGAGTCCTGCAATGCAAAAGTAAATCCAGCAAGTGCTCCTGTAAGCTCTACTAATGCATCACTTAATCCCAACATAACAGAACCAGTATATTGCAGTGCTTCTTCATGGATGGAATTAATATTTTTTAGTTCCTCTTCATGTTTCTTTTCATCTTGAATTATCTTTTTAGACTCTTTTACATTAGCCTTTTCATAACTTATTTGTGCTCTCGCTTCCCCTCTTTCCATTAATTTGACTCCAAAAGTAAGTCCAAAAATTCTTGAAATGAGGAGATATTTTGAAATTTTTAATTTGTCCGGATTTACATCTTTTTTCGTATAACCTTTCCAAATATTGTAATGTTTTAATTCATCTTCTGCAATTTTTGATAGAAGTTCTTTATTATCCTTATTTCTTTTTGCTAATTCCTTGTATATGAAATATTCAGTTATCTCATTCTTCTGGGAATTAACCATCTCTTTTTGCATGATTATTTTTAGTTTATTTGATTTAATAAAGTTAATCTTAAATAGAAGCTCTGCTTTTTTTTAATTATGAAAGAACTTTTAATATTAGCACGAGAAGCAATTAAAAGCGGATTTGATAATAAAGAACTAAAAATTCCGGAAAACATAAAGAAAAAAAATTCTGAAAAAAAGGCAAGTTTTGTCACGCTGACAAAAAATGGGCAGTTAAGAGGGTGCATTGGAAGTTTGTATCCTCATCAAGAACTTTACAAGGATGTTGTTGAAAATGCTCTGCATGCTGCATTTGATGATTACAGGTTCACTCCCCTGAAAAAAAGCGAATTTCATGAAATTAAAATAGAAGTTTCTGTCTTATCAATTCCAAAAAAAATTCAATTTAAGAATGAAAAAGAATTACTGAACAAAATAGAAAAAAATATGGGGATAATTCTGAAAAAAGGATTTAACTCTGCTACCTTTCTTCCGCAGGTTTGGGAAGAAATTCCAGACAAGATTGATTTTCTTGAAGAGCTTTCATTAAAGGCAGGAATGAAAAAAGATGACTGGAAAACTTCTGAAGTTTATTCTTACAGGGTTGAGAAAGTGAAGGAAAAATAGAATGCCCCGTCCGAAGGTGATATACTTTTAGTATATTTAAGGGATGTTTTTTTGCCTTATGCCTTGTTTAAGCATAAAACTATTAATTTATCGATGCTGGCAGAGTTTATAAAACTTGTCGACTACTCAGATGCAGAATTAAAAACAAGCACATCGCTCTTTAGCATAACCCTACTTTTGATTTTAACTTCTTTTCCTTTCTTTGATTTAGAGATTAAACCCAACTCTTCTAACATCCTTACATAATCAGCAGTTTTTGTATAAGACAATCCTAATGTCATTGCCAATTGGGTTATGCTTAATTCTTTTGATTGGGTAAGTTCAATTATATGAAATCTTAAGGCATTGGATATAACCCTTACTTTCTCAAATAAAACCTTGTTTTGTATCTGATTGGATGTTTTCATTACACCAGATTTAGGGTAGTTTTATATATTAACATAGTTCACCAAAAATGGTGTAATATTAATGATATGGGATTCTGCACTTTACTCAAAAATATGCGATTATAAGAACCTGTTATTAGCTTGGCAGAATGCTAAGAAAGGAAAGACAAAAAGAAGGTATATAAAACGCTTCCAAAAGAACCTAAGGAACAATCTTAGAAAATTGCAAAAGGAACTTATTGATCAAACCTATCAGCCATGCAGCTTGAAGATGTTTATACTGAGAGATCCAAAGACAAGGAAAATATCCAAGTCCACTTTCAGAGATAGGGTTGTTCATCATGCTCTGTGCAATATTATAGTGCCAATTTTTGAAAAAGGCTTTATTTATGATTCCCATGCTAATCAAATAGGAAAAGGGACTCTGAAAGCAATACAACGTTTTGATACGTTCAAACGAAGAGTATCGAGAAACAATACAAGAGAATGCTTTGTATTAAAAGCAGACATAAGGCATTATTTTGAAGAAATTGACCACCAAATTTTGATAGAGATAATAAAGAAGAAAATCGGAGATGAGAAAGTCATCTGGCTTATTGAAAAGATACTTTCAGTAAACAGCAAAACAAAGGGGATGCCTTTGGGAAATCTGACAAGCCAGTTTTTCGCCAACTTATATCTTAATGAGTTGGATATCTTTGTAAAGCATAAATTAAGGGCTAAATGCTATATTCGATATGTTGATGATTTTGTTATCTTGCATGAATCCAGAGAGCAGCTTGAAATATGGAAGAATGAGATTAATGATTTTCTCAAGGATAAATTAAAGATAGAACTGCATCCAAGCAAGTCGCATGTTTTAAGATTAAACAGCGGGATAAATTTCTTGGGGTTTAGAATTTTCTTTCATCACAAACTAATAAGAAAGAGCAATTTGAAGAATTTTGAAAGGAAGTTCAACAATCTTCGAATATTATTTGATGAGGAAATTATTGGCAGAGAAAAAGCTCTTGAAGCATTGGAAGGCTGGCTGGCTTATTGCTCTCATGCAAACACCCACAAGTATAGAAGATATATAATTAGAAATTTCAATAAGTATTTTTCTCACGGAAACAAATTGTTGGTTCATAATAAGAAAAATTACATTAATTACATCAGGAAAGTTAAGGAAGGTGAATTGTTATTCTCGGTTCAAAAAACATTATTGCATTATAAAAAGGGCTTGAGCGTAAAAGAAATTGCAATCAAAGAAGGAATTAAAGAAGCAACGGTTTGGGGGCATTTGATTAACCTTATTGAACACAGGCAATTATCTGTGTGGGAAGTTCTGCCAAGAGAAAAGGCATGCAAAATTTTAAGTAAAATTTACAGCCACAAAGAAAAATTAAGAGATATTAAGAAAAGATTGAAGGATGATTGTATAACTTATGATGAAATTGCCTGTGTTATGGCTAGCATTAAATCAAAAAAGAAGTGGAATAAAAATAAAAAATGTCCTGCAACCAAGTGAGTTATTCCGACGAAACGACCATTGTCATTGTCAAGGTTGTTCCTGCCATTAGCATTCGACCTGTTCTCGAGCCTGTTGACATACCACGCCCCAGAGCATAGCTCTTCCACTTATTGCTTATCACCGCCACTTCACACATTAGGTGTTGTGGCTGTATTTTATAGCAACAAAGTTGCCGTCGTGGAAGTGCGTATAACCCAGCTTCTCATAGTTCCCCACGGTTGCCAGGACTTAAAATTTTAATAAATAGAATATAAAAAGATTTGTAGAGTAGAATTAAAGTTTCTTTCTTAATTGTGCAAATGGCTCCAGCAATTCAGGTCTAACTGTTGCTTCCAAGCCTTTTATTGCTTTATCAACAGCTTGCAAATCAGTCATAGTGTATGCTTTGATATTTGAAGCACCCTTGCCCGGCGCACTCAGCGCCTCTGGCGCTACACCGACGAAACGACCACTGCCACTGTCAAGGCTGAACCTGCCAAAAGCATCCGACCTGTAAACGAGCCCGTCGACAAACCACGCCCTCAATTTCGGACTATTGCTTGCTGAATCAGGAAAAACCCCCATTGCAGTATCATAGCCAAACCTTTGCTTTCCTTCAGCAAAGATGAAATCAGCATAATCATTAAGCAATCCCTGATCTCTTGCCAAAGCTTTCCATACAGGATGAGATTTAACAGCTTCTCTTGAAAGCCATTCATCTACTCTTCCAAGCTTTCCTTTTTTGAATTCCTCTCCTTGCAAAGCATTATAAGCATCTTCTGTTAAAACTAATGCTCCGTTTCTTAATTCACTCTTGGGAGTCATGTCTCTTAAAGTTTGAGAATCAAGAACAATCTTTGCTCTTCCGTCAGGATGATAAGCAACAGCATCTCCTGTATCAAAATAATTGTCCAAATAAGAACTTTTAACATCAGCGTCAGAATTTCTAACATCAAGTCTTCTTTGCATTAATTGGGCAACATTCATAGGAACTCTGCCGTCAGCAATTAATTTCGGCATCTGCTCTGTATTTCTGCCATAAAATTCCCTGTATGCTTCCCTTGTTGCATTTAGTTTTAATGCCATAGTTTCTTTTAGAAAATTAAGGTTTATAAATATTTCTGTTCTGTTATTACATAAAAGTAACAAAAGCTATCATTGTTAACTTAATTTGGCTTAATGTTTAACCCCCTAATTTTTCTTTAGTTTTTTCTCTATCTCCCCCAGCCTAATCTCTATCCTGTCAAGCTGGGAGCATTCTCCTAACTTTTTACGGCAAAGTTTGGATAAGGAAATTCCTAAATTTCTAGCTTGAATCTTTAAAGATTGCAGCACATCAGTTTCAAGAAAAAGATGTATCTGTGAGTTCTTACCTGCCATTTAAATCTGCTACCTCTTGTTTTAACTTTTGTAAATAAGCGAGAATTTCCTTTAATTTTATTATAATTTCTTCTGAATTAACTTTATCATAAATTTTATTTTCCATCAGAATTCTCCTTATTGAATTTAGTTGTCTCATTTCCCCAACAATCCCATCCCTTCACGGTTTGCCTTGAAAACAGTTCTATTCTTGGCAAATCTCCAATAAGTTCCACAATTTTATCCCTTATTTCATCAGGCTTTCTTGAATGCTCTCTTAATTGAGAAAAGACTAATTGACTTATTTTGTTAGATTTTCTCTTAAGCTTGCCCCTGAATCCTAGAACACAAATTTCAGCATTAGCCCTTGTCCAATTACCCAATCCAAAAAAGGGCTTGCCATTATTTTTATTAGTTTTAATCCAGGTAAATGCTACAGTGGTATATCTAAAGCCCCATTTTTTAATAGTTTCTAAAGCTTCAGGCAAAATAGGAAAAGTTACCCAAAGAAATAAAGCGCAATTATCTGCTGCAATTTTATCTATGGGAAAATTGTAAATATCTTTTATAGGAATAGTCGGATAATGCTTTTTAGGATCTGTTCCATATTTCCAAGGAGGATCTGCATAGATAATATTGTATTTCTTGTTTGACTGTATTTTCCAATTCATAAAAAATTAGCACTTTGCAAATTTATATACTGCCGAGTTACTTTTTTGTTAACAAAATTGTTATCAATTTTGTCGCTCGGGGATATAAAAACTTCTTCTAAATTGCCAAATCATGGAAAAAGAAAATGACCCTTGTTGCATTTGCGGAAAAGAGCTTGAAGAATTTGAGAACGATGTTTGTAATTCGTGCTATCACATCATGAGGATGAAATATCCTAAAATTAAATGTTTGGAGGAACAAATAAGATGCCACAAAAGAAATGCAAAAAAGCGAAGTCGATAATATTGCCAATTGCATTATTTGCAGCCATGTTTGTATTGCAGTTTGCATTAGTAAGTGCAGCCAATGCAACCTATGACCAAATCTTGCAGCCGATACAGGCAGTTTACGACCTGATTAAGTATGCTGTAACCATAATTGCCGGCTTGGTTTTGATATTTGCAGGCATAACATACATTACCTCTGGCTCTGACCCCGGAAAAAGGGAGAAGGCTAAGAATATGATAATGTACGTGATAATTGGCTTGGCAGTAATCTGGGCAGCACCGCTTATCGTAAAGCTGGTAATGGGAGATTAGAAATGAAATACAAATTTGTTTTATTTATAGCCTTAGCCATGCTCTTGCCCTCAGCTACTGCATTTAATTGCAGTAGTTTGAGCGGAGGAGATTTGCAGGTTTGCAATTCTATTCAGAATACTAATCTTAGCCAGGCAGATAAGGATTTGCTGATTTCAGACATATTCAACAAGAATAAAACAACTCCGGATTTTGATTTTGTTTATCAGTGGAATATTAACTTAAATATTCAAAATAGCCCCGATGGAAAAAGTTATTCTTCAGGAATTATAAATGGCGCCTGGGTTAAGATAATTGCATTAATGCCATCTATTATTGAAAACAATACTCTCTATTCTTCAAATGCTGGAAAACTTCAAAGTACCTATGGCTATAATTATCAGCTTCCATCTGGAATTGCTTCTGGAGATTGCAATACTTATTATTCCTTATCAAGCAAGACGGAACAGCTTAATGTTTATGTAAACGGAAATCTGATAGGGCATGACAAATTAACTGCCTTCAATAACTTAAATCAGCAAAATCTTAATTTCAAGGCAGAGTTGGTTTTAAATCTTAAATATAAAATAGACCATTACAGAAATAAGAGATATTGCAGCAAATATAACTCTAAAGGAATCTGCACGGCGTATTTCAACAAATGCCAATTTTACAATACAAGATATAAAACAGATAGCCTGACAATCAGCGACCAATTAACCTCAAAACTTTATCAAAGCAATTTAACAAGTTCATTTAAAATAACAGATGAATATTACGGAACAACAAAAGGACTTCTTCAGGCGGATAATTACACTAATTTAGTTTTAAGTTTCAATAATTCAGAATATGAATATGGCAAATATATTTACTCATTAAATTACACCTTGCCTTATTATATCTTGACAATAAGAGCTGACGAAGCTGAAAGCTCGCAATTCAGTAATATTCATGTTGATAAGCAGAATAATGCTTTTTACTTTACTGTTGCAGAGACTTCCAACTGCAAGATACAGCTAAGCGATTTTTTCAGTTCAAAGATATTTTCCTGCGATTTAGCATTTAATAAAATTAACTTTTCCATAAGCACCGATAAAACCAATTATTTTGACAATGATACAATCAAAGTTTATATCTCTCCTGAAAATCTTCCCGCAAATCTAACCTATGCAAATAAAACTGTAACTGCAGAAAATTATGCTGAATTCAAGGCAGTTCTTTATGAAAATAAAATTTATGCAAAAGTAAATGATCAGGAAGAAACTATCTTAATCAACGTCAACAAAAAAGAGGATTTTGATACTCTCTATCAGTTATGCGCTTTATTGTTTATAGGATACATTTGTTACAGAATAACCAAGGTTCATGCATCTAAATTTTTGAGGGCAGGAAAATGAAAAAGTATCTTGCCTTTTTGCTTCCATTGCTGGCAATTCCGTTAGTAAGTGCTGATTGCAGTATTACTAATCTGGCGAGTTGCATTGCCGATTCATTCTTTAATTTTCTCTTAAATATATTAAATGCTCCTGTCCAGCCCCTGTTAGATATAACTTACAATTTGCTGACTCAGCCCGTAAATATTGATATTTTCTCCAGCATTTGGAGCATTATAGTTTATATTCTGTCATTATTTTACGGAATTCTATTAATGTATGTTGGCTTCAAATTTGTAATTTCTGGATATTCTTTTGAGAAGAGAGAGAAGGCAAAATCAGACTTGACAAATATTATAATAATGATTGTCTTAGTGCAGGCAAGCTTTTATCTTTATTCCTTATTGAATCAGATAATTTCCTCTGTAACAACTGTAATCTTAAACATGGTTAGCCAGAACTTTTTTCTTTTGACAATAGACAATGTGACAAATATTGGATTGGAAATAGTCCTGCTTATTCCTTATTTGGTTAGCATATTAATCACTCTCGTATTATTAACTCTCAGATACGTTATTGTAAGCGCTGGAGTTATTTTATTTGCTGTAGGAATATTCTGCTATTTCTTCGAGCCTTTGAAACATTACGGGAAGCTTATCCTTAACTTCTTAACCGCAACAATAGCCATAACTTTCTTCTATTCAATTATCTTCTTAGCATCTTCTATGCTTCTCAATATTTCAGCATTTCAGAATTTTAAAATCCTTGTCATGATTGGAGCTTTCACTTTGATAAATTTGGCAACCATTGCAATTGCCTTGTTTGTCATTGTTAAATCTGCATCAAAGGCAGCCGGTCCTATAATGAAAGTTGTCTCAGTAGTTGGAGCAGTTGCAGGAGTATAATATGTATGAAATACCTCAACAGCTTGAATACAAGGAAATGATTGTCTTTGGTTTGACTTTTGGGCAATTGATTTATGCCTTAATCTTTCTCCCAATGGCAATAATTTTCTTTAGAATGAATATCCCTTTGCCTGTCAAGGTGTTCTTAATTGCCATTCCTGTTTCTCTTGCAGCAGGGTTTATGTTTTTTGACTTATTCTCCAAAATAAAAAATTGGTATTGGTGGTATAAGTTCAGGAAAATAAGCGATTATGAAAAATTAAAAAATATTTTTGGAGCAGAAGTCAGAGAAAACCTGATTATTTTAAAATGAAAATCCCAAAGTTATCGCAAAATGCAGTGAAAGAAAAGAAGATTGCAGTCTTAAAAGTGGAATCAATAAACTATTCCATAAAACCAGATGAGGAGAGAAAGGCAATCATTTATGCTTTTCAGAAATTTCTCAATTCTTTGGATTTTCCTATTCAGATAATAATGTCTACAGGAGTCTTGGATTTAGATGCCTATCTTGAAGCATCTGAGAAAAAGGAGATAGAAGGAGATATTTTCAAGGAAATTTATGCAGAATATGTAAAATTTCTAAAAGATACAGTCTGGGATAATAGCATTTTAAATAAAAACTTTTATGTTGTAATTCCAGAAACTACGAATATAGAAATTCAGATTAAGATATGCAAAGAAAGGCTCAGCAGTTTAAACCTGAAGTCATTTGAATTAAAAGGCAAAGAATTAACTGCCTTATTGTCAAAATTTTTCTCTGACAAATCGCTCCCTGAAAAAATAATTAATTCAATTGATTATGCTGAGATTGATGGGGTTTTTCACAGGATAGTATATGCTTATGGCTATCCAAGAATGGTTGAATCGGGATTTTTAGACAAGCTTGTAAGCTGTTCTGGAAATTTTGATTTATCTCTGCATATACAACCCTGCTCTGTTGAAAATACTCTAGTTATGCTTAACAAGGAACTGCAAAAGCAGAGGGCTGATTTGTATGCATCGCAAATAAAGAATCAGCTGAACCCAAGCTTGGAAATAAAATATGCAGACACCCACAGAATTTTGGAAGAACTGCAAAAAGGAACCGAGAGATTGTTTAACATCAGCCTTTACATTGATTGCAAAGCAAACTCGCTGGATAATTTGAATCTATTGACAAGAAAGATAGAATCAGAATTGAATTCTTTGCTGATTATTCCAAGACAGGCTAATTTCAGGATGATTCAGGGGTTTAAGTCCTGCCTGCCTTTTGCAAAAGATGAGCTTAAGATAAAAAGAAACATTACTACTTCAGCCCTGTCTGCATTTTTTCCATTTACTTCTTCTTTCTTTAAATTTGATGATACAGGAGTCTGGCTTGGCTCAAATAAAAATGGAATTCCGATAATCAGGGATATTTTCAAGCTTTCAAATGCCAATGGCATTTGCCTAGCTACTTCAGGCTCAGGAAAAAGCTATATGGCTAAGTTGCTTATTTCAAGATATCTGTTGAGCGGAGTAAAAGTTATGATTATTGACCCTCAGGGAGAATATGCAAGGCTTGTGGATAAATTCGGAGGGGAAAGAATTGATTTAAGCGCAGATTCTGATACTATGATTAATCCTTTGGATTTAATGGGACATGAATATAATGAAAAAAGATTGGCTTTAATGGATTTAATGCCTGTTATGATTGGAGATTTATCCGAACCTCAAAAGGCTTTCTTAGATATAGCAATAACAAGAGCTTATCAAGCTAAGGGAATAAACAAGGAGCCCGACACGTGGGGAGAAAAGCCCCCAATCCTGGAAGATTTAGTAAATATACTAATTCGCATGGAAAGAGGCGCCACAAGCCTTGAAAAAACCTCTATTCGCAGCATAATTAACAGGCTTAACATGTATGTCAATGGTGTATTCTCTTTTCTTAACAAGCAGACAAATCTTGATTTTAGCAATAATCTTGTGTGCTTTGACATAGGCAATCTGCCCAAGCAGGTAAAGCCAGCGATTATGTTCTTGGTCTTGGATTATATCTATACTAAAATGAGGCGTTCTTTAGACAGAAAGCTTTTAGTTATTGATGAAGCATGGAGCTTATTAAGCAGGACAGAAGATGCTTCTTATATTTTGGAGATTGTCAAAACCTGCAGGAAATTTAATCTTGGTTTATTCCTAATTAATCAGGAAGTTGAAAATATGCTGGATTCGCAGGCAGGAAGATCTGTCCTGGCAAATACTTCTTACACTCTTCTTTTAAGGCAAAAGCCTGCCATGATTAAAAGTGTGCAGAGCGTCTTTCATTTAAGCGAGGCAGAAAAAGTCCTGCTTCTGACTGCAAGAGCTGGAGAAGGTTTGCTGTTAATGGAGAATGAGCATTCTGAAATAAACATTACCGCATCCAAGAAAGAGCATGAAATAATCACAACCAATGCTGATGAGTTATTAGTTCAAAAGAAAGGATTAATAGCAAAGCCAAAGAAAAGTGAGAACAAAATAAGGGAAGGACAAAAAGCTTACCTGAAAAGAGAGCTTAATCAAACTGAATTAAAATTCCTTACTACAAGCGGATTCAAGGAAGTTAAAGAAAGAGGCATTTCAAAGAAAAATGAGACTTATCTTGTTATCGAAGACAAGAATGAATCTCCAACCCATATAATCTGCATTAAAGAGATTACAGATTATTTGAGGCAATTCACGCAGGATATTCAGACATACAGAACCGTAAAGCCGGATATTGTTTTCAGTGCGAACGGAGAGAAGTATGCTATTGAAGTTGAAACTGGAAGATGGAAAGATGTCAAAAAATTAAAAGAGAAAGTTGCAAATCTCAAGAAATATTATGAAGATAACTGGTTTTTCTTTGTAACTAATCGAAATTTAAGCAGGTATTACGAGAAATTTGGAAAAACCTGCAGTAAAAGAAACATCAAATTAAAAATAGATAAAATTTTTAGGAGTTCTGAAAAATAGCCAATTTTGGCACTGGGAATTTCGTATGTAAATCCTGCATTTGTGTCGATAAAAATCCGCAAAAATGCCAGATTGGCACTGGCGAATATAGAGATTGTGGCACTAAGATATTTAGTAGCTAATTTAAAGAAGAGAAAAACTTTAAAGGTGAGAAATGAGTTGGTAAGAGTATAAAATGACAACCTACTCACATTCAAGAATAAGCACCTACGAGAATTGTCCTTATCAGTATAAACTTCATTATATTGAAAAAATCGAAGTTGATACTCCTACAACAATAGAAGCATTTATGGGAGATATGGTTCACCAATCTCTTGAAGACTTATATAAACGAAAGAAATTCAAGCAAAGAGTTTCAAAAGAAACTTTAATAAAATTCTATAGAGATTTATGGGACAAAGAATATTCTGATGACATTTTAATTGTGAAAGGTGGGCTTGATGCGAAGAATTACAGAAAGATGGGAGAGAAATTCCTATCTGACTATTATGAAAGAATGAAGCCATTTGAACAGATTACAATTTTAGGATTAGAAACACAAGATAGAATGACTCTTCCCGATGGAAACCAGTGGCATGTTAGAATTGATAAGTTAGGATGTGATGACAAAGGAAACTATTATGTCTGTGATTACAAAACAAATTCAAGAATGAAAGATCAAGAAGAAGCTGATTCTGACAGACAGCTTGCAATGTATTCTATCTGGGTTAAAGATAAATTTAAGGATACAAAGAGTGTCAAATTAATCTGGCATATGCTTGCTTTCAATAAGGATGCTGTTTCGGAAAGAACAGATAAACAATTAAAAGAGCTTCAGGAAGATGTAGTCAATATAATTAAAGAAATAGAAAAAGCAACAAAAGAAGACAATTTTCCAAGAAATCAAACTGCCTTATGTGATTATTGTGTTTACAAAGAACAATGTCCTTCATTTAAGCACGAAATTGAATTAGAAGAAAAATCAGTTAAAGAATTTAAGGAAGATGAGGGGGTTAAATTAGTAGATGAATTTGGTGAAATTAAAAAGTTGTTGTATGATCTGAATAAAAGAGAAGAGAGATTAAAAGAAACCTTAATTGAGTTTGCAAAACAAAAAGGTGTTGATATTGTTTACGGGAGTAATATGAAATGTTCTGTTAAAGAGTTTGATAAAATTGTTTTGCCTGAGGACAAAGAAGAATTAATTAATCTGCTAAAGAGAAGGGGACTTTGGGACGAATTTTCTGTGATATGTTATCCTAGATTAAATTCAAAGGTGATTAAAGGTGAGATTGATGAGGAGATTAAGAATAAACTAGAGATTGAAAAGGACTGGAGAGTTAGTGTAAGTAAACGGAAAGATGCGGAGGAAGAATGAAACTTAAATTAGAAAAATTTAACAAACTTTTAGAAGATAAAAACCTTATTGAAAATTCTTTGGAAAAAACCAAGGAAAAATATCGTAAGCTTGACCCTGGACAATACCTATATAATCTTTTATTGAATAAAAGAAAAATATCTGATATCTATTCTGATGAATATTTAGAATTGGTTTATACAACTCTAATCTCTTGGAACATGAACGGTAGGGGAGCAAAATTAGCGGAGATAACTGATTTTAAAAATACAATAAGAGAAAACAAAGATGAGATTAATTCTCTTAAAGGATACAGAATAGAAAAATTAGACAAACAAGAAATTAAAAAAATCTTAGAAATTCTTGAAAGATTGTTTAACAAATTAGAAATTGTAAAAACAAAATCTCCTCTGGTCACATTCAGCAAAACCCTTCATTTTTTACTTCCAGATTTGATTGTTCCTATTGACAGAAGATACACTGCATATTTCTTTTATAATTCAAATCAAATACCACAAAAAGAAAAACAATTCAAGGTTTTTAGTGAATTATTTGAAAAGTTCTGGGAAATCTCACAAAGATATGATTTAAATAATTACTTAGATAATATTTGGAATAGAACAATTCCAAAAGTAATTGATAACATGATTATTGGGTATTGATTAAATAAAAAGAAAGATATGGGGGAAGAATGATAATGAACGAGTCTGAAAAAAGAAATAAAGAATTATTAGAAGAAGTAGAAAAACTAAAAAGAAAAGTTAAAATTCTAAAGGAAAGAAAAAAATATGGCATTGTTTGGGAAGATGAAAAAGAACCAGAACAGATAATTTTAGATTGTCAAGTTAAGATACCAATTCTAAAAGAAGTTAAATCTAAAGAAATTATTAAAAATAAAGAAAAACCAATCAATGTTCTTATTGAAGGAGATAATTACCACGCTTTATCTGTTTTAAATTATACTCATAAAAAGAAAATTGATATAATCTATATAGACCCGCCATATAATACTGGGGCGAAAGATTGGAAATATAACAATAATTATGTTGACTCAAACGATTTGTATCGCCATAGTAAATGGTTAAATATGATGTCTAAAAGATTATGGTTAGCAAAAAATCTCCTTAAGGAAGATGGAGTTCTTGTATGTGCAATTGATGACAATGAGGTCAATCATTTAGGAGTTTTATTAGAAGAAATTTTTAAAGACTATGAAATCCATTGTGTAACTATAATACATAATCCTCGTGGTGTACAAGGCACTAATTTTTCTTATACGCATGAATATGCTTATTTTGTGTTTAGAAGAGGTTTAAAAGTTATTGGCTCAAGAAAAATTAAAGAAGAGGATATTGATTGGAGAGGATTAAGAGATAGTGGTAAAGAATCTATGCGAACAGATGCTCGTAATTGTTTTTACCCTATTATAATTCAAAATGAAAAAATTTTGGGTTTCGGTAATGTTTTAGAGAATGGTAACCATCCCAAAAAACAAACTGAAGAAAAAGATGGAAAATATTATATTTGGCCTATTGATATTCAAGGAGTTGAGAGAAAATGGAGATATGCAAGACAGAGTGTTGAAGCCATAAAGGATTTATTGAGGGTAAAAAAGACAAAGCAGGGTTGTGACATAGAAATAGGAAAAGATTTTGGAATTGTTAGAACCGTTTGGCAAGGCAGTAAATATGATGCTTCAGAATATGGTACAAAACTAATACAAGATTTAGTCCCATCGACACCTTTTGATTTTCCGAAGTCGGTATATAATGTTTATGATTGTTTAGCTCCAATAATTGCAGAAAGAAAAAATGCTATTGTTCTTGATTATTTTGCGGGGTCAGGAACAACAGGACACGCAGTAATGATTCTCAATAAAGAAGATGACGGAAATAGAAAGTTTATTTTATGCACCAATAATGAAAATAATAATGGAAATGGTGCTGGTGGAATAGCAGAAAAAGTCTGTTATCCAAGAATAAAAAAGGTTATTGAAGGTCATAAAGATTGGCTAGAGATAACAAAAATTCCAGCTAATTTAATTTATTTTAAAACTGAACTTTTAGATATTGATCACATTTCTCATGTTTCTGATGAACAGAAAATTAAACTTACTTATCAAGCAGGTGAGATGATTGCTTTAAGAGAAAATACTTTTGAAGAAGTTGAAAAAAATGAGTGGTGGCAAATTTTCAAGGATGGAACAAAATATACTGCAATTTACTTCAAAGAAGATAAATCAAAACTCAATGAATTAATAAAAAAAATGGGCAAACTTAAGGAAAAAGTGGTGTTATATGTTTTTAGTTGGGGTAAAAATGAATATAAAAATGAATTTACAGATTATAAAAACATAAAAGTAGAGGATATACCTGAGCCAATCATTGATGTTTATAGAGAAGTAAATCGTTTGAGCTGATAATATGACAATCATAAATCTAAAACCATTCCAAGAAAAAGCAATCACTAATTTGAGGAAGCAGTTTTTAGAATTGTGGAAAACTACAAACAGAAAACTACCTTTAACATTCAAAGCACCAACAGGAAGCGGTAAAACTGTAATGGTTGCCCAATTCCTTAAAGATATGAGCAATGATCCGCAGTTTAATGTTGATAAATCGTATTTGTGGTTTAGTTTCAGCGAAGAATCGTATATCCAAAGCAAAGATAAGCTGTTTGATTATTATGGTGGGGCAAATGAAATAAATTTGCTTGATTTAAATGATTTAAGCAAGGGAAGACTTGAGAAAAATAATGTTTTCTTTATCAATTGGCAGAAAATAAAATCTTCAACAAAAGAAGGAAGAAAACTAAGAAACCCAACAGAATATACTTACGGAGAAGACGGGATTTTTGATGAATTTGTAAAAAGAACGCAGGAGGATAATAGGGAATTGGTTTTAATCATAGATGAAGCTCACAGAGATACAGATACAGACCTTGCAGATGATTTAATTGAGTTAATAAATCCGAGAATAATTCTTAAAATAACTGCTACACCCAAAATAGAACCTACTGCATCAGATATTCAAAATAAGAGAGCTGGATGGGTAGAGGTTTTAAGGGAAGATGTTATTATTGCTGGCTTAATCAAAGAAAAGATAATAACCCAAACAAAAGAGGATTTAGACAAATTCTCAAAAAAGGAAATAGACCAAGATTTAATTTTATTGGAATTGGCTTTTAATAAAAGATTGGAATTGCAGAAAGACTACAAAGAATTAGGCTTGGATATTAACCCTCTTGTTCTTGTTCAGTTGCCAAATGATGACCATGCAAGAAAAGAAACATTAGACAAATCAAAGCTGGAAATTGTAAAGGACTTTTTGAGAGATAAAAGTATTGATGAGAAAGACATTGCAATATGGCTATCAGACAAAAAAGAAAATCTTGAAGAAATAGAAGAAAATGATTCTTTAGTTTCTTTTTTAATTTTCAAGCAAGCTGCCGCAACAGGTTGGGATTGTCCAAGAGCCTCTATTTTAGTAATGTTCAGAGAGATAAAAAGCCCAGTTTTCCATACTCAAACTGTGGGCAGAATTTTAAGAATGCCAGAAGCGATTCATTACCCAAAACCGGACTTAAATATAGGCTATCTTTACACAAATTACGAAAGAAACCAAATACAGCTACCAGATAATAAACAAGGCAAAAATAAGCCTTTTATTTTTGAAAGCAAAAGAAAAGACAGAATAAAACCAATAATTTTGCAATCTACTTTTATGGGCAGGACAGACTATAATGATTTGGGTGATTCCTTTCAAACTACATTTAAAGAGGTCGCCGATAAATATTTTGATGTTGAAAAGAAAGAATTTATTGAGAATACAAAAAAGAAACTTATTGCTAAAGGATTGATGTTATATAATATAAAAGTCCCAATTAAATTAATTGTTGATGCCGAAATTGAAGATTATGATCATTTTGTCAAACAAATTAAGGAAAGAGGGGGCGATTTAATTGGAGATACTTCAAAAAACGATATAGAAAGAATGTATAATCTTTTGTGTTTTAATGTTATTGCTAAACAAGAGGAAGAAAATAAGAAATTTGCCCCTGAAAGATCTTGGGGAAAGCTAAAAACCGCTCTTAATGTTTGGTTCGCTGAAAAAGTTCAAGAAAAAAGAAATGCTTATTACATAATTATTGTAAATGATTTGCTAAAACAAGATAGTATATTAAGAAAAGTAATCGCTGAATCTTTAGAAAAATACAGACCAATAAGGCAGGAAGAAGTCAAGAAAAAAGAATCAAGAGCAAGAAGGATTGAAGATTTGGAAATCCCAAGATCTTCTTTATTTTATACTGAAGATTATGAGGAGATTAAAAACTTAAGTAAAAATTCAATGACACCATTTTATATTGGCAAAAATTACAATGGAAAGAAAAACGAAACAGAATTTATAAAATATGTTGAATCAAAAAATGTCGATTGGTGGCATAAAAATGGTAATTCTGGAAGCGAACATTTTTCAATACCTTACTATGATGAAGTAGAAAGAAAAGAAAAATTATTCTATCCTGATTGGATAATTAAAATTAAAGATACTATCCTCATCTTAGATACAAAACAAGGTTTAAGTGGAACTGTTGGCTCTGCTGATACCAAAAGAAAAGCTGAAGCATTACAAAAATGGATTAAAGAACAGAATAAAAAGGGGAGAAAGTTTAAGGGGGGAATTATATCCCAAGTTTCAGAGATATGGAAGTTGAATGATAATGATAAATATGTAGTAGATGGAAACTATACGGGGTGGGATAATTTAATAGATTTATTTTAAATTATTCGAGTTTTCTAATTGGAATTAGGGGGTTATTATTTGTTTATATAATTCCGAACTTTTTTCTCGTTTATTATGATGTAATATCTCTTCAATTCTTTTTTCTAAATATCTTGTAACAAAACACCCGTCTTTAGAACGGTTATCTTCTTTAGGAATCCAGGGTGGATGAGATTGCTGTTCATCTTGTAGCTTTAGTAATGTTTTAATATCCTCATCATTTAAAACTACAACTAAAAAATTATGGTCATTAAAAAATTCATATAAAGTATCAGAAATTTTTTCTTCATTTTCTATCGTTCTACAGGTAACTATGCCAAAATGCCTACTATCTTTATTACCCCTTATTAAAATTTGAGCAAGTTCTTCATTTCCAATATCTGTTGAGTAGTTTTTACATTCAATTGGTACAAATGAAGACTCAAGTTTATTAAACGTTAAAAAATCCTTTAATACTGAATTTGCTCTCCAACTCGCCTTAATATCTATTCTTAATTTCCCCTTCTGTAGTGGGGCTTGTCGAGTAATATCTGAGGCGATAAATATGTCTTTAAAAATGTATTTAACTGCTTCACTAATCAATCTTTCATAACGATATGCATTTATTTTCCCAGAGTTAAAGGAGAGATTATAACTTAGAACATCTCCCAGATTAATGGAAGAATCTGCATCCAATACATCTGCTATGATGGTATCATTACCCGCCCCAACATGGATAGTTCTTTTGGTTACTTTTCTAATTTTAGTTGCCATCTCCTGAATATCTATAATTGGTTTACCTTTCTTTTTGTATAGCCATGCTTGATTTTTCCCAGTATTAAATTGTATAGCTTCCCTTTCAAATCCAAGTAAACTTAGCATTAAATCAACAGAATCCTTATTGAATTCTGTATAAAATGTCTTTCTAGCCTGTTTTATTGTACAACCCCCGTCTGTAATAAAATCAGATACAACATTTCTTTGGTCTATATCTCCATGTTGGGTAAACCAAAGTAGAAACTTGCCATCTTTTAGTTTTTTATTACATTGATCTAAAACAAATAACCTCTCAAGTGGATCCGGGATTATATCTGTAACATTAACTAACATGATTAAATCGTATATCTTTTTTGATGTTATTAGTTCATCTGGGTATGTTATTCTATCAAATCTCGTTTTATTTTTTTGAGCACGATTGATGAATGACTTTATTGTTTCAGTTGGGTGAAGAAATATTTCAGGATATTCAACTGCAGTTACCTTATGACCTGCTTCAAGAAGTATAACTGTATGTCTTAGCTTTCCTGCACCAAAATCCATGATTTCAGAAGGAGTATTTCCCATATGTTCTAAAGTTTGTCTTAAGGCACTTTCTAATGCTGGAGCAGGTTCTGGTCTTGTTGGGTTTGCTGACCAAGCTACATCGATAACTATCTCTCTTGATTTATTAAGACCTTCTTTTTTTTGATAAATAGATAAGGGGGAATTCCACATATCTTCTACCTTATTACTGTACCTTAGGGCTATTTTTCTTTTTTTATTAGCCATCTCTTTAATAATAGCAATAGCATATAGGGGAAGTGCTTTAGAAGTAGTAGATACAATATTTCTTATCTGTTTTTTTAAAGAGTCTAATAATGTTTTGTTTAACTTATAAGGTAAGAACAACACTTTTTTATTAACTGTTTTGACAATAATTGTACTTTTTATTAGTTGTTCTGAGAAGTTTGATGTTAGAAAGACCAATGTTGAAGCATATTTGGATATGTTTTGGGATAGCAAAGTATCAAGTTCAGTTACTGCCACGACATTAAGAAGGTCAGTTCTAGCACCTAACACCTTAAGTTCTTGATTAAGTTCTTTAACTAAATCATAGTCTTCATTAACATATAATATGAGCAAATCCCTCATGCTAAATTTAGGAAGAGTTTACTTAAAAATATGTCTGTTAAAATAAAACCATAAAAAGGGTTTACAAAACTTTAATCCCTTTCAGCATAACAAACTTTATCTTGCCCTCTTTTTCAAATCTCCTTAATAACGCCCTGCATTCTTCTTTAGTTATGCTGAAATGGGAGCATAATTTTGTCCAGATTTTCTTATACTCAATTGTGCCATAATTATTCCTTCTGCATCTTTTTAAGACCTCAAATGCTTTTTCATTTAAATCGTATTCTTCTCCGAACTTTATCCTTAAATATTGAGAAATAGGAATTCCACGTTTTTTAGATTCTGAAAACAATTGGTCATGCAGTTCAGTTGTTACCAGCAGATGCAGGTGACTGTTCATTCCCTTGCTTAGGTTTTTTATTCTGTTCATTTTTAGTAGCAAGATCTCTCCAGAATTGTATTACTTCTTCATATTCCTGATAAAATTCAGGCATCTTTTTCTTTATCATTTTTTCAAAATCATTATGCCATTTTTTATCTTTATCATTTCTACTTATTCCTCTTAAAAAACCTAAAACATACCAAATTTTCTGGCAGTTTTTTATAAGATTGTCTACTGAGGAAGGTTCTTCTAATTTGGCTCCACATTGACTGCAAAATTTAGAGTCCCCTTCTGATTCATGAGAACACTTTGGGCATTTCATTGAATTTTTACTTAATAATACATTAAAAGCATTATTATAATCAAGCACTTTTCTCCTTAACCAACCACACCAAAATAGGCAAAGCTTCTCCTTCTCTTTTGAGTTTTCTTATGAACTTTTCAAGAGAATTATGATCCTGATAGAATGCCATTTTATAGCCAAAATTAGATGTCCTTTCTTTTAACTGTGGGAACTCATGAATTATCTCCTTGCCTAATCGGATTACGCACCATGAATGTGTGCTTTCTCTGTATGATAACTTTCCATTTATTTCAAGTTTGTTCTTCGGGGGTCTTAATATTTGTGCTTCCATACAGTTTGGGAATTTTATAATTATATAAAAGCTAAGTGTATGAATATATAAAAAAAGATACAAATCTTTAAATAGCATAGAATTTGCTAATTAACAGCCCGATTGGAAGAAGAGTTCTTGATACCTTAAAAATGCCAAAACAAAACATCTTTTTGGATTATGGAGAACTTATTTTTAATTATAATTTTAATGAGAAAACCCTTTTTCGAGCACATAATCTTGTACTAGCACACTTTAACTCTATGGGATTTAACCTAAACCTTGAAGGAATCTCTACTTCTCATGATAAAGCAATAAAAGCATATCTTCAGGCAAGGAAACATGATTTTGCGGAATGGGATATGAACCAAATAATTGGATTAATGACAGAAAATTTGGGAATTAATTCTCTCGCCTTAACTGCTCAAATAGCTACAATTTACAAATTAAATGATCATGATGCAACTCCTAAAGGAAATTCTCCAGAAATTCTTGCAGATTTAGCACAAATAGGAAAACTTGGAATAATCTCCAATTTGCCTCATGATTCTTTAGTTTACGAACTTCAAAAGTATGGAATGAGAGAATTATTTGACACAATAACAGTTTCATATCAAGTAGAAGTAAGAAAACCTCATCCAGAAATTTATTTGGAAGCAATGAGAAGAGCAGAAGCAAAACCAGAAAACAGCTTATTTATCTCTCATGATGAAGCAGAAGTAAAGGGTGCAAGAGCGGTTGGTATGGAAGCAATTCTGACCAATTCCTTAGAAGAGATGATTGGAGTTAGATGAAAATAATTTATACAAATATCAGTCCAGTTACAAAAGCATATACAAATTTTCAGCATATCTTTTATTTGAAGAAACAGAAACCGCAAAAAGTTTTTCTTTGTGTTTGGGACAGTTTTGCTTTTGAGCATCCTGTTCTTGAGAGAGATACTGGAAATCAAGAAGACAAAGCAGAGAAGTTAAAAGAAAATGTGGAAATGATTGAAAAACTGATGGCTTATCTTAAAATAGATTACAAGATAATTTATCTTTCTGAAGCAATAAACCGCCTTTTCAAGAACTCTCATTACCTCCATGAATTTCAAAATATCTTATCTCACATAAAAATAGAAAATCTCCAAAAAGGAGAAGATTTGGAGTATACCCCCTTTAAGCAGATTAGTTTATCCAAAGTTAATTACATAATTTCGGATTATCTTATTGCAACTTATCTGCCGGAATTATTTCCCGAAATATGCTCAAGTTCTCCGAATTATTATTTAACTTCAGAGAGATTTAAGGTTTTTAGCAATATAATAAATCATTATCTTAAATCAAATTTCTTCAAGCATTATCCTCCAAAGCCAATTTATGTAACAGGCATACCTGTAATAATTCATCCTGAAAAAGAGACTATTCCCGCCATCGAAATGTCTCTTGACAGCATAAAGGCGATAGTTGAAGCACATTATAAAAAGCTGCCCAATGAAAAAGAAATTGATGATACAATTGATGTTCTCTCTACTGTCCTGAAGAAATTTATTTTTAAGAACAGGGAATTTGACAAAGAGAGGATAAAAGTTGAAATAAGCAATGCTCAGTATAGGGAATATATTGATTATCTTTCTGCAAACCTGTACAGATACTTTGATGAAATTATGAAGATTACCTCCAAAGTAGAAATTAAAAAGCAAAAGAAAAGCATGCTCATTTCAAATTATAAGGACTTTGATAATTATTTAAAATCAATTAATCAGATAAAATTAACAATTCTAAAATTTTGCGATGGAAATAACAGCAGTTTAGATATCTCAAAGAAAACAGGATTGAAATTAAGCACAGTATCTCCTTATCTGACTCAGCTGAAAAATAAAGGATTAGTCAATGATGCAAAGAAGCCGAGAAAATTAATTGACAGCTTTGTTTTAGACTTGGAAGCTATTGAAAGTCAGGAGGTGGGAAAATGAATTTTGTTCTCATAAATGCACCGCTTCAGGATTATGGAAAAGTAAAGAAAAAAGAGTATTACACAACACCGCCTTTGGGTTTGGGTTATTTAGCAACAATCGCCCAAAATCTTGGATGCAAAGTGAATCTAATTGATGCAGAGGCGCAAGGAATATCTCCTTCTGAGATTATAAGACAAACCAAAGAATGGAAGCCAGATGTTGTAGGAATAAATCTCACTGCTCCTACTTTAGATATATCAAAGATGCTTATTCAGGGAATAAAAGACAAAACAGGAGCAAAAATGCTCGCTGGCGGTCCTGATGCAACAATTCGTCCTGGTTTTATTTTAGATTATGTTCCTGCATTAGACTTATTAGTACGAGGAGAAGGAGAAAGAACCTTAGAACTTCTTATTAAAAGTGAATTTAATCCAAGCGAAATTAAGGGGGTTTCATTTAGAAGAAATGAAGAGATTATTCATAATCCTCCAAGCGAGTTAATCACAGATCTAGATTCTTTGCCATTTATTGACAGAAGATTTTTTGCAAATGATCCCTACAGAGAAGATGGGCATTTAAAATCAGTCATTATCGGCTCAAGAGGATGCCCTTACACCTGCAGTTTTTGTGCTGCTCCTGTAACTTCCGGAAGAAGGATAAGAACAAGAAGTATTGAGAATATTGTTGATGAAGTTGAAGAACTAAATGATCGGGGAGTTACTTCATTTCACTTCATAGATAACGATTTTATCTATAATAACCAAAGAATAAATAATTTTGCTGACGAACTGGAAAGAAGAAATTTAAATGTTGATTGGAGAGCATTGGCACGAGTTGATGTTATTTCAAGAGCTGGAAAAGAATTTTTAGAAAGAATAAAGCAAGCAGGTTGTTATCAGCTAGTTTTTGGCATTGAATCAGGAAGCCAGAGAATATTGGACTTAATGAAAAAAGGAACCTCTCCAGAACAGGCAAAAGAAGCTGTTAAGCTTTGCAAGGAAGCAGGAATCAAAACAAAAGCTTACTATATGTTTGGTTTCCCAACAGAAACAGTTCAGGAAATGGAGCAGACTCTGGAGCATGCAAGAGAACTAAACACTGATGTTGCTTGTTTTTTGCTTGTTAAGGCTTATCCTGGAACTGAAATGTATAAGCAGTTAGCAGAACAATATGGGGAAGGCAGACTTAGAGGATACAGCCATTTGCAGACAGAAGTAGATTTGCCAGAGGCAGGGAACTTTGATAAATATCATATTAGAAACACTTCTTCAATCTCTACATTAAGCAATCAGGAATTGGTGAGGATGTTAAGAAAAGCTTATAAGATATATTATCCCTATGGAGACAAAATAACTCAAGACAAAACAAGAGAGCTGGTGGGAGTTTAAGATGAAAAGAATATATGTAGCTTATAAATTCAAAGAACAAAATCTTGAAGAACTCAAAAAAAGACTTGAAGAATTAAGCAAAATTATAGAAGAAGCTACAAGTTATAAAACATTTATTTTCTTTAGGGATGCGCAAAATTGGGGCAAGATTAAAATGCCTATTAAAGAAGTTGTTGAAAAAGCATGCAAGGCAGTTGAAAAATGTGATGCAATTCTTGTGGAAGCAACAGAAAAAGCAAATGGTGCTTATTTTGAAGCGGGTTATGCAAAAGCACTCAACAAAAAAGTTATAATTGTGCATAAAACAGGAACAGAGACAAACTTCCTTGACAGCATTGCAGATGTTTCTATTGAATATGATAGTCTTAATGATTTAAAAGAGAGATTGAGAAATAAGAATCTATAAGTTATTTCTTCTCAAGAATTTGAATAAGGCATAACTGCCCCCATCCAAACTCAGTTAAATCTTTCTTTTTCTTTAATTTTATACAATCTCTTTTTATCTCTTTAATAATGGCTCTTTCTTTTTTGTTCATTCTCCCTCCTTTTCTCAATCCTAAATTATATAATTGATACTCTTATGATACTCGTATCTTATTTAAAAACATTTCTCTTGATACTCATATGAGGATTAAGATACAAAAATTAAGAGAGGGAACCTCTTATCAGTCCTACAGAATAGCGCTTCCAAAGGCGATAATAGAATCCAAAAAGTGGGAGAATGCAGAATTCGAGTTAGAAGATAAGGGAGACAAATTAATTCTTAAGGCGGTTAAAAAATGAGTTGTTAGATATTTTTATTTATTCCAAATTAAAAATAAATTAATCCATCTTTGACGCCTTGATTTCTTTTTCAGCTTTTCAATTTCTTTTCTATTCTCTTCCGACTCTTGTTCTAAATTTTTATCTTCCATTTTTAACAATTACTTCCATGTGAAGCTGGTCTGTAACATCCCTTATTTTAGCCATTTCTAATTCTATTGAGTTAAGCCGTTCCTGCATTATTTCCTTTTCTTTTTCTGCCTTTAGTAATCTCTTTTCTATCTCAGTTTTTGTTAAATCTACCAGCATGTCTTCTTCAGAGATAGTGTCCTTCATTCCCAGCAATTCGGAATAATAATGGATTTTATCAGATTTCTTCCAGCCAAATCGATACTTCAAAGCAGATTCGGACTTGTATCTCGGAAGCCAATAACAACAGGAATTATGCCTAAAATCATACATAGTTAATTCTGAATATTTTGCACCTGCAGGACTTGGATTTTCTCCGAATAAAGTTTTAGCGAGTCTTTTAAGATACTTGTTTACTCCCGTAGGACTTATTTTAAATAAAAAATCATTTGGTTCTAACTTTTTTTCAGAGATATAATTTTTTATTAGATCAGAACAAATCATCAATTTTATTCTTCTTCCAAAAGTTTTACTTGCTTCTTCTCGGATATTAAGCTCTTTGTAATTATTAAATAAATCAGAAACTTTAATATTCATTAATTCCGTTGGGGCTCTTATCCCCGTATCAAACAGAAACATGATTAAAACTTTATATTGGTATCTTGCCTTCTCACATAATAGTTTAATTTCTTGTTCTGTAAGATAAACCCAGTTTGGTTTTTCTTGTTTGGTGTCCAAGTCAGAAGTTATGTCTGGAATATCTTTTCCTTGCTTTTTGTTTATCTTTTGATGCCAGTGCCAAAAAGCCTTGAAAACTTTAGCATAAGTCTCTACAGAGATATAACTTTGCCCATTAACCTTTTTGATGTTACCATTTTTCATGTCCGAGAAAAAACCTATCAACTGTTCTTCGCAAATATCTGTAATCTTATTAACCTTAAATAATTCTTCAAACTTCTTAGCAAAAAAGATAGTCCTTTCCCTTAGAGAATTAAGCCGGATAAAACTTCTTGAACCTTTAGAACTCATATTTGAGATATTAATACCCCTTTCCATGTCATTTAGATAAGCTTTAATTAAGTCAGAATTTAACTTGCTAATCTCTGGAATTCCCGATTGGATTTTCTCTTTCCATTTAAGGTACCTTTCTTTATGTTTGTACGGATCTAGTTTCATAGGGATGTTAATACAATTTTTTTTAAAAGGAATCTGTATCCTTTTTTGTATATCTAAAAAACATCCCTTAATTCTACCAAAAAGTACTAATGCCCCGTCCGGGATTCGGACCCGGGTTTCAGCCTGTCTCCTGAGTTCGCTCGATATTTGTTGAGGCGAACCTCGCGAGCTCACTCGATGAAAGGGCTGTGTCCTTGGCCTCTAGACTAACGGGGCGTTTATCATCTTAAAAAGACATGTATCAAAGAAAAATTCAGTTTTTAAAGCTTTATCAGACCATAAAAATTCTTTTAAAGCTATCTTTTATCTATGGGAGATGAATAGGGAATATTCTGAACAATTAGGAATTTATCTCAGACAAATAGGAAAAATTAGAAATCTGACTCACGAGGAAGAATTAAAATTAGGAAGGGAAAGAGCAGAAGGAAGCGAGGAAGCTTTAGAGAAATTAATAAAGCATAATTTAAAATTAGTTATTCATATAGCAAAAAGATATTGGACAAGAGAGGTTCCTTTTTTAGACCTTATTGAAGAAGGAAATATTGGGCTTATAAAAGCAGCTCAAAAATATGATTACAGGAAAGGTTATCATTTTTCAACATATGCTGCTTGGTGGATAAAACAGGCACTTTTAAGATCAATTAATGACCAATCAAGAACAATAAAAATACCTCGGAGTTGGGTGGAAATTCTCAAGGAATATGAAAAGGAAAGAGAACAACTCGCTAAAAAAGGAATTAATTTGACAATCAAAGAAATTTCGAAGAAAATGAATTGTTCTTATGAAAAATTAACAAGATGTTTAATGATTGACGGGGTATATTCTTTAGATTCTTGTGTAGGAAAGGACGAAGATACAAATTCATTTTATAAATTCATTGGAGATGACAAAGAAAATATAACCAAAGGATTAGACTCTGTCCTTCTTAAAAAAGAAATATACTCTATTCTAAATTCTAATTTCAAAGATAGAGATGTAAATATTTTAGTAGATATGTTTGGACTTAATGGAGAAAAGCCCTGTTCTTTAAGGACGCTCGAAAAAAAATATGGATTGGGTGTTGAAGGAATAAGACAGATTAAGGAAAGAGCCATTAGAAAATTAAAAGTAAAGCCTTCTGTAAAAAGATTAGCCTGCTATTTAGAGAGATAAGAAATTTTAAATATGATGAAAATATTGGTTTTATAAGTAAATAGAGCATGAACCTGTAGCTCAGCCTGGTTAGAGCACTGCTCTTATAAGAGCTAATTCCGTTAGGAATTTGTTTTCATTAAAGATGGCTAATGAAGATTGGCTGTTTTTATTAAGAAAGGCAGGGGTCCACGGTTCAAATCCGTGCAGGTTCATCCTACTAATATAAAATGTTAATCGGACTTGTTGGAAAACAAATTTGGAAAAATATATAAACAAACAATTATTTATTCCCTTATGGAATTTCATATTTGGGATTTAGAAAGAGTACATATTAAATTGAAGGAAGAATTTCTTGATTGTTTAAACTTTAAGATGAAGCAGAAGTTTAATTCTAAGAGAGGGGCTTATAATGAATTCTTCCAAAAGGACCAGATTCCCTTTACTACATTTAAAAATATTTTAAAGATATCAAATATGAAAATTTTCTTTGTGCCTTTAGAAATATATCTAATAATATGTAAGAACTTGAATATAAGTAAAGAAGAATTAGAAAAAAATATTATTTCTTATAAGACTGCTGGGGGAATTAATTATATTTACAATCCAATTCTTCCAATTAAGATAAATCCAGTATTTGATATGATTCTTGCGCATAATATTGGTGATGGCACAGTTATCAATCCCAAAAATGGAAGACTGCCTTATTTTGGATACAGACAATTTGATGAATTTTACAGATTGGCTTACGTAAAGAAGATTGAATTTATTTTTGGTGAAATATCCTACAAAAAAGATTACCTTATTAAGACTACAAGACCCTATTGTCCTCCAGTTCTGTCTTCTTTATTCTTTAAATATTATAATTTAGACTTGGAAGATTTTCTATCTTGTAAGGCCAGAATTCCTAAATTTATTTTTAATCAAGAAAAAGATAATCTTTTAGCAATTTTAATAGCCTTTATAATAGATGAAGGTAATATAGACTCTACTCAAATAACTATCCATCTACATAATGAATTATTAATTAAGGACTTAGGAGATATATGTAATATACTTAATTACAATTATAAAATCACTAAAGGGATTGAAAGTTCTGGAAATTATAATAGATTACATATTCTGAGAAAAGGCATGAAAAAATTATGGGCAAATTATAAATTATTAAATAAAAAATATCCCCTCATTCATTTAGGTTGGAAAGGCAAGAAAATAGAAGATTCTTTTAAGATTTATAGCAGGAAGATAATAAGAGTGAAGGGGAACAAAGAATTAATCCCCCTTCTTTTGAATGAAGAGCAGCTTTCAGTAAATCAAATCGCAGAAAGATTATCTATGACGAGACAAGGAGTAAGATATCATATACATAATCTTATAAATGAAAATAAAATTAAACTGATAGATGGCAATAAAACAAATTGGTTATATGGGGTTTAAATGCTTATAGGGATGGTGGGTAAACCCAGCACAGGAAAGAGCACTTTTTTCAAGGCCGCTACATTGGCAGAGGTTGAAATCGCCCCATATCCCTTCACAACAATAAAGCCAAATCACGGGGTGGGTTATGTCAAAGTAGACTGCATTGACAAGGAATTTAATGCTCAGTGCAATCCAAATCACGGATTTTGCATTAATCACAAAAGATTTGTTCCAATTGACTTAATGGATGTTGCGGGCCTTGTTCCTGGAGCAAGCGAGGGGAAGGGGTTAGGGAATCAGTTCCTTGATGATTTGAGACAGGCAGATGTCTTTATCCACATTGTAGACCTTTCAGGAACAACAGATGAAAATGGAAAGCCAGCAGAAAATTATGATATTTCAAAAGATATTCTTTTCTTGGAAGATGAATTAAATAAATGGTTCTTGGGAATTCTGATGAAAGTCTGGAAGGGTTTTGCAAGAAAGGCAGAACTGGAAGAAGAAAATTTTGCCCAAGCTGTTGCAAATCAATTCTCTGGATTAAAAGTCAAGGAAGAGCATGTCAAATCTGCATTATTAAAACTCAATCTTCCCTCAAGACCAAGCACATGGAATGAAGAGCAATTGTTAAGATTTGCAGCTGAATTGAGGAAACAAAGCAAACCGATGATTATCGCAGCAAATAAAATTGATACATCTTCTGGAAAAAATAATTATGAAAAGTTAAAAAAGAAATTCCCTGAACTAACAATGATTCCATGTTCTGCAGATTCAGAGCTTGCCCTGAGAGAAGCCGCAAAAGTTGGGCTCATAAATTATATTCCGGGAGAGAAAAATTTTGAAATTAAGGGGAATGTAAATGAAAGGCAAAAACAAGCTCTTGAAAAAATAAAAAAAGAGGTTCTTGACGAATTCCCTGCTGGAACAGGAGTTCAGGAAATATTAAATTATGTTGTCTTCAACTTGTTGGGCTATCTCGCAATTTTTCCTGCAGGAGCTCACAAACTCGCAGATAGCAAGGGAAATATCCTTCCAGATTGTTTTCTTCTCCCACCAAATTCAACAGCATTGGATTTTGCATTTTTCCTTCATACTGATTTTGGAAAGAATTTTATAAGAGCAATTGATGCAAGAAGCAAGAAAATTTTAGGAAGAGATTACAGATTGAAAAACAGGGACGCTTTAGAGATTGTTACTGGAAGATAAATTAATGCTGTTCACTCGAATGAAATTTATGCTCAATTTCGTTTTCTATCTTCGTCAGGGAATCGCGTATTGCCTTTGATAAGTCGTAATCAAAAGAGCTTGAAGTCATTTTCTTTCCTGAAAATCTTATTTCCAGATTAGTGCTGTATTTTTTTCCTTTTCCATCTTTTTCATATTCCTTGACGTAAAGTTTTAGGGAAAGCGGAGCTTTCACAATTCTTTGTATTTTTGGATAAAAGTTATTAAGAATCTTATTTGCAATTTCTTTCTCATTTTCGGTTAATGTATCAGACCCTTTGATTTCTATCTCTTTCATCAAAATTTATAAGCATAAATGATATTTATATTTTAGGTTTAATTTTCCAATGAAAAAAAGAGTAGTTTTCAAGAAAGGTAGAATAGTTGTTACGAGAAAAGGAAATTTTGTAATAAATCTTTCTAATGAAATTGTCCGATATCTGCATCCATTCTGCCAGAGAATTGAAGTAGTTGGAAGCATAAGAAGGAAAGAAAAAAACCCTGTAGATATTGACATTGTCCTTATCCCAAAAGATAAAAGGAAGATAGAAGAATTGATGAAGAAAAAAGGGAGATTTATCCAAGGAGGAGAGCAAAAATCAAGATGGAGAATAGAAGGGGTAAATGTGGAGCTGTATTACTCAGATAAAGAAGAATGGGGGGCTGCATTGCTTGCATATTCAAGCAAATTCGGAGCAGGAATAGGATTGAGAATGATTGCAAAAAGAAAAGGGATGAAACTAAGCCAGCACGGATTATTCAGCAAAAACGGAAAAAGAATTGCCAGCCAGACTGAAGAGCAGATTTATCATGCACTTGGAAGGCCGTGGAAAAGCCCAGAGAATAGATAGTTGATAAAAACTTTTAAATAAAGAAATCTATCTGTTTAAATATGGATGTATTATTCTCAAAAGACTTTGATAAACTTCTTGGGAAGATTGATTTTTCAAAATTAGGAAAAAATGTAGCAATTAAAACACATTTTGGAGAAAAGGGCTGTGATACTTATGTAAATCCTGAATTAGTTAAAAAAATATGTCAAAAAGTTACTTCCCTCGGGAAAAAAGCAACATTGGTTGAATGTAATGCTCTTTATAGGGGAGAAAGAACTCAGGCTTCTTCTCATATTAAACTTGCAAAAAAACACGGATTTGATTTTGTCCCCATTGATATTTTAGATGGGGAATTTGGACAAAATTTTGTGGAAGTAAAGGGATGTAAACTTGGTGCGGGAATTAAGCAGTATGATTCAATGGTTGTTATCAGCCATTTCAAAGGGCACATGATGACGGGTTTCGGGGGGGCATTAAAGAATTTAGGTATGGGCTTTGGGAGCAGGGCAGGAAAATTATACATGCATTCTAATGTTAAACCCAAGATTTCCAAGAGATGCACTGGTTGCGGAATCTGTATTAAAAATTGCAATGCTAATGCGATTTCGCTAATAAATGGAAAATCAGAAATAAATCAGGATAAATGTGTGGGGTGTGCTATGTGCATTGCAGTTTGTCCAAAAGGAGCGATTTTAATTTCATGGGCAAGCGAGACTTCAGATGAATTGCAAAGAAAAATTGTAGATTATGCTTCAGCAGTAATATCTTTGTTTGACAAAATAATTTTTATTAATGTTCTGGAAAATATAACAGAAGAGTGTGATTGTATGGATAAAAAACAAATTCCTGTAATAAAAGATATTGGTTTTGTTTCAGGAAACGATATTGTTTCAGTTGAGAAGGCAAGTCTCGATTTAGCAAATAAATCTGGTTTTCAAAAAATCCAGCCCCATATAAATAAAAATGTTCAGATAGATTATGCTATCGAAAAAGGATTAGGAACCAAAGATTATAATCTAAAGGAAATATAAAATATGATAATTCATGTAAAAGTCAAGCCAAATTCTTCAAAACAAAAAATTGAGAGTTTTGGCGGAGGAAGATATCTTGTTTATCTAAAATCTGTTCCTGAAAATGACAAGGCCAATATAGAACTTCTCAATCTTCTTTCAAAAGAACTCGGTGTTCCCCCTAAAAGTTTAGCTATAAAATTCGGAAGAACCTCTGGCGAGAAAATTATTGAAATAAGATAAATATAATTTTATAATCATGAAATACGAATTTGCAGATGACCTTCAGAAAAAAGCAGAAGAAATATCAAGAATGCTTTTTCCTCATGTAGACCTGTCTCATACAAGATGCTTTAGGAGCTATGGAACAAGCTCAAAGGGGACAATTGCCAGATGCCATGCGCTAAACAAGATAATGCAGAAAGCCATAGGGATAAAAGCAGTCTATGTCTTAGAATTTTTGTCAGAGAGATTTGACCGGCTTGATGAAGAAGAGAAATTGAAAGTTATAATTCACGAGCTGATGCACATTCCAAAATCTTTTGGGGGTGGCTTTATACATCATGATTTTGTTACAGACAAGACAGTAAATAAGGCTTATCAGGAATACAAGAGAAAATCAAGAGAGCAAAGTTTTTTCAATTAAAAGAAACTTATTGAAATATGAAAAAGGAGGTTTTAATCAGGTATAAAAAAAAGAGAATAGAAGTTATTGCCAAAGACTGCAATTTCTTGGACAAATTTATTGGATTAATGTTTTCCCGTCGGCAAAAAGCAGAAATTTTGATGTTCAGATTCATGCGGGAGCAGAAAATAGATATTCATTCCTTCTTTGTTTTCTATTCATTTATTGCTGTCTGGCTCGACAGCAGGAATAATGTAGTTGATTTAAAGATAGTAAAACCATTTTCTCCTTATATCTCCCACAAAAAAACGGCAAAAAGCCTGATAGAAATCCCAATAAATAATTACTATTCCGGAATTATAAAACGCCTCCTCGGGAATTTTCATCAATAAATCTCCTCCCCGTCGGTAATTAGAAACATTTAAATATTAATTTGATTATACTCTATTACCTTAAAGAGGATAAAAGGAGGTGCAAAATGGGAAAAGTTATTGTTAAGAAAGCTGTTAAGAGAAAACCAGGATATCTTTACTACGTTGATGGACAAGGAAACGTATGTGAAGCTGTAATGGCTAGAGGTGGAAAGAAAAAGAAAGCTAAAAAGGCAGCTAAGAAAAAAAAGCCAGTTAAGAGAAAAAGAAGAAGATAATTAAAAAACAATATTTTATTTTTTTATTTTTAATTAATTTTTATAAGTTAAATTTTGATCCGGTAAAGAAGGTAAATTTATCGGATTTATAATCTGCTTCTGCATATAATATTGCTGATTTTCCGGTTTTTCCTGATGCTTTTATTCCAATTTGCCCAATTAATCCATAGGCATCTTTTTCTTCAACTGTTTCACTCGGATATTTCAATGGAAATCCAAAATATACTGAAATATAGGGGGATATCTTAAAATCCTTGAGCGGATCATTTTTCAAAAGGTCAAATGACTGAACAGAACCCTTTTTTAATAAAATTGAAGGAAGTTCTAAAACCGCTGAAATGTGAAAATCCGGATGGCTATCTAAAAGATTTCCAAATCCGCTTCTGAATATTGCAAACTGATCAGAATAGATATTCCCCGAAACAAGATAAACATCTGCGAAAATATTATTATATGAATTAATTCCGCTCTGCAAATCAGATGCTAATTGAGGCATTGTTTTTTTCTCGAGTCCGCTTACATTCATCAAGCCATATTTTTCAATTCCTCCTGCAAGATATAATCTTAACTTTTCCCACTTTTCTACATCTCCTGAATTTTCTAATGCAGGAGAATTAGCCCATAATTCTAATCTCCCTTTATAATTAATATTTGCTGCATCTGGAAATTTTAATTGTCCTGAAGCAATCAAAGAAAAAGATAATAATTTTTCAGGACATTTCATTTTCTTGGGGCAATCAAAATCAAGTGATAAAAGAGGCAGTGTCTTTGCTATCGAAACATATGATGCTAAATCTTCTATAGGATTTGTTATTATAGAACTTTCCAGCCCCATTGAAGGCTTTATCTCAGTCTTAGGAATATCTGGGTCAGCAGTTGCTAAGAGAGATATTGGTGTTTCAGGAAATAATTCTGCTTCTACGGGCTTTGCATTTACTGGAGAAGATAATGCTGTGTTTAATGCCCCAAATAATACAAGGGCTTTAGCAAATTTACTTATGTTAGCAAAGCTTCTTACCATCCAATTTTGTAATAGAAATTCTTTATAAAGATATATTTATTTGAAAATATATGGCAATAATCTTGGGAATAGAATCAACCGCACACACTTTCGGAGCAGGCATAGTAAAAGACGAAAAAGTTCTTTCTAATATTAAAAAAACATATACAACTTCAAGCGGAGGAATAATTCCTCTTGACGCAGCCAAACATCACCGCGAGATTAAAAATGAGATATATAAAGAATCGTTAGACAAAGCAGGAATTGAAGAGAAAGACATTGATGCAATTGCCTTCTCTCAGGGTCCTGGAATTCCTCCCTGTTTATTAGAAGGAATTAAATTTGCAAAAGAGCTTTCATTGAGACTAAAAAAGCCTCTTGTTCCTGTAAATCACTGCATTGCTCATCTTGAAATTGGAAAGCTTACACACGCTGAAGATCCTGTGATGTTGTATGCTTCTGGAGCCAACACCCAGATAATTGCTTACAGTGCAAATAAATATAGAATATTCGGAGAAACATTAGACTTGGGTGTTGGGAATTTCATTGATACCTTTGCAAGAATTATGAATATTGGTTTTCCTGGAGGTCCTGCAATTCAGAAGCTCGCATCTCAGGGGAAGAACTATGTTGAACTTCCATATGTTGTAAAAGGAATGGATGTTTCTCTCTCAGGAATACTTACAAATTTGAAGCAGAAATTTGGAAGCAAGAAATATTCTCCTGAAGATTTATGCTATTCTATGCAGGAAACTGTCTTTGCCATGCTTGTTGAAACAGCAGAGCGTGCCTTAGCTCATACAGGAAAGAAGGAATTGCTTTTGGGAGGAGGAGTTGCCTGCAATACCCGGCTTCAGGAAATGGCAAAAATAATGTGCGAAGAAAGAGGAGCAAAAATGTTTTGCCCTACAAATGAATTTTTAACAGACAATGCCGCTATGATTGCTTTCCTTGGAGAGATAATGTTCAAAAAAGGAATTAAAGTTCCCTGCAACAAAATTGAAGATTTGGACATAAAACCAAAGCAGAGAACAGATGAAGTTGAGGTTTTGTGGAAGTGAAAAATAATAAGCTTATTCTTTAATCCCCAAGGAATATCCTTCTTTTCCAGTTCCTGAACCTTTTCCATGTAGTGCCAAGCCTAGGGTTTTTTTATCCTGAAGCAATGCACAAAATCTTCTTTCTGGAGTTTGTGATTCTAATAGAGCTGAAACATATGGATTGGACTTAAGTCTTCGAGCAACCCTTTCTACTGCACCCATATGATTTTCACCAAAATGTTTAATTACATAAGGGTTATTGAGATAGTCATCAAGACCTTGGTATTCTGTTTTAAATCCAAACGGGACAAATCTAAAATTATTATCAGTTACGCATCTTTTTCTTAAATCCGTATCTGGATTCATTCCATTAATATTATCATAAATAATTATCCCCTCATTAGGTAATGTAATGTGTTCTGTGCATGTCCATAAATACTCATTTTTAAATTTGTCAATAATATTTTGGCACCAGGAATCATCTTCATTTTGTAATACAACATCTAAAAGAGAGATTAATTGCCCTGATGTTGGCCTTAATAATCTTCCTGCTCCAATTTGCTGCATAATCATTTGATAGTCGTTTGGTCCAAATAATGGATAATTATAAATTGTGATATTACTTTCTTCTGCAATCACTATCTCAGATTCTTTTATTCTTTTTAGTGCATTTCCGTTTAATTTTGTCATTTAACTCTGGAATAATTTTAATATATAAATATATTCTTTTTTTGGCGTTAAATTCCACCGTGTGCAAGACCATGACATATGTCACCCCCTAAAAAATTCTTTATAACTATCTTGCCTTATCGTCATTAAACATTCAAATATAGAAGCACATTTAACGTTAACTAGAAATTTCCAAAAATACTAAAAATCTCTTTTTACTCGTAAATCAACTAGTGACAAATGTTATGAACCAACACAATAAGCCCTGTATAGATAATTTTAAATAGATAATCCTCAAGGAAAAATTATGGAATATAAAACAATTGGAACCCATGATGGAATTTTTCATCCGGATGAATTAACTGCAATTTCAACTTTAAAAATAAATAACCCCAATATAAAAATTGTCAGAACAAGAGACCCTGAAAGATTAGCTAGATGCAGTGCTCGTATCGATGTGGGGGGAAAATATTGCTTAGAAACAAATGACTTTGACCATCATCAGGGAGCTGGAAGAAGAGCAAATGGTGTTCCTTATGCCTCTGCTGGATTGATATGGAAACATTTCGGAAAAGAATTATGCAGTAATGAAGAAGTTTGGAATTATGTTGATAACAGATTTATGCAATATATAGATGCTCAGGATAATGGGGAGAGAGCTGATGGAGATGTTTATGGATTAGCAAAAATTATTTATAGATTTAATCCAATCAAAGATGCTGACAAAACAATTATAGAAAAAGCTTTCAATCAGGCATTAGAAATTTCTATGGCTGTTTTGAGAAATGAAATTATTGCATCAGAGGAGCAGGTTAAATCCAACACCGAAATTAGGGCTATTTTAAATGATTTTCAAGGATTACCTTATGTTATTCTAAAAGAAAGTAGGGGATGGGAAGAAGTCTTGGTTAAAGAAACAAGTGATAAATTTTATGTCATTTATCAATCAGACCATGGAGACTATAGAGTAAGAGCTATTCCCAAAGAAATTGGTGGGTTTGAAAACAGAAAGCCTCTTCCTAAAGCATGGAGAGCATTAACAGATGAAAAATTAGCTAATCTAACAGGAATAAAAGATTTTGTATTTTGTCATAGTAATGGTTTTACTGGCACAACAAAAACATTGTATAGTGCTGTTCAGGTGGCTAAACTTGCTTCATCTTTAAAGGATTAAATTGAATAAGAAACTTTATAATGCCTACTTTTAATCCTGTAGAATGAATCAATTTATGTTCCTCTATCCAATTCCAGAATATATTCAATTTGAGATAAAACTTGGCGCTTTTGGATGGAAATGTCCAACATGGGAGAAAAAATGGATTAAGAGATTCCAAGAATTATCTGAATCTGAAAGAGATAAATTAAGACCTACAGCTATTTTAGAAAAAGAAACAAGATTTTCTTATCAATATTCTAAAATATTAAATCGGTGTATTGATGAAAGGTATAGAAAAAGAGGATTTAATGTTAATTGGGTAATATTCAAAGAACACCCTATTTCAAACCTGATTAATCTGCATTTAGATGATTCTGTTATACAAACAGATATAGATTTTAAAACTCATACAACAAAACTGCCTGATGGAACTTATCCTTATCCTAATCCAGATTTTATTATAAAGCAGTTAGGAAATATCGACTTGTTAAGAATTTCTGGTTTTCATATGTGGGATTGTGTTGAAAGAGTAGCAAAAAGGGCATATGAAAAAGGGATTAATGTTTTAGTTGATGAGGACCTGACAGAACTTATGTCATTTCGCTTCAGAGAAGCATATTTCAGGGCAGACAGATACCCAACTTATAATCCAAGAACATTAGACAAAGAATCTTTTGAGCAGTTTATGAAACCAAGGAGAGATTGTCCTTGGTTATACCAAAGTTATTGATAAGTATAAGAAAACTTTATAAACCATTTTTATCTAAGTAATTTATCCGATGAACATGAGTGAGGATAATTGCTCTTTTTTGTCGGTATTTTAAGATGTCAGATATATATAAAATTATTGAAAAGGCAAGAAAAACTGGAAAGATAGAGAAAGGCACAAACGAAGTTACAAAAGCAATAGAAAGAGGAACAGCAAAGCTTGTTGTTTATGCCGCTGATGTCGAACCAAAAGAAATTGTTCAGCATATTCCTGTTCTATGCAAAGAAAAAAAGGTTATTTGCAGGGAAGCAGATAGCAGGCAAAAATTAGGACTTGCCGTCGGGATTTCTGTTCCAGCATCTTCTGTAGTTGTTATCAATGCCGGAGAAGCTGAATCTGATATTAAAGCCTTAGGAAAATAAAATGGTAGAAAAACTAGATGCATTGGATTCTGGAACTTCAGTTGTTGGAAATCAGAATATCTGTGAATGCGTTGCTATCGGATGTAAGGGTTCTAAAGACAGAGAAAATTATCAGGTGCTATGCAGTGTAAATAAAGGCTATGGTTGTGAGTATAAATTATTTCGTTCAATACCTTCTGAAATGAGAGGAGTATTATAAAACATGGCAAAAACACAGAAACCAAAAGAACAGGAGAATAGACCTTCTAAAGGAAATGATAGAATTTATCTTGGAGAAGTTGTACCTGCTGTTGTTGAAGAAGTAATAGGGAGAACAGGATTCAGAGGAGAAATAACTCAGGTTAAAGTTTTGGTTCAGGCCGGCAGAGATCAGGGAAGAAGCATGAGAAGAAATGTCAAAGGACCAATTCGCCCAGGAGATATATTAATGCTCAGAGAAACAGAAATTGAGGCAAGAAAAATCAAGTCTAAAGTAACTAAGGGGGTTTATACATAAAAATGGATGAACATCTAAGAATAAGGTTGAGCCATTTAGAGACAGATGTTAGAAATAATCTGTCTGTTTTGGATGAAGTTAAAGTAGGAGTTTCAGATAATGAGAGAGAAGATTCTAAACAATATTTTACAGATAAGGGTTTTAATGTTACAACTGGTGCAGAACTTCTTCCACCACCGTTTGTAAAAGTTAGTTATTATCTTTTAATAAAGGAGAAAAAATAAAATGCCTAAATGTATTTATTGCGGAAAAACTTACGAATTCCCAAGAGGATTAACTCTTGTTGCAAGAGACGGAAGTGTGAAATATTTATGCTCTCCAAAATGCCAAAAAAACATGCGTATGAAGAGAAGAAAAGTTGAATGGATTAGGAAAGCCAAGAGGTCAAAAGAAGAATTGAAGGAAGAAATTAAGGAAGAAGTTGAAGAAGAAACAGAAGGAAAGAAATAAGTTTTCTTTTTTGTAATTTTTAATTTTATCGTCGATAAATGATGTTTTTTGGGTAGAAAAGTTTATAAATAAACTTAACTTTTTTCTGGTATAAATTAGTTGAAATCTGGCAAAGATTTTAAGGCAAAATGATGGGTTTTAGCCAGATTTCCCTAAAACAAAAACATCTAAAAATGGCAGAAAAATACGATGCAGAATCAATAAAAGTTCTTGAAGGCCTTGAAGGAGTAAGAAAAAGACCAAGCATGTATATAGGAAGCACAGGAAAAGACGGAGTACATCATTTAATCTATGAAATTGTAGACAATTCTGTTGATGAAGCGCTTGGGGGATATTGCAAGATAATCAAGGTTTCTATAAATAAAGACGGAAGTGCTGCAATTGAAGATGATGGAAGGGGATTTCCTGTAGATAATCATCCAGTTTATAATATTCCCGCAGTGCAAGTAGCATTGACTAAACTTCATGCAGGCGGAAAATTCGATAAGAAGTCATATCAAATTTCAGGAGGATTGCACGGAGTTGGTTCTTCTGTTGTTAACGCACTTTCAAAAAAATTAATCGTTCAGGTTAAAAGAGATGGAAATATTTATGAGCAGGAATATTCAAGAGGAGATGCAAAGACAAAATTAAAAGTTATTGGGAAATGCCCCTCAGGTGAAACTGGAACAACAGTAACTTTCTGGCCAGATGAAGAAATTTTTTCAACTGTTGAATTTGATTATAAAGTTTTGGAAACAAGGTTCAGGGAAATTGCTTTTTTAAATTCTGGATTAAAAATAATTTTGTATGATGAAATAAAAAACAAGAAAGAGGAATTTCTTGCTACTGGAGGATTAATAGAATTTGTCAAATGGATGAATAAAACAAAAGAACCTCTTCATAAGCCTGTTTATTTCAAGAGAGAGATGGACCACACAATCATAGAAGTTGCAATTCAGTATAATTCAGGATATCAGGAAAATATTTTTGGTTTTGTTAATACAATTAATACAGTTGAAGGGGGAACCCATGTTTTTGGCCTGAAAACTGCCTTAACAAGAGTTATCAATGATTACGCAAAAACAAAAGGAATCCTGAAGAATGAAAATTTTTCAGGAGAAGATGTAAGAGAGGGAATTACTGCAATAATAAGCATAAAAATTCCAGAGCCTCAGTTTGAAGGGCAGACAAAAACAAAGTTAGGAAATTCTGAAATCAAGGGGTTTGTTGATTCAATTGTCACAAAAGCACTATCTGAATTTTTTGAGGAAAATCCAAATGTCGCAAGAAAAATAGTTTCAAAAGCAGAAGCTGCTTCAAAAGCAAGAATGGCTGCAAAGAAAGCTAAAGATTTAGTCAGAAGAAAAAATGCTTTCTCGCTTGGAGGTTTGCCTGGAAAATTAGCAGACTGCTCAGATAAAAAATCAGATAACACAGAATTATATATTGTAGAAGGAGAGAGTGCAGGCGGATGTTTTTCTGGGGATACAAAAGTTGCATTGATCAATGGAAAGAATTTATCCTTTGCAGAATTAGTTGAAGAAGAAAAACAAGGTAAGCAGAATTTTTGTTATACTATAAAAGAAAATGGCCGTATTGGAATAGAAAAGATAGAAAGTCCAAGGGTTACTAAACAAAATGCAGAAGTAATTAAAATCATCCTTGATAATAATGAAGAAATTATATGTACACCAGACCATAAATTTATGTTAAGAGATGGAAGTTTTAAAGGAGCACAAAATCTGGGAAAAGAAGATTCTTTGATGCCTTTTCATAAAAGAATTTCTAAAATGGGGGGGAGAATTACTATTGACGGATATGAAATGGTCTGGGATCAGAAAAAGAATTTTATTTTTACTCATATGCTTTCTGATGAATACAATTTAGAACACGGAAAGTATTCAAAAGAGCAGGGAGATACTAAACATCATATAGACTTCAATAAATTGAATAATAATCCTTCGAATATAATCCGATTACCTAAAGAACAACATCTAATTCTTCATACAGAAAATCTTGATAAAACTCTTCATAGTGCTGAAACAAAAGAGAAAGCTAGAATTGCTCATCAAGATGAAGAGTATAGAAAAAGAATAAGTGAATGGGCTAAAAGCCCTGAAGTAAATAAGATGCTTTCTGAAAATGCAAAAAAACAATGGCAGAATGAAGAATACAAACAGTTTATGGTTTCTAAATTTTTAGAATTTTACAATTCAAATGAAGATTATAGAAATAAAGATAAAGAACTTCTTAATCAACAACAAAAAGAGTATTGGTCTAATCCTGAAAACAAAGAAAAAGCATCTGAAAAAGTAAGAAAATTTTTCGAAGAAAATCCCGATGCGAAAAATTATCTCTCAAATCTAGCCAAAGAGCAGTGGAAAGATGAGACTTTAATAATCTGGAGGAGACAAAAAACAAAGGAGCAATGGACACCCGAATTTAGAAAGAAGAGAAAAGAATCCTATAATCAAACCTATTATACAAAAACTATTTCACTAATGAAAAATGTTCTTGAACAGAATGGAGATTTAATCAAATTTGATAAAATAAGAATAGAGAAGAATGATAAATCTATTTTAAGATTTGATACTTTTTGTAAACGATTTTTTGAGGGGAATGAAGAAAATATGTTTGAAACTGTTAAAAATTGGAACCATAAAATAAAAAGAATTGAAAAATTAAAGGAGAAGATAGATGTTTATGATATTGAAGTTCCAAATACACATAATTTTGCTCTTGCTTCTGGAATCTTTGTTCACAATAGTTCAAAAATGGCACGTGATAAAACTTATCAGGCAATTCTTCCCTTAAGAGGAAAAATTTTGAATGTTGAAAAAGCAAATCCGATAAAAAGTCTTTCAAGCGAGGAGATAGCAAATATGATAACTGCAATTGGAACAGGAGTTGGAGAGCAGTTTAATTTAGAGAATTTAAGATACAATAAAATTATAATAATGAGTGATGCAGATGTTGATGGAGAGCATATTAAAACACTTCTTTTGACCTTTTTCTTTAGATTTATGCCTAAATTAATAGAAAACGGGAATATATACGCAGCTCATCCTCCTTTGTTCAGAATAAGAAAAAATAAAGATTATTATGTTTATTCAGAGGAGGAACTTAAGAAAGTTGCAGAGAAATTAGGGGCAACTAATATTACAAGATTCAAGGGTCTTGGAGAGATGAGTGTGGATCAGTTGTGGAGCACTACAATGAATCCAAAGACCAGAAAAATAAAAAAAGTTTTCATAGATGACGCTGTTGAAGCAGATGCAACATTTTCAATGTTAATGGGGGACGATGTTCCTGCAAGAAAAGCATTTATCTCAGAAAATGCAAAGCAGGCAAATCTTGATATTTAAAATGACAGAGATAAAAAAATTAAAAGGAGCAAATATGGATATTGATTTAATTAAGAATAAAAAGTTACATTGGGAACAAGATAGATGTCCGCTAGAAGTTAAAGATGGAAAACAACATAAATGTGCTGTTAAAGATATCTCTTTATGTGAATATTTTAAAGGTATAGAATACCCTGATAAAGTTTTATGTGCTTTTACAAATAAATTAAAAAATTTAAGATAATTAATGACATGGCAAAAAAAAGCAAACTATCGACACCAGACTGGATAAAGGAAGGATATGATTCTCCGGCAGAGTATGCAAAGGCTCACGGAAAATCAACAAAGAAGAAAGCAGAGGGAAAAACTTTCAAAATCAGACGCTGTCCTAAATGCCACAGCGATAGTGTTAATGTTGTGCTTACTGGAGAAGAGGGTAAGGGAGCAAAAGAATGGGAATGCAAGAAATGCAAATGGGCAGGAAAAAATATTGATGAAGAAGAGCTTACAGAAGACGAATTCATGAAATATTTGGATGAAAAGGAGGAACCTGTAGCATGAAAATGTTCCTCTTGCGATGATTTCTATGAAATACATCGGAAGGAGGAGGAAGTAAGTTAAAATGGCAAAAGATGAAGACGAAGAAGAGAATATAGAAGAACTCGAGGAAGAGATTAATGAGGAAGAATCAGAAGAAATAGTCGAAGAACCAGAAGAGGAAACTCAACCAGAGGAAAATTCAAAAGAAGAAAAGAATGATGGGTTAAAAAAAGAAGATGAAAGGGGAGTGATTCATGTAGAAGTATCTGAAGAGATGAGGAAATCTTATCTTGATTATGCTATGTCTGTTATTGTTTCCAGGGCAATTCCTGCAATTGAAGATGGTATGAAGCCTGTTCAGAGAAGAATTCTTTATGCTATGCAACAGATGGGATTAAAGCCAGGAACCCAGACAAAGAAATCCGCAAGACTTGTAGGAGATGTTATAGGTAAATATCACCCTCATGGAGATACTGCTGTTTATGAAGCAATGGTAAGAATGGCGCAGAATTTTTCATTAAGATATCCTCTTGTTTTCGGACAGGGAAATTTTGGATCAATCGATAACGACCCTCCTGCTGCAATGCGTTATACAGAAACCCGATTAATGCCTATTGCAATGGAATTAGTTGAAGACTTGGATAAGGAAACAGTAAAATTTGTCCCAAATTATGATAATTCACTCAAAGAACCTGATTTGCTTCCTGGAAAACTTCCTAATTTAATGATTAATGGGGCTACAGGAATTGCAGTAGGGATGGCTACAAATATCCCTCCGCATAATCTTACAGAAGTCTGCAATGCTATTGTTTCCTACATAAAAAACCCGCAAATTTCAATAAAAGAACTTTGCGAGATTGTTACTGCTCCAGATTTTCCGACAGGAGGAAGTGTTTCTGGAGATATGCTTGAGCTTTACACTACAGGAAGAGGCAAATTAATTCTCAGAGGAAAAGTTTCTGTTGAAAAGCTAAAGAATAAAGAAGTTGTTGTTATAACGGAAATTCCCTACATGCTGAATAAAACTTCTCTAGTAGAGCAGATTGCTGATTTAATACAAAACAAGAAATTAAAAGACATTTCTGATTTAAGAGATGAAAGTTCAAAGGGGAAGATAAGAATTGTTATTGAATTAAGAAAAGGAGCAAGCCCCGATTTTGTAATTAATTCTTTGTATAAATATACAAGACTGCAGGATTCTTTTGGTGTTAATTTCCTTGCTTTAGTTGGGGGGCAGCCAAGAGTTTTGGGGCTGAAGCAGGTTCTTGAAGAATATGTAAAGCACAGAAAAACAATAATTACAAACAGGACAAAATTTGAATTGAAGAAGGCAAAAGAAAGATTAGAAATTGTTGATGGTCTTCTTATTGCACTAAAAAATATAGATGCAGTTATTGATTTAATAAAAAAATCCAAGAATGCAACAGAAGCGTCTGAGGGATTGATGAAGAAATTCGGACTAAGCAAAAAGCAGGCTCAGGCAGTCTTGGAAACAAAGCTTCAGCAGTTAACTTCCCTTGAAGTTGAAAAACTCAAGAAAGAGCAGGAAGAACTTAAGAAGAAAATAGAAGAATTTGAAAAGATATTGGCAGATATTAAAGAGGTTCTCAAAATCATTGTCAAGGAAGTCAATGAACTGAAAAATAAATATGGAGATAACAGAAAGACAAATCTTCTCAGAAGAATCTCTGAAATCTCTGAAAAAGATTTGGTTCAGGAAAAAGAAGTTGTTGTTTCGATTACTGATAAAGGATACTGCAAAAGAATGGATACAAAAAGCTACAAGGAGCAGAGAAGAGGAGGAAAAGGAGTTATTGGGAGCAATCTTGCAACAGGAGATTTTGTAAAGCAGTTGATTATCTGTTCAACCCATGATTATCTGATGTTTTTTACATCAAGGGGAAGAGTATTGTGGCTTAAGGCTTATGACATTCCTGAAGCAGAAAGATACAGCAAGGGAAAAGCCCTGATTAACCTTCTCGGGCTTAAGGATGAAACAATTGCAAATGTCATCTCAGTAAAAACATTTGATGACGATTTGTTCATGGCAACAAAGAAGGGAATTGTCAAAAAAATCTGTTTGGATAATTTTTCAAAGCCGCGTGCTTCTGGAATAATTGCTATTACCCTTCCTCCGGATAATTCAGATTCCCTTATTGGAGTTGAAGTTGTAAAGAAAGAGCAGGAAGTTTCACTTGCGACAAGAAAAGGAAAAGCGATAAGATTCAACACAAAAGATGTAAGAGAAATGGGAAGAACCAGTTATGGAGTCACAGGAATAAAACTGGAAAAAGATGATGAAGTTGTAAGTCTTGGAAATTTGAACACAACAGCAATTCTCACAATAACAAAAAACGGATACGGAAAAAGAACAGCAGTTGAAGATTACAGAAAAACTGCAAGGGCAGGAAAAGGGGTAATTAATCTGAAAGTAAGTGAAAAGACAGGGGATGTCGTTGCAACAATCTGCGTAGATGACAAAGACAGCATAATAATAACAACTGCAAAAGGAATGGTAATAAGAACTTCTCTTGAAAATATAAGAGTCATGGGAAGAGCAGCACAGGGTGTAAGAATTGTAAAGCTCCAGGAAGGAGATTATGTTACTGATATGACCAGAGTGCAGGAAGGCGAAGAAGAGGAAGGGGAATAATATTCTTTAATCTTAATTCTTAACATTTAGAACTTTAGCTAATTCTATTGCTCTTGATACTGATTGAGGTCCGTAACCATTAGGAGAGAGCATAGCTGTAACTTCCCCACAGGCAAGAGACTTTTTAGCGTATTCTATATTTCCTGTTTTGTAGAACATTTCTTCTGCCTCGCGCATTTCTAAATAAGCACTTAGACTGATATCTTGCATTTCTTCTGGGTTAATTGGCCCTGCTAATTTTTTAGCTTGCTTACGCAAATTCTCTGAAAAATATCTATTATAATAATTAGATTCATTATCTCTCATTGATTCATCAAGGAATTTATTTAGATTAGGTCTATCTTTGGAGTTATAAATTTGAGAAATTGGTTTTTGCCTAAAAGCCTCATCTCTTGGAATATCTTCGAAATCGCTTCTTACGGAGTCTCCTCTAAGAAAAGGGAGAATGCACAACAAAGCCAACCCAACTATCTTTTTCATAATAATTATACATAAAAAGACTTTATAAATGTTATTAATTGTATCTACTATATAGTAACATCTTTTACATCTCCTCCATCTTCTTTTCGGTCTTCTCCGAGAATAATGTCTGCTGTTTCTCTTTTTTGTATTTTTTATTCCACACAGGACAGATATCCATATAATCGCACCAGTTGCAAAGCATTGATTTTGACGGAGGAAAATCCCTTGTTCCTTCTATTTCTTTTATTATTCCCAAAAGCTCTTCTCTTAATCTATCCAGCTGTTCATTTGTTTTTCTAAGGCAAACCTTCATATCATGAGCAAGAAAGTGCCACACCATGCAGACATTTTTGTCTTTCCCGTAAATCTCTTTTATTGCCAGAGTGTATATTGAAAGCTGCCTGCTGTTTTCTATTTTTTCTTTTGACCACATGCTGTTGCCTGTTTTGTAATCATGAATTTCTATTTCATTGGTTTTTAGATTATCGGAAAGTCTGTCAATAAATCCTATTAATTTTTTCTCTCCTTCCTTGTCTAATGTTATTTCTATTCTTTTTTCTGTTGCAATTGTGTTATCCTGAAATGGCTGATGTTTCATGTAATAATTTACTAAGAACTCAACCCCCCTGTTAAAATAATCCTTTGCCGTAAGTGTTTTATTGAAAATAGGCATGTCAGGAGAATATTCCTCCTGCCATCTATCAGAATAAAAAGAAATTACATCATTTACCTGCGGAATTTTTTTCTCCATCACTTTTGCATAAAGCCATTCCAAGGTTTCATGCACCATGCTTCCAAGATGTGCCTCTATGCTTTTTGCTATTTCAGGAATTATCTTGTCAATATATCGGTATTTGAATTTTAATCTGCACTGCTCAAAAGTTTCTATCTTTGAATGAGAATAAATTGATGCCATAATTGGTTAAAAAATTAGGAGATTATAAAATTATTTGTTATTGGGAACAATAGAGAGAACTCTTGCCTTTATCTGATTTCTTATCCTTCTCATATTTTCAATATCCAAGTAATGAGAATTTTCAATTTCCCAATATTCTGCTTTACCCGAATTAACTAAAAAATCAGGACATTGCTCTCTTTTGCACATAATAAAAATCTTAGTAGCATCTGCAACAAATTTCTTATCAATTGTTTTGACTGCCTGATGCCTGATGTCAATATCTTCTTCAAGCATAATCTGGCAAATTTCATCTGGAAGTTTTGAATATTTTATTGGTGTTTCTGGATTTACTCCTGCACTATATCCATCTTTTGACCTTGTATAAAAGTTATAAAAAGCTTCTGCCATCTGGCTTCTTCCAACATTACCAAAACAGACAAATAAAACCTTTGCCATATCAATTTTAGGGAACTAAGAAGTTATAAACTTTATTGGGTTTGAGCAGGCATTTGAGCGGGATTTGCTTGTTGCGGATAAGCAGAGGATTTCTTCTTTCTCTGAAAAATGCTCAAAAACAAATAGACTATAATTATTTCAAATACAAAAAGAGCAATATTCCCTGTGCTAAAAAAATTAGAGAAATCATGAAGTGCTAAAAAATTTGTTATGATTGCAGGAAGATTTGCAATCTTAAAAAGACTTACAAAAAAAACTAAAATCCATATAACAATTGGAAGGACAATGCTTGCAAAAAATTTCTTCTTTGTTGGTTTAAGATTCATATAGTCCAAAGCAAGGTTTAATTTATAAATCTATTCAGAAGAATTGGTTGTGCTCTCAGAAGAATTAAACTCGCATTGCACTGTTGTTTCATTCCAAAAATCGTAACCTTTGTTTTCACAGCATTCATCATTGTATCCGGGAGTTACTGTCCCGCAGCTTGCTCCGACAAGTTGTTCGGTCTCTTCATCTTTTGCAAGGAAAGACCACCATGGTTTTTTAAAAGCGGAAATCTCTCCTGTCTCAGAATCTACTTCTGCATCTACAGGGACATTAACAGAAAATATTCCAAATAATTTTGCTTTCTTCTCTGCATGATATTTATAAGTCCCATTCTCATCAAGGGTAATATTTTCATTTTCATACTCTCTTGAAGAGTTTTCCCTTATTTTGTCTTTTACCTGATCCGGTAGCATCTTAATTTCTCTTGTTTCATTTTCCCCAAATATCCCGTAAAGTTTTCCATCGTCTGCTTTATACAAGGAAATATTTGTGCTCATGTTCTCCCCATTTACCTGAACTATCATGTTCCCTGATTTTCCTGCAAAGATAATCATTTCTCTTGTTCCATTTTTAAGAGGGCAAATCATAGAGCTTTCATTGCAGGTGCATTCAGGAGGGCATGAATTATTCATATCATTAAACCAAATTCTGTCTGTTTCATTAAACATTTCTCCAAAATGCTTATTTCCAAAATTCTTCTCTCCAAACTCTTCATTTACTTCATGACCATTTTCCTTTGGTGGAGCTGTTTCATTTATATCTTCATTAGAATGATTTCTTCCATTAGAATCATTATTTGTTGCACTTCCGGTTATTCCAACATGAGCATTAATTAATGCAGCAAATCCTATCAAAAATAAACTTGCAATTAAAGTCATCAAGACATATCTCATCTCTCCCTTCATATTTTAATAATAACATCATAATTTATAAATCTAATTATTTTTCTGTGATAATGAAAATCGGGGTTAAAACATTTGGTGATGTGAAATTCCTTGAACATTTCAAAGATAAAGTGGACTTTTTCGAGATAATGGCTGCTCAAAAGAATGACTATTCATTTCTCAGAAAATTCTCTCTCCCGATAGTTATTCATGCAGAACATTCGGGTTTTGGAATAAACTATGCAGACATTTCCAAAAAAGAAGAAAATATTAAATCAATTAGCTTCGCAATGAAATTAGCAGACAAAGTAAATGCAGGAAAAATAATTGTCCATCCAGGTTTGATTGAAAGAAAAAATAAAAATTATTCTGAAAAAAATGCCATTGATTTTATCAAAGAGCTGAATGACCGGAGAATCCTTATTGAAAATCTGCATGGCTCTGAAAATTTGAAGAATACTTATAGTTTATGCAGAAAATCAGGGGAAGTTAAGAAATTTATGAAAAAGACAAATACTAAATTTTGTTTTGATATCAATCATGCACTGGCGTGCATAAAAAATTTTAATGAAAATTACAATTTTATGAAAAAATATGTCAAATTAAATCCTGCTCATTATCATTTGGGAGGACAGTCCATCAAGGACAAACAAACTCATTTGTGCTTTGAAAAATCAGATTTAAATTTAAGAGAAGTATTCAGATACCTTCCAAAAGATGCAGAAATAACATTAGAAGTAGAGACAGATATAAAGAAAGTAGAAAAGGATATTGACATCATTAAAAAAGTGATAAATGAGTTAAAAACTTAAACTATTTCTTCAACAACCTGAAAGTCGCTATTAATAATCCAAGTTTCTTGCTTTCAGATTATCTCTGCTCAACAACCTGAAAGTCGCTATTAATAATCCAAGTTTCTTGCTTTCAGATTATCTCGCCAAATCCGATTAATCTCCAGTGGCTCTCAATATTTCTCGCAATTCCGACATTATCTCCTTTCAAAAGAACCATTGGAATATTTAATGATAATTCAACTTCATTCTTGCTTATTCTCTCAACTACTCCAACAGTAATGCTTGTATTTACGCTCAGCATCAGCAATTCTTTTGTCTTTAACGGGGTTACTTCTTTATGCTCGGAAATTCCCAAGACTTCCTTGAATAATTGTGTTTTTATCTTTATTCTGTAGCTTATTTCAGGCAGTTTTCCTTTTAGCCCTGCAATGCATCCAGATAGTGAATCTGCTTTTGTCAGGAAAGGGTCAAGTTCAGTTTCAATGGCTATGCTTGCTCCGGGAGTTATTTCTTCAACAGATTTATTTCCCCTGTGCAATGAAAGAATCTTAGTCGTTAAACTCTGATAAGTCTGCTGATTTGCCTTTTTTATGCTTAATCCTGGTTTTATTTCTATTTCTTCCCCAATTCTTAGTTTTCCTTTTTTTAAAATCCCCCCAAATACTCCGCCATGCAGTTTATCTGCTGATGTTCCGGGTTTGTTAATATCGAAACTTCTTGCAATAAGAAATATTGGCTCTGTTTCTGTTTCTCTTTTTGGGATTTCAAGTTTTGCAATTTCTTCTATTAATTTATCAAGATTTATTTCCTGCTGGCTGGAAAGAGGAATTATTGGCGCATTTTCCGCTATTGTCCCTTTCACAAATTCTTTTATATCTTTATAATTTTTCAGCGCTTCTTCCCGTGTTACAAGATCAATTTTATTCTGGACAATGATTATTTCTTTTATCTTTTTTGCCTGAAGAGCAATAAAATGCTCTCTTGTCTGCGGTTTTATTCCTTCATTCGCAGCAATTACAAGAATAGCCGCATCAATTATTGCCGCCCCTGAAAGCATGGTTGCCATCAGCATCTCATGGCCAGGAGCATCTATGAAACTTACATACCTTACTGGCTGTCCTTTTCCTTTATTGTTAAAATTATTTCCATCCTTGCAGATAGTCATGTCTGCATAGCCTAATTTTATTGTAATTCCTCTTTTCAATTCTTCTGAGTGAGTATCAGGAAATTTCCCTGTAAGTTTTGCTAAAAGTGTGGTTTTTCCGTGGTCTATATGTCCGACAACTCCGACATTTATCTCAGGTAGTTGCTTGTCTTCTTTGTTCATTAAAATAGATTGGAGAATTAGTTTTTAAGAGTTTGGTTTTTATTTTAGAGGAGGATAAGCCATAACTTTCAGGTTTCTCTCATCTGCCAATCTTTTGTATTCTTCTGCCTTTTGTCTCAATGTTTCTGGAAAACCGACCATCATTACCACCCCATTCCCTTTTTCTTTTAATGCATCAAGCTCACGAATAACATCCTCATTTCTTAAAATCAAAGAAGCATCTAATCCTCCGCCTCGAACTCTTTGAACTTCCTGCACATCAGGACTTGCTCCCCTGTAAGATTTTATTCTTCCCTGTCTTAATATCATATTGACTGCAGATATGCTGTCACCAGTGCAAAAAATTTCATAAACATTTTTTCTCTTTTTACCAAATGCTATGCAATTCAAGAGAAGTTCAATCTGATCTTTCTTCGCATCATAATCTATCCTTTTTTCCATTTTAATTTTTAAGATTACAGGTTTAAAAATATTTATTTATTAGAAAGAAATTAACTAAGTTTATGAAAATTTTTTAAGAAGCCTTGGGAAGAAAATTCCCTTTTTTAGCGCTGAGTTCCCGCCGTTTTTCCTCTTCCTTCTTTTTTCTTCTATTATATCTCAGGAAGAAAAGTCTTCTCCTTCTCAGTATTATGAAGTAAACAATTAAAGCAAGCAATAGGATAATGCTTATCAGGATTATATAAAAAGTTGTGCCCAATACTCCCCTAAGCTTGATAAATGCAGTATTGTCTTTTACTGTTATCTCTATAGTTCTGTGGGATTGAACCATATATGTCCCGTATATAGCCTGAATGTAAAATTCATATGTCCCTGAAGTCATATTCTTTGGGATTAATATTTGTGAAGCTTTTGCTTTTGCACCTGTCCAGTTTATGTAAACAATTTCGTAGCTGGATGTTGCCATTTTGCTTTCATTTTTAATCCAAAATTCTACAGTTATCTTCTGGTTTAGATTTTGATAGACCCTTAATAAATAATTAAAGTGAAAAAAGCTTCCAAGATTAACAGGGGAAGTTACGCTTATTATGTCTATATCAAAAAGTTTAACGCAGGTATTATTCCAGCAGGCTTTTCCATCTTCACAGTCTTGATTCTTTTCACATTCTACTTCTGTAACATTTTCCTCGGTCTCTCCGCCGCCCCCGCCATTTCCTCCGCCACCGCCTTCTTCTTCCTCTTCTTCTGCAGCAGGGGTCTCATTGGCAGAATAAACAGAAGAATCAGTCACATTTACTGTAAATATTAATATTCCATGAGAATAACTGATAATAGTGCAGATAGAACTGGAACAATTTTCCCCGTTTCTCAGTATCATTGGATTTGAAAAGTTTAAATTGTATAAATAGAAAGTTGCCACATTGATAAAACTCGTTAAATTTTTTGTGTTAATCTGAATTGAATTATTTGAAATATTAACATTGCTGTCCAAATCAATTATGTAATTTTGAGCATCCTGGGTGATGTTTATTATTTCATTAAAAATTATCTTTCCATAAAGCGTTCTCTCTAATGTCAAATCGCTGATTGTTTCAAGCTCACTGTCAGTCATTTCAACAAAATGGGTTGTGTCACCGTCAAAAGTATTATAAATTACCCTGATACCAACATCAATAGTCATGCTTGAAATAACAGTCTGTATCGCAAATCCCGAAAATCTTATAAAAAGAAACATCGAGAGAATAATTCCTGCGATAAATAAAACCTCTTTAATTCTCATATGAAGATAATCAGAACAGATTATTTATGCTTTTTCCCTTCTTGTTTTTTAATGCGCCCTTCTAATTTTCTAAGTTTATCTTTTTCCCTTTCTATCTTTGGCTTTCTGTATTTCTTTACTATTAGTATCAATACTACAGTTAAAGAGATCAATGCAAGAAGAATATAAACAGGAGTGAAATCTTTTCCATGAGCAGTGCATACCACTCTTACATTTAATGGAGCTGAAACAGACATTGAAGTTGAAGAGCCTCCTGTTCCTGTAGTTCCAATTGGATTTGGAATGCTCTCTACAATAACCTCTCCTGCATATACTTTCTGTTCCTCGTCACATGACTGCTCACATATATAATTACCGATTAAACAGCTTCTTTCATAAATATAAGGAACATTAAAACAGAATTTTAAAGGAATTGCTTCTGAACTTGAAGTCTCTGCAGGAACGCTTGCTTCTTCAGATTCCTGAGAGGTTAATACTTCTTGTAATGAATCTGAAACAATTATTTTTACATAAGACTCTTCTGGCCATGGATTATAGACGCTGTAAGTCAGGCATGCCTTTTGCCCCTCATTTACTGCAACAGACTCCTGAGACCATTTTAATCCAACACCAGCTGAAATTAATGGCAATGCTAGTATCAAAATTCCCAAAATAATTGTTATTTGTTTTTTTATGAACATGCTACACCTGTTTGAACTCCTTGGAAAGTTACTGTATTATTATATGTACCAGAAGGCGTAGCTGCGGGAATATCCATATAAAATCTGAAATAGTCAGCTCCACCCACACTAACATTCTGCCCGGCATAAACATAAGAGGAAGTATAGTGAATATCAGAAGATATAGGTCCAGGCATACTCATATTATTAATTGTTGCATTTATGTATGTTTCATTGCCCAAGTTAATTGTATCTCCTCCAGAACTTCTAAAATTGGTATCTGCTTTTGTGCATATATCTACATTTGTATTAGAGTCTGTTGAAACATTAACCCAAAAACTGGTCTGATTAATACCCTGTGTATCAAAATTGTGAGTAGCATTTAAATTAGTAGCAGGAAGTGTGCTGACATTTCCAAAATAAATTCCCATGGAAAGATTTGTAGAAAGTGATATAGAAAGGTATTTTGAAATTGTAACATTTGAAACAGTTGTTCCAGATACAGCATATCCTGTCATTCTCTCCTGAGATTCTGAAACAATCATTAATAGGGAAAATACAAATAGCATTGAAAAAGCAACTATAATTACATCCCCTCTTTTTGCCCTTACCATACAAAACATTATTCTTTTGTATTTATAAATATTTTGATAGTTCAAAGAATTTATCCAGAGTGAGGCATTGCCAGAATAGAAACAGTATTGTTATAAGTTCCTGCAGGCTGTCTCGACGGAGCACTTAAATAAAATTTAAGATAAACCGTGCTTTTGTCTGTTAAAGCATCTCCTATCTTCTGATAATCGGTGCTAAGCGGAATTTTAGTTCCGCTCGGAACACTGCTGTTTGTTATATTATATGAATAAGTTTCATTCCCTAATCCCAAGATATCTCCTCCAGCTGTGCTTAAATTTGCATTAGCTTTCATATACAAGTCCGCAGTTCCGTATAAAACAGATATATTCACATAATATGATGTTGAATTTGAATCATACTGGCCATTTCCCAATGCAGAGATATTTGTCGCAGGAACATATTCTAATTGCCACACAATTTGGCTTGAAAGATTTGGAGAAAGATAAATTGAAATAGAATTGCTTGTCTGTATTGTGATGTTCCTTGTTTCAGTTGAATTGAAATTTCCTGCATAATCATAAGCAGTTGCATTGTAATAATATATTCCGTCGTCTAAACTGCTGAAGTTGATATAAAGCGGACTTGCATAAGATATTGTAGTATTAATTAGAGATGTTGTTATGTTATACAACTGCAAGGTGATATTCTTCAGAGCAGAATCTTCTGCACTTACATTTACCAAAAAGTTATTTATATTGATTGTTATCCCAGAATCATTTGTTGGATATACAAACCCAATCGCAGGTTGTATTGTATCAATAGTCATCCTGACTGATGAAGAGTTTTTGTTTCCAGCAGTATCATTCACCCAGACAGTTATGTTATGCTGTCCCTCGCTCCAGCTAATGTTTGTTATATTGACGCAATTGCTTCCAAGTGAAAGATTGACAGCATAAGTATCATTTGAATACCAGCATGAAGATATTCCAACATTATCCAAAACAGTGTAATTGACATTAAGATTTACATTAGAAGAATTTGTATTATTTAATGGGAAAATTATTTGTATAAGCGGAGAGATAGAATCTGCAATAAAAGTAAATAAATCATTCAGGTTATTTCCCAAAGTTGAGTTGTATGTGTGGCTTGCAGGGGCATATGTAGAATTATATGCATTCAAAGTATAATTGCTGTAATAATATTTTGTTCCATTTATATTCCAGTAATCAGTTATTGGGGTTATATTTGTCCATCCGCTTGAATTAGTCCTTATTGAAAATTCCATTGTTCCTGTGCTGTTTGTTGCATTTATTTCTGCAACTACAGGACTTCCTCCGCTGTTATTTGCATAGGCTCTATAATACCATTTCTTTGCAAGAGAACCGCCGAGTGCTACTGATTCGTTGTTCCCGTCGATATTATAAGAGCAGTTGATGAATGTCGCATTATAGACATTTGAATCAATCTGCACATTCTTTGCTCCAGAGATATTTAAGCAATCCCAAAAGATTGTGTCGTTTGAACGGCTTATATTAACAGCCGTGCTTCCTGATTTATAACCTATTGCCTTCTGATTATAAAGACTATTATTTCTTGAAGCATAAATAGCAACAGCTCTGTTTGAATCAGTTGCTCCGGTGTTATTAATAAAGATATTATCATTTGAAAGTGCCTGAATATAAATTCCTATGCTTGTGTTGCTTGTTCCTGTATTGTTTATGAAAGTGTTATTTGCAGAGGCAGAAAGATAAATTCCATAGCTGGTATTGCTTGTTCCGATGTTGTTTGTTAAATTATTCTTTCTCGAAGAGACAATCCCAAAGCCTATGCTTGTGTTGCTTGTTCCGATGTTGTTTGTTACAGTATCATTATAACAGGAAGCCAAGTATATACCATAGCTTATGTTGCTCATTCCTCTGTTATTGAATAGTGTACTGTTTGAAAGAGAGTTAAAATATAATCCAAAAGTTGTATTGCTTGCTCCTGTATTATTTATTAAAGTATCATTCCGCCCTGACAGATAAACGGCATAAGAGTTGGAGCTTGCTGAATTATTTACCCATTTTGAATGATATACTGAAGAGCCATATATTCCATAAGAAGTATTAGACCTTGCTGAATTATTTAAGAAAGTGCTGTTTTGCACAGTTGAGAGATAAAGAGCATAACTGATATTTGTTATTGCTTTATTCGAAACAAAATAAAGATAATGAGAAGAACCAAAATAAATTCCATAGCTTTTGTTGCTTTGTCCTCTGTTGTTTATAAAAATAGTTCCATTTCCGTATAGGCTGTAAATTCCTGGTCCTGTATTTCCTATTCCTGTATTATTTATCAGAGTATTATTTGAAGAAGAATAAATATAAATTCCATAACCCGAACTGCTTGAATTGCTTATTCCTGTATTGTTTATTAGTAAGTTATTATTTGATAGTGTATAAATCAATATTCCATGGCTGGAATTGCTTATTCCTGTATTGTTTATCAAAGTATTATTCCTTGAATAAGAAACGAGCTGAATTCCAAAGCTCGAATTGCTTATTCCTGTATTGTTTATCAAAGAGTTGTTTGAAGATAAAGAGAGATAAATTCCGTAAGATGAAGGAGATATGCTTCTCCCGTAGTTATTTGTTAAAGTATCATTTGAAGATAAAGAGAGATAAATTCCGTAAATGCTGCCTGTTCCTGCAGTATTATTAATAAGGGAGCTGTAGTTTGAGCCATAAAAATAAATTCCTATTGCACTGCTGTTTCCTCCGCTTCCGACAGTTACATTGCAATTTTGAATGGTTGTATTCCTTTGGCTTGAATAAACTCCTGTGATATTCTGTATTGAATAAATAAAATGTCTCTGGCAGTCAAGAGTTATATTCTGCGCAGTTACATTCATGCAGACTCCGCTGGCTAATGCACTGTTTGTTATATCACTTAATAAAACATAAACTCTGTTTGCAGTTGTCAAATTGGAACAGTCTGTTATCATATTAGAATTAATTGTGATATTCCTTGTTTCAGTTGAATTGAAATTTCCTGCATAATCATAAGCAGTTGCATTGTAATAATATATTCCGTCATTTAAACTGCTGAAGTTGATATAAAGCGGACTTGCATAAGAGATTGTTGTATTAATCAGAGACTTGCTTATATTGTATAATTGCAGTGTAACATTCTTCAGAGCAGAATCTTCTGCACTTACATTTACCAAAAAGTTATTTATATTGATTGTTATCCCAGAATCATTTGTCGGATAGACAAAGCTAATCAAAGGTATTATGCTGTCAATAGTCATGCTAACTGAGGAAGAATTTGTATTTCCTGCAGTATCATTTGCCCAGACAGTTATGTTATGCTGTCCCTCGCTCCAGCTAATGTTTGTTATATTGACGCAATTGCTTCCAAGTGAAAGATTGACGGCATAGGTATCATTTGAATACCAGCATGAAGATATTCCTGAACTGTCTGAGACAGTGTAATTTACATTGAGATTTGTATTTGAATTATTTGAATTATTTGCTGGATAAACAATCTGAATAAAAGGGGGTGTTAAATCTGCAAGGAAAGTAAAAATGTCTTTTAAATTATTTCCCAGACTTGTATTATAAGTATGGACTGATGGGCTTACTGCATATGAATTATTATATGCTCTCATTGTATAATTGCTGTAGTAATATCTTGTCCCCCCAATATTCCAGTAGTCAGTTATTGTTGTAATATTTGTCCATCCGCTTGAATTTGTCCTTATTGAAAGCTCCATTGTCCCTGTGATGTTTGTTGCATTTATTTCTGCAATAACATTATTCCCGTTTGTGTCATTTGCATAAGCTCTGTAATACCATTTTCTCAAAAGAGAGCTTGTAGAATCCACTGTCTCATTGCTTCCTTCTGTTCTGTAAGAGCAGTTAAGGAAAGTTACATTAGAACTAGTCGAGCGGACATCAGTCGCTCCAGTTATATTTACACAATCTTGCAGAGAAATATTCGTTGAACCAGTGAATTGGATTCCATAAGAATTATTCCCAATCGTCTTTTGATTGTAAAAACTAACATTTGAAGAGTAGTCTAAATAAAATCCTGTAGCATTGCCAAGTGCAGTATTATTTATGAAGATGTCTCCTGAACTATCAGATAAATCAATTCCAGTTGATCCTGTTCCGGTATTATTAATTAAAGTGTCATTAGAAGATGTTGCTACTATAATTCCCCAGCCAGTAGAACCGATACCAAAATTGTTAATAAACTGGTTGTTTGAAGAGTATTCAAACACAATTCCAGAACTTCCTCTTCCAGTATTATTACTGAATGTGCTATTTGAAGATTGAGAAAAATAAATTCCATGGTTTGAATTGCTTGTTCCATTATTATGGATTAAAACAATATTAGAACAAGATAAAATAGAAATTCCATGAGCGCCCGCAGAAAGAGAACTGCTAAATCCAGTATTATTTATAATGGTGCTATTTGATAAATCATAAAGATAAATTCCATAGCTTGAATTGCTTGTTCCTGTATTGTTTATTAAAGTATTGTTTGAAGAGGACTCAACACGAATTCCATAACTTGAGTTGCTTGTTCCTAAATTGCTTATCAGGGTGCTATTTGAAGAGGAATAAAGATAAATCCCTTGGCTTAAATTGCCTGTTATGATATTGTTTCGCAATGTGCTGTTTGAAGATGATTTAAGATAAATTCCAGCATAACTATCTCTTCCTGCAGTATTATTAATAAGGGAGCCGTAGTTTGAGCCATAAAAATAAATTCCTATTGCACTGCTGTTTCCTCCGCTTCCGACAGTTACATTGCAATTCTTCACAGTTGTATTATACTGATTTGTATAAACTCCGGTAATATTTCGTATTGAATAAATATAATGCCCATTGCAGTCTAAGGTTACATTCTGCGCCATTATATTCATGCAGGTCCCCCCATTAGTTACTGCATTATTTATTACATCATTCTGTAAAGTATAGCCTTTATTTGCAATTGTTAAATTGGAACAATTAACTAAATAATCACCGGAAAAGGTAAATACATCTCTTAAATTATTTCCAAGACTTGCATTGTAGGTATGAGAGAGGGAAGAATAAAGAGTGCTGTATGCGCTCATTGTATAATTGCTGTAATAGTATCTTGTCCCTCCAATATTCCAATAGTCAGTTATTGCAGTTGTATTTGTCCAGCCGGCAGAATTTGAGTCAATTGAAAATTCCAGAGTTCCTGTGCTGTTTGTTGCGTTTATCTCTGCAACTACAGGATTTCCTCCTGTATTATTTGCATATGCTCTGTAATACCATTTTCTTACAAGACTGCTTCCTGCACCAACTGTTTCATTATCTCCTGTTGTTCTGTAAGAGCAATTAAGGAATGTTGTATTTAACACGTTTAAACCCAAGTAAATATCTCCACTTCCCCCAGAAATATTTATACAGTCTTGGAATAAGGTATTATTTGAACTTGAAATATTAACTGCAATACTTCCAGCAAGATAACCTATTGCTTTCTGGTTGTAAAAACTATTATTATTTGAAGAAGAATAAATATAAATTCCGTAACTTGAATTGCTTGTTCCTGTGCTGTTTATGAAAGTGTTATTTGCAGAAGAAGAAAGAAGAACTCCATAACTTGAATTGCTGATTCCAGTATTATTTCTTAGAGTATTGTTTGAAGATGAAGCAAGTTGAATTCCTAAAGAAGAATTGCTTGTTCCTGTGCTGTTTATTAGAGTATTGTTTAGGGAGAAATAAAGGAAAATTCCTTTCCCGGAATTGCTTGTTCCTGTGCTGTTTATTAGAGTATTGTTTAAACAATACTGCATCTGAATTCCATTGTTTGAATTGCTTATTCCTGTTACAGAAGTGAGAATGTTGTTATCTGAAGGATTGTCAAAACGAATTCCCTCGCCTGAATTGCTTATTCCTGTTACAGAAGTAAGAGTATTATTTGAAGATGAAGATATTTCAATTCCTCTACCTGTATTGCTTGTTCCTGTGCTGTTTATTAGGGTGCTGTTTGAAGAGGAAGTAAGATAAATTCCTGTACTTGAGTTGCTTGTTCCTGTTACAGAAGTTAAGATGTTGTTTGAAGAAGAATAAATCTCAATTCCGTTGCTGAAATTGCTTATTCCTGTATTATTTATTAAAGAGTTGTTTGAAGACTGATAAAGATCAATCCCTGAACTTAAGTTGGAAATCCCGACGTGATTGATTAGAGTATTATTAAAAGAAGATGTGAGATATATTCCAGAAGATTGGTTGCTTATTCCGATATTTCCATTAAAGGTATTGTTATTAGAATGAGAGATTTCTATTGCATTATTTGCTCCGCTGCTTATTCCTGTATTATTTATAACTATATTGTTGTTGGAATTGGATAGACTTATCCCCCTGTCAGTATTACTTATTCCGGTATTATTTAAGATAAAGCTATTTGAACTTCTAATAAAAATTCCGTAGCTTAAATTAGAGATTCCGATATTATTTATTGCATTTATTCCATAAGAGTCAGCGATGTAAATTCCCATGCCTGAATTGTCTTTTCCTGCAGAGTTATTAATGAGTGTGCTTCTATTAGAATATGAAAGAGCGATGCCAACAGAATTTCCGCTTCCTCCGCTCCCAACAGTTACATTGCAGTTCTTTATTGTAGAATTATATCGAACTGAACGAATTCCTGTGATATTGTTTATTGAATAGATGTAATGTCCTTGGCAATCAAGAGTTATATTCTCTGCTGTTATAGATATACATACTCCCCCTTCAGCTATTGCATTATTTGTTATATCTCCCTGAAGAGTATAAATTTGATTTGCAGTTATTAAATCTGCACAGCCAGCCAAAAGACTGCTGTTAAAAGTGAAAACATCATTCAGATTATTTCCCAAGCTTGCATTGTAAGTATGAGACAAAGAAGGATAAGAAGATGTTGCATTAATAGTATAATTGCTGTAATAAGTTATTGTTCCCCCATTATTTATATAGTCTGTTATATTTGTTATGTTTGTCCATCCGCTTGAATCTGTCCTTATGGAAAATACTAAACTTCCAGTATTCCTTGTTGCGTTTATTTCAGCCAATACTGGATTTCCGCTTGTGTCATTTGCATATGCCCGATAATACCATTTTCTGACAAGGGAACTTCCTGAAACAACTGTTTCATTGTTTCCTGTTGTTCTGTAAGAACAATTGAGGAATGTGGTGTTATAAGAAGGACCGTCAACATAAACATCTGTTGCTCCTGAGATATTTGCACAATCCTGGAACAGAGTGTTATTTGAAGCGTAATTCCTTATAGCAGTACTTCCAGCAAGATATCCAATTGCCTGC
>Ga0153915_10000067_pt1 | contig 89432 bp, 74 predicted proteins | sample Opewatmetagenome_2_FD_107003 | JGI IMG/M metagenome (GOLD analysis project Ga0153915, IMG submission 107003) | Freshwater wetland microbial communities from Ohio, USA - Open water 3 Core 3 Depth 3 metaG | ecosystem: Environmental > Aquatic > Freshwater > Wetlands | place: USA: Ohio, Lake Erie...
GGCGCGGGTATCCACGCGTCCCCATGCGCGGGTATCCACGCGGCCCCAGGCGCGTGTATCCACGCGGCCCCAGGCGCGGGTATCCACGCGGCCCCAGGCGCGGGTATCCACGCGGCCCCAGGCGCTTGAGACGACCACTCTCCCGCGCTATGATGGCGCTGGAGGTTCCATGGACAAGGTCAGGATTGGTATCATCGGCATGGGCAACATGGGATGCGGCCATGCCAAGTATCTCTGCGCGGGAGAGATTCCCGGCGCGGCGTTAACGGCCGTCGCGGACGTGAAGCCGGACAGGCTCCAGTGGTCGCGGGAAAACCTGAAACCCGCGGACGGCGGTGAGGTGAAGACGTTCCCCGACGCGAAGGCCATAATGGGAAGCGGCCTCATCGACGCCGTGATCGTCGCCACGCCCCACTACGACCACCCCCCCCTGGCCATCGACGCGTTCCGCGCGGGCCTCCATGTCATGATCGAAAAACCGGCGGGAGTCTACACGAAGCAGGTCCGTGAGATGAACGAGGCAGCCAAGGCGAGCGGCAAGGTCTTCTCCATCATGTACCAGAGGCGCGCCACGCCCCTCTGGAGCAAGATGAAGGACTTCATGGACTCCGGGGAACTGGGAGAGCTGAAGCGCACCAACTGGATCATCACCTCCTGGTATCGGCCGCAGAGCTACTTCGACAGCGGCTCGTGGAGGGCCACGTGGGACGGGGAAGGCGGCGGGGTGCTGCTGAACCAGGATCCGCATCAGCTGGACCTGTGGCAGTGGACCTGCGGCATGCCCTCCCGCGTGCGCGCCTTCTGCTACTACGGCAAGTACCACGACATCGAGGTGGAGGACGACGTGACCGCCTACGTGGAATACCCCGACGGCGCCACGGGGATCTTCGTCACCGGCACCGGGGAGGCGCCGGGCACGGACCGTCTCGAGATCTCCGGAAACCGCGGCAAGGTCGTGGTGGAGGACGGAAAGATCACCTTCTGGCGCCTGCGCACGGGGGAACGCGAGTTCAATGCCACCTGGAAAGGCGGCTTCGGCTCCCCGGAATGCTGGAAATGCGAGGTTCCCGTCGAGGGCACGGACAAACAGCACGCGGCGATCACCCGCAACTGGGTGGACTCCATCCTCCACGGGACCAAGCTGATCGCCCCGGGGGAAGAGGGGATCCGCGGCCTCACGCTCTCCAACGCCATGCACCTGTCCTCGTGGACCAACGACTGGGTCTCCCTGCCGTTGGACGAGGACCTGTTCCACAAGAAGCTCCAGGAAAAGATCCGAACCGCCAAACGGAAGGGTAAATAGGACGATCGGGGGGCCGGCGACGGCCCCTCTTCAGGATCCGCCCGGAGCCGGCAACAGGACGGCGCCTCCCGCGTCCTCCAGCTTGAAAAAACTCATGGAGTCGCGCATGGAGGCGGCCTGCCCGGTGAGCTCCTCCGCCGTGGCGGCCAGCTCCTCGCTGGACATGGCGTTCTGCTGGATGACGGCGTCCAGCTGCCCCAAAGCCTTGACGGCCTGCTCGATTCCCGCCTCCTGCGCCGAGCTGGCGGCGGCAATGGAGCGCACCAGATCCGCCGTGCGCGCAATGTCTCCCGCCACTTCGTGCAGGGTCTCGCGCGCCGTCTGGGCGACCTTGAGGCAGTTCGCCGACAGGGACCGGATGCCCGACGCGGCCTCGCGGCTTCGTTCCGCCAGCTTCTTCACCTCCGATGCGACCACGGCGAACCCCCGGCCCGATTCCCCCGCCCGCGCGGCCTCGATGGACGCGTTCAGGGACAGGAGATTGGTCTGGCGGGCGATCTCCTCGATGATCGTGATCCGGTCCGTGATCTCCTTCATGGCGTCGGCGGAATGCGCCACGGCCCCCTCCCCCACGGCAGCCTTCCGGGCGGCATCTCCCGCGGCCGTTTCCGTCCGCCGCGCCGTGTCCCCATTGCTGCGCGCTCCGGCGGAGATCTGCTTCATGCCGGCGGACAGCTGTTCAACGGCACTCGCCTGTTCCATGGCGCCCTGCGACAGCGACTGGGCGCTCGCGCTCAGCGCGCGGCTGCCTTCGCTCACGGAAACCCCGGAGGCTTTCACGTCCCCCACGATGCCCCGCAGACGGAACGCCGTGCTGCCCAGGGAAGCGAGCAGCATCGAGGTTTCATCATGTACGGTCACCGCCATCTCGATGGCGAGGTTCCCCTTGGAAAAATCCCCCAGGACCGCCACGGCGCGCTTTACGGGGGAGACCACCATCCGGCCGACCAGGGCATGAAGCGCCAGGAGGGAGAGGACGCATCCGGCCAGGCAGACCCCGGCGAGCGCCGTGACCAGCAGCGAGGTTTCCTGGACGGCTTCCGACTGCATGAGGCCGACGTCATCGACATAGATCCCGGAACCGACGATCCATCCCCAAGCGGGAAACAGGGCCACGTAGGAGAGTTTCGGCTGGTCCTTCGACAGGCCGTCTTTGATCGGCTTCGGCCACTGGTATTCCACGAATCCGGCTCCGTCACGCTCGCAAAGCCGCCGGAATCCGATGAACAGATTCGTCGTATCGCCGTCCAGCCGGTTCCACTTGGGATCGTCCATCACCTTGCCTTCGAGCTCCGGCATGACGGGGTGCATCAGCATGCGCGGGATCGGGCTGCCCATGTCGTTGACCCATAGATACCCGCTGCCCCCCGAAAAACGCATAGCACGGAGCAGCTGCATGGCCCTCAGACGGGCTTCCGCCTCCCCGCTTGCCCCTTCCGCCCTGGCCCTCTCCACCACGGAAAGCCCAATCTTGACGACATCCTCCAGATAGCGTCTCTTCTCCCCCATCATGGCGGCATTGACCTTCATGACCCGTTCCGTGCTCATCTTCCTGACCAGGTAGGAGGTGAGAAAAAAAATCGTGCCGAACGTGACAAGAAGGCAGGCGAGGTTGATGGTCAGGAGTTTCTTCCTGATCGTCATGGGTGACCTCCGGCAGATTGACAGCGTAGCATATGGAAGCTACATGTCAATAATGTCGCTTAGATATATTAAAGCAAAGCACGAAACGTGCCGGTCCCGGCCGGCGAAACGTCCCTACCGCCGGGCCCGGAACGGCAGTTTCCGGCACACCCAGTCGATTTCCGTCTTCAGGCGATGAAACGCGTCCAGGTCGGGCATTGCGGCGGCGGCCGATGAGGAATCCTGCACGGCGGACACGGTTTCCAGGATCTCCCCGACAAGATCCGAGGGCGCGTCCACGGAGTCATTGATCTGCGCGGCGTGCTGCCGCTTGAACTCCATGATCCGCGCATGGGAGGCGGAGATCCTTTCCCGCAGCTCGACCGCCTGGCCGTCGCTCCGGCAGGCGAGCGCCAGGACCTTCTCGAAGACCTTGCGCGTCGTCCAGGCCGTGCCCTCGAGGATGACCATGTCATGGCCCGCCAGGATGGCGCGCATGACCCATCCGGCATACTCGTCCTCTTCGGTGCTCCCCAGCCCCGGGATGGGCCGCGGGGGGGCGGCGAGGGCGCGATAGCTGCGCAGCATGAGCAGCCCGTCGCTCACGAGGAGCCCGCGGAATCCCGTGTCCCGACGGAGCATGGCAAGCCACGAGGGGGAGAAGGTCACCAGGGAGGCGGGATCCACGAGGGAATCGAAGACGTGCGTGCTCATCATCAGGTCCGCCCGCGGCGCCAGGTGGCGGAAGACGGCGGTCAGCCCCTGCAGCTCCTGCGCCGTGACCTTCGTGTCCGCGGAGCTCCGGTGCAGGTTCGTGCCCGCCGGGATGAAGGGCCAATGCTTCAGCGTGGCCTGGACGCCGAAGCGCCCGTAGGCGGAAAGAAGGGCTCCGGCACGCTGCGCGGTCCGCCCGTCTTCCGTGCTGTTGTCCACGGTGGGGCCGAAGGCGCAGTTGACGCCCAGGGCACGGTAGACGAAGGCGTCCAGGTAGGCGAGGCCGGCAAACCCGTCGTCGGGGAGGCTGCGGTACCTGCCGATGAACCCGCCCACGTACCCGTCGCCGAAGGAAGCCTTCGCCGTCTTCCGGCCGGTGGAGGCCGGGGTTTCCCCGGCGAGGGTGACAAGGTCCGAGGCGATCAGGAGGGAGGGTACGCGGCGCGCGAGTTCCCGGTTCGTGTCGCGGATCTTGGCGAAGGAGGCGGAGCCGTAATGCGGGATCACGCCCCCCACCTTCAGGCTTTCCGCCAGCTCCACGTAGGCGGGGTGCACGGCGAGGGCGCCCTCGTACTGGAAACCGTCCACATTGACGATGAAAAGCTGGCCCAGCTTGCCTTCCATGTCCTCGGCCGCCGCCAGGCTCACGCCCAGCCTGCCGGCGGAGGCCAGCCTGGCGCTCACGCTTTCCGCGCCGCAGGCCGGGAGGCCGCGGAGCAGGACAAGCAGGACCGGGACCAAGAAGATCCGCCGCATGCGTCCAACGGTTTCCCCCAAATGACGGGGATTGTCAAGCTGCCGCCGTTCCCCATCCGGCGGCAGCGGATCTTCCGGGGTGAATCTACTTGATCACGTCGTCGATGATGATTCCCACGGGATAATTGTACGAGTCGCTCCCCGCGTACCAGGCGGTTCCCTTGATCGTCACGCCCTTCTTGTTGTAGTCCGCGCGCTTGGGGAACAGCTTGTCCCAGTTCTTGGCCCCTGCGGATCCCTTCAGCAGGTACGCGTAGATGAACTTCATCGTCGTGTCGGTTTCCCCGGGCAGGAGGATCTTCACGCAGTCGTACTTCTCGCGCGGGGCCGATGGGAGAAACCAGGTGGTGGCCTTCGCCCCCATGCCCGCCTTCAGGGTGACCGCCTTTCCAGCCAGCGACTTCACGTCGGCCGCGCCCTTCTTGAAGGCGTCGAACTCGACCGCCGCGTAGTCCTTGCTTTCCCCCGATGCGCCCTCGGACGCATACGTCGGGAAGGGTCCGGCGGTCTGGACGCCGCGGTCCTTCACCTTGGAGGCCAGGTTGGGGACCACGGCGGAAAGCGGGTAGGCCATGCCGAAGTTCTTCCTCTTGGAACCGGGCTCCGCCTGCAGGGGCAGACCGACGCTGGCCCGCCACTGGTTCATGGAATCCATGTTGAGCTTGCCGGGCTGGGAGGCCACGAAGTTGCTGAACTTCTCGAAGAAGGACTTGTCGGGGCTGAACCTGGGGTCCTCGTCCGAGTTCCCGCCCGCTTCGGCCAGCATGTACGGCTCCCCGTCGTCGTTGATGTCCTTCAGGTCGGAGGCCTTCCAGGCGATCAGGTTCCGCTTGTCGGAGTCCATGTACTTGTAGTAGCCGCCCTGGCAGAGGAAGAACAGGTTGTCCTTCATCACCGTGTCGGTGTTGCCGACGGTGTTGCTCACCCCATACCCGGCCTCGTCCCCCTCGGTCTGGTTGAGGGCGAAGACGTTGTTCTCCATGACGGTGGTGCCCTGCCTGCCGACGAACACGGACATGCCGCCGCCCCGGCTGGGATAGTACCAGCAGAACGCGACGGTGTTGTTCTTGATCTTCACCACGGAGCCGGGCTGCGCGGAACGGGTGGCGATGGCGTTGTAGAAGGTGTTCAGCACGAAGCAGTTCGTGATCTCGTTCTCCTCCCCGCCCCAGGCGCAGTAGATCCCGTCCCCCATGGGGTTGATGACGATGCAGTTGCGCACTTTGATGTTCGGGCTGTTGGCCTCGATGCCCACTCCGGGGTAGGAGTCCTTCATGTTGATGTCGCCATTGCCGTCGTAGCTGTTCCGGCTCTCCCCGTTCAGTACGAACCCGTCCACGATCAGGCCGCTGTGGTCCCCGGATCCGGCGATGAAGCCCCCCTGGGAGGGCAGGCCGGTCCAATCGCCCTTGTAGTCCCTGGCCCGTTCCAGGATGGTCATGTACTTGAAGGGATTCCTTTCGGAGAAGTCGTCATTGTAGCCGCCGACAAGCGTCAGGTCGGGGATCTTGATCGTGTAATGGCCCGATCCCCCCTTGCCATTGTAGGTGCCCTGCGTCACGTGGATCACGTCCCCGCGGACGGCCTTGTCCAGGGCTTTCCAGATGTCCACGAACGGCGCGTCCCTGGTCCCCTTCCCGTCCGAGCCGGCCTTCACGTACCAGTCGCTGCCGGAAACCCGCAAGACGGGAAGCAGGAGACAGATCGGGATCAGGATCCATGTCGGGATCAAACGTTTCATTTATCTTTCCTCCATACGCACCATTCTATCCATGGTTGATCTCCTGTCAAAGGCCCTCCGGAATACGCCGACAATGGAAGAGGGGGGAACGGCAATGGCCCGAATCGTGGTGCTCGATGACGAGGAATCGATCCGTCTCATCCTGCGCAAAGTGCTGGAAGGCGCCGGTCATCAGGTGGAAGAGGCGGCGAACGGGATCGAAGGGCTCGCCCTCATGGGCGAGAAGCATTTCGACCTGGCCATCATCGACGTCGTGATGCCCAAGAAGGGCGGCCTGGAGGCCCTCATGGAGATCCACGGCAAGAAGCCGGACATGAAGGCGATCATCATCTCGGCCAAGATCGATCTCGATTCGGAGGTGTTCAAGAACTTCTCCTGGATTTTCGGCACCGTGCGGACCTTGAAGAAACCGTTCCGCCTGGACGCCGTCCTCCAGGCGGTGGAGGAAGCGCTCGCCCCGGGTCCCTGAGCGTCGGACTGGCGCTGGACTCGTTGACAATCGCCCAGAAAAGTCCCTATCGTGGGGCCTCCAGGGAGGACCGCGATGACGGGGCGAGAACGGATCATGACCAGCCTTTCCTTTCGGGAGCCGGATCGGGTCCCCCGTGATCTCGGGGGCATGAGGTCCACGGGCATCAGCGCCTTCGCCTATCCGAGGCTGCGCGCCGCGCTGGGTCTGCCGCCTCGTCCGCCCAGGCTCCACGACACCGGCCAGATGCTGGCGCTTCCCGACCTCGACGTGCTGGACGCGCTGGGCTGCGACGTGATCCATGTGACCATGGACGAGTGCACCAATGCCTTCGAAGAACCCGCCCGCTGGAAACCCTACGGCTTCGGCGGCCGCCTGGACGCCCTCGTGCCCGATCCCGGGATCTTCCGCAGCCTGCCCGACGGCACCATCGAGCGGAACGGGGGAACGTCCCGCATGCCGCCCGCCTCCTACGTGTTCGACGAGGAGCACGGCGGCCAGAGGCTGGACGTCGACGCGGAGCTGCGGGAGCCCGACTTCACCGCCCTGGAGCGGGACCTGCGCCGGGAGGAGTACGCGGAGGAACGCGTGCGCGCGGTGGCCGCCTACTGCCGCAGGGTCCGGGACGCGAGCGACCGCGCCGTGTTCTTCAACGGCCTGCCCGGGACGCTGGGTTTCCCGGGAGGCATGGCGGAGTTCTCCATGGTCTGCCTCCTGCACCCCGAATGGGTGCGGGAACTCCACAGGATCCGCATCGACCATGCCATCCGCCAGGCCACCCTCCTCCTGCCGGAGATCCGGGACTGCGTGGACGTGCTCATCATCGCCGCCGACGACCAGGGCACGCAGAACGGACCCATCCTGCCGCCGCCGGTTTTCGCCGCCCTCTACGTTCCGGCCTACCGGCGCCTGACGGATGCCGTGCACCGCATCGCCCCCGAAGCCAGGCTGTTCCTGCACTCCTGCGGGGCCATCTACGACATCATCCCCCAGGTCATCGAGGCGGGATTCGACATCCTCAATCCGGTGCAGTGGCCGGCGGGGGGGCACTCCCCCGCGGAGTGGAAGGCGGCGGGCCGGGGAAAACTTTCCCTGTGGGGCGGGGGGGTGAACACGCAGCGCACGCTCCCCCTGGGCACCGTCGCGGAAGTGGCGGCGGAGACGAAGGCGACGGTCCGCGTCCTCGCCAAGGGGGGCGGCTACGTCTTTACCGCCATCCACAACATCCTTGCGGAGATCGATCCCAAGAAGGTGATCGCCATGTACCGGGCGGCCGGCGGAGCGGACTGACGGCCTGCCAATGCCGTAGGCGTGGCATGCCGTTTCCCGACTGCCGCACGGCAGTCGCCCAAGCCCGGTATCCATGGTATACTAGCCCATGCCCCGATATCTGACGGATTCGCAGCGCATAGCGGCCGCGGTGAAGCAGGCGATCCTCGCCGGCCAACTCAAACCGAGCCAGCGTCTGCCCCAAAGAAAGCTGGCCATCCAGCACGGGACCACCACCATCGTCGTCCGTGAAGCCCTCAGGCTCCTGGAACACGAAGGCCTGGTGGCCATTGAGCCAAAGTGGGGGGCCATCGTGGCCGAGGTGAACCAGGAGGCGATCCGGGGCCGCTACATCGTACGGGAAGCCCTCGAGGGCATGGCGGCGCGCCTGGCCAGCCAGGCCTTCTCGGACGCGGATCGGAACGAACTGGGGGATCTGGCGGACCGCTGCGACAGGGAGCTCCATATGGACGGGACCCCTCCCGCGGAGAAGGCGAAGCTCCACTACGCGCTCCACGCGAAAATCGTCAGGATCACGGCCTGCGAGGAACTCATTGCCCTCATCGAGAAGATCAATCTCCAGATGATCATCGTGCACAATGCCTACCACATCGACTGGACGCAGGAACGCAAGGGCTGGCATCGCCGGCTGGTGGATGCCATCCTGTCCGGGGACATGGAGCTGGCGGAGAAGACGATGCGGGAGCACGTCCGCCGCGGCTATGAAATGGAACACAAGGCGCTGCAGAACGGATGACGCGGCGACATGGAGGCCCACGATGACCGGGCATTGACATGGTCCAAGATGCGGTATACCATGTATATCATATGCTTCGACCCCAATGCCGCGAGTACGTGAAGGCCGCCATCGATTCCGTCCCGGTGATTCCGTTCCGCGGGCCCGACGGGGGCTCGATCCTGGGCGCGGGCAATGTGCTGACGGAGGACATTCCCTTGGAACGGATCGAGGCCTATGGGGAGGCCGTGTCGGAGTTCACGGCCGGCTTTGGCCGCCTGGAAAGGGGTTGATCGATGGAGATGGACGTCGGGACGCGGCGTGAGGCAGCCAGGAAGCTCCTGGCCTTCCAGAGGCCGGATTTCCTCCCCATGGGGGTGTTCGGCTACATCGAATACAGGAAGGACGTCTACCACCTCGGGGAGCCTGAATTGCAGGTGGCGCCCGGGGAGGTGGGAGTGTCCCGGGACGGATCCCGCAGGTATACGCGCGACGGAGGGGTTTGGAACGTCGGCGCCGCGGCGCGCTATCCGGACCATGAGGCCGTGCTGGCCGTGGATCTGGAAAGGTTCCCCGTGGAGGAGACCGGCCCCGCGATGCTGGATGAGATGCGGCGGCTCCACCTGGAGAAGGAAAGCACCCACGTACCCGTCCCCTGGCACTACGGGACCCTCGTCAGCCGGGCCACCATCGAGTTCGGCTGGGAGCCGTTCCTCACCGCCTCCGCCCTGGATCCCGGGCGCTTCGGGAGGATCCTGGACCGCTTCGGGGAGGCATCCCTCGCGGTGGTCCGCGGGTGGACCCGGCTTCCCGACGTGCCCTTCCTCGTGGTCCACGACGACATCGCCGGCACCCGAGGACTCATCCTGGATCCGAAGTGGCTCTCGAAGTACGTCTTCCCCTGGTACCGGAGGATCTTCGACGCGGTCCATGCCGCGGGCCGCCGCGTGTTGTACATCAGCGACGGGAACTATCTGGACGCGCTTCCGCGGATCCTGGAGACGGGGCCCGACGGCCTGTACTGCGAAAGCTCCTCGATGGACCCGGCGGACCTCCTGCCGCGCTGCGGCAGGGACAGGCTCTACATGGTAAAGACGGACTCGCGCACGATGGACCATGGGACGCCCGCGGAGGTCCGCGGGGAGCTCCTGAAGCTGCGCGGACTGCACCAGGAGTTCCCCGGGATGTTCATCTACAGCGGCGGAGGCAATGTGAATCCGGAAAACGAGGCGGCCTTCCGCGCATTGTACGACGAGATCCTCGTCTACCGCAGGTAGGGTCCCCCTACTCCGCCGCCGCCCCCGCGCGCCAGTTGGAAAGCGCCTCCGAGGTGAGGAGATACCTGTCGTAGATCCGCAGGCGCTCGATCCGTCCCTGGAAATCGGCCCCCACCCGGCAGCGGCCCTCGTCGTTCAGGTCTCCCATGTACGGATTCAGGCGCCGCCAGCCCTGGATGCGCCGGGTCCCCCCGTCGCATAGCCTGCCGTCCACCGCCGCGGAGCAGACCTTGGACAGTCCGTCGACGATGAAGACGACGTGGTGCAGGCATCCCGGCCGGAGGGAGCCATCGTCGGTGGCCCAGGTCCAACGGCGCAGCGACCGCACGGAACCGGCCATGTCCGTCTCGTCCATGGCTTCGATCCACCGGCGGGAAGCCCCGTCGTGCAGCATGAGCTCCAGGGCGCCGCCGGGGGCCGTGGAGATGCGCAGGCCCCGGTTGCGCACGCCGAAGCTGTCGAGGACCGTCCGGCCTTCCCCGACCTCGTCCAGACGGAGCCAGGCCTCGATCGTGAATCCGCCTTCCCGCAGGTCGGGCAGGCGGGGCATGGCGAAGGATTCCCCGGCGCGGAGCGCCGCCTTCGAGCAGTGGACAAGTCCCGCACGGGCCACCGCCGCGGAGCGGCCCTGGTTCCAAACCCCTTCCAGGAGCGCCGGATCCAGCTCATGGACGCGGGCCTCCATCTTCTGCGTCTCCGTGACCCAGATCCGTCCGTCCTGGCCTATGAAATCCGGATAGCTCATGCCCACGATGGTCGGGTCGGTGTCATAAAGCAGGATCTCAGGCTGGGACCAGGCGATCTCCCCGTCCGCCTCGATCCCGCCGGAGATCCAGACGGGATTGCGGTTGGCCCCCTGGCCCCACCCGGGGTACCCGTTGTTGTGGAACCAGAGGAGAAACCTCCCGTCCGGCGCCTTCCAGATCCGCGGACAGGCCCGCGGCGTCTTCATGGGCCTGCCGTCCGGGTAGGCCAGGAAGCGCGGATTGGTCCAGGTGTGCGCCCCGTCGCGGCTCACCGCATAGGCGGGATGCCCGGTCACGGTCCTGTAGACCATGTACAGGGTTCCGTCGGAGAGCACCTCGACGTTCTGTTCCTCCTGTACCAGGCCCAGGGCCGGGTCGTAGACCCCGACGTCGCCGTCGGGCAGAGTCTCCCAGCGGATGCGCGTCGGGTCGCTTTCCGTCAGGATGTTGTCGCTTTTCACGATCCATCCTGCCGCCCCGTCCAGGGTCCGGCCGTCAGTGAGCTTGGGCAGCGCGAAGAAGACGGATCCTTCCCGCACGACGGGCTTGTCGATGCACCAGAAGTATTGCCTCTCCCCGCGGTTCACGTTCTCGCGGTCCCGCTTCGTGATCCGCATCGGAATGCGGCAACGGTCCGGCGACCAGGTGCGGCCGCAGTCGTCGGAATGGCGGAACATCAGCCAACCGCCGTGCTGCGTCGAGTTGCCGTCGTAGTCGTAGTTGTAGATGGCGTACACCCTGCCGGAGGGGACCGGCAGAAGCGTGGCCCAGGAGCACATGCGCTCCCCGCTCGGTTCCACGTCGATCAGGGGCGACCAGGACCGTCCCTTGTCCGCGCTGACTGTCGCCACGATGTGCTGGCCGGGCTTGCTTTCCTGGCCCGGCCCCGTGGTCACCACGCACAGCCAGTTGCCGTCCCGCGTGACCACGACATAGGGCTGATCGCAGTAGTTCTCCTTGGGAATCGGAAAACCCGAAGCGATGTTGCGATGATCGACACTCACGTCCCTACCCTCCGCTTTCCAGCATGATTGACAGCTCCAGATATCAATGGTATACCATGTATACTATGCATGCAAAGGGGTTGTCCATCCTTTTATCCCTCCGGGGGCCCAGGACGGCACCGTGAAGGAAACGAACAACCCGGTGAAACGGACCCTTGAAGCGGGCGGAACCAGCTTCGGGGCATGGATGCAGTTCGGACACCCCGGGATCGCGGAGGTCTTCGCCACCGCCGGGTTCCCCTGGGTGGCCATGGACTGCGAGCATACGGACATCGGCATCGCGGAGTTCATGGCCTGCGCGCGCGGCATGCACGGACGCGGATCCCTCCCCCTGGCCCGCGTCCGGGAAAACGACACGCTGGCCATCCGCCAGATCCTCGATGCGGGAGCGGGCGGCGTGATCGTGCCCCTGGTCCAGGGACCCGCGGACGCAGAGCGCGCCGTCGCGGCCGCCATGTATCCCCCCCGGGGGATCCGGGGAAGCGCCTTCGTGCGGGCCAATGACTACGGACTCCGCTTCGACGAGTACGCGGCCGCGGCGAACCGGGACACCCTGGTGATCGTCATGGCGGAAAGCCGCGCCGCCGTGGAGAACATCGAGGAAACGCTTGCCGTGGACGGGGTGGACGGCGTCTTCATCGGCCCCTATGACCTCAGCGCTTCCTATGGAATCCCGGGGCAGATCTCCCATCCCGCCATACGGGATGCGCGGCGCCGGATCCTCGAGGCCTGCGGCCGGACGGGCAAGGCGGCGGGGATCCACCTGGTCCGCTTCGATCCCGCGGACGTCGCCGCGGCGGTCCGGGACGGGTTCCGTTTCGTCGCCCTGGGAATGGACAACATTTTCCTCCAGCAGGGGGCCAGGGCGGCCCTCGACGCCGTGCGGGCGGCCACCGGGGGCCGCGCGTGAACACCGTGGGGAAGGGCGTGCGATGACCGGCGGACGGACCCTCGGCGCGCGCCTGCGCCGCTACAGGCTCCTGTACCTGATGATGGTCCCGGCCGTCGTCTATCTGTTCGTGTTTAAATACATGCCCATCTTCGGCCTCATGACCGCGTTCCGCGACTACCACCCCACCATGGGGCTCCGCGGGTTCTTCACGGCGCCCTGGATCGGGTTCAAGAACTTCCGGGTGTTCTTCGGCTCCATCTACGCCGGCCAGATCCTCGCCAACACCGTCATCATCAGCGGGCTCAAGATCGCCTTCATCTTCCCGGCGCCCATCGTCCTGGCCCTGATGATCAACGAGATGCAGAACACCGTCTTCCAGAGGAGCATCCAGACCGTCACGTACCTGCCGCATTTCATCTCCTGGGTGGTGATCGGCGGGATCCTCTTCGACATGCTTTCCATCTCTTCGGGAAGCCTCAACATCCTCCTGGAGCGGCTCATCGGGCACCGCGTGGATTTCCTCGGGAACCCCGGGGCGTTCCGCTGGATCCTGGTGGTCTCCGAGATGTGGAAGGAGGTCGGCTGGGGCTCCATCGTCTACCTGGCGGCCATCGCCGGGATCGACACGGAGCTATACGAGGCCGCATCCATCGACGGCGCGGGGCATTTCCGTCAGGTCTGGCACGTCACGCTGCCGGGGCTCCTGCCCACGGTCACGGTCCTCTTCCTCCTGCGCATCGCCGCCATCCTGGACGCCGGATTCGAGCAGATCCTCGTCCTCTACTCCCCGCCCGTCTACGGGGTGGCCGACATCCTCGACACCTACGTCTACAGGGTGGGCATGACCCAGGGCCGCTACGGGGTGGCCACGGCCGCCGGGCTGTTCAAGTCCGTCATCGGCTTCGCCATGGTCGTCGGGGCCAACAAGCTGGTGCGCCTCACGGGCCAGAAGGGGCTGTACTGATGGGACGGGGCGCGGGACACGGGACGACGCCGCCGTATCGGGCGTTCCTCGCGGTCCTGCTTGCCGCCATCGGGGCCGCCATGGTCATCCCCATCCTGATGGTGTTTTCCACCTCCCTGGCGCCGGAGGTGGAGGTCCTCCGCTACGGCATGCGCATCCTGCCGACCACTGGCCTGTCCCTCGATTCCTACAGGTACATCCTGCTCGGGGCGGAGGGATTCGCCAGGGCGCTCTGGGTGTCCGTGATCGTGACGGCGCTGGGAACGGTCCTGAGCATGACGATGACCTGCCTGATCGCCTTCCCCATGTCCAAGTTCCAGCTCCCGGGCCGCAAGCCCATCTTCCTCTACTGCTTCTTCACCATGCTCTTCCACGGCGGCCTGATCCCCACCTTCTTCGTCGTGAAGGCCGTCGGGCTCCTGGACTCGATCTGGTCCCTGATCATCCCCTCGCTGATGAGCGTGTGGTACATGATCCTGTTGTCCAATTTCTTCGGCAGCATCCCCGCCAGCCTCGAAGAATCGGCGGTCATCGACGGCGCCAATGACCTGTGGGTCCTCACGCGGATCGTGCTGCCCCTCTCCCTTCCGGCCATCGCGACCATCGGCCTGTTCACCGCCGTCGGATTCTGGAACTCCTGGTTCCCCGCGGTCATCTACATCAACGACAGGGACAAGTACCCGATGCAGACCATCCTGCGGGAGATGCTGTACTCGCTGAACTACAGTTCGGTCCTGGGCGCCACGATCGAGGACGCCAAGGAGCCGCCCAGCGCGGCGGTGCGCTCCGCGGCCATCGTGGTGGCCACCCTTCCCATCGTGCTGGTCTACCCCTTCCTCCAGAAGCACTTCGTGAAGGGGGTGATGGTCGGCGCGGTCAAGGGCTGATCCGGCTCCTGTCCCACGCACGTGGGAAGGCGATATTTCCAAGGGAGGTGAGAGGAATGAAAACGGCATTGAAAATGGCCGTTGCCGTCCTGGCGCTCATGACGGCGGCGACCGGCGCATATGCCAAGGGAAGCGGGGAGCAGGCCGCGACGAAACCCATGGACGTCTACTACGCGGACACTTCGCGGACCGCGGCATCAGGCGATGCGGCCGTCCTGGACTTCATCAACAGGAAGTTCAACGTCAACTTCCACTACACCCAGTTCCCGAGCGAGTCCGCGGCCGCCAAGTTCACGACCATGATCGCCTCCGGCAGCAACCTGGACTTCTTCCTGGGCTGGTATGCCGACTGGACGAATCCCCGGTCCATCGACAGGGCCCGGGAACAGGGCCTGATCGTGCCCCTGGACGACCTGCTCGCCAAATACGGCGCCAACCTGCTCAAGGACGTGGATGCCAAGTACTGGGACCTGGCGCGCAATGGAGGCAAGATCTGGTTCGTGCCCAACGTGCAGTTCAAGTCCAAACGGTTCATGTACGTGAGGCAGGACTGGCTGGAGAAGATCGGCTACGCGAAGCACCCGGCCACGCTGGAAGAGTTCGACGGGATGCTGCGCGACCTGAAGGCGAAGAATCCCGGCAAGCAGCCCAACTTCTACCCCCTGATCGGGGAGAACTTCACCTACCTCTATCTCGAGTTCCTGGGCTCCTTCGTGGAGACGGCCGGGAACTTCGTCGACAAGGACGGCGCCCTGAAACCGGAGTACTTCCATCCCAACTACAAGCGCTACCTCGAGACCCTGCAGAAGTGGTATGCCGACGGCCTGATCAACCCGGACCAGCCGGGCATCGTGCGGCAGCAGGAGCGCGAACAGATCGAAAAGGGACAGGCCGGCGTCTGGACCACGTGGTTCGGGGACACCCGTCTTGCCCAGCTCCAGAAGACGGACCCCGGCGCCAAGGTCACCTTCATGAAAGCCCCAGTCGGCCCCAGCGGCACGGGCGGCGCCCAGTCGGTGGGCATCTTCAGCGGCGGCGGGCAGGTGATCATGAGCCACTGCTCCCCGGAAAAACAGGCGAAGATCATCCAGATGCTCGACTGGTTCCAGACCGCGGAGGGGCAGATGTTCCAGTGGTACGGGATCAAGGGACAGCATTGGGTCATGCAGGGCGACTTCGTGGGGCTTCCCGCGGGCGCGGAACCCGGCAAGCTCCTGTACAACACGTTCTACATCGTGAACGGCGGCAACATGTACGCCCACTTCATCGAATCCGTGGCCACGGACGCGGGCACGCGGGAATCGCGGATGGCGGCCACCTCGGGGGCCTACCCTTCCATCGACCCCGCGGACTACATGCTGCCGTACGACTGGTCCAAGACGGCCAGCGCGGACCGGCTGACGGACCTGGACACCATGAAGACGCAGATGCTGACGGAGATCATGACGGGTAAAAAGCCCGTATCCTACTTCGACGAGTGGCTGGAAAAGTGGAAGTCGGCCGGAGGGGCGCAGTACCTGAAGGACCTCGACAGCCAGTACAGGAAGATCAAGAAGTAGGGACGCGGAACACGCAGGCCCGGTGGGCCGGCACGCGGACGGCGATCCCGCCGTCCGCGGCGGCCGGTCGTCGCGGGCCCAAAGGGAGCATGGCGGACCGGTCCGCCGTCATAGGAAAGCAAGGAGAAAGCCACATGGTCGAGGGAATCCGCGGGAAGGATCGGTTCGAGTACTCCGCCAGCGCCGCCGTCTCCGACGGGACGGACGTACTCGTCGCGGGCGGGGGAACCGCGGGGGTCGTGGCCGCTATCGCCGCGGCGCGGACGGGAGCCAGGGTGCTCCTCGTCGAGGCGGGCGGATTCCTTGGCGGCATGATGACGGCGGGGAACGCGGGCCTCACGACCTATATCGTCCATGAAAAGGACCCGGGCGGCCGCGAGGCGCTCATGGCGGACCTCGGGTCCCGCCCGGAAAGCGTCCATGTCGTCGGCGGCATTCCCATGGAGATCACGAGGAGACTGGCCGCCCAAGGAGCGGCCACGCTCACCGGCGGACAGCCGGGAGCCTACGTATTCACGTCCCAGGGGGAGTTCAAGATCCTCCTCCTCGAACTGGCGCAGGAAGCCGGCGTGCGGATCCTTTTCCATTCCAACCTCGTCGAGGTCCATCGGGAGCGGGACCGGATCTCCGGCGTACTGGTGCAGAACAAGTCCGGGACCCGATGGGTGCCGGCCGGGCAGTTCATCGACGCGACGGGCGACGGGGACCTGGCCGCGTTCGCCGGGGTCCCCTTCTTCAAGGGTGTCGGACCGGAAGACCAGGTCTACGAGGAGAACAAGGGCACCCTGGGGGCCATGGGGCAGATGGGGGTCATGTATCGGGTCGCCAATGTGGACGTCGATCGTCTGTTCGATCATCTGCGCGCGGTCCCGGACGCCTTCCAGGCGCAGCGGGTCGCGGGACAGGGCCTGGAGGAGGCCCACCGGAACGCGCGGGCGGGGGACATGGCCTGTTTCGTCGTGCGCGTCGAGGGACTCGGCGGGGTCCAGTTCTACAACAGCCCCATCCCCGGCGTTTTCACTGTCTGCTGCCCATGCTGCCCCGGCGACGGCACTTCGGCGGACGATCTGTCCGAGGCGGAGGTCCGTCTGGCCCAGGAGGTGCGGCGATACGCCACGACGCTCAGGGAACGCCTGCCCGGCTTCGAAAAGGCCTTTATCCTGGACGTTCCGGAAGCCGGAGTCAGGGAGACGAGGCACATCTATGGGGAATATCTGCTCACGCTGAAGGACATATTGCTGATGACGGACTTCGGGGATTCCATCGGCAGGGGTTCCCATCCGGTGGACATCAAGCCGGTCCCATCCTATCTGCGGGACACGGAACTGCCTTCCCGGTTCCACTTCCACATCCCGTTCCGCAGTCTCCTGGCCCGGGGCGTGGAAAACCTCCTCCTGGCAGGCCGGTGCGTCTCATGCACGCATGAGGCGAGCGGCTGTATGCGGGTCACGATTCAATGCATGGTCACGGGTCAGGCCGCCGGGACGGCAGCGGCCCTATGCATCCAAAAAAAGGCCGATCCGCGCCAACTTTCGATTCCGGACATCCGGAAACGCCTGACGCTTGACGGCGCCATCCTATAGGAGACCCGCCTACCCTTTCCGCTTGTGCGGCGCCTGCTTGGCCGCGGGTTTCCCGGCCGATAGGGGGGCGGCCGACGCTTCTTGCGCCTTGAGGATCTCGCTTTCCGCCTTCAACCAGTCCTCCATGTGATAGCCGTCCTGGCCGCCGCGGGCCACGAACAGCTCGTAGGCTCGTCTCTCGATCCGGGATTTCATGTTTTCATCCATGATTATAGTCTACACCCGCCCGCCCCGTGCGGTCAAACCCGGAAAACCGCCGATCCGAAGCGTTGACAATCCCCGATGGATTCCCTATCGTTGTGATTCGGCCGGTCGGGAAACGTCATGGCAGTGTTTCGAAGACTACACAACAGACCCTATACGCCACTACGGGTTTCCATCATGGTGCAGCTCCTGGCCGTCATCGTGCCCATCCTGCTGGTGGCCCTCACCGTCAATTTCACCAACCAGCTCCGCAACCGCAACCTCTTCGACAGGGAAATCCGGGTGAACACGGAACGGGGAATCCAGGCCGCCGTGGGCGAGATGGACGAATACCTTGGCCTCCTGGACGGGACGCTGGACGACCTGCTGCGCGAATCCTTCCAGCCCATCCTGGCCGAATACCGGAGGACGGGAGACCCGCTGCGGATGGATCTGGAAAGCCTCCTTCCCTCCTTCTGGGACAAGGCGTCCCTCGCGGTCCTGGATGCGGGGGGCGACGTGGTCCGGACCACCCGTCCCCCGGCCTGGAGCGTCGATTTCCCCGGGAATCCCTTCGGGAAAGGCCACGACCCCGAAGCCGACCATGACGGCGGATACGCGGCCTCCCAGTTCCTCACGGGTCCCGATGCATGGACGGTCTCCAAGCTGGCGCGCCAGCTTTCCCCGGACGGCCGTTTCACCTTCGAACTGCGCGTGGAAACGGACCGGTACAGGGAGAGGCTGGAGCGCCTCAATCCGATCAAGCTGTCCGCCCTGCTGCAGGAGCGTTATCGGCTGAGCTCCGTGCGGATCCTGGGCCGCAACCGTCACATGGGCGACAATGCGTGGGGGGCCGTCGACAAGGACCTCAGGAACACCGTGGCCGCGCTCCTCGCCTCGGGGCAGGAGCAGGAGATCCGGGACCTGCACGGCGACCGGCTGACCCGCTACGTCATGGTGAGCACGGGTCCGGCGACGGCCGACCACGGGATGATCGCGGAGATCGTCTACGACACCTCGGCCCCCAAGGCGGCCATCAAGGAAATGGCATTCGAGGCGGCGGGAGCCAGCCTCATCATCGTCGGCCTCCTCGTGATCTGCATCATCTTCGTGGCGGGAGTCATCTCCAGGCCCATCCTGCAGGTCATCCAGGACGTGGAGATCATCTCCTCCGGGAACCTGGACCACCGGATCCAGGTGCGCTCCGACAACGAACTGAAGCTGCTCATCCAGAGCATGAACCGCATGGTCCACGGCATGAAGGAAAGCATCGAGCGGGTGAGGAAATCCGAGGAGATCCAGAGGAAGAACTTCGAGCTGGAGGCGTCCAATAGGGCCAAGAGCGAATTCCTGGCCAACATGAGCCATGAGATCCGCACGCCGATGAACGGGGTGATCGGCATGACGGGGCTGCTCGCCGGCACGGTCCTGGACGCGCGCCAGCGCGAGTTCGTGGACACGATCCGCCTGTCCGCGGAGTCCCTGCTCACCATCATCAACGACATCCTGGACTACTCCAAGATCGAGGCCGGCAAGATGGCCATCGAACCGGTGCCCTTCCACCTGCTGCCCTTCGTGCAGGAGATCGCGGACCTCTTCGCGCTCCAGGCGGACAAGAAGGGCGTGGAACTCATGCTGTACTGCACGCAGGAGCTGCCCTCCGTGGTCATCGGGGACCCGGGGAGGATCCGCCAGATCGTCACCAACCTCGTGGGCAACGCGCTCAAGTTCACGCACCACGGCCATGTGGTCGTGCGGGTCGAATCCCTCGGCATCGTGGAGAAGGCGGCGCGCCTCAAGTTCAGCGTGGAGGACACCGGGATCGGGATCCCCAAGGAGAAGCAGGCCCTCATCTTCAACTCGTTCTCCCAGGCGGATTCCACCACCACGCGCGTGTACGGCGGGACGGGGCTGGGCCTCGCCATCTCGCGCCAGCTGGTCGGGCTCATGAACGGGGAGATGGGCCTCGAGAGCGAGCCGGGCCGGGGTTCCACGTTCTGGTTCACCCTCCTCCTGCCGCTGGACGCCGAATCCCACGCGCTGGAATCCCTCGGAGAGGGCCTGAGGGACATCCCCATCCTCGTCGTGGACGACAATGAGGTCAACCGCCGCATCCTGTTCGAGTACCTGTCCGGATGGCGGATGCGGTGCACCGCCGTCGCGACGGGAGGGGAAGTGCTCGCGGAGCTGGCACGCGCCGCGGAGGCCGGGACGCCGTACCGGATCGCCATCCTGGACTACATCCTGCCCGACATCGACGGGGAGGAGCTGGGCAAGGCCATCCGGGGGGATCCGCGCATCCGGGACACGGTGCTCATCATGCTGGCATCCATCGCCCAGAGGGAGAAGGGGGAGCAGCTGCTCACGCAGGGCTTCTCCGCCTTCCTCCTGAAGCCCATCGTCCCCCTGGCGCTGCGCAATGCCATCCAGCGCGGCCTGCGCGGGCCCGATGCCGAGCCGCAGGCCGTCGTGGTGAAACCGAGCCCCGGGTCGCGCAGGGCCTTCAAGGCGAGGACCCTCATCGTCGAGGACAACCCCGTCAACCAGAAGGTGGCCACCTACATCCTCCAGAGCATGGGGTGCACCACGGACGTGGCCGGAAACGGCGCCGAAGCCGTGGAGATGCTTTCCATGCTGCCCTACGACGTCGTCTTCATGGACATCCAGATGCCCGTGATGGACGGCTACCAGGCCACGGCGGCCATCCGGCGTCTGCCGCAGGCCGCGGCTTCCGGCGTTCCCATAGTGGCCATGACCGCGTACGCCATGAAGGGCGAACCGGAGAAATGCCTGGCCGCGGGCATGAACGACTACGTGAGCAAACCGGTGAAGCAGGAAGAGATCCTGCGTGTCCTGTCGCGATATGCGGTGGAGGCGGGCGTGGCCCCGGGCACGCTTCCTGGCGTGGCCCCAGGCACGCTTCCTGGCGTGGCCTCGGGCACGCTTCCTGGCGTGGCCCCAGGCACGCCTCCTGGCGTGGCCTCGGGCACGCTTCCTGGCGTGGCCCCGGGCACGCTTCCTGGCGTGGCCCCAGGCACGCTTCCTGGCGTGGCCCCAGGCACGCTTCCTGGCGTGGCCCCGGGCACGCCCGCGGAAGCCGACGCGGACACGCTGGCGGGTTTCCAGCGATACCGGGCGGAGCGTCTGCAGACCATCGCGCGCGGCAATGCATCCTTCGTGGCGGAAATCCTTCAGGCGTACAGTACGGACTCCACACGTCACATGAAGGAACTGGGGGAACACGTGGAGGCGGCGGATTGGAAGGGGGCGGGAAGGACCGCACATACCCTCAAGGGGTCCAGCGCCAACATCGGGGCGGAGCGCATGGGGGAGCTCTCCCTGCGGATGCAGAGGGCCTGCGAGGCCGAAAAGGAGGTGGAGGCGAGGGAGACCCTCTCCCTGATGCGCGCCGAATACGCCCTTCTAACGGGGGAATTGGCGAGAAACGTTCCGGATTCGAAGGCCTGAGGCCGAAAACGCCAGGAACGGTGGGCAGGGAGGACCATGAGGAACCGCATCACGATGTTCGCCTTGCCGTTCACGTTCCTGCTCCTGATCATCCTGTTCTGCGTCCGGGTCCTGGACCAGCCCTATTACCATTCGGGTCTCGCGATCTCCATCGGCAAGGACGGCTTCCTCGTCGCGAAGGTGGCGCCCGGTTCCGCGGCCCACGCCGCGGGTTTCCGCGCCGGCATGCTTCTGACGAAGGTCTGCGGTTGGGACATCGCGGACCTCCGGAGCCTTCAAGACAGCCTCTACCTCCCGATCTCCTCCCGCTTCTTCCGCTTCGGGGAGGTCTTCACGGCGGAAGACGCCACGGGGGCGGTCCATTCGTTCCTGTCCGGGCGCGATCCGACCGCCCGGTGGGCCATGCGGGACCCCTCCGTCATCCGGCACGGGATCCTCGGCGCCTGCTTCGTGCTCATCGGCGCCTGGCTGTTCGCCGTGGCCCGCAAGGCCTTCACGGTGCGGCGGTTCCTGTCGCTCGGCTGCCTGGCGGGCGCGGCCGTGGCCACCTCCTTCTTCTCCGCCTACTGGACCATGCCCCTCCTCCGCCTCCGCTTCGTCGCCTTTGACCTGTTCGGCGTGGGCGCCGGCGTGTTCCTTGTCCTCTTCTTCCGCGGCTTTCCCGGACGGGAACCCATGGTGGCGGGGGAACGGGCCCGCGCCCTGCTCCTGGCCGCGAGCGCCGCCACGCTCCTCGCGCTGAAATACCTCCTCCTGGCCCTCACGGGATGGTCCCCCTTCGGCCCCGCCCTGTACTTCGTTCACCTCTTCCTGCTGTTTTCCTTCCTTTTCTCGGGCCTCACCCTGCTGCGCCAATGGCGGCGCAGCGGTCCCTCGGACCGCCGGCGCATCGTCTGGGTGCTCGTGGGCACCTGCCTGGGATTCCTCCCCTACGTGTCGTTCCTCCTCTTCCTGCTCGTCCGCGGGAGCGTCCTGGGCTCCTCCATGGGAACCTGGGCGGGCGTCTCGAGCCTCGCTTTCCTCCTGTTTCCCCTGTCGGTGGCCACCGCCGCGGCCCGGCACCGGATCTTCGACATCGACCGCCTGATCGCGCCCTTCCTTTCCTTCCTCGCCGCCCTGCTCCTCTTCACGGCCCTGTCCCTGGGCGCCTGGGCCGTCCTACGGCTCCTTCCCGGGGCGGAGTTTTCCATCCTCGTGCCCGTCGCGGCCGCTGCCCTCTCCCCGTCCGTCACCCATTGGCTGCGCCGACGCGCCGACGCGGTCCTGTTCCCCCGGGGGCCCGCCCGCCGCGAGGCCGTCCTCGCCCTGGAAAGGGATCTGATCGCGATGGCCGCCGCGTCCGACATACGGGAAACCGTGACGCGGCGCCTGCGGGAGGCCTACGACGCCACGTTCGCCTGCCTGGCCGCGGCGGAGGACGGCCGCGGACTGGTCCTGGAGCATTGCGAGCGGGCGCCGGGCGCCGACTTCCCCTTGGAAACGCTGCTGGCGGAACGGGCCGCCGCATCCCCCGACGGGCCCCTGCACCATCCCGACGGGACCCTGTCCATTCCGCTGCCCCGCAGGGACGGCGGGACCGACTGCCTGTTCCTGGGACGCCAGCGCATCGGGGACACGTACACCCCGGCCGACGTGGCGCTCCTTTCCTCAGCCGCCTTCCAGATCTCCCAGGCCCTGGAAAACGCGGACCTGACGCGTTCCCTCGGCGATTCCATCCGGCGGGTCTCCCGGGAGGCGGGGGAGCGGGCGCAGGCGGAATCCGCCCTGCGCGCGAGCGAGCGGAAGCTGCTGGAAGCGCAGAAACTGGAGGCCGTCGGACGCCTGGCGGACGGCGTCGCGCACGATTTCAACAACGTCCTGACCGCGGTCATCGGACAGGTCGAGATGATCCTCATGGAGGAATCGCTTTCCGAGGAGGTCCGCGCGCGCGCGCGGGCCATCCGGGAATCCGCGCGCAGGGCGGGCGGCCTCATCCGGCGCCTCCTGTCCTTCAGCCGGCGGCAGCCTCCCGCCGTGGAGGTCTTCGCGCTGAATCCGCTTCTCACGGGCATGAAGGACATGGCCTCGCGGCTCATCGGGGAATCGATCGGCCTCGAGGTCCTCCTCGATCCCGCCGCGGGAAACATCAGGGCGGATCCCGGGCAGATCGAACAGATCGTCCTGAACCTCGTCGTCAATGCACGGGACGCCATGCCGGGCGGGGGGACGCTTTACATCCGTACGCGCCGCGAGGACGGGACTACGGTGTTGGAGGTGGAGGATAACGGGTGCGGCATGGGCCAGGAGGTCCGGGACCGCCTCTTCGAGCCCTTCTTCACGACGAAGGAGCCCGGCAAGGGAACGGGCCTCGGGTTGTGCACCGTGCGCGATATCGTCGAACAGTCCCACGGGACCATCCTCGTGGACAGCGCGCCGCGCCGCGGCACGCGGCTTGCCATCCGCTTCCCCACGGCGTCGGACCCGGGATGCGGCGGCGCTCCGGAGGAGACGCCGCCCGCCCGCGGCACAGAGAGGGTGCTCCTGGTGGAGGACGAGGAGCCTGTGCGGAACCTGGTCCGGGAAATCCTGTCCCAATTGGGATACACGGTGTTTTCCGCCTGCGGCGGCCGGGAAGCGGTGGCTGTCTCCAGCAGCCCCGGATTCCCCGGGGTCGACATCCTGGTCACCGATGTCGTGATGCCGGGCATGGACGGCCGCGCCCTGGCGCGCCTCCTGGCAAAGGATCGGCCGCGGATGCGCGTTCTCCTGATCACCGGATACGCGGAAGCCCCTTCCGCCACGCCGACGGAGGGGGATGCGTTCCCCCTGCTCGTCAAGCCGTTCACGCCCGCCCGGCTGGCGCGCGCCATCCGCGGCGTCCTGGACGGGGGGTAGGCGCGGCGGGAGGCGCTACGGGCCCCGCGTTTCCGCGCGGTCGGCGGGCATCAGGCATACCCGTCCGGGGTGGGCGCGGGCTGACGGTCCGGATCCACCTCCTCGAGCCTTCCGGAAACGGCGCTTCGCTCCAAGGCCGCGAGGGTCCCCGTGGCGACGGCGCTTTCCGCGTAGGAATGCAGCAGGCCGGGCCGCCCCGAACAGGCATCCACGAAGAGCCCGATCTCCCGCGCGTAGGTCTCCTCGAGAACGTCCCCGATCCGCCCGCATTCCAACCGCTCGCCGGCGCCGCCCTTCTCTCCGTCGCGGTGCAGGACGATCGTCCCGGCCATGATGTCGAACTCCACGGCGCCCTTCTCCCCCACGGCCCAACCCCGGCGCCAGGTCTCGGGACACCCCATGGTGACGGCCAGGTGGGCCGTGGCGCCGTCCTTCAGGACGGCCTGCATGCACCAGGTATCCTCCAGGTGGCCCGCCAGGATGCCGCGGCGGGTCACCGTGCCGGAGACGGCCGCCGGGGCGCAGAACGCCCAGTCCAGCCAGGACAGCTCGAAGGGCACCATCTCGCGGCCCGCCGAGGTCGGACGGTTGCGCGCGTAGAACTCGGCCCCCTCCCCCGGGTGCCAGCCCGGCTCCCAGGTGGAGAGGCACATCTGGTAGAGGAACAGGCGCCCCAGTTCCCGGGCCACGACGCGCCGCAGGGCGGCGACCGCGGGCAGGTGGATCAGGGAACCGGAGGCGGTGGCCACCAGGCCCTTGCGCCGCGCCGTCTCCTCCACCTCCCGCCAGCCGGGGGTCCAGAGGTTCGCCTCCGAGAAGTGGTGCAGGCCCCGCTCCAGGGCCAGGCGTACGTACGCCTCATGGGCGTCGGGGGGCGTGGAGATGGACAGGGCGTCCGGCTTCCATGCCAGGGCCGCCTCCAGATCGGCGAACACGGGAACGGCGAATCGGGTCCGCGCCCTTTCCAGCCGGTCCGCCCTCCCGTCGTAGAGGGCCGTCTCCACGTCCTTCCGGGCCCCGAGGTCGCGCAGCCTCCGCGACCCCATGGACCCCGCCCCGAGCTGCAGCACGCGCAATGCCATGAGTCCCCCCCTTGCCCCTTCGAACGGGCGGAATCATTCTACACGCGAAGGGACCGGACGGCAATTTCCTTTCCGATCCCTCCACGGTCTCCTTCTTGCATGAAGGCGGGTTCTTCGACAATGATCCGTGGTACTGCTCCGGCGGGCAGGAAGACCCGGAACGCCTCTTCCGCCGGGAATACGAACGATCGGGAGGTCGATGATCGATGGGAAAGATCCGCACGGACATGTTGGAAGGGGTCTGGTCGGCGGCGCCGACGCCCTTCACGGACCGCATGGAGATCGACGCGGGAAGCGTCGCCCGGATGGTGGAACACCACGTCCTCGAGGGCGTGAAGGGCCTGTTTCTCGCTGGCTCCAACGGGGAGGGCCCCTGGCTCACGAGGGCCCGCCGCCAGCGGCTGGTGGAAGAGGTGGTGAAGAGGAACAGGGGCCGCATGGCCATCGCGGTGCAGGTCACGGAGAACTCCGCGGCGCAGATCCTGGAGAACGTCGACATGGTGAAGAAGGCCGGGGCGGACATCGCGGTGCTCGCGCCCCCGTTCTTCCTCTTCAACGGCACGCCGGAGAACGTGCGCAGCCTCTATCTGACGGTCATCCGGGAAAGCCCCCTTCCCATGGGCATCTACGACAGGGGCTCCGGAGGCGCGGTCAGCGTGCCGGACTCGATCCTCAAGGACCTGTACGCCGAGAAGAACGTGGTCATGGTGAAGGACAGCTCCTGCAGCCCGGCGCGGCGGACCATCGCGCTGGCCGCGCGCCGCAAGCGCCCCTCCCTACGCCTGCTCTCCGGCTACGAGTTCGACTGCGTGGACTACCTGCAGGCCGGCTACGACGGCCTGCTCCTCGGCGGCGGGGTGTTCAACGGCTACATGGCGGGCCTCATCATGGACGCGGTGAAGGCCGGGGACGTCGCGCTGGCGCAGGGCCTGCAGAAGCGGATGAACCGGATCATGTACGACGTCTACGGCGGCAAGAAGATCTCCTGCTGGCTGTCCGGAGAGAAGAAACTGCTCGTGGAGATGGGCCTCTTCCGGACCTGGAAAAACACGTTGAACTACCCGCTCACGGACTCCTGCAAGAAGGCCATTGCGCGCGTTGTGAAAAACGACGGGGACATGCTCTTCCCCTGGAAGGAATAGGCCGTCCCGGCCGCAGCGACCCGCCCCGGCCGACCGCCGGGGCGTTTTTTTCCACCGCCGCATGCTGTATACTCCGTCCCCATGACCGTAGAGAATCCCGACCGGCTTCTGCGAACCGCGCTGGAATGCGCCCGAGCCGCGGGAGAGCTCCTGCGCCGGCTGACGAGGGAAGGCTTCCGGGTTTCCAGCAAATCCGCGAAGCATGACCTGGTGACCACGGCCGACCTGGAATCGGAGAAGCTGATCGTGGACGGCATCCGCGCCGCGCATCCCGGCCACGACATCGAGGCCGAGGAGGGGAAGTACCCTAAGACCGGTTCCCCGGTCTGCTGGCACGTGGATCCCGTCGACGGGACGGCGAACTTCGCCAAGGGGGTCCCCTTCTTCTGCGTTTCCGTCGCCGCCGTCCTGGACGGGGAACCGGTGGCCGCCGTCGTGCACGATCCGTCGCGCGGGGAGACCTTCTGGGCCACCGCGGGCGGAGGCGCGTTCCTGGACGGGGAGCGCATCCATGTTTCGGCCGCACGGCGGATCGACGAGGCGATGCTGTCCACCGGATTCCACTACGACCGTGGGGAGAGGATGGCGGAGAACGTGGATTCGATCCTGCGCTTCTACCGGGACGGCGCCATGGAGATCCGCCGCCTCGGTTCCACCGCCCTGGAGATGGCCTACGTCGCGGCGGGCCGCCTGGACGGGTACTGGGAGGACCAGCAGCGGAGCTGGGACATCGCGGCCGGCATCCTCCTGGTGCGCGAGGCGGGAGGCCGGGCCACGGACCGGGACGGCGCGGACCTCACGGCCCGGACGTCGTACACCGTTGCCAGCAACGGCCACCTGCACGGGACGATCCTCGCGACGATCCGGGCGGGCCGCCCCGCATAGGCGGCCGGTCCCGGATCCACGCGGAAGGGTTTCAGTATTCCTCGGGGTGCAGGACCACCTTGATCGCCTGGCCCCGCCGCAGGAGCTCGATGCCCTCGTGCACCCGGGAGAGCGGAAGCCGGTGCGACACGATCCGCTCCAGCGGGAGGACGCCGCTTTCCAGCAGGCGCGGCAGCTTGTGGAAGCTGAACTTCCCGATGAACCCTCCGTAGACGGTGAGCTCCTTGCGCAGCAGCTCCGCCACCGGGATGGCGGGCCGGGCCAGCTCGTCGTGGCCGAACTGCAGGACCCTGCCTGAGCTGTGCGCGATCTCGATGGCCTGGGCCAGCAGGGGCCCCACGGCCTCCACCACGACGTCGGCGCCGCCGGGCATCTCCCGCCGCACGACCTCCGTCAGGTCCTCCCGCTTCGGGTCCACCACGAGGGCGGCCCCGCAGTCGAGAGCGGCCGCCCTCCTGTACTCCGAGACCTCGGAGACGATCACCTTCGCCGCGCCGGCCGCCTTGAGCAGGGACAGGAACAGCAGGCCGATCGGACCGGCGCCCAGCACCACCGCGTTGTCCCCCGGCTGCACCTTCAGCTTGTCGGCGGCGCTCGTCACGCATCCCAGCGGCTCCGCCAATGCCGCGATGTGGGCCGGCACCGAGGGGGCGATCTTGAACAGCGCGTGGGAGGGGGCCACGGCATAGGAGGTCATGGCGCCGTCGGAGAAGATCCCGATGGTGGCGCAATGGCCGGGCGCCGAGGCGGAGTTGTACAGGGGGATGCAGCGGTCCGGGTGACCGCTCACGCATTCCGCGCACCTCCCGCAGCCCGGGTGGGGATCCACCAGGACCCTGTCCCCCGGCCGAACCTCCGTGACGGCGGCGCCCGTCTCCACGACCTCGCCGGTGAACTCATGTCCCAGGATGGCGCCCACGGTGGCCGGATGCGCGGGCGGCACCTGGAGGATGTGGAGGTCCGTGCCGCAGATCCCCACCCCGAGGACCTTGATCAGAACGTCAGTGTCCCTTGAAAGCCTCGGCCTGGGACGGTCCTTCAGGACCAGCTTCCCGTTGCCCTCGAAAACCGCTGCCAGCATTCCTACCTCCCCCCGCCGGACCGCACGGCCCGGATGAACCGTTCCGCCACGCTTCGGATCTCCCCGTCGTCCGAGAGCACGTTGATTCCGAAACCCGCCCCTATGCCCGGATCCACCACGCCGACGCTCAGGCTGACCGCGCGGGAGAGGATGGCGTCCGTGCGGGGAAGCATGTGCCTGCTGTAGCGCTTGGCGCCGTGTTCGTCGGTCACCGCGAGGATCTGCTCCATGTGATTGTACACGTGCCAGCCGCTGTCGGAAAGCGGCTTGGTCCCCAGGGCCTTCGCCGTGCGGGCCGCCTCCGCCGGATCGTCGAAGAGCACGGTGAGCATCGTGGCGCATTCGTCGGGGTCATTGATCTTGCGGAACTTCATGCCCGGCAGGTCCGCCTCCCGGATGGCGCGTTTCAACGTCCCCTTCTTTTCCTTGAGGATGGCGAGGATCCTGTCCAGCTTCTCGAACTGGCCCAGGGCGAAGGCGCCCGTCAGCTCGTTCATGCGGAGGTTGATGCCGAGGATGGACCGGTTGCCGATCTCGAGGCCCATGCGAAGCGGCTTGTGCCCCTGGTCGTGGTAGCCGAAGGCCCGCTCGTAGCGCTCGTCGTCGTCGGTGACCACCATGCCGCCGTCCCCGCACGTGATGGTCTTGTTGATGTTCAGGGAGAAGGCGCCGATGTCCCCGATCGTGCCGATCGGCTTCCCGTGGTACAGGACGCCGAGGGCCTGGGCGCAGTCCTCCAGGACCAGAAGGCCATGCCGGCGGGCGATGGCCATGATCGGGTCCATGGCGGAGGGGTTGCCAAGCATGTGCACAGGCATGATCACACGCGTCCTGTCCGTAATCTTGCCCTCGATGTCCGCGGGATCCATCGTCAGGGATTCGTCGATCTCCGTGAGGATCGGAATCCCTCCCACGGCGAGTACCGCGGAGATGGACGCCACGAAGGTGTAGCCCGGAACCAGGACTTCCACCCCGGGCCCCACCCCGAGACCGACCAGGGAGGCCATGATGGCGCCCGTGCCGCCGCTCACGGCCAGAGCATGACGGACATGGCAACGCTCCGCGAACAGCCTTTCCAGCGTGACCACTTTATGAAGGAATCGGGGATTTTCCTCGCTTCCATAACGCGAAAGGTAGCCTGTCTCCATGACCTCGGCCACATGGCGTTTCTCTTCATCTCCGACTAAAAACGCTCCAGGACCTGGCATTGTGTGATCCCTCCTTGTTGATGTAAGTTACATCCTATTTCATTGTAATTTACCATACAGTGAACCTACAATTCTGTCAAGACCAGTTGACTGCATTCACCAATTCTTCTTTAATAAACCCATGGCCGTCACGATGAGCGAGATCGCCAGACAACTGAACATCAGCATTGCGACCGTCTCCCGGGCGCTTTCCGGAAAGTCGGACTCCGTCTCGGAAGAAACGCGCAAGGCGATCTTCGCGCTCGTGGAAAAGTCGGGTTACCTGAAAAGGAAGTCGGTGGGCACCACCGTGGCGTTCCTGATCGACAAACGTTCCTTCGACCTGTCCAGCCAGTTCTATGCCAGGATCATCTCGGGGATCGAGGAGGAGCTCGTCCGGTGCAGGTACTATTTCCACTTCAACTCGGTGGACAAGGAGAGCTTCGATCTCTCGAAGATCCGGCTCGATTTCAGCGGTCTGGCCGGGGTGATCCTGGTCGGGGTCTACCATGACGATTTCGTCCTGAAGCTCCGACGCTGCGACATTCCCATGATCCTGGTGGATTACTACATCCCCACGGAGGACATCCCCGCGGTCCTGATCGACAATGCAGACGGGATCCTCAAGGCATGCCGGCACCTCTCCTCCCTGGGGCACCGGCGCATCGCCTACCTCTCGGGGGACCCGGTGGAGACCTCCGCGCACGAACGCATGTTCGGCTTCCAACGGGCCGTCGCCGAGTACGGCCTGGATCGCGACCCCGCGCTGATCGTGGAGAACCTCGCGGGAAGGATCGACGAAGGCTTCCGCGCGATGACGTCACTGCTCACGGGAGGCGCCCGGCCCAGCGCGGTGGTGGCCTATAATGACATGATCGCCGCGGGCGCCATGGACGCGGCCAGGCAGGCGGGCCTGACCGTTCCACGGGACATCAGCATCATGGGCTTCGATGACATCCAGCTTGCGTCGGAGGTGAATCCGCCATTGAGCACGATCCATGTGCCTAAAAAGACCATGGGAAGGATCGCCGCGCGGCGGCTGATGGACATCATGAAGAAGAAGGTCGAGGACAACCCGAACAAGATCCTCGTTCCAACGAGACTGGTGGTCAGGGGATCCACCGTGGCGCCCGGGGGATGACGGGTGGCGACCGGAGCGACGATTGCGGGACTTATACATCCTGACTCGTGGCAGCATCATGGAATTTCCATTCCAAAATATCTATTTTATATAATTAGCCCATTTTCTCGATGAATTGACAAATTCATCACGAAAGGGTATAATTAATTAGTGAAGCAATTCACTATATTCTATCACGCAAGCTCGTGCAATAGAGGAGATTCGCATGGGAAACACAGACCAAGCGGTTCTTGAGAAGAAGAAACCTCTGGAAGAGGTGGTGAAGAAGTATCCCGCTTCGCGGGAAAATCTCATCTCCATCCTGCAAGAGGTCCAGGATGCCTATGGCTACCTTTCCCGGGAGAGCATCAATGGGATCGGCCGCTACCTGAACCTGCCCGCCTCCAAGATCTATGGGGTGGCCACGTTCTACAACCAGTTCAAGCTCAATGCGCCCGGAAAGATCCAGATCCAGGTCTGCCGCGGCACCGCCTGCCACGTGAAGGGCTCCTTCGAGCTTCTGGAGACCGTGAAGCGCGCGCTGGGCATCGACGTCGGGGAGACCACCAAGGACGGAGCGTTCTCGCTGGAGACCGTGGCGTGCCTCGGCGGCTGCTCCATCGCGCCGGTCATCACCGCCAACGGCAAGTTCTTCGGCCGTCTGGACAAGAAGAAGGTCGAGGACCTCATCGCGAAGTGGAAACAGGGGGGGGTCGAGGAATGAGCGGCATCTTTATCGGCATGGGAACCTGCGGTCTGGCCACCGGCGCCGGCAAGGTGAAGACCGCGGTCGAGAAATGGGCGCAGGCGCACTCCATGAAGCTGCCCATCACGCCTACCGGCTGCATCGGCTATTGCCAGGTGGAGCCCATCATGGACGTCGTCACGGACGGCGGGGTCCGGGTCTCCTACAGCAACGTGACCCCCGAGGTCGCAGACTTCATCCTGGATGAAACGCTGGTCTGCAAGAACTACAAGCTGGACGGCATCCTGGGCCAGTTCCGGGGGCCCAAATCGCCCCTTCCGGGCGTGCCCTTCCTCGACGAGCATCCCTACTTCAAGAAGCAGGTGAAGTACGTCCTGCGCAACTGCGGCGTCATCAACCCGGAGTCCCTCTCCGACTACAAGGCGGCCGGAGGCTTCCAGGGCCTGGAGAAGGCCCTGGGCATGGGACAGCAGAAGACGGCCGACGAGGTGCTTAAAAGCGGCCTGCGCGGCCGCGGCGGCGCCGGATTCCCCACGGGCAAGAAGTGGGCGATGGCCCTGGCGAACCCGTCCGACAAGAAGTACCTGATCTGCAACGCCGACGAGGGCGATCCCGGCGCCTTCATGGACCGCTCCATCCTGGAGGGCGACGTGTTCTCCGTGCTGGAGGGCATGATGATCGCGGGTTTCGCCATCGGCGCGGACGAGGGGATCGTCTACTGCCGCGCGGAATACCCGCTGGCCATCGAACGCCTCATCATGGGCATCGACATGCTGAGGAAGGAAGGCATCCTCGGAAAGAAGGTCGGCAAGTCGGGCTTCCAGTTCGACATCCGCATCAAGAAGGGCGCGGGCGCCTTCGTCTGCGGGGAGGAGACCGCGCTCATGGCCTCCGTGGAAGGCCGCCGCGGCATGCCCCGGCCCCGCCCGCCGTTCCCCGCCAAGTCGGGACTCTTCGGCAAGCCCACCATCATCAACAACGTGGAAACCCTGGCCAACGTGTCCCACATCATGAGGGAGGGCGCGGAGAAGTTCGCCTCCATCGGCACCGCCACCTCCAAGGGCACCAAGGTCTTCGCCCTCACCGGCAAGGTGAAGAACACCGGCCTGGTGGAAGTGCCCATGGGCATGACGCTGCGCGAGGTCATCTTCGACATCGGCGGCGGCATCCCGAACGGCAAGGCCTACAAGGCCGTGCAGATCGGCGGCCCCTCCGGCGGCTGCATCCCGACGGAGCACCTGGACATCCAGATCGACTACGAGACCCTGAAGACCGTGGGTGCCATCATGGGCTCCGGAGGACTGGTGGTCATGGACGAGGACACCTGCATGGTGGACGTCGCCCACTTCTTCCTGGACTTCATCACCAAGGAATCCTGCGGCAAGTGCATCCCCTGCCGGGAGGGCACCAAGAGGCTCTACGAGATCGTGGAATCCATCGTGTCCCCATACTCCAAGATGGCGAGCGAGGAGGAGAACCTCCTGCGCTTCAACAAGATCATGAACATGGAGGAACTGGCGCAGGTGATCAAGGACACCTCGCTTTGCGCCCTGGGCCAGACGGCGCCCAACCCGGTCCTGTCCACGCTGCGCTTCTTCAAGAAGGAATACGAGGCCCACATCTACGACCGCAAGTGCCCCGCGCACCAGTGCAAGGGCCTCTTGAAGTACGAGATCGACACCAACGTATGCACCGGGTGCACCGCCTGCGCCCGCAAGTGCCCCACCCAGGCGATCGTGGGCGAACGCAAGAAGGCCCACTACATCGTCGACGAGAAATGCGTACGCTGCGGCACCTGCGCCGACGTGTGCCGTTTCGGCGCGGTCAAGGTGTCCTAGAGGAATAGGAGACGAGAGATGATCAAGATCAAGATCAACGACAGGGACATAGAGGCGAAGGAAGGCACCACGATCCTGGAGGCCGCCCGGGCCGCCGGAGAGCGCATCCCCACCCTCTGCCACATCAAGGACATGTTCCCGAGCGGCGCCTGCCGGATGTGCGTGGTGGAGGTGAAGGGCAGACCGGCCCTCATCCCCTCCTGCGCCTATCCCGTGGAGCCCGGCCTGGAGATCAAGACCAACAGCCAAAGGGTGATCACGGCACGCCGCATGATCGTCCAGCTCCTGCTGGCCAGCCACCCCTTCGACTGCCTCACGTGCACCAAGAACGGCTTCTGTGAGCTGCAGTCCCTGGCCTCCGAGTACGGCATCGACCGGGTGCCCTTCAAGGGCGCCACGCGCCACCACTACACGGACTTCTCCTCCCCGTCCATCTGCCGGGAGCCCGACAAGTGCATCCTCTGCGGCCGCTGCGTGCGCATCTGCGAGGAAGTGCAGGGCGTGTCCGCCATCGACTTCACCCGCCGCGGGTTCAACACGATGGTCCTGCCGGCCTTCGAGATGGACCTCTCGGAAACCGCCTGCGTGAACTGCGGCCAGTGCGTCCTCGCCTGCCCCACCGGCGCCCTGCACGAGGTGCGCGTCATCGAGAAGGTCATGCAGGTGCTCCAGGAAGGCAAGAAGCACGTGGTGGTCCAGGCCGCCCCGGCCATCCGCGTCTCCCTGGGCGATTTCTTCGACCTACCGGCCGGATCCAACGTGACGGGCAAGGTCGCCTCGGCACTGCGCCGGATGGGATTCAAGAAGGTCTTCGACACGGACTTCTCCGCGGACCTCACCATCATGGAGGAGGGTACGGAGCTGGTGCACCGCATCCAGGAGAAGGGGAAGCTTCCCCTCTTCACCTCCTGCTGCCCCGCCTGGATCAAGTTCGCGGAGATCAACTTCCCGGAACTCCTCCCGAACATCAGCACCTGCAAGTCCCCGCAGGAGATGTTGGGCGCCACCATCAAGACCTACTACGCGCAGAAGGAGGGCATCGACCCCAAGGACGTCTACGTGGTGTCCGTGATGCCCTGCACCGCCAAGAAGTACGAGGCGCTGCGGCCGGAGCTTTCCAGCAATGGCATGGTCGACGTGGACGCCGTGGTCACCACGAGGCAGTTCGCCAGGCTGATCCAGCTGTACGGCATCGACTTCAAGACCCTGCCCGAGGAGAGCTTCGACGCGCCCTTCAGCACGAGCACCGGCTCCGGTGACATCTTCGCCGCCTCCGGCGGCGTCATGGAGTCGGCCCTGCGCTCCGCCTACCACCTGATCACCGGCAAGGACCTCGCCAAGCTGGAGTTCGAGGATGCGCGCGGCTTCCAGGGCGTGAAGGAGGCCACGGTGAACATCGACGGGCTGGAGCTGAAGATCGCCATCGTGAACCGCCTGGCCAATGCCCGGGCCATCGCGGAACTGGTGCGCGACGGCAAGTCCCCGTACCACTTCATCGAGGTCATGGCCTGCCCCGGCGGGTGCGCCGGCGGCGGCGGCCAGATCTTCGGCTACGAGCCGGAACGGATCCAGAAGCGGATCCAGGCCCTCTACCAGATCGACAAGACGCGGGACGTCAGGCTTTCCTACAAGAACAAGCCCGTGATGGACCTCTACAAGGATTTCTTCGAGAAGCCCGGTTCCCACAAGGCGCACGAGCTTCTGCACACCGGGTACAATCCGCGGACCACCAAGGAGTGAGGCGTCGCGGCCCCGCCGGAGGAATCCGGCGGGGCCCCCGCCAGGGATGGATAGACCATGGCGTCCGTCTACACCGTCGGGGAAGTCTGTAAAAAGTGCTATTCCTGCGTGCGCGCCTGCCCCACCAAGGCGATCCGGGTCCTCTCCGGGCAGGCGCACATCATCGATTCCTACTGCATCTCCTGCGGCCGTTGCGTGGCCGCCTGCTCCCAGGGCGCCAAACGGATCCGTTCCTCCGTGGACGCCGCCGTGGAGATGCTCTGCGGGCCGGGGAGGAAGTACGCGCTTCTCGCCCCATCCTTTCCCGCCTCCTTCCTCGATCTGCCGCCGGACAGGCTGGTCGGGGCCGTCCGGGCCCTCGGCTTCGACGGGGTCTTCGAGGTGGCCTTCGGCGCGGACCTGGTCTCCCGCTGGTACCATGACCGCCTCCAGGAGATCCTGTCGGACGACCCGGAGGGATTCCTCATCACCTCCCCCTGCCCCGCGGTGGTCGAGTACGTGGAGAAGTTTTTCCCCGCCCTGCTTTCCTACCTGGCCCCCGTCGCCTCCCCCATGGAGGCCATGGCCCGCGTGGTACGGGCCATCGACCCGCAGGGAAGACTGGCCTTCATCGGGCCCTGCGTGGCCAAGAAGGAGGAGGCGGAGCGCAGCGGGCTCGTCGGGACGGTGCTCACGTACGTGGAGCTCCTGGAGCTGTTCCGCCGCCGCTCCATCGAACCCGCGCAGATGGCGGGAGCCGATTTCGATCCTCCCCATGCGGAGCTCGGCAGGATCTACCCCGTGACGGGGGGGCTCCTGAAATCCGCCCGCATCGGAGCGGACATCCTGACCGATCCCGTCTACGTGGTGGAAGGCGCGGAACGCGTGGGGGACATCCTGTCCATCCTCGACAACCGCGTGAAGAAGGGGCTTCCGCTCCATTTCCGCCTCTTCGACCTCCTGTTCTGCGAAGGCTGTATCGGCGGCCCCGTCATGGCCAACAACCTGAGCCACTATGAACGGAAGAAATACGTGGTCCGCTACATGCAGGACCGGCCGCCCGCCGGCCGGGCTACGGAGGTGGACGAGGCGGCCTACCGCGACATGGACCTCTCCGTATCCTTCCGCGCCCAGGCCCGGGAGGACGTCCAGCCCACGGAAGAGGAGATCCGGCAGATCCTTTCCATGACCGGGAAGAACAAGCCTGAGGACGAGCTGAATTGCGGCGCCTGCGGCTATCTTTCCTGCCGCGAAAAGGCCAAGGCGGTGCACCGCGGGACCGCCGAGGTGTCGATGTGCCTGCCCTACCTGATCGCCGCCAATGAGAAGGCGATGCAGGACCTGCGGGACAACCAGACCCGCCTGATCCAGGCCGAAAAGCTCGCTTCCATGGGCCAGATGGCGGCGGGCATCGCGCACGAGATCAACAATCCGCTGGGCGTGGTCCTGATGTACGCGCACCTGCTCAAGGACGAGCTTGGGGGGGACCCCAATGCCGCCGCGGACGCGGACAGGCTGATCCTGGAGGCGGAACGCACCCGGCGGATCGTGCGCGGCATCCTCAACTTCGCCCGCGAGGAAAAGGTGGAACGCCGCCCCACGGACATCAACGGGCTGCTCCGCGATTCCGTGGGAGCCGTCCTCGGCGCTTCCCACGGAGAGCGAATCCGTGTAGAGTGGGCGCTCGATCCCCTTCTCGGCGTCCAGTGGGTGGACGGGGGTCAGTTGCGCCAGGTGTTCGACAACATCGTGAAGAACGCGCTGGAGGTCATGCCGGACGGCGGGACCATCCGGGTCCGGAGCGGCAACGGGGACAGCGAGTTTTCGGTCTCCATCGAGGACACGGGTCCAGGAATTCCGGAAGAGAACCTGCCCAAGATGTTCTCCCCCTTCTTCACGACCAAGAAGGTCGGCAAGGGCACGGGGTTGGGTCTTTCCGTGTGTTATGGCATCGTGAAAATGCACGGCGGCTCCATCCAGGCCGCGAACTCCCCCGGAGGGGGGGCGTGCTTTACGGTACGGATCAAGCATTTTCTCAAGGAGGCCGGTAATGGCAAAGATCTTGTTGGTTGACGACGACGCGGACCTTCTGTCCGGACAGAAGGCGTTCCTCACGAAGAAGGGCTTCACGGTGGAGACCGCGGGAAGCATCGCGGACGGCCTGGCCAAGGCCACCCAGTTCGCCCCGGACCTCGTCGTGGCGGACCTGATGATGGAGCACTACGATTCCGGATTCGTGTTCTGCAAGAAGGTGCGGGAGCTGCCGGGGCTCTCCGAGGTGCCCATCCTCATGCAGACCGCGGCTCCCCGCAAGGTCGGATTCACCTTCGACACCACGACGGCGGGCAACCGGGAGTGGATGAAGGTGGACGAGGTGCTCACCAAGCCCGTGCCCCTGGAAGACCTGCTGGGCAAGATCGAGCAGTACCTTTCCCGGAAGGGGAAGAATGCCTGAATCCCCGGATCCCCGGGAAGCGGACTTCGAACGCGCCCGACGGGTCCTGGTCATCGACGACGAGGAGGGCATGCGGGAGGCCATCCGGCGCGTGCTGGAGAAGAAGGGCTTCCGCGCGCGCACGGCCGCAGACGGGGAGACCGCGCTCGCCATGCTCGCCGCGGAGCCCTTCGACATCGCGCTGGTGGACCTGAAGCTGCCCGGCGTGGACGGCTTCCAGGTGACGGAGCACATCAGCCGCACTCTGGGCAACCGCACGGTGACGGTCATCGTCTCCGCCCTCGCCACAGTGGAGGCGGCCGTGGAGGTGACCCGCCACGGCGCCTTCGACTTCCTCGTCAAGCCCTTCACCCCGGACGACCTCATGGAGGTCATGGAGCGCGCCTCGAAGCAATGGCGGCTCCTGAGGGACCGGGAGACCTACCTTTCCGAGGCGAGCAGCGAACGGACCCTTTCCCACCAGATGATCAACTCCATGCGGGAAGGGGTGGTCGTGCTCAACATCATGGGCAAGCCGGCGCTCATGAACCCGCGCGCCGAGTTCTTCCTGGGACGGAAATGGAACGACGGCCTCACCATGGCCGACCTGTTCGGCGGGACGCCGGTCATGGACGCCGCCTCCGCGGTCCTGGCCAACCCGGAAAAAGGGGATTCCCGGATGGTCCACGTGCCGCAGGGCGGCATGATGCTGCAGGTGGGCGTCACCCCCCTGCAGCTGAACGGGGACATCGGCGGCGCCGTGGTCATCCTCACCGACGTCACCGAGGCCTGGGAGGCGGAACAGGACAAGAACCGCTTCGTCTCCATGGTGGCGCACGAGCTGAAAAGCCCCCTGGCCGCCATCCTCAACTTCATCAACGTGATCCTCGCCGGAACCTACGAAGGGGAACCGGAGAAGGTGGAAGAGGCCCTGCGGCGCTGCAAGATCCGCGGGGAGGCCCTGCTGGAGCTGATCCAGGACCTCCTGGAGATCAACCGCCGCGACGCGGGCAAGCAGGAGAAATCCATCGAGGAGCTGGACCTGCGCAAGGTCCTCGCGGAGCAGCTGGACTTCCACCGCGGGCAGGCGGAACGGCGCGGCATATCCGTCGTCTTCGACGCGGCAGGCCCTCCCTGCCCCGTCCAGGCCGACCGCGGAGACCTGGACCGGATCTTCGTGAATCTCATCTCCAATGGCATCAAGTATAACCGGGAGGGAGGCCGACTCGAAATCGGGATCTCGGAAACCCCTTCCGGCTGGGAAGTGAAGGTGGCCGACACCGGATTCGGCATGACCCCCGTGGAAATGAAGAGCCTCTTCGAGGAGTTCTACAGGGTGAAGAACGCCCGCACCTCGGGCATCGCGGGCACGGGCCTGGGGCTTGCCACCGTGAAGCGGGTCCTCGCCGGCTACAACGGCCGCATCGACGTGCGCTCCGTGCCGGAGGAAGGGACGGTCTTCACCGTGACCCTCCCCCGCCACCGCTGAGCGCGTACCGGAGGCCCGCCTCCAGGTTGATGCCGCTTTCCCACGGCCTGTAGCGGCACCCCGTGGGCGCGTGGTTCCTGTAGTATTCCACCCAGACCCCGGTGGAATCGGCGACGGAAAGCATCTTCCAGAAAATACCGCCGGCGGCCGGGTCGCCCAGGACAGTCAAGGCGTAGAGCAGAAGGCCATAATCGTAGCCGACGGCGATGTCCCCGTCCGGACGGGAGGGAAGTCGGCCGGTCTCCCTGTAGGAGGAGAGGAGTGAAGCCGTCATCCGGGAGAGTTCCTCCCTGCCGATCAGGTCGGAACCGAAGTACGACGGCGTGAGAGCCACCGATTGGATGACGAGGGCGGCGGCCGGCACGGCCGGCAGGTCCTTGGAGCCGGAACAGACGGGACAGAGGTAGCGTCCGTTCCGGTTCCGCTCCGTCCAGCCGATCCCGCGGCCGGTACCGCATCCTTCGCACACGCCGTGGCGGAAGCGGGGAACGTCGGCCCGTTCGGCGCGCAGCGGATTGTTGGCCAGGAGCGCGCCCCCGCGGAGGAAGTTGGCGCGGTAGGATCCGCGGACGGAAGCGAGGACCCTGCGGTCCTCCTCCAATGCGCCGCGGCTTCGCACCCCGCGGCCTTCCGCCCAGGCGAGAAGCCTCTCCCCGGCGGTCACGAAGAGGAGCGTGGCTTCCGCGGAACCGTCGTTGAGGGCGGTTCGGGGGAGGATCCCGCCGGCCACGTAGGTCTCGTCGCCATTGAACGGGAGCATCCCCTCGACGATCCATTTTTTCTGCGCGTCCCAGGCCCAGAACAACATCGGCGCGATCCGCGCGGGGAGTTCCCCGTCCCCCGTAGCCGTGAGATAGTCGAAGGCCTGGATGATGAGGTAGGCCGTGATCTCCACCTCGTCGTTTTCGTGGATGTGGAAACTCCCGTCCAGTCCGAGGGCCTGCGCATTGTGGATGGCCCCATGGGCGCTCCAGATCCCCCAGTAGAAAAGGAGCAGGGCGCGCGCCTCTTCGTGATAGCCCAGGGCCAGGAGGCAGCGGGAGACGCCGTACTGGTCCCTGACGTAGCCCATGTGGTAGTTGTGTCCGGCCAGGAATCCGCCTTCCGCCGCCTGCTGGGTGCGCAGCAGCACGGAGACGCAGTCCACGCGCTCCAGGAGCTCCCGGCGCAGCGGGAAGGACGCGGGGATCAGGGACGGGAAGTCCCTGCGCCGCGCGCCGAAGGCCAGCCACCAGGATCGTGTGCGTTCCAGGAGCGCCGCGGCGCCCGTTCGCAGCGCCTTCTCCGTATTGCAGACGGCGTCCGGATATTCCGGCCCCCCCGCGAGGTACAGGACGCTTTCCCCGGCGCCGCACTCGATCCGCCAGGTCCCGTCCCGGGCGCCCGGACGGACGGAGACGTTTCCCGTGGCCGCCAGTTCCAGGTAGTGGCGCCTGGGGCTGGGGTAGAACCGGTAAAAACAGCATCCCGGCTCCGCCGTGACCAGGAGATCCGCCGCGATGCCGCGGTCCCCGCGGATGCGCCACAGGTCCGTCACGGTCCGGCCCTTCTCGGCCTCCAGCAGGAAGCAAAGCGGCCGCTCCAGGCGCAGGACCCGTACGAAACAGGGCAGCTCGGAGTCGATGAAGTCCGTCATGGCACCTGCCGGAGCCCTGTCACCGGCCACAGTATGGGTCCAGACGGCCGTGCCCTCCTCGCGGACGCTGCGGATTTCCGTCAGGTCGTCGCCTTCCGGCAGGATCTTGAGCAGGGATCCCGTGCTGTAGGGAGGTCCGAAGGCCTGGATGATTTCCGGTCCCCGTTCATATACGGCCAGCCTTCCATTGCCGAGGCAATGGATGCTGCCGTCATCCTCGACGCCTGGTTTCCAAATGCGGGTCAATGGTCCCTCCCTTCGAGATCCGATGCAATGATCGGCCGTTCGAGACCGGGGATCCATGCGTCATCCGCAAACGATTTCCTGGATGATCTCCCGTCCGTGGAGGCCCGGTGGAAGCGTGGCAGCGGCCGCGCTTCCACCGGTTTCCCCCTACTTTCCGTAGATCTTCCTGTATAGCTCCCTCGCCTCCTTCTCGACCGCGTCGCCGCCGTTCCTGCGGTACTCGGCGACCGCGGCGTCGAAGACCGCGTTGAACTTCCCGGGGGCCGCCGTCACGATCTTGGGCAGCGCGTTGTTCCACTCGGAGGTGATCTGGGCCGTGTACTTGACCGCCATGGGGGTGGGCGCATTGATCTCCGGCCTGGCCCAGGGGTGGTCCCCCCTGCGGGCCATGGGGTTGGCGGAGAGCCACAGCTGCTGGTAGGGCGGGAAATCCATCTCGGTGGGCAGCTTGATCTCCGGCCGGTCCCAGAAGGCCCTCATGGAGACATTGCCGTATTGCGGCTGGAGCCAGCTCACCTTCTTGTTCCACGACTCGAGCTTGACGGGCATGTTGTCCTTGATCTCGAAGTCGCGGCCTTCGACGCCGTAGAGCACGGCGTTCACGCATTCGGGGCTCGCCAGCCAGTCCATGTAGGCCAGCTTGGCAGCCTCCGGCGTCTTGTTCTTCGGGCTGAAGAAGGACATGGTGTAGATCTCGGAGCGGAACAGGGCCACCCAGTTCTCCTCACTCGCCTTGCGGAAGGGGGTGGCGGGGACGATCTTTGCCTGCGGGACGTTCTTCTGCAGGTTCTTGTACAATTCGCCATAGGCCGAGTGGAAGGGCCAGTGGGCCACGTCGGTCAAGGCGCCCATCTCGCCCAGCACGAACTTCTGCTTGAACAGCGTGTCGTCCTTGTCCAGGATCAGGTCCCCGAGGAGCCCCTCATTGTAGCACTGGTTCATGTAGCGCAGCGCGTCCTTGGCCTCCGGCCACAGGGGGGACGGGACGGCCATCTTCTCCCCGACCGGCTTGTCCTTCACGAAGGCGGGCATGACGTTGTTGTCCCAGTAGTTCGTCGACTTCTTCACGGCCCATGGAACCGTCTTGGCTCCCTTGCCGCCGGGGTCCTTGGTCTTGAAGGCCCGCAGCATGGCTGTGAAGGAGTCCAGGTCCGTGGGCACGGCCAGGCCGAGGGAATCCAGCCAGTCCTGGCGGATCCAGGTGAGGGACAGGGTGCCGTCGTTCGTATTCATGTAGCGGAACATGAACTGTCCGCCGTTCACCTGGCCCGCCTTGAGGTCCTCGCTCCTGTAGTAGCCCAGGAGGTTTCGGGCGCTCTTCTGGTCCATGAGCGGCCCGAAGTCCACCAGGCCGCCGTCCAGGGCGAACTGGACGATCAGGTTCTTGTCGTAGGAATAGCAGATGTCCGGCGCGTTGCCCGCGGCGAGGAGCGTAGGGAGGATCTCCGCCTCCTTGTTGCGCTGCACCGGCTTGAACTCCACCTTGAGGCCCAATGCGGCCACCTTCTGGTTCACGAAATCCGTGTACCAGTTCTTCGTGATGTCGCCTTCCGCTGAGGGCACCTGCCCGCGGTCCCAGCACAGCTGGGTGACGGTCGTCACCGTCGATGCGGCCTCCCTGGTGCCCGTGGCGGAGGCGCCCATGGCCACGGCGAGCAGCGCCGCCAGGGCCAGAATCAGGACCCGTCTTTTCATGCCTGTTCTCCTTGTGCGAAACGGTTCATGGTCCGCCGGAACCCGGCGATGGATGGAAACCCTATCCCTTGAGCGCGCCGACAGTGGCGCCTTTCACGAAGTACCTCTGCATGAAGGGGTAGAGAACGATGATGGGGGCCGTGGTCAAGACCACCATGGCCGACTTGAGGTTCTCCGCGACAAGTTTGGCGGAGGAGCCGACCTCCCGGTCCGAGGCGCCAAGGAGCTGGCCGTTGATCATGGTGTCCACGCTGTCCAGGGTCTGGTAGAGCCGCACCTGCAGCGTGTACTTTTTCGGGTCCTGGATGTAAAGCAGTCCGCTGAAGAAGGTGTTCCAGTACCCGACCCCGTAGAAGATGACCATGGTGGCCAGCGTCGCGGTCGAAAGCGGCAGCACCACGCGCAGGAGCACCAGGAAGGGTCGGGCTCCTTCCACCTCGACCGCCTCCTCGAGCTCCTTCGGGATGCCGCGGAAGTAGGTCATCATCACGACCATGTTGAAGGTGTTCACCGCCCCCGGCAGGATCAGGGCCCACAGGGAATCCAGGAACCCGAGCCGCTTCACGAGGATGTAGGTGGGGATCAAGCCACCGCTGAAGTACATGGTGAACACGATCGCTCCCAACAGGAGGTTCCGCCCCTTGAGGCCCGGCTTGGACAGGGGGAAGGCCGCCAACGTCGAGAGAACGAGGCTCACGGCGACGCCCAGGACGGTCAGCTCCACGGTGAACGCCAGGGACCGCAGCATGGACAGGTCCTTCAGGAGGGCACGGTAGGCGTCCAGCGTCGGGCCCCGGGGAAGGAAAAACACGGATCCGGAGAGGATGAACCGCGGGTCCGAAAACGACTGGGCCACAGTATGGAGGAAAGGGAACAGGAACACGGCACTCGAGAGGATCAGCAGGCAGCGGATGAGGACCTGCGGACCGCCGACGGCTCGGGATCTTCCCGCCGTCCTCATGCGCCGCTCCCGCCGAAGAACCCCGTGCCCCCGAGCCTCTTGGTGCCCCAGTCGGCCAGGAGCAGCAGGATCAGGTTCCCCAGGGAAAGGAAGACCCCCGCCGCCGTGGTGTAGCTGTAGCGCGCCCCCACGACGCCCACCTCGTAGATGTAGACGGCGAGCACCCGGGAGACATTGCTCACCATCCCATTGCCCATGAGAAACGGGGCCTCGAAGCCCGTGGTGAGCATGTGGCCGACCCTGAGGATCAGGAGGATGCAGATAGTGGCCGAGATGCCGGGCAGCGTGACGTGGAGCGTCTGCTTGAAGCGGCCCGCCCCGTCCATCGAACAGGCCTCGTAGAGCTGCGGATCGATGGCCGTCAGGGCGGAGAGGTACAGGATCGCCCCCCACCCCACGTCCTTCCAGACGGAGGAACCGACGTAGACGGCGAGCCACCATGAGGGCTGCGTGAGGAAGCCGGTCTGCCCCAGGCCGAGGCGGCCCAGGAGGAGGTTGAACAGGCCCGTGTCCCCGCCGAACAGGTCCACGACCAGCCCGTACACCACGACCCACGAGACGAAATGGGGCAGGTAGGAGATGGACTGGAAGGTCCGCTTCATCCCTTCGCTCGTGACCTCATTGAGCAGCAGCGCGAAGAGGATGGGCGCCGGGAACCCGACGAGGAGGTCCAGCAGATTCAGGCGCAGCGTGTTGCCGAAAGCCCTCCAGAAGCCCTGGTTGCCCAGCACTTCCCGGAAGACCTCCAGCCCGACCCACCGGCTCCCGGGGATCCCCTTGAAGATATTGTAGTCCTGGAAGGCCATCAGCACGCCCCACATGGGTCCGTAGCGGAAAAGCAGGTAGAAGCCGACCACGGGCAGGAGCATGTAGTAGAAATCGCGGTTCCGGTTCCAGTATTTGCGGCGCGCCGCCCTGTCCGTCATCGGATCCTCCTGGAAAGATCCTCAGTCGATACCGCGTACCCGTCAATGGTTTTCCCTTTCGATCGTGCGCCGCCGGCCGGTTTCCGCGGGTGCCGGCCTTTCGATCATGTAACGGAGCGCGGAATCGGCGCGCCCAAGATTGACAGGACGGTGGACACGGGGTAAGAATGCCCGGAACATGCCGCAGAAGGACCGGTGGGGATGAGCGCGGATCGGGGCAGGATCACGCGCACCCTGCGCGCGCTGCGCGGGCATCCTTCGTTCCAGAGGACCGTGGCCTACTTCCTCGCCTCCTCGATGGCCGTCACCATCCTGCTCGGCGTGAGCCTGTATTCCGTCAGCGTAGTCACGGTCCGGCGGCAGGCCATCGCCTCCAGCGAGAAGGTGCTTTCCCAGCTCAGCCGCTCCATGGACCTGGTCTTCGACGAGGTGGACCGCCTCCAGGCCCAGCTCTCGATGGACCACGACCTGCTGGGCCTGATGGACAGATACCGCGACCGCGACGTGGACGCCCTCCTTTCGACGTCGAAGCGGCTCTACGACTCCATCCTGGTGAGCGGCTACATCGACTCCATCGTGGCCTACTATGTCGGGGAAGGGATCGTCTTCTCCCCCGCCTTCGGTTTCCTGCCGCTTTCCGAGTACTGGGATGCCCCCTTCCTGCGGGGCCTTGAGCGGGAGCTCCCGCGCCAGTGGACGCCCCGCACGATGACGGTGGATCCCGTGACGGGGCGGGCGCGGCGGGTCCTCACCGTCAGCCGGCGGGTCCCCCAGGCCGGCACCGGGGCGGACCTGCTCCTCGTGGTGAACCTGGACGGACAGTACCCGCAGCGCATCCTGCATTCGGTGAACCGCTCCGACCTGGACAGGGTGCTCATCTTCAACGCGTCCGGGGAGCCTGTCGGAACGGAAACGGAAAAAGCCGTCGCGGAGGGCCTGGCCGCGCCGGACCGGTCCGCCCCGGCGGCCGCCGGGGGCTTCGTCACGGTCAGCGAAGGCCGCGGGAGGATGCGGGTGCTGCGGACCTCCACCGTCTCACCGGCTTCGGGATGGTCCTACTCCTCGATCGCGCCCTATGCATCCATCGTCGGCGGCATCGACAGCATCCGCAATGCGTTCTGCGCCGCCCTGGGAGCCGGGTTCCTGTGCGCGCTGGCGCTGGCGTTCCATTTCTCCCGCGCCGTCCTGCGTCCCGCCGCCGCCATCGCCAGGCGGATCTCGGAGGGAGGGGCCCCGTCGGGGGAGGAGGACGTCTACGACTACATCGACCGCAGGGTGAACTCCCTGCTGCGTGAGAAGGGGGACCTGGAGCGGGAGCTGGCGCGCAACATGCCGGTCCTGCGCCACAGCTTCCTCGACCGCCTGCTGCAGGGCAGGCTGCGCGACGCCGCGGCCATACGCGCCGGCGTCGGCTACTATGGGCTGGACATCCCCGACCGGGCGGCGCGGTTCGTGGCAAGCTTCGCCGTGGATGTCCGCAAGGAGGGCCGCGGGGGGCAGGACGAGGACGGGTGGAACCTGCTGCGCATGGAGGCCTCGGACAGGCTCACCGCCGCGTTTGCCTCCCTCGGCCGGGCCGTGGTGGACTTCCATGACGTGGGCGAAGCCACGGCCATCGTGAGCCTGGACGGGGAGGCGGACGTCGGGAGGCTGCGCGGGGTCCTCGCGCGGGCCCAGGAGGCGGTGCAGTCGGTCTTCCGCGTCCCATGCGCCATCGGCGTCGGGACCGTCCGCCGCGGGATGGAGGAGATCCCCGCCTCCTGCGGGGAATCGCGGGCCGCCCTCCAGTCCTGCATCCTCCAGGGCCCCGATGCGATCGTGTTCTTCGACGAACGGGAACGGAAGCTGGGCGGCAGGGCCCGCGCGTATCCCTACGCGGAGGAGGACGAGGTGGTCCTCCTCCTGCGGCGGGGGGACTTCCCGGCCATCGGCGTCGCCCTGAGGGCCTATGCCAGCAGGGTCGGCGAATGGTGCTCCCTGGGCGGGAAGCCCCCCGGACAGGCCTTCCTCCGGCTTTACTACAACGTCGAACGGGCGCTGCACGTGCTCGGCATCGGGATGGCGGAGCTCACGGACGGACGGGACCCCTTCGGCACCATGACGCGCCTCGCGGGCCTGGAGGATTCCGTGCGCTTCTTCGAAGGGATCTTCGAGGAGGCGGGCCGACGCATCGAACGGACGCGGGTGCCCTACCGCAGGGCGGCGGTGGCCAAGGTGATCCGCCACGTCGACGGGCACCTCCACGAGGACCTGTCGCTCACGAAGGTGGGGGAAATCGTGTTCCTCAGCCCGGCCTACCTCAGCACGGTCTTCAAGGAGGAGACGGGAACCCACCTTTCGGACTACATCGGCGAGGCCCGCATCCGCAGGGCCAAGGAGATGCTGTGCTCCTCCCGCTGCAGCATCCACGAGGTCGGGGAAGCGGTGGGATACCGCAACGCGCACAGCTTCATCAAGTTCTTCAAGGCGGCCACGGGCATGACCCCGGGGGCGTTCCGGGCGGAGCACGGATGAATCAGGCGGCCTGCCCGCCCTTGCGCGGGAGGGCCAGCACCAGGGCGATGCTTCCCAGGAACGACACCGCGATGAACGCCAGGGGAAGCCGCGGCGAGAGATCGGCCAGCAGGCCCCCCACGTACCCGAAGGGCGCGGAGAGGGCGTACAGGATCAGGTAGACGATGGACATCATCTTGGCTCGGTCCGCCTCGGGGATCGAATTGGCAAGGAACGTGTCGATCAGGGGCTGGGAAACCGCGGTCCCGAAGGCCTGCACCACGATGGCGAGCACGGCCGCCAGCATGCCGCTTTCCGGGGCCACCGCAAGGGCGAGGGCTCCCAGCGCCGAGGCGGCAAGGCCTCCGAGCAGTGAGATCCCGAGACTCTTCCTGGACAGGGCAGGCATCACGAGCAGAAAAACCAGCAGCATGACCACGGAGCTGACGGCGGGAAAGACGGCGATGCTCGCCTGGGGCAGCTTCAGCCCGTTGACGAGCAGGATGGACTGGAAGGTGGTCCGCAGGGAGTTCTGGATGTTCGCCAGGACGCTGATCCCGACGGCGATCAGCGCGGTGGGGCTGCGGAAAAGCAGGAAAAACGACTTGCGGTAATCCGCCCACACCTCCCCCAGGCGGTGGTTGCGGCTTTCCTCCATCTTGATCAGGCCGATGCGCGTCTCCCTGACCAGGGCGTTGCGGATGATGAACATGGCGGTCATGGAGAGGAAGGCGAACAGGTACAGGCCCCGGACCGCCGGCACCAGGCCAAAGGCGCCGACCACCAGGCCCGCCAGGGGCGCGAAGAGGCCCACGGCGATGCTCGCCACGGAGAGCCACGTATAGACGTGGACCCGCTGTCCGGGTTCCGTATCCTCCACGAACAGGCAGGTCCAGGAGGTCTGCACGACCTTCGACATGCTGTTGACCATCGCGGCGGCCAGGAACCACGGGAACCCTCCGGCCACCCCCCACAGGAACGTGGGCACGGACCAGGAGATCAGGTCGAAGATGATGGATGTCCTCCGCCGTCCCAGCCTGTCCGTGACCCAGCCGCTCACCAGGGAGAAGAACACGCACAGGGCCATGTTGATCGAGGAGATGATCCCGATCTGGAGGCTGGTGCACCCCAGGGCGAGCATGTAGATGGACGCATAAGGGGCGTAGAGGTTGTAGGGGATGCCCCAGAAGGGCTCACAGATCAGGCAGCCGCGCGCGTTGCCCTTGAAGCCGCGCAGCACGACCCGGACCTCCCTGAAACGGGTGGACAGGAAACGCATCACCGGGGGCGCCTCCGCGGGGTCCGCGTCATGGACGGGGACGGTCCGGTCTTCCGCCGGTCTTCACGGGGCATGTCGCGCTCCTCCCCGGCGTCATAGGCATCCTTGGCGGCCAGGCGCTGCTCCTCCGCGGCGTCGGCCCGCTGAAAGAACTCCTCGACGGTGGGTTCGAGGATCCTGCCTCCCTCGAGGATCTTGCAGCGGAACACGAACCCGCCCTTCACCGCCGCCTTGGACGCGCGGTCCAGTTCAATGCCGTCCGCGAGGACCACGCTTACGCCGGCGGCGCCGGCCCGTCCCGTCCTTCCGGCCCGATGCTTGTAGACCGTGGGCTCCTCGGGCAGGTCGAGGCTGAGGACGTGCGTGATGCCCGGGATGTCCAGGCCCCTGGCGCCCAGGTCGCTCGTGACGAGGTATCGCAGGTCGCCCCGGGCGAAGCGCTCCAGGGCGGCCCGGCGGGCCTGCTTGTCCATCCCCGCGTGCACCGCGGCCAGGGGCAGGCCGAAAGCGGCCAGGGCGGCCGCGGTCTTCTCGACGTGAGCGGCCATCGAGAGGAACACGAGGCACCGCGCGGGATGCACGGCCGCCTCGAAGCGCCGGACGAAATCCGCGCGTTTGCGGCTCGCGCAGTAGAAGCACCAGTGCTCGATGTCCCCCGCCATCACGCTCCCGCCCGCCGGGCAGATTTCGGCCGCGCCGCGCAGGAGGGGGCGCATCTGCCGCCGGTTGCGCTCCGGAATCGTGGCGGAGACCAGGACGCGCACGCAGGAGGGCGGCGTGCAGGCGAGCAGCGCCTGGGCGGCCTCCCTGGTCTCATTGGCGAATAGCCGGTCCGCCTCGTCGAGGACGAGGATCCGGAGCGAGGAGGTGCGGAGCCTGCCCCGGGACACGAGGTCCGCCAGGCGCCCCAGGGTGCCCACGACGATCCCGGGCCTGGCCTTGAGCCTGGAAGCCTCCCTCTCGGGAAGCGTGCCGCCGAGGAGAACCGCCGTCTTGATGGAAAGGCCGGCCGCCCCGGCGAGGCGCTCCGACTCGCGGCCGATCTGCACGGCCAGCTCCTGCGTGGGCGCGGCGATGATGACCCCGGGGGCGTCCATGCCCCCGGCGACGGGCGCGCCGAGGAGCTGGAAGGCGGGCGCGAGATAGGCGAAGGTCTTGCCTGTGCCCGTTTCGGACTCGACGATGGCGTCCCGGCGCGCGAGGATGACGGGAATGGCCTCGATCTGCACACGGGTGGGCGCGTCGAAGCCGAAGGAGGCGAAGGCGGCTGCCAGGGGCTCCGTGAGCCCGAGGCCGGAAAAGGAATCCATGGCAAGACCATCGCACGCCGGGGGCCTCCTGAACAAGGAGGAGGACCCTGGGCGGCCCCGCTCAGAGGTTCACGGCCGTGCCCTCCGTCGACGCCGCGGCCCTCCCCATGCTGTGATGCGACCGGATGGCCGCGTTGAAGGCGAATGCGAGCGGGAACGGCGCGGCGGATCGGATCACCCGCGCGCCCGAGGCCTTCAGGGAGAAGAACCTCCTGCGGATCGCGCGCATCTCCTCCACGAACTCGTCGCAGGGGATGTTCTTCGGGACGAATACCAGGTGGTTCAGGTCGTAGCAATTCCAGTCCTTGGACAGGATCCTTCCCTCCGATTCCAGCCTCGCGGCGAGTGCCGTGCCGGGGAGGGGCGTGAGGACTCCGAAGGTCGCGCTCACGATGTCCAGGGCGAGCAGGGTGTCCAGGGACCGGCGGATGCTGTCCCGCGTCTCGTAGTCGTTGCCGAAGATCAGCGAGGCGTGCACGGAGATCCCATGGTCCCGAAGCAGGCGCAGCCGATCCTTCATCTCGGCCAGCGTGCCCGCGTTCTTGTGATAGGAGGCGAGGCCTTCCGCCACGACGCTTTCCAGGCCGATGAAGAGGCCGAAGCATCCCGAACGGGCCGCCAGCTCCACGAGCTCCCCGTCGGCCGCGAAGGAAAGCGAGGCCTGCGCCGCCCACCTCTTTTTCAGGGGCGCAAGCTCGCGGAAGAGCTTCTTCGCCCGGGGGATGCCCGTGACGATGTTGTTGTCGACGAAGAATAGGTTCCGGCTCCGCAGCTCCTCGATCTCGGGGAGCAGGTCCTCCATCGGCCGTTCCCTGACCCGCCTTCCGTAGATCGTCGAGGCGGAGCAGAACTCGCACGCATAGGGGCATCCACGGGAGGTTTCCACGGTGGCGATGTCCATCAGGAACGGACGCCGGCCCGGCAGCAGGTCGCGCCGGGGTCTCACGCAGGAATCCAGGTCCGTCGGGCGGTCCTGCCTGTAGGTCCGCCTCATCCTGCCGGCCTCATGGTCCGCCAGGATGGTCCCCCATACAGTCTCGGCCTCCCCGATGCAGACCGAGTCGCAGTGCCCGAGGGCCTCCTCGGGAAGCACAGAGGGGTGGATCCCGCCCATGACGACGCGCTTTCCACGACTGCGGAACCCGTCAGCGATCTGGTATCCCCTGCCCACGTTCGTCGTCCCCGCGGTGATGCCGATCAGGTCCGCGTCGCTTTCCAGGTCCACGCGGTCGTAGGGCTCCTGCACGATCCGCACCTCCCACTCGGGGGGCGTGAGCGCCGCGAGGACGCCGAGGGACAGGGGGGAAACGGGCAGCCTGTCGATCGGGCTCGCGCGCCGATTCGAGGGCTCGATGAGGAGCAGTTTCATTCAGGTTCTCCTTCGAGGGATTGGACGCGGGGGGACGCCGGCCCCCTTCAGAAATCAGGAAGGGAAACCATTGACTCGCTCCAGGTATTTCCATGAGAATCGGCACCTGCGGCCAGGCGGATCCGGATACAGCCGCAGGAAAGGCGGCGAAGGTGCCTACTTCATCACCGCAGCCCATAACCGCTGCGGCTCAGGCTCCGGCATTGGCCGGAGCTGCCCTGAAAATCCTGTTCCTCGGCTTCCCCGCCCAAGGCCACGTGAATCCCTCCCTCGGATTGGTCCGGGAACTCGCGCGGCGGGGACATCGGGTCACCTGCCTGTTGACGGAGGCGTATCGGGAGAAGGTCCAGGCCGCGGGCGGCGTCCTGAAGCCATATCCCCTCGAGTTCGAAATGGACACGCTGGAGCTCCGTCTTGGAAACTGGAGGTCCATCCGCAGGCTCGTGGAACTCTTTCGGTGCGTCCTCGCCGAGGCGGAACGGGAAATCCCCCGGTTCGACTTCGTGTTCTACGACTCGCTCATCTATTTCGGGCAGGCATTGGCGGCGCGGGCCGGGGTTCCCTCCGCATGCTCCGTCACGACCTTCGCGGTGAACGACACGATCGTGACGGAGGCCCTGGCCTCCGGGGGTCCGGGCTTCTCCCTGGTACGCAACCGCTTCATCCGGGCGCGGCTTCCCGGACTGCTCGAAAGGATCGCGCCCGGGATGGTCCCGGAACGCCTCCGGGACGTATTCGATCTGATGAAAAACCCGCTTTCCGGCCTGAAGATCGTCTATACCACGCGGTCCGTCCAACCGCATGCCGACGAATTCGACGAAACCTTCCTTTTCATCGGACCCGCCATCTACGAACGGGTGCCGGAGCCCTCATTCCCCTTGGAGAGGCTGAAAGGCCGGGTCGTATACGTCTCGATGGGGACCATCGCCAACGCAGCCATGGGTTTTTATAAGCGCTGCCTCGAGGCCTTCGCCGACTGGGACGTGACGGTGGTGATGTCCGTGGGCCGCCGTATCGACGTGGGGAAGCTTCGGAACGTCCCCGGAAATTTCCTCGTGTTCCCGCACGTGCCGCAACTGGAGGTTCTCCGACGCGCCGACGCATTCATCACCCACGGCGGCATGAACGGCGTGAGCGAGGGTCTCTACTATGGCGTCCCCCTGGTGGTCATCCCGCAGTCGCTGGACCAGCCCCTCGTCGCCCGCAGGATCCGCGAGCTGGAAGCGGGCGTCTGGATCCCGAAAAAGGAGGTCACCGCCGCATCGCTGCGGGACGCGGTGCGTCTCGTCCTGGAGGACGGCCGCTATGGGAGACGGTGCAGGGAGATCGCGGCATCCTTTCGCGCGGCGGACGGGTGTGGAAAGGCCGCTGAAGAAATCGAACGCATGGTGGGGAGGGTACCGGGGATGATACCATAGAAAGAGTTGGTGATAACCGCCTGTCAGGCAGAATCCATCTACCCAATTCCATCATCATCCATCACCCTTGCTTTTTACACCAGCCTTGTGTACACTCATATAGTGTGATTGGAGGTGAGCCATGACAAAAAACATCACGCTTTCTGCTGACGAAAAGCTGATCGAGCGGGCTCGCCAACGTGCGGCCCTGGAGAACCGATCGTTGAATGACGCCTTCCGTGAATGGATGGAGCAATGGACCTGCAACATCGAACCGGGAGCCCGATACGAAGACCTGATGTCCAGGTTGGACAAGATCGATTCCGGTCGGAAATTCAGCCGAGATGAAATGAATGAAAGGTAAGGATTTCCTCGATACGAATATCTTCGTATACAGTTTCGACAAGAAGGAACCCGGCAAACAAGCCCGATCCAGGGATTTGATAAGGGAAGCCTTGAATCAGGGCGGCTGCGTGAGCTGGCAAGTGGTCCAGGAGTTTGCCAATGTCGCCTTTAAGGGGTTCCAGGTCCCTTTCGAAAGTGACATGCTCCGGGAATACCTCGATTCGGTCCTGCTCCCCCTTTGCGCCCTATTCCCCGACAAGGATTTTTACAAGGAAGCGGTTGGAGTGCAGTGGGAAACCCGTTTCTCCTGGTATGACAGCCTGATCGTGACCGCCGCCGTCAAGCTCGGATGCACGACCCTGTTCTCCGAGGATCTCCAACATGGTCGGATTTTCCGGGGGCTTACGATCATCGACCCGTTCCGGTAGCGCGGGCGCCCGCAGGCGTCGCGGGCAGCCGGATCGTGACGAGGGTTCCGCCATGGCTCCGCGCCCCGATGCGCAGGCCGAAGTGCGGCCCGTAGTGCAGGCGGATGCGGTCCTGCACGTTGCGGATGCCGATCGTGTGCCCAAGCTTGGGTTGTAGACCGGTACCGGGCTTCTTTCCCCCCGGTTTTGCCTCGATCTCCCGCAGCCGTTCGGGCCCGATCCCCTTGCCGTTGTCGCTGATCCGGATGACAAGCTCCTTCCCCGTACACGCGCAGTGGATCTCGATGCGGCCTCCGCTTCGTCTACCCGCCATGCCGTGTACGACGGCGTTTTCCACGAGCGGAAGCAGGAGAAGCTTGGGAACCGGCACGGCCGAACCTTCCGCGGGAGCCGTACGCACGTACTCGAAGCTGTCGCCGAAGCGGATCTTCTGGATGGCGACGAACGCATCCACAAGCTCCAGCTCCTTCGCCAGCGGAACCATCTCCTCTCCCTTGTCGAAGCTCGCTACCAGGATGATGATCAGCGACCGGATGGTCTCCTGCACTTCCCTATGGCGCCCCTGCCGGGAAAGGCTGCCCACGCAGGCCAGCGTGTTGCAGAGGAAGTGCGGCTTCAGCTGGGCCCGCAGGAGCTGCAGCTCGATCTCCCGTTTCCTCGCTTCGGTCCGCTTCTGCTTCCGCATCAGCCGCTCGATCCTGCCCAACATGGAATCGAAGTGCTCGTGGAGCATGCCGATCTCGTCGTCGCGCCTCATCGGCGGGGCGGGGATCCGCGCCGTGATGGAGGTCCCGTCCATCTTCTCCGCGAGCGCGTGGATGGGGCGCGTGAAGTGCCGGCTCAGAAGGAGGTTCGTCACGACCAGGAGGAGCGTGTAGACGCACCCGATGGCGATGAAGGTGCGTACAAGATTCACGGTGGAGGCATGGAAGAATCCGGCGTCGAAGAGAAGAACCCCGTAGAAACCCGGCGTCCGCAGTTTCCTCTTCAGGGCGATGAACCGGCGGCCCGCCGCGCGCGCGTCGCTGCTTCCCAGGGGAAGGTCCATGACGAACCGCTCCAACTCCGCGTCGAGCCGGTTGTTGAGCGCCGGGTAGGCGGGCGCCGCGTAGCGCAGAAGGGGGCTGCCGTGGTCATAGGCCACGGGCGCCTCGTCGGTGTGGATCACGAAGGTGAAGGTGCGCCCTCCCTGCCCGGAAAGCAGGGTTTCCGCGATGCGGTCCAGGTTCGCCTCGACCACGCAAACGCCCAGGAGCCCCTGGGAGCCCCGCCGCCGGATCCCGCGCATGAAGGCGACGGTCATGGACGTCTGGACGGGAGAGTAATAGGGTTCGCTGTGGATGACCACGTCCGGATTGGCCAGACAGCCATCGTAGAGCGCCGCAAGCCTCCCGTTTCCCACCACGTCGAAGACGGTCTGCCTGTCCGCGATGACAGTCCCGTCCGCCTTCATGACGTAGATGCCGCCGATCGTGTTCCTGTTGGCGCCCACGAAAGCCGACAGCATCTTGCCGACGTACGGCGCCGGGGAATCCTCCACGTCCTCTATGTTGGTGACCATCATGAGCACGTTGCCGATCTCCTGGAAGGCTGAGGTCAGGGAGTTGTCGATGCCGTTCAGCACCTGGAGATTCGTCTCATAGGTCTGCGTGGCCAGGGCCGCCCGGGATACCAGGACGGTGCAGGCGAGGAGGCTGAGGAACAGAAGAATCCCGAGGCCGAAGGAAAGCGAGAACATCTTGGCGAAGAGGCCGGAAAAGAGCCGCCTGCCGCGCCTCATCGGCGGACCATCCGGTAGTCCTGCGTCGTCCGCCCGAAGTGTCCGTGGAACAGCTCCGTGAAGTACCTGTAGTTGCCTATCCCCACCCTTTCGGCGATCTCGTAGACCTTCATGTTTGTCGTGCGCAGGTACAGGGCCGCCGTCTCCATGCGCATCCGGTTGACGTACGTCTTGAACCCCTCCCCCATCTGGGCCCGGAAGACGGAGCCGAAATAGTTGGGGCTGAGCCCCACCATGCGGGCCACGGCGCGAAGCTGGATGGGGTCCCGCAGGTGGTCCCGGACGTAGGCCGCGGCCTGCTCCACCTCCAGCCGGCCGACGGCCCGGCCGTCTCCGCGGGAGCGCAGGAGGGCGACGAGCTCCCCGATGAGGCCCTGCAGGTGCAGCTGTCCGTCGCCGTCCTCCGGGGCCGCCGTGGCGCCATGCCCGAAGTCCGCCCGCCAATCGGAAAACAGATCCCGCACGTCGTCCGGCGCAATGCGCTCCGCCGCCGCGAGCGGCGCCAGCTCCCGCCGCAGGTACGCCGCGAGGGCGTCCGCGTCGGCGGACCGCAGCCTGGCCTGCCGCGCGAACTCCCGGCGTTCCTCGGGCCGCAGGGCCCGAAAGCCCCGGCCTGCGGCGTCCAGTACCTCGCCCCTCACGGCGTAGAATCCGGCGGTGGCCGACTGCCGGCAGCGGACCACCGCCGTCCGGCAGTCGGGGAGATTGTCCACGGGCGGCGCGACGGCTACGGAAAGGGACGGCCGGCCCGCGATCTGGCCGCGTTCGACGGTCCGGATCGCGGCGAGGAGCCGTTCCCGGCCGCAGCCTCCGCGTCCCGCCGCGCATGGAAGGAACGCCTCGTGGGGACCGAGGCGCACCGCCTCCACCCCGTCGGCGCAGAACGCGCCGACGGCGGCATCCAGCGCCTGCGTCCGGGCGGCCCAGTTGGTCCTGCTGCCGTAGTGGATCCGGGCGACGCCGGGCGCAAGGGGGAACGGCAGGGCGTCGGAGAGGTCCCCGCCGTCCGAGCCGCCTTCCAGGAAATCCAGGAACGCTCCGGTGGGGATCCCGCCGCCGTCGGAGGCATGCGCCGGCCTCCTGTCCAGCTCTTCCCGCGCCCTCTGCAGCGCGTTGGCCAGGTCCGCCTCGGTATACACGCCCTTGAGAAGGTATTCACGGACGCCCCAATGCATGGCTTCCCGCGCATAGTCGAAGTCGCGGTACAGGGTGATGAACAGGATCTGCATGGCGGGATACTGGCCCCGCAGGCGCCTGGCAAGCTCGATCCCGTCCATTTCCGGCATGAGAATGTCCGTGATGAGGATGTCCGGGGTGAGCCGCCGGCAGAGGGACAGGGCCTCCTTCCCGCTGCGGGCCTCCCCGACGACGTGGAAACCATGTCGGGAAAACGGGAAGGCCTTCAGATCCTCCAGGATCGGCACCTCATCGTCGGCGAGCACGACCTTGAGCCGGCGGTTTTCCATCGCGGTCCATCGTACCCCCTTCCGGCAGGAGAAAAAAGTCCGAAATCCTCCGATTATGTCGGAAAACCACGGATCCGGCTTTTCCACGCGGGATGCCCGGGCGGAGTTTCCTGACAATATCGTTCTTCGGCCTCCTGCCGGCCGCGGAACCGGCATGTTAGGCTCATGCCATGGAAGCTATCCGGGAGCCGGCACGCGACGTGCCGATCATCGAGGACGTCGACGTCTGCGTCGTCGGCGGCAGCTGCACGGGGGTCTTCGCCGCGGTGAGGGCCGCGCGCCTGGGCGCCCGGGTGGCCGTCGTGGAAAAGCAGAACTGCTTCGGCGGCGTGGCCGCGTGCGGCCTTGTCAATGTCTGGCACTCCCTTCACGACACGCGGGGAGAGAGGCAGATCGTCGCGGGACTCACGTCGGAAGTCCTCGAGAGGCTCGCGGGGCGCGACGCGGTCCGCAGGCCCGACGGGAAGGAGCTGGCCGCTTTCCTTCTCAACACGGAGGAGCTAAAGATCGAACTGGACGAGATCGTGAAGGAGGCGGGGATCGTCCCCTTCCTTCACACCGCTTTCGCTTCCGTCGCCATGAAGAACGGACGCCTGGAAGCCGTGTTCGTCGAGGGCAAGTCGGGCCGGGGAGCCGTCCGCGCACGCGTCTTCATCGACGCGACGGGCGACGGGGACGTCTGCGTGCGCGCCGGCCTGCCGTTCGAGCTTCCGGCCCACAGGCAGCCGCCCACCACGTGCGCCAAGATCCACGGCCTGAGCGGCCTGGGCCGCGGGGTCTTCAAGGGCCTCGTACACGAACACCGCAGGGAGTTCGGCCTGGAAGCGGACTGGGGCTGGGGCGGCCCCATCCCGGGGGTGGACGACGTGGACTTCCACGCGGATTCCCACGTCTTCAACGTCAACTGCGCGGACGGCAGGCAGCTCACATGGAGCGAGATGGAAGGCCGTCGGCAGGTGCGGGCCACGATGGACGCCCTGCGCAAGTACGGCCCGCCCGGGATCCGCCCCGTGCTTCTCGCCCTGCCGTCCTATATCGGGATCCGGGAGACGCGCCACATCCGGTGTCGCAGGCGCCTCACGGGCGGGGAACTGCTTGCGGGCAGGAGGTTCGACGACGCCATTGCCAATGGGACCTATCCGGTGGACGTGCACCACGACGACAGGCCGGGGCTCACGTTCAAGTACCTTGACGGCACGCAGCGCTCTAGCCGCGACGGGTTCCCCGACGAGATGGGACGCTGGAGGCCGGAAACGGCGGAGGATCCGACGTTCTACCAGATCCCCTTCTCCGCGCTGGTGCCGGAGGGCATCGACAACCTCCTGGCCGCGGGCCGGATGTTGGACGCCGACAGGGACGCCTACGGGGCGGTCCGCGTGATGGTCAACACCAACCAGACGGGGGAGGCCGCGGGCGTGGCCGCGGCCCTGGCGCTTTCGAAGGGAAACGCGTTCCACGGGGTGGACGCGCGGGACCTGCGGCGGAAGCTGGTGGAGGGAGGTTCGATCGTCCCATGAATGCGCTGGCCAGACGGGTCTGGACGCACAGGGCCTTCTACCTCATGCTCACGTTGCCGGTCCTCTACTACGTCCTGTTCAAGTACGGGCCGCTGTACGGCACGGTCATCGCGTTCAAGGACTTCCATACCGCCTCAGGCATCCTGGGAAGCCCGTTCGCTGATCCGTGGTACAGGCACTTCGCCTATTTCTTCCATTCCCCCTACTTCACGCAGCTCCTGGCGAATACGCTCCTCATCAGCCTGTACAAGCTCTTTTTCGGGATGCCGATGAGCATCCTCCTCGCCGTGGCGCTCAATGAGGTCTCCCGCGGCTGGTACAAGAGGACCATTCAGACCGTCACCTACCTCCCCCATTTCCTCTCCTGGGTCATTGTCTACGGCATCATGTACGCGCTGCTCTCCGAGTCCATGGGCGCGGTGAACGGCCTGATCAGGTCCCTGACCGGACGGACGGTCCCCTTCATGACCTCCCCGGCCTGGTTCCGGCCGCTCCTGGTGGGCTCCGAGATCTGGGCCCAGACGGGATGGGGGGCGATCATCTATCTGGCGGCCATCGCGGGCATCGACCCCACCCTCTACGAGGCGGCCGCCATCGACGGGGCCACCCGCATCGGCATGATCCGGCGGATCACGCTGCCCTCCATCGCTTATGTCATCGTGATCCTGCTCGTGCTGCGAATGGGCAGCATCCTGGAGGCGGGATTCGAACAGATCTACATCTTCTACAACGTGCGGGTCTATTCCGTCGGGGACGTCATCGACACGTGGGTGTTCCGCACGGGCCTGGAACAGTGGAACTTCAGCCTGGCCTCCGCCGTGGGGCTTTTCAAGTCGGCCATCGGCATGACGCTCATGCTCCTGGTCAATCCGATCGCGAGGCGCTGGGGATACTCCTTATGGTGAAGATCCGTTCCTCGGTTTCCGACAGAGTGTTCGTCGCCTTCGTCCACGCCGCGTTGGGGGTCACGGGGATGCTCGTGGTGCTTCCTTTCCTGTACGTCATCGCGGTCTCCCTCACGCCTTTCTCGGAGGTGCTCAGGCACGGCGGATTCCTCCTGGTCCCTCGGCAGATCACCTTCGAGGCCTACGTCCAGTTCCTGACGCGCTCCACGATCCCCAAGGCGTACCTCGTGACCGTGATGCTCACGCTTTGCGGAACCGCGGTCAACCTCATCCTTACCACGCTGCTCGCCTACCCGCTCAGCCGGAAAACGCTCCCGGGCCGCGGAGCCCTCCTGGTCTTCATCGTGGTCCCCATGGTCTTCGCCGGCGGGATCATCCCCACCTACGTCATCGTGCGGTCCCTCGGCCTGCTGGATTCCTACCTCTCCCTGATCCTGCCGGGGGCCGTCTGGACCTACAATGCCATCGTCATGAAGACATTCTTCGAGGGCATGGAGGCGGGCCTGCTGGAAGCGGCGCGGATCGACGGCGCCGGGGAGTTCACCGTGCTGTTCCGCATCATCCTGCCCCTGTCCCTCCCTGTCATGACTACCATCGGATTGTTCTACGGGGTGGCCCATTGGAACCAGTTCTTCGCACCCATCATGTACCTGACCACGCGCGGCAAGTATCCGCTGCAGCCGATCCTCCGGGAGATCATCATGGGCGCCGAAAACGCGGCGGTAGACGCCGTGGAGTACTCTGTGCCGCCGGACACGTTGAAGATGGCCGCCGTCGTGATGACAGCCCTTCCGGTCCTCCTGGTCTACCCGTTCCTCCAGAAGCACTTCACGCAGGGGGTGCTTCTCGGTTCCCTCAAGGGTTGAACCGCGGCCGGTCCGCGGATCCCAGATAGGAGAAGCGTATGAAAAGAGTGTTCGTACTGTTCGCCGCGATGCTCTGCGCCGCGATGCCGCTCATGGCGACGGGAGGGGCGGAGTCCGGCGCGGCGGGCAAGGCCGTCCCCAAGGTAACCGTGGTGGGCCCGGGGGACGTGGGCGGGATGCCGGCCAAGGAGGCCGACTTCGTGGGACGGGAGCTCAGCAAGCGCCTCGCCATCGATTTCGAGTTCGTGCCCATCCTGGCCGACTACATGCAGCAGATCAACGTCCGGATCGCCGGGGGCAACCCGCCCGACGTCTTCGTGGCCTCGGACAAGAACCACCTGGCCCAGATCGTGCAGCAGCAGGCCGCCCTCCAGCTGGACGCCTACCTGGACCAGGTTCCCACAATCAAGAGCAAGTTCACGGCGGACGACCTGATGAAGGGGAAGGTGGACGGTAAGCTCTACGCGATCGCCAAGAGGCCCTACATGCGCTACGGTTCCTTCCTGGCCCGGGGCGACTGGTTTCAGGCGCTCAAGCTGGAACAGCCCAAGACCCTGGAGGACTTCAGCGCAGTGCTCAAGGCCTTCACGTTCCAGGATCCGGACGGCAACGGCAAGCAGGACACCTTCGGGGTGACAGGCACCGACGGGGTCAACTCTTTCCCGCCGATCTACGGGGCCTACGGCACCGTGGCCCGGGGCCAGTGGATGATCAAGAACAACCAGGCCGTCTACGCGGTCACGGACCCCGGATTCCGCAATGCCGTCGCCTACATCAAGGGCCTGGTGGACGCCGGGGTGGTGGATCCGGAGCTCATGGCCAACAAGGGCAGCGCCGCGTCCAACAAATGCATCAACGGGCAGGCGGGCATGATGTACGGCAACTTCTGGAACTTCTACAAGCCCGAGTTCGACACGAGGATCAAGGCCGTCAACCCCAAGGCGTCCTGGGTTCTTCTCGACACGGTCTCCGGCCCCGGAGGCGTCCGGTCGGACATCGGCTGGGACGTGGTGAGCACCGCGGGACGCTACGTGTTCTCCAGCGCACTCGCCAAGAAGAAGGCCACCCTGGACGGGGCGCTGCGCCTCTTCGACTACGTGACCACGGAGGAGGGACAGCGGCTGGTTCTCTACGGCCTGGAGAACGTGCACTACAAGCTGCAGGACGGCCGGGCCATCCCCATCGACGAGAAGGTGAAGGAGATCACCTACCTGTTCCAGCTCCAGTTCACGGGCCGCGACGATTTCCCCTATCTGATGAACAAGTACCCCTGGTCCCGCGAGCCCCTGGCCTTCGTGCAGAAGCTTCCCTACACGCCGATCTACAACGGGCTCATCAACAACCCCAGGGACATGAACCCATCGGACATGTACCGCTACGAGGAAGAGCAGATCACGAAATTCATCTATGGCTCCGCGCCGCTCTCCGGGTGGAACGCCTTCCTGGACACGATGTACAGGACCTACGGGCTCCAGAAGTACGTCGACCAGGCCAATGCGAACCTGAAGGCAGCGGGGTACCTGAAATAAACAGGCCGCCGGTCCGTCGAACGACGGGGCCGGCGGCCGTTTTTCGTTCCCGGTCCCGCTAACCGTTGGGCAGCATCACGGCCTTGATGGCCGGAAGCGTGCCTTCCACGACGCCCTTGATGGTCTCCTTGGCATTGTCGAAGCCGAAGGTGTGGGACACCAGGGTACCGGCGTCCACCAGTCCGTCCCTGAGCAGCCTGTTGGAGACGGGGAAGTTGATGGCAGGCTCCGCGAAGGTCGGTATCAGGGAAATTTTCCTGAAGATCATGTCGTTCACGTCGAGCTGGATCTTGTTCTTGCCCCCGAAGTGCAGGCCGAAGAACGTGATGATCCCGCCGAAGCGGATGACCTTGAAGGCGTCGTACATGCTCTCCGGAGGGGAGCTGACGATGATGCGGTCCACGCCGTTCGGGAACCTGGCCTTGATCCTGGCCTCCAGGTCGTCCTTGCCGATCTCGATCTTCATCTCGCAGCCGAACTTCTCCGCCACGTTGAAGCGGGCGGTTTCCCGCTCGTTGCCCGCGGCCGGAAGCCCCGTGATGCCCACGAAGCCCGCGCCGCGGAGCTTGGCCACGCGCGCGGCCATCAGGCCCAGGGGCCCGTTTCCCAGCACCAGGACACTGCCGCCCAGCGGGATCTGGGCGTTGAGCACCGAGGTCAGGGAAACGGCCAGGGGCTCCGTGAGGCTGGCCGCGGCCCAGTCGAGGCCTTCGTACTTCACCAGGCTGTTGTAGCGCACGGACATGTACTGCCCCATGCCGGGCTGGCCCTCCATGTTGTACATGTTGCGGCAGAACTCGGGGTGTCCGCTCTTGCAGTCATTGCAGACGCCGCACATGGTGCAGTCCTCCACGATGACGTGGTCCCCGGGCTTCACGCTGCGCACGTTCTTCCCGACCTCCACGACTTCCGCGGAGATCTCGTGGCCCAGCGCCTGGGGATCGTCCTTCCAGTCGCGCACGAAGTTGGTGTCCGTGCCGCAGACGCCGCAGGCGTGGATCTTCACGACCACGTGGTCCTCGTCCGGCTTCCCGATGTCCTGCGTCCTCTCCTGGATGTCCAGGTATTTCTTGCCGAATAGGCCTTTGCTTTTCACGGCCGCGCTTCCTTTCAGCCCGCGCCGTAGAGGGCGCCGTCGGCTCCGGGATAGATGGGGTCGTCCGCGTGGGCGACGGCAACGTCCAGGTTGGAGAACACCTTCTTCACCGCGGCCGCCAGCCTGTCCATGTGGTCCCGGCCGTTGGGCGCGTGGATTCCGTGCATGATGGTGTAGGTGTCGCAGAGCTTCTGCGCCTCGGGGAACTGCTTCACGTCGTAATTGTACTTGATGCCCTTGGCTTCGTTGATCTGCCAGGGGTAGCCGGTGCCGCCGTAGCCCAGCTTGCTCTGGAAGAGGTCCTGCGCCGGCACGGGCAGGGTCTGCCACTGGCCCACCAGCACGCCCTCCTTGTAGAGCGCCTTTTCCACCGCGATGCGGAACTTCCGGGGCTCGCAGGCCACGCCGGCCGCCTTGGGATCGAAGCGCACGTTGTACATGAAGTACACGTGCTGCCTGTCCGACGGGGAGTATGGAGGCACGACGCCCTTGATCTTGGAGAGGAGCGAGGTGAGGTAGTTGGCGTTGTCGATGCGCGTCTTGTTGAACTCGTCCAGGTGGATCAGCTGGCCGCGCGTCAGGGCCGCGGGCAGTTCCTGGTTCCTGTACATGTAGCCGAGGATCGATGCATTGTAGACTCTCCTCTTGCTCACCTCGTCCACCTCGTCGCCGAAGCAGCGGATGAGTCCGGCCTTGTCGAGCAGCTCCTCGTTGTTGGTGTTGAAGAGTCCGCCCTCGCCGCCGCAGAGGTTCTTGAAGTTGTTCAGGGAGAAGCAGCCGATGTCCCCGATGCCGCCCACCTTCTTCCCCTTGTAGGTGGCGCCGTGCGCCTGGCAGGCGTCCTCGATGACGTGCAGGCCGTGCTTGCGGGCGATGGCCATGATCTCATCCATGTCCGCGGGCTGGCCCTGGATGTGCACGGGGATGATGACCTTGGTCCGCGGCGTGATGGCCGCCTCCAGCTTCTTGGGGTCCATGCAGAGCGTGCGGGGATCGATGTCGACGAACACCGGGATGGCGTTCTGGTGCAGGGCGCAGGACGCCGAGGCGAGGAACGTCCAGGCGGCGGTGATCACCTCGTCCCCGGGGCCGACGCCGAGTGCGGCCAGCGCCATGTGCAGCGCCGCCGTGCCGCTGCAGGTGGTGAGCGCGTACTTGGTGCCGACGTAGGCGGCCCACTCCTTCTCGAGGGCCTTCACCTGGGGCGCGGTCCCGCCCGCCACGATTCCCTTATCCAGGACCTCGTTCACTAGCCTGCGCTCATCCGCTCCGATGATGGGCCAGTTCTTGTAATCCTTCCTTGTCAGTACCGGCTTGCCGCCGTCTATCGCCAGTTTCTCAGCCATCTTGATCCTCCTAAAGGTATTTTTACCTGTATGTGACTCTATTAATACCACATATCCAACAATATGTCAACTTAGTTTCTTTTTTACTCAAATTGCCCTCATTCAGGGTAAACTCTTGACAATAATTCCACCAAGCTACTATTATTGGCGATCGGAGGAAGCATGAGACTGGTCATCAGGAACGGAATCGTCCTTCATTACGATCGTCTGGAGACGGGCTGGGATCTGATAGCGGAAAACGGCACGATCACGGCCGTCGAACCTTCCGCCGCCGTAAAAACCGACGGCACCGTCATCGACGCCACCGGTCTGTACGTGCTTCCCGGACTCATCGACATCCACACCCACGGCCTGCGTGACGTGATGGTGGACAAGGACGACATCGTCCGCTTCTCGAAGCTTCAGGCGGAATGCGGCGTGACCTCCTGCCTGGTCACGCTGGCCGCTGGACCCGAGGCCAACATGAAGCGCATGAAGGAGATCCTGGCCCAGACCGACGGCTTCCGCAAAACGCCAAACCTGGCGGGATTCCGGCCGGAGATCATGTATCTGGCGGACGCGAGCGGCGGCCCCTCCTCCTCCCTCGCCAAACCGACGGAGGCCCTCACGGAAGCCGTCTGGGAGGCGAGCGGCGGCCTGATCCGAATCTGGGACGTCTCCCCGGAAATCGAAGGGGCCCTCCCCTTCATCCGCTGGTGCGCGAAGCACGGCATCGTGACGAGCATGGCGCACAGCCATGCGGGCATCGGGCAGCTGCGTCCCGCCGTGGACGCGGGGCTCAGCCTCGTCACGCACCTCTATGACCTCTTTGCCATGCCCAAGGAAACGGACGAGGGCGTGTACCCCGCCGGCGTGACGGACTACATCAACGTGGAGGACAGGCTCACCGCGGAGATCATCGCCGACGGGGTGCACGCGCACCCGCTCCTCGTGGAAAAGACGCTGCGGTGCAAGGGCATCGAGCGCACCGTCTTCATCACGGACAGCCTCAAGGGCTCCGGCAATCCGCCGGGAACCTATGAGGGCCTGATCCCGGGGGAACCGGTGGAGGTCACCCTGGACCGGGGCATCCGGCGCAAGTCGGACGACATCCTTTCCGGCAGCGCCATCTCCCAGCTCATAGGGTTCCGCAATGCCGTGCGGAAGTTCGGCCGCTCCATCCCGCAGGCCTCCGCCCTCTGTTCCCGCACGCCGGCCCGCGTGATCGGCCTCCCGACCAAGGGACACCTGGCGGCCGGCATGGACGCGGACGTGATCCTCCTGGACGCATCCCTCGGCCTGCGCGCGACGATCATCGGCGGGGCCGTGGCCTGGGGGAACGCGTAAGGCCGATGCGCAGGGAAGCGCTGGAATCGAGGCGGGCCGCCTTCCTGGGCCTGGTCCGCGTCCGCGGCACGGCGTCGCGCGGCGACCTGGCGCGGGAGACGGGCCTGGACAAGAAGACCGTCTCGGCCGTCGTCGAAGACCTCCTGGCCGAGGGGATCCTCTCCTCCGCGGGACTTCGGGACTCCACGGCGGGACGGCGGCAGGAGCTCCTGGCCCTCAACGGCGCCCACGCCAACTGCATCGGCGTCGACCTGGGCGCCACGCACATCATCGGCCTCCTCGCGGATCTCTGCGGGCGGGCCCTGGACAGGGTCTTCTTCGCCATCCGGCCCAACCTGCCGGCGGAAATCATCCTGGACCAGATGAAGAGCGTGGCCCGCTCCCTCCTCGCCTCCCCCAAGGCCACCTCACCCGTGCGTTCCATCGGCATCTGCGTGCCGGGTTTCGTCAACCCGCGCACGGGCACGTCCCTCGTCGCGGAGAACATCCCGGGCTGGCGCGACGTGCGCCTCGGGGAGCTGTTCCACGCGGAGTTCGGCCTGCCGGTGCGCACCGACGACGCATCGCGCTCCTTCGGCCTCGCGGAACAGCGCATGGGCGCCGGCCGGGGACACGACAACTTCCTGGCCCTGGACCTCGGCTACGGGATCGGCATGGCCATCGTGGTCCACGGAAGGCTCTACGAGGGAAGCGGCTGGAAATCCGGGGAGATCGGCCACGTGGTGGTGGATCCGCGGGGGGAGCCGTGCGCCTGCGGGAACCGCGGGTGCCTGGAGACAGTGGCCTCGGGACGCGCCATCGCCCGCAGGGCGGCCGAGGGGATCCGCAACGGCAGGTCGGAGGTCCTCTCGGGCCTCACGCACGGGAACGCGGACTCCGTCACAGCCCAGGACGTCACCCTGGCGGCCGGCATGCAGGACCCGTTCGCCGTCGGCCTGCTGCGGGAAGCGGGAGAGCGCATCGGACTGGCGATCGCCAATGCGGTGAACCTCCTCAACCCCTCCGCCGTCGTGCTGGGCGGCGGCCTGGTCTCCTCCCAACCCACGCTCATCGAGGCGATCCGGGAAACTCTTCCCACCCACGTCATGCCCGGCATCCGCGACGAGATGGAGCTCCTGGTCTCGGGCCTCGGGGTGGACGGCTCCGCGCTGGGCGCAGTGATCGCGGCCACAGACGCGGTGCTGGAGGCGGCGGAACCTTCCTAGGGCGGGCCGGAACCGCCCGGAGGACGCCTCGGGATTCCCGGTCGCCCTTGCCTTCGTCCACCGCCGGCTGTAAACTGGAGCGAAAGGGGACGATATGGAAAGTGGACAACAGCCCGTGGACCAGCAACGCCCCGAGATGGGCAAGAAGGTCTTCTTCTTGTACCCCCACAGCGTGATCGGAGAGGAACTGCTGGAGCAGATCCTCAAGGAAGAATATCAGGTCTATTTCCTGAAGGACCACGCCAAGGTGCCGCGCCTGCTCGCGGAGTATCCCGGCTCCATCCTCTTCGCCAACCTGGACACCGGGATGGAAGAGAAGGGTTGGGACAGGTTCATCCGGGGCCTCATGGCGGATCCCGCGACGAAATGCACGGGGATCGGCGTGCTCACCTACAACAATGACCCCGAGCTGTCGGCCAAGTACCTGATGGAGATCGGGATCCCCTGCGGATTCGTGCTCCTCAAGCAGGGACTGCGGGAGGCGACGGCGATCATCCTGAAGATCCTGGAAGCCAACGAAGCGCGGGGCCGCAGGCGCTACGTGCGCGCCCGCTGCGGCGACGGAGCGGCCCGTTTCAACGCGAAACACATGGGACAGATCCTCCAGGGGGAAATCCTCGACATCAGCTCCGTGGGCATGGCCTGCCGCTTCCAGGGCGGGGACGGCCTGAAGCCGGACACGCAGCTGGACGACATGCAGCTGCGCCTCAAGGGCGTGCTCTGCCGCGCGAGCGGAAAGCTGATGGGCGCGACACGCGAGAGCCCGGACAGGAAGGTGCTGCTCTTCAGCCAGCCGCTGCCCGAGGAATCCCTGTCCAAGATCCGCAGGTTCGTCTCCATCAGCCTGCAGGACGAGATGGAGGGGATCCTGAAGAAGCTGTAGCCGCGTAGACACCCCCGCGGCGGGGCGGCTACCCTGATCCCGCATGGCAATCGACGACAACGAGGCGGAGATCGCCCGCTTCTGGGACGGGAAGGGGCGTGAACGCGGCGGGACCGTGGGCTACAGGACCATGGCCGTCCTCCTGGGCGGCGCGGGCGGCGGCATCCGGGAGATCCCCGGGCTGCTGTACCTGGTGGACGGCGTGGTCTGGTTCGAGGACGTCCCGAACGGGAACTGGATGACGAAGCTGTTCCCCTCCCGCCCCAAGGCGGAGCCGACGGTGCTGCGGCTCCCGGTGGCGGAAACGCGCGGGGCCCGCATCGTGTCACGCGGGGACGCGCTGCGCTGCGTCTGCGGGAGGAGCACGCCGGCGCTGATCGGGCCGCTGGAGGGGATCCGGAGGGCGTTCGGGCAGCCGGCCGTGCAGTGGGACCTCTCCGACGGCCGCACGCTGTTCTTCGAGGCCGTCAAACAGAAGGAACTGCTGGCGATCCTGGCCGCGGCCGCCGGGGGGCCGCGTTGAACGGCCCGCGCTGCCTGCTCCTGGACCACGACGACACGGCCGTCGACAGCACGCGGGAGATCCACTACCCGTCGCACCTCGAGTCGATGCGGACCCTGAGGCCCGGCCGCGCCCCCGTCAGCCTGGAGGGCTTCTTCCTGGCCAGCTGCGATCCGGGGATCTCGGAGTTCCTCCGCGTCGACCTGGGCCTGGACGCGGCGGAGCTGGCCGAGGATTCCCGCATCTGGCGCCGGCACAACGAGGCGGGAAACCCGCGTTTCTATCCGGGGTTCCTCGACATCCTGCGCGAGTTCCATGGGCGGGGCGGCCTGGTGGCCGTGATCTCCCATTCCGAACGGGACGTCATCGAGCGTCATTACCGCGGCGCCGACGGAGGCCGCTTCCTGCCGGACCTGATCTTCGGCTGGGACGACGATCCCGACCGCCGCAAGCCCAGCCCCTGGCCCGTGCGGGAGGCGCTGCGCGCCTTCGCGCTGGAACCGTCGGACGCCTTGATCGTCGACGACCTGAAGCCGGGGGTCCTCATGGGCCAGGCGGCCGGCGTGGCGGTGGCCGCGGCCGGCTGGGGCCACAGCATCCCGGCCATCAGGACCTACATGCGGGAGCACTGCGCCGCCTACCTGGAGACCGTGGAGGACCTGAGGCGCCTGGTGCTCGGCGGATGAGGCCGGGCCCCTCCCTCAGGGCGTCGTGACAGAAAAGGTGAGCAGGTCCGTATAGGTCCCCTCGGCGGGCCAGCCCAGGCTCCCGACGGTGAAGTTCAGCAGATACGACGCGCCGCCGGAAGAGGTGTAGCCCGCCGCGGAGACGATCGTCTGCGCCGCTCCCGCCGACAGGGAGACGACGGAGCCGTCCACCCGGAAGACGTAGGGCACAGTGTCCGGGGAGCCGGCCATGGCCAGGACGCCGCCATTGGCGGAGGTGACCAGGACCGAGTACGGGACGTTGGAGCGCACCATCAGGTCCCCGCCCACCGCGCCCGCGGCCGACAGGATCCCGAAATCCAGGCCGAGGGCCGTGCTCGCCGCGTCGAAGGCCGCGCCCCGGGGCACCAGGGAGATGGCGAGGGACGTGGGCACGGTGACGGCGAGCGTGCAGGTGAGCGAGTCCATGAGGGCCCCCGGCTGGGAGGGAGTGCCCTCGTACAGGCCGAGGGTGAGGGTGTCCGCATAGCTGCCCGCGGGGGGCGTCTGCCCCGCGGGGACGTACAGCGTGAACGACTGGGTCTGCGTGTTCCATCCCGCCGTGGAAGCGGGGAAGCTTCCCGAGAGGACCTCCGAAGAAGTCGGGTTGGCCGAGAGATCCTTCAACGCGTCCCGGGCCGTCATGTTGTCGTAGATCCGATAGTCCAGCCCGTACGCGCCGTTCGCCAGGCGCCTGGCGGAGAAATCCGCCGACTGGCCCGCGGGGAAGGTGATGAAGTAGGAGGCGGCCGCGCCCCTGTGACGGACCGTCATGGTGTAGGCGGCCGTGAGGCCAGCGCCCGCGTCGTAGGCGCCCGTCACTGCGAGGGACGGATTCTGGAACTTCAGCGTAAGCGTCTGGGCTTCCGCATGCCGGAGCCCCAGGACGAGAAACAACGCCGCGATGCAGGAAAGCGGGCGGCGCGCGCACGGCGGGATCCTCATGTCAATCCTCCTTGTCCGGGGCCGCGAGGCGCAGCACCCCGATCCTCTGAAGCCCCTGCGCGTCCTGCAGGATGGAGAAGACGGCCTCCTCCCCTCCCTGCGGATACAGGCGCAGCCGGTAGTCTCCGGCCTGCAGGCCGTAGAGCTGGAAAACCCCAGCCTCGTCGGTGAAAAACTTCAGGGGAGTGCCCTCCCGCTCTCCGGCCCGCACGGCCTCCCCGACGCGCAGGCGGGCGGGGCTTCCGTCAGGCAGGAGCAGCGTGCCCTCGGCGGGAACTGTGGGCTCCGAGCCCGCGCGGATCACGATCCCGCTCCTGTAGGTGGGGGCGAGGACGCGCTGCGCCTCCCCGAGGTCGGTGCCCGGGGGCGTCTCCGGCGCCTCGAGGAGGATGGGGGCGCGGGAGTAGGACCGCAGTCGGGAGATCGTGCCGATCCCGCCGCCTTCGGCGACGGCCCCGTCCGCCGGGGAACCCGCCACGACGGTCTGGCCCCTCAGGTTGCCCACGGGGACCAGCAGCGCGAAGCTGTCCGCGATGGGGGCGCTCACGGCGACCAGGCCGTCGGCCAGCGCCAGGGCGGCTCCCGCCTCGAAGGCCGTCGCATTGCGGGCGGCGGCCCCCCCTTCCCCGCCGGCGGAGAAGGAGTCGGTGAGAGAGGCCTCCAGCGCGCGGCCCGCGTAGCGGACCCCGATGCCCGCGCCGATCCGGCCGGATGCGGTGGACGGAATCCCGTCCAGGAAGGCGGAGAACGACGGCTCGTCCCGGCCGCTCCCGCCCCTGGCCTGCACGTCCAGGGAGGCCAGGCCGCCCGTGACGTCGTGGCGCACGCCCGTCAGGACCTTCCCGTCGGACAGGGAAGAGGTGAGGAGGACGGTCACGCTCAGCCCGGGGTCCGAGGCGGGGGCGAGGCGGCCGTTTGCGAGCAGCGAGAGCGTGGTTCCGCGCGCCATGGACCTCGTGAAGGCCAGGGTGGCCGTACCCGAGTCCGTGCCCGTCCCGCGGCCCACCCGATAGCTTCCCGAGAGGCTCATCCCGATGGAAAAGGGCAATGCCTGGCCGAGGGACGCCGAGAGGATCCAGGCGTCCGGATTCACGGACACGGAGGCGCCTGGACCGAGAAACCGCTCCCCATTGTAGCGGGCGGACAGCCCGAAGGTGGGCAGCGTCCGGGAGAAGGGAAAGGCGATCTGGTATTCCGCGAGGAAGCCCAGGTCCGGCAGGTCATCCGCGGCGAGGCTCGCCGCCAGCCCGACGCGGAAACTTCCGGCCTCCGTGGCGGCCAGAATCTCCACCCCACCCCTCTGCCGGTCCGCCCCCGCCTCCAGCTGCAGGCCCATCCTCACGAAGGACCCGAGCCCGTAGAGCAGCTGGCCGGAGAAAACGGGCGGGGCGATCTGCCATGGTTCGATGCCGAGGGACAGGGAAAGGGATATGTCCCCTCCGGGCAGCAGCCGGGAGTCCCAGGGAACGTAGCGGTGTTCCAGCACGGCGCCGGAGGAGCCCGCCGTCTTCACTGTGAGCTCGTTCAGGCCCCTGAGGAACGGCATTCCCGTGAAAAGGTAACGTCCGGCGTCCAGGCGGCGCCTGTTGACGAGGTCCCCGTTCAGGAGGACGGACACCTCCGAGGGGGATTCGAGGAGCAGCTCCTCCTCCACCGTGCTGCGGCGCGGAAGGCCCGTCAGGAGCGGATCGAAGAGGAGTTGGATGCCCGCGAGCGGGCGCGCAGCCAGAAAATCAGCGCCCGTGGCCTGGAAGGTGCCAATGGTGAGCCGGGCCGGCGCGGGCAGGAAGTCGTGCACCAGGCGCACTCGGTCCAGGCCCGCCTCGAAGGAGCCCGAGAGCTCCGCGCTGGCGGCGGCCTCCAGGACCCAGCCGAGAAGGTTCGCCACGGGCTCCACCGACACCTGAAGCGGGAACGCGGCTTCCAGGGGCTGGAGATCCGGGAAGCTCAGGACCGCCTCAACCCTGGTCCTAAGGTTCACGTAGGCGCTGAAAACGGAGGGCGTCTCGATCGCGCCCAGGGGGTCCGCGGACCGGGAATCCAGGGAGATCACCCGCCTCTTGCGCGCCCCCAGGGGAAGGCTCAAGGAAAGGGTGAGCATCCTGGGATCGTAGGACCAGCCGATGCCCATCCCGTCGAGGACGTGCGCGTCGACGGGCGCGCCGCCCGCGGCGGCTTGAAGCCGTTCCAGCACTGTCCCGTCCAGCCTGTCGCGGAGCGCCTCGGCCAGGATCCCGGCGTCCAGCGAAAGGGCGCCGCCGGAAAGGTCCGCGGGAATCGAGCCTGCGGGAAGCCCGTCCACTATCAGGTCGATCGGCACGAGGTCCGCCTCCCCCGCGGCGTGCGCCGCCAGGCCCATGGCGAGGGCAAGCGCCGCCAGGAGGCGCCGCAGCCCCGACCTATCGGACCGCTTCGAAGTGGAATGCCACATCGAAGTCCCCCGATGCAAGATCCGCGGGAAGCGGCAGGAAGAAGCGCCTCGAGGTGCCGGGGAGGAGGTTCTCCCCATTGATGCCGGGAAGGTCCGCGGGGGCGAGGCGCCGAGGCGCCGAGGCCTGCGGGCCGCGGGGGGAGAGCGTGAGCTGAAGGTCGGCCAGGATCGCGTGCGCGTTGCCCTTGTTGCTGAACCGCAGCTCCAGGCCCGGACGGCCGCCTTCCCCGAGAGCCGGGCGGCTGGAGTCCAACACCACCTCCGGCCTGGCTCCGGAAGGCACGACATAGACGGTCCCCAGGTAGCGGAAAAGGACGCGGATGCTCCCGCCCGGCTTCTTCTCCCCGCCGAACTCCACGGGAACCTGCTCCACGAGGATCCGGAAGCAGCGCTCCACGGGGAGGTCGGACGGCCCCTTCCACTGGACCTTCACCGCCTGGACCGATCGGGCCTCCAGGACCACCCGCGACGGGTAGACAAGGAACAGAGGATCCGCCGGGGCGTTGGTCTCCTTTCCGTCGGGATCCATGTCCCGCGTAAGCATCTGGATCCGGACGGCGATGGCCTCCGACCCGTCGTTGGCGAGGCGGAACGACTGGATGGAGTCCCTGCCCGAAGGCGCGAAATCCCGGCTGATCGGGTCGAAGGTGAAGGGGAAGGCGGCCTGGGCGGAAGCCAGGAGGGGAAGGAGCGCCGCGAGAAGACGTGGGTCGGTACGCATCGTCCGGATCCTCCTTGGGAAGCGGACCGGGCCGGCGGTACCGGCCCGGTCCGCGTCATCCCGCCGTTCGGGCGCTATTTCCCCGCGATGGTGAATGTAAGGGTATCCGCGTAGGAATCCTCGTTCAAGAACTGGGAGGAACCCGTGAAGGAGATCCTCACGTCCCTGTTGACGCCGGCCGATCCGGTCCGGCCCGAAGCGTTGGTCACCACCGCGCTGCCGTTCGCCAGGTTCACCGGCGCTCCGTCATAGGTGATGCTGTAGCTCAGAACGTCCGCGTTCGCGGGGTCCGCGCTCTTGAAGAACGGGTTCCCGCTCTGTCCCGCCGCGTTTGTGGAAGCGAGGCTCACGGTATAGCCGACCTTGCGGTTGGTCAGCTCGTTGACCACTGCGACCAGGGCATCGGTGGCGTCCGATGCGAGGCTCAGTGTGTTGTACCCGCTCTGCGCGGTGACAGTGATGGCGAGCACGGGGGGAACCGTCCCGCTCAGCGTCACCGTGCCCGTGGTGGCCGCAAAAGCCGTGGCGGAGCCCGCAAGCAGCATCGCGGCCGCCAGGATCAAAGACCGGAAAATGTTCGTGTTCTTGTTCATCTTCATCGTCCTCCATCCATGAGTACTTCAAGAAGCGTGCCAACCCGAAAGATAAACGGAAGAACCGCTGATCGGAATGCGTCCTATTTGCTTGTATTGCATGTAATTGCAAATATGTCATGTTGCGGGCTCGAACGCGGGCATGGACCCGTGCCATCCTCAACGGACCGGTCGAAATGCTCGCCCGGACGGGCGAGCCGACATGGCCGCATAACATTTGTTTGACGAGCAACGAGGCGGCGTGGAAGAGAAAGAGGAACGTCGGGAGCTGATTCCCTCCGATTTTAAAAAGGGGGTTTGGATAGGGACGACCGGCCGTATGGAATCGTCATTCATCCCGCCCGGCGGGACGAATCACTCACCGCACCGGGCGCAAGCGTGCGCGGGATTCAAGGTCCTTTCCATTTGTTTTCGATGCCCAGCTTTTCCATGCGGGACCGCAGGTGCCGTTCCGAGATCCCCAGAAGCCGTGATGCCCTGCTCTGGTTTCCGTCCGCCTCCTCGAGCGCATGCTCCAGGAGCTGGATCTCGAAACCGCGCATCTTCTCCTCGAAGTTCCCCTCCAGCGTGGCCGGATCGCAGGCCGGGGCCGCGCCGGAGGCGGCGTCGAGATCCGAGAAGTCGGCAAGGCGCAGCGTGTCGGTCCTGCTGAGCACCACGGCGCGCTCGATCAGGTTTTCCAGCTCCCGCACGTTGCCGGGAAACGCGTGACGCATCAGCATGTCCATCGCCTCGCGGCTGATCCCGCGGATCTCCTTGCCGAGCTTCGCGCTGTTGCGGCCGATGAAATGCCCTACCAGCTCGGGAATGTCCGCCTTGCGCTCCCTCAGGGGCGGGATATGGATCGGGATGACGTTCAACCGATAGAAGAGATCGGCCCGAAACACATTGCGCTTCACGAGGTCTTCCAGGTTGCGGTTGGTCGCCGCGATGATGCGCACGTCCAGCTTCCGCGTCGCGTTCTCCCCGATGCGCTGGATCTCCCCGAACTGCACGACGCGCAGGAGCTTCACCTGGCGGGTCGCCTCGATCTCCCCCACCTCGTCGATGAAGATCGTGCCCCAACGCGCCTCCTCGACCCTTCCGATCCTGTCCTCCGTGGCTCCCGTATACGATCCCTTGCGGTGGCCGAAAAGCTCGCTTTCCACGAGGGACTGCGGCAGCGCCGCCATGTTCACGGCGACGAAGGGGCCGTCCTTCCGCAGGCTCGTCGCGTGGATGAGCCGGGCGATCAGCTCCTTGCCCGTCCCGCTCTCGCCGCTGATGACCACGGTCGCGTCGCTGCCGGTGCACCGCGCGGCGGTCTGGAGCACGCGCGCCATCCCCTTGCCGATCAGGTGCAGCGGCGCGGCGCCGAAGGTCTCCGCGATCTCGGCGCGGATGAGGTTCTCCTCCCGCGACAGGGTCAGCGTCTCATGGGTGCGCAGGAACAGGTGCGAGAGGTCGGGTTCCCGCGTCGGCTTCACGAGGTAGTCGTCGGCGCCCTCCTTCATCAGCTCCACGGCCTCCAGGGCGTTCTCGAAGGCGGTCATGACGACGACGCGGATGGCGGGATTGCGGCTCTTCACCTGCCGGAGCACCTCCAGGCCGTCGATGTCGGGAAGCCGGAAGTCCGTGAGGACCAGGTCGATCGATGCGTCGCCGAGGCGTTCCAGGCCTTCCCGTCCTGTTTCCGCGAACGCCGCTTCCACGACGGGATAGTCGACCTTGCCGCAGAGCACGCGCAGGAGCTCCCGCTGCACGGCGTCGTCGTCGATGACGAGCACGCGGAGCACGTTCTGTTTCGAGGCGTCGGGACCGCTCATCGCCCTTCATTGTGACCCCGCGGGGACGCAGAGTCAACAACGGGGACGGAAGGCGCCCCTATCCCCCCGTGATCCGCCAGGTCCAGCTTCCGCGCAGGGCGGGCCGCGCGGCGCGGAAAAGGACCCGGCGCAGCCCGGCGCCCCACACGAAGGCCAGCTTTTCGTCCGGGAGGGACACCTCCTCGACGGACGCGTCGAAAAGCCCGGCATCATAGAGGAGAAGCCCGGCGGCCGACGATCGGCCTCCCGGCAGGGCGGCCTCACGGAACGCGATCCTCCCCGGTTCCAGCGGCGTCGCGGGGGACGGGGTAAGCAGGCCCAGCGTCACCTCGCGGACGGGGGCGGACAGCTCATAGAGGTCCTCCACGGCCACCTCCCGGCCCCGGTGGAGCGTGACGGTGCGCCGCCAGGAGACGGGACGGCCGGAGGCGGGATAGGCGGCCGCGATGTCCATCGAGAGCTCCGCGCGCTGCCCCTCCAGGCGGCAGCGGACGTCCCGGGCCGCGTGCTCCCGCCCCGCCTCCTGCATCGTCCCGTCGAACGCCGGCAGGAGCGTGTGCCACAGGGACTGCATGGTCCAGATCCGGTATCTTTCGGGACCGAAGGTCCCGCGGGTGTAGGTCTCCACGCCCGCGTCTACAAGGAGGGGCTTCCCGTCCAGGAAGACGAGGAAGCTTCCGACGTCGTTGTGGTTGTGGCTCTCCGCGTTATGGCCGCCCTTGGCCGCCAGGAAGAACCCGCCGGGGGCCTCCGCGTCCCGGGCCGTCATCACCTGGATGTCGGGCAGCCAGGCGTCGCGCGGCGCGGACCGGGGTCCGGCCGCGGAGGCCTCCCCAAGCAGCTCCTCCAGGTGGAACAGGGTGGCAAGCAGCCTTCCCATGCCGGGCGTTCCGCCCCATGCCGCATCCATGCAGCGGCGGCCCAGGTCCTGCCGCCGCGCCAGCCAGGAGCCGAAATCCCGCAGGGCGTCGTCCCCGATGCGCTGTCCGTAGCGGAACACGGACCAGGCGGCGGGCTGCACGACGGCCGGGGCGTCGGCGAAGTTCACGAACCAGTCGTCCGCGATCCATACCCGCAGGATGAAGCGTCCCATCTCCCGCACCAGGGGCTCCCCGAAGGCGTCCAGGCGCCCTTCCGTGGCGGCATGCAGGAGCTCCAGGCAGTCGAGGAGAGCGGCCGCCGCCCGGCGCCAGTACTGCGGCCCCTCGTCGCACCCTCCGTCCGCCGGATACTGGGCGAGGAAGCGGTCCAGGGCGCCCAGGATCCGCGGCACGGCCGTTTCGCGCCGCGAGGGGTCCGCGCCGCACAGGAGTTCCGCGGCCAGCCAATTGGAGCAGATCCAGGGCGTCCAGTTGTTCAGCTTCTCCCCATGGAGGCCCAGCCAGCTGAAATCGTCGCGGGACAGGCAGGGGGCGAGGACCCGGGACTCGATTTCCCGCTGCACGCGCCGGCGCACGCGGACGGAGACGGAGTCCAGCTCCCCGCCCAGCAGGCGGACCGTCCAGGCGAGCTGGGCGGCCGTCTCCGCGGCGAACAGGTCCACCACGTGCCGCTCCCCGTCCGTCAGGTCCGGCCCCTCCACCGGCCCGATATGGGCCGGCAGGCACCAGCTGGATTCCTCGCAGATCAGCCAGAGGCCGTCGGCCACGGCATCCAGGAACCGGCCCCTGCCCTCCATGCATTCCGCCATGACCAGGCCGCGGAGCATGCCGCGGCGCTTGAAGTACGGCTCCTCGTAGCGGCTCCTGTTGCCGTCCCGGAAGAAATCCAGGTAGCGGGTGGCGGTCAGCACGGGCCAGGGTTCCGCCAGGGCCCGTTCCCCCTCGGCCGCGTAGGCCCCGCGGAGCTGCGAAGAAAATCCCTCCCAGGCCTGGCGGTCCGCGCAGACGGGATACGGAATCCAGGAATCCCCGGAAACGAGCGTCCCGCCAGACAGGCGGTAGTTTTCCACGAGCATCGGCGCCTCCCCCCGAACGTCCCGACTATAACGCAGCCGCTTTCCGTCCACAACCGGCCTCAAGCCGTCATTGACTCGTACCGACGCGCGGGGTATGGTCCAGGAATGCCGGAACCGAAACGGGAAGGTCGCCAGCCCCTCGGATACTGGCTCATGATAGGCTGCTCGCTCCTGTTCTCCATCGCGGCGGCCGTGACGCTGATCCCGGATCCGGGGGCGTCCAAGCCCAACATCCTCGGCTACCGTTCCGTCTGCTGCTACGCCCCGGCGGCCACGGCGCTCTGCGGCCTGCTTGCGGGCATCACGTGCACGCTGCGCAATCGCCTCGTCTCGGCGCGCGCCGCCAGCGCCCGCTACGGGCCGCCGTTCCTTCCGGCGGGCATCGGCCTTCTCCTGATCGCCGTCGCCGTCGTGTCCGGGGTCCGGTTCGCGGCCGTCCAGGCGGAGTTCGGGTCCGTGATCGCGGAGACGGCCCCCCGGGGCGGCGCGTTTCCCCCCCTGGCGGACGGCGTGCGCCGCGCCACGGCCACCGAGGGCGAGGTGAGCGCGACCGTGGAGATCCGCGTCGCGGCGGGCCGCATTTCCTCCATCGAGCTGAAGGAAGGCCGCAACGTGGAGCCCTCCGTGGCGGAGGCGTTGTTCCAGGCCGTGAAGGAGAGCAACTCCACGGCCGTCGACGCGGTGTCAGGCGCGACGGCCACATGCAACGTGCTCCTGCAGGCCATAGAAAAGGCCGCGCGGTAGCGCGCCAGAGGCCGTGCAATAGCGCGCCAGAGGCCGTGCGGTAGAGGGAGGTTTTCCATGGGCGCAAAGACGGAATGGGTCCAGTATGGCGACCAGACGGGATTCTTCGCGCTTCCCGACCATGCGGCCACGCCCCTGCCCGCCGTCCTGGTCATCCAGGAGGTCGGCGGCGTCAACGCCCAGATCATGGACGTGACGCGCCGGATCGCCATGGCCGGCTACGCGGCGCTGGCGCCGGACCTCTTCGCGGCGGGCGGCGTACGGCCGGCCCCCCTCACGAAGGAGAGGATCGGCGAGGCCATGGCATTCTTCTCCAGGCTGCCGCCGGCGGCCATGGGGGACCCCGCCATCCGGGACGCGGAGCTCGCGAAACTCCCCGAAGCGGAACGCCTCAGGGTGAGGGAAAGCATGACGCAGATCTTCTCCTCCGCGGCACCGGCCCGCATGGAAGGCTTCCTGGGGTCGATGAAGAAGGCCTTCTCCTACCTGCGGACGGAACGTCCGGAGACGCGGCAACAAAAGGTGGCCTGCGTGGGCTTCTGCATGGGCGGCGGCCTGTCCGCCCTTCTCGCCTGCGAGGAGCCGGAGCTGGCCGGCGCGGCGGTCTACTACGGCACGGCCCCCGCCGCCGAAAGGATCCCGGCCATCCGCTGCCCGGTGATCGCCTTCTACGGCGCGAGGGACCAGCGCGTGAACACGGGGATCCCGGCCTTCGAGGAGGCGATGAAGGAGGGCGGGAAGAGTTTCGAGCACCGCGTCTACGAGGGCGCCGGCCACGCATTCTTCAATGACGACGCGGGAAGCTACGAGGTGCGGGCGGCGCGGGATTCCTTCGCGCGCCTGCTCTCCTTCTTCGCCAGGGTCCTTTCGGGTTGATCCGACGGCCATGGGGACCGAATGCCTCGTCATGGCCAAACCGGCGGGGCCGCGATGCAACCTCCGCTGCGGCTACTGCTACTATCTGAAAAAGGAATCCCTCTTCCCGGCCGGGCCCCTGCGCATGGGGGAAAGCCTGCTGGAACGCTTCATCGCGGAGAGGCTCTCCGTCTCCCCGGGTCCCGTGACGCACTTCGAATGGCACGGCGGGGAGCCGACCCTCCTGGGGCTCGGGTATTTCCGGTCCATCGTGCTGCTCCAGCGCAGGCATCGGCCTCCCGGGCGGAAGATCACCAACGGGCTGCAGACCAACGGCACGCTCCTGGACGGCGCCTGGGCGGAATTCCTCGCCCGGGAGGGATTCTCCGTCGGCCTCAGCCTGGACGGGCCCGCGGAGTTCCATGACGCCTACCGCAGGACGGCGGACGGGGGCCCCACCCATGGCCGCGTCATGGACGCCTTCCGGCTGCTGCGGAAGGCCGGCGTCCCCTGCAATGTGCTCTGCGTGCTGCATGCGGGCAACGCGGCGCAGCCGGATCGGGTCTACGATTTCTTCCGTTCCCTGGGGGTGGGCTACCTCCAGTTCCTTCCCCTCGTGGTCCGCCCCACGGACCCGGGTGGAGGCGCCATGGCCCGGCCGGAAGTCATCGGGGAATTCCTGTGCCGCCTCTTCGACCTCTGGATCCGGGAGGACGTCGGGCGGATCGTCATACAGGCATTCGACGAGGCGCTGCGGCCGCTCTACGGGGCCCCGCACGCCCTCTGCGTCCACCGGGAGACCTGCGGGGAGGCGGCCGTCCTGGAGCACGACGGCGGCTTCTACGCCTGCGACCATTTCGTGGATCCGCAGCACCGCATCGGAAGCCTCGCGGAACGTGGCCTGGCCGGCCTGACGGCGGACCCGGACCTCCTGCGCTTCGGCAGTGCCAAACGGGACACGCTGCCGCAGGCCTGCCGCGGCTGTGACGTGCTTTCCTTCTGCAACGGCGGATGCCCCAAGGACCGCCTCTCGGGCGTGAACGTCCTCTGCCCGGCCTACAAGCGGTTCTTCCGCCACGCGAAGCCGGAGCTCGCCCGCCTGTCGGACCACATGAAGGCCGGCCGCGCCCTGCGCTCGTTTCGGGCCGCGCGCGCCTGACGCGGACCCTTCGAAGAAATTCCTTGGCATATCGGGATCCCCAACCGCAAGAGCGGCATCAAAATCCCGAAAGGAGAATGTTTCACGAGAATTCCACGGATCCCCGTTCCCATGCGACTGCTCCAGTCAGCCGCCTTCCTGCCGATGCTCGTCATCTTCCTGGTCTTCCAGGACTACTTCATCAAGGGCATCGCCGTGGGGGCCGTGAAAGGCTGACCGGACTCAGCGCGGGACCTGTCCGAACAGCCTCGCGAACCACCGGTGGAACGCGTGGAACGACGCCACGGGCTCCGCGAACATCAGGATGCACTTGCCGGTCACGGCCTCCAGGCCATTGTCCCGGCAGAAACGCACGGCCCCCTCGCTCTGCGCCCCCTGCTGGATCCAGATCCTGCGGATGCCGGCCGCGGCGGCCTCCCGCACCACGCTCTCCGTCACGCCGGGTTGCGTGAGGACGATGACGCCCCCCGCCTTCTCCGGAAGGGAGGCGAGGTTGGGGAAGCACTTCCCGCCGTCGATGGTTTCCGCATTGGGGTTCACGGGGATCGTCCGGTAGCCCTTGGCCTTCAGTTCCCTGTTGACGGCGGCGCTGAAGGACTTGGGGTCCCGGGAGATGCCGGCGACGGCCAGGGTTTTTTCCTTGAGGAAGCCCTCGATATCCTGCTTCGTGTTCATGTCGTCTCCTATGCATCCTGCATACACGGAAAGACATCGAACCTCAAGGGCCGCGGGCCGTCCTTGACCACGGCGGGAGGCGTCGCTACTCTCGCGCCATGAGCATGGACCCCCGATCGACAACGACTTCAGCGCTTTCCGCCGCCGGACGCAGGCTGCGCATCGCCGTGCCCGTCTGGACCGGGCTTCTGGTCCTTTCCGCGGCGCTCCTGGGCTGCCCGCGCTTCACCCTGCTTTATGCCCTGTCGATCGCCGGCACTCTGGCCATCGCCGCCGGGGAGATCCTGTTCCTGAGGGCCCTCCTCGACGCCGGCCGGTCCTCCCTGCTTCCGGCCTTCAAGAAGTTCACAGGCTACGCCGTGGTCGTCCAGTACGTCGCCTCCGCCCTGCCCCGGGTGGAATGGGCCAATGCGGGCCTCCTCTCCGACGGACGGGTGTTGTTCCAGTACGTCCTTTCCCTCCTCTGCACGGCCGCCGGCATCGCGCTGTTCGCCCTCATGGGCGGCAAGGGGATGCTCCTGGCCTTCGGGATCATCACGCCCGAGGAGGCGGCGGACAAGGCCCTGCGGAAGAAGAACCGCGACGCGCGCAGGAAAAAGCCGGCGGCCGTGGCGCTGGAATGGGTGGATTCCCTGGCCTACGCCGTCATCCTGGTGCTCCTGATCAACATCTTCGTCTTCCAGATCTACGCGGTCCCGTCGGAATCCATGGTGCCGGTCTTCCTCTCCGGGGACAGGCCCTTCACGGTGAAGCTGCTGGCGGGGCCCAAGCTGCCGCTGACGGATTACAGGCTGCCGTTCCTCAAGCAGCCCGCCCGGGGGGACGTGGTGACCATCGCCAACCCCCGCTATCCGGAGAACGCGCGCGTGCATTTGAAGAAATACCTGTCCCAGATGGTCTACATGATCAGCTTCACCGCCGTGAACCTCGACAAGACCACGGAGGCGGGGGAGATGAAGGCCGATCCCCTGGTGAAGCGCATCGTGGGCGTGCCCGGGGAGAAGCTCATGATGGTGGACGACGTGCTGTACGCCCGCACGGCCAAGGACCCGCAATACCGCGCCGTGGCCGCGGACAGGGACCGCTACGCCCAGACGGACCTCTGGAAGCTGCCCGCCGCACAGAAAAAGAAAATCGCCTCCTTCCGCGTCGACGAGGCCACGCGCAGGACCCTGTCCTCCTGGGACAGACGCAAGAACGAGGCGGACCAGGCCGCGCTCGCCTCCCGTCTCGCCCAGGGCTGGATGGCCCTCGCGCGCCGCATGGAGGAAATCCCGGAAGCGTCCATCGCGCGCATCGAGAAGGCCGATCTTCCCAGGGCGGACCAGACCCTCGTATCCATGCGGGACGGCTACCTGCGGGACGCGGGCAGCGCCGGCCCCGGCATCCTCACGCGCAATGGCGCCGGCACGGAGGACGTCTCCCTGTTCCTGGCCGCCGCGAGGTCCCCGGCCGTGAAGGCGGCCCTGAACGCCTACATGATGACGGGGGCCGCCGCGCGCTCCGGCCCCACCGCCTACGAACGCGGTTCCCGCGCCCTCAACCTGCTGATCAAGGAGAACCTCCTTTCCCGCATGGAACGCGATGCGGCCGTGTTCTCCGCGGGCGGTTCCCTGGCCGACCTCGCGGTGGACGTGGAGCATGCCCGGCTCCTGCGGCTGGCCGGGGAGCTGTACGTCTACCTGCACCGCTACTACGACACGCGCAACTTCGGGGAGTTCCCCTCCGGGGAGGCTTTCCTGGGCCCGGACCAGTACTTCGCCATGGGGGACAACCGGTACAACTCGATGGACTTCCGCTATGCCTCGGAGGCGGGCCTGCGGGCCCTGGATCTCTCGGACCCCACCTCCGTCCGCTACGCCTCCCAGCTCGCGCCCTTCCCCCTGGAGAAGAAGTACATCGAAAGCTTCGCCTTCGTGCGCGTGTGGCCGTTCAACCGGTTGGGGCTCATCCGGTAGCGGGGGGGCGCGGCGGCCCGCACGGCGGTCCATTCTATTGACCATCGCGTTGTTTGACGAATAATGTCGCCCGAAAGGCGGCAACACGACATGCGCATCACGCAACGCTACATCACGGGAGTGATCGCCGCAGCGGCCCTTCCGTCGGCCCTCATCGGCATCCTGGGCATCGCCTTGATGCAGCGCACGGCGACCACCCTGGTCGACGACAGCACCCGTGCCCTCATGGACTCCGCTCGCAACCAGGTGGCGGAAACGGTTGATGCCAATGCGCAGAAGCTCGAAAGCTGCCTGAATGCCTATCACCACGACGTGCAGGCTCTTCAGGAACAGGTGACCCTTTCTATCGACCGTTTCCCCGAACTGGATTCATCCTACCTTTGCGAACTCTACCCCGACAAGGACAGGGCGGGCCTTCCGGGCTACGGATACGTCAACGAGAAGTACGGGGCGTATGCCAATTGGGAGCACCGCGGGTATGACGGGACCGCGTGGATCCGGCGGGGAGTCGTGGAGCGGGCCCGGGGCGACGCGGCCTTCCGTGAGGAGCTTTCCGTCCTTATGCGGAAAATCATGCCGATCGTCCCGGCCTTCATGGGGATCTACGGGACCCGAAGCGATTCCTGCGAGCTGCTCTGGGTCGTGACCAACATGGGATTCGACTGCAGCTATCCCGTCGATTACGAGCGGTACCTCGTGAAGAATCCCGGCATGAACGAACTCGACGAAAGCCAGGAAAGCTACGTCCTGGATTTCGGTCCGGAACGCAATCCGGACAGGGCCATCGGATGGACCAGGCCGTACATCGACTACATCAAACAGAGCTGGATGATCAGCTGCATCGCGCCGCTCTACGACAGGGGGGAGTACATCGGTGCGCTGGGAATCGACATATTGCTGGACAGCCTGACCCAATGGCTGCAGGCGATGAAGGTCGGGAAGGCCGGCTACGCCTTCCTGGTGTCAGCGGAAGGAACGCCCCTGGCATTGCCCGAGGCCGGCCTCGCAGACTGGTGCTGGAACGAGCGTCAGAAGGCTTCATTGCGCGCCGCACCGGCAAACCGGGACGCGGCCGGGGGCGGTCTGCGGGATTCGGACGCCGATCGATGGTCGCTTCGGGACAATCCCGACCCGCGGATCCGGACCGCCATGGACCGAATGCTGCAGGGCGGGGAACGGACGTTAACGGTCCAGCTTTCCGGGGAGGAAAAGCTCGTGGCGGCCGCGCCGATCGGGGAGACCGGCTGGAAGCTGGGGATCGTGCTTCCGGTGGCCGAGGTGGCCGCGCCGATGAACGGGCTGCGTTCCCGGTTGACCGAAACCTTCCGGCGTGGGATGGCCCTGTTCCTGGCCGCGGCGGCCGCCATCGGCCTGGCGGCCGCCGCCGTGGCCTCGTATTTGGGATACAGGACCACGGATCCGATCCGCCGCCTCGTGCGCTCCATCGACGAGGTGGGCCGCGGCGGTGACTGGCACGAGGTGGACTCCGGCACCCGCGACGAGCTGCAGATGCTGGCCGACAGCGTGAACCGCATGGTCCGCGCGATCCTGGAAAACGAGGGTCGGTTCCGCGCGATTTTCGACGGCGCGAACGACGCCATATTCATCCTGGACGCGGAAAGCGGCCGGATCCTGGAGGTCAACCGCCGCATGCGGGAGACGTTCGGCTGCTCCATGGAGGAGGCGCGGCGGCTGGACATGGCGGCGATCAGCCCGGATCCCCCGCCGTATTCGCCCGCGGAGATCCTGCACTGGATCGCGGCGGCGCGACAGGGGGAGAATCCGGTTTTCGAATGGAGGTCGCGCGACGGGCAGGGACGCCCATTGTGGTTCGAGGCCAACATGCGGCAGGCCGACATCGCGGGGAGGAGCTCGATCATCGTGGTGGCGCGGGACATCGAGGAGCGCGTGAAGGCGAAGGCCGCGCTGCATGCGGAGAAGGAACGCCTGTCCGTGACCCTGCAGAGCATCGGGGACGCGGTGATCGCCACGGATCGTATGGGCTCCGTGCTCCTGATGAACCGCGTGGCGGAGCACATGACGGGCTGGTGCATCCGCGAGGCCGAAGGACGGGCCCTGTCGGAGGTGTTCCGCGTCGTGGACGAACGGACGCGGGAGCCCCGCGAGGATCCGGTGGCGAAGGTCCTCGCGAGCGGTCGGAACGTCGGGCTGGCCAACCACACGGTGCTGATCGGCCGGGACGGCGCGGAAAGCCAGATCGCCGACAGCGGCGCGCCGATCCGGGACTCCGAGGGACGGATCCTCGGCGTCGTCCTGGTGTTCCGCGACGTGACACGGGAGTCGAGGCTGTCCCAGGAGATCCAGCAGATGGCGAAGCTCGACTCGCTCTCCGTGATGGCGGGGGGCATCGCACACGATTTCAACAACCTTCTCTCCGTGGTGGCGGGAAACGTCGAGCTCTCGCAGTCCGTCATCCATGGGAAGGACCACGAAGAGGCCCTCGCCTACCTGGCCAACGCGGAGAAAGCGGCCTTCCGCGCCCGCTCGTTGTCCCTGCAGCTCCTGACCTTCGCCAAAGGCTGCGCCCCGATCCGCAGCATCATCGAGGTCCCGCCCCTCGTCCGCGAGTCGGTGTCCTTCGCGCTGACGGGGTCGAAATGCCGCTGCTCGCTCGAGGAGAACGGGTGGGTCTGGCCCATCCATGCCGACGCGAGCCAGATGAACCAGGTCCTGAACAATCTGCTTCTCAACGCGCAGCAGGCGATGCCGGAAGGCGGGCAGATCGACGTCCGTATGGAAAACGTGACGCTGGATCCCGATTCGTCCATCCCGCTCCCCGCGGGACCCTACGTCCACCTGGAGATCCGCGACAACGGGACCGGGATCCCCGCCGGGATCCTCGACAGGATTTTCGATCCGTTCTTCACCACCAAGAAGAACGGCAATGGCCTCGGGCTCGCGTCGGTCTACTCGATCGTCCGCAACCATGACGGGCATGTGGGGGTCAGGTCGACCCTGGGGCAGGGAAGCGCCTTCTTCATCTACCTGCCGGCGCGGCCCGACGCCGTGATCCGGCGGGAGGAAGCCGACGCAACGGGCCGACCGGTGGTTCCCTGGAACATCCTGGTCCTTGATGACGAGAGAATGATCAGCGAACTGGTCCGCAAGACCCTGGAAAAAGCGGGCCATCGCGTCACGACGGTGGCCGAGGGGAAGGAGGCTGTCGGTTTGTGGCAACGCGCGATGGAGCAGGGGCATCCGTATGACATGGCCATTCTGGACCTGACCGTACCCGGCGGACTGGGCGGCAGGGACGTCATCGAAGGGATCAGGCGCATCGATCCGGTGGCCAGGGCGATCGCGTCGAGCGGCTACGCCACGGATCCGGTGATGGACCGCTACGCGGAATTCGGATTCGCCGGAAGGATCTCGAAACCGTTCCACATCAAAGAACTGCTGGACATCGTGGGAAGCCTGCAGCAATCGGGTCCGGTGCTCACTCCGGACCCGCTGCCTGAAGGCACGGTCCGCCCTCATTGATGTCGCGCCGCGGGCGGCGGATGAAGCGGATGTCGTCAGGCGTGTCCACGTACAGCTTCAGGTCGATCAGGTCCCGGATCCGCCCGTCCACGAAGCCCATGATCCCCTCGAAGATCACGAGCTCCCGGGCTTCCACGGTCACGTACTGCCCGATCCAGCGCGTGGCGGAATCGGTTGTCAGCGGCGATGAAAAGACAGGGAAGCCTCAATCGGGGCGCGGCGTCCCGGCGGCCCAGTAGGGCCTGTCGAAGCGCCGATCCCATGCGCCGTGCTTCCGGAGCATGGACCTCCAGTATGAATCGGTGAGGCCCGTGGGCTTCAGGAGTACGAGGAGGAGCCGGGTGAAGAAGCCCAACCGGCGCGGACGCGCGAGGCGCCGGACGGCGTCCGCGTCGAAGCGTCCCTCCTCCACGAGGCTGCGGCCCAACCGCGCGAAAAGCGCCCTCACCTTCGCTGTCATCTGCGGCGGCATGAGGCGGAGCCCCTCGGAATTGCCGCGGATCGCCGCGCCGGCCAGGGTGAAGCCAAGCCGGGCCGCGAGGCGGGCGAGGTAGGCGGCGACGGCCTCGGACTGGAACGACTCGGGGAATCCCGACTGCACGACGAAGGCGAAGCGCTTCCCGGCCAGGCGCGCGGGATCCGCCCCGGCCAGGGAATCGATGAAGTTCTTCACGATCCCGGGCACCGAGTCGGTGTAGAGGGGGAAGACAAGGAGGACTTCTTCCGCGTCCAGGAACGCTTCCCGCTGCGCGGGGAGCTCCCCCGTGCGCGCCAGCTCGAGGATCCCGGGCGTCCCTCCTCCCGCCTCCACCATGCCCTCCGCGATCCAGCGGATGATGGCACGGGAATTGGAGCGCTCTCCGCGCGGGGATCCGTTAAGCGCCAACCGCTTCATGGGCCGCCTCCTCCGCGTTCCGCTCCGTCGTGGCGCACAACCGCAGGCGTCCGCGGGAGTTTAGCGCGAGCCGTTCGTGCTGCCGCCGCATGATCGCCAGGTCCTCCTCCGTGTCGCCCGGGCCCGCCTCGACGATCAGCCCCATGTCGATGTCGATCGGATATCTCCGCCTGTGGTGGCATTCGCCGTGGGCCAGCTCGATGAACGGATGGATCAGGGGGATGAAGCGGTCCTGCGTCTTCTTCGTCAGCGCGGACACATTGCCCATCACGAGGGGGCTGGCCCACACGACGAGGTCCGCGGCCAGCATCCGTGGGTACAGTCCGGGCATGTCGTCCTTGTGGACGCAAAGACCCGGGGTGGCCCACCAGCAGGACCAGCACCCCGTGCAGAACCGGATGTCCATCTCCCGAAGGCGGCGCAGGTGGACCGCGGCCCCCGCGGCCTCCGCCTTAAGCGTGAACGCCTCCAGCCAGCCTTCCCAGGCGGCGCGCGCCGGATCCGGATTGCCGTCCAGAAGAAGAATGTCCATGGAACCTCCAATGTTTACGCTGACAGCATGATACTTCGCGGGAACGCGGTGTGGAAGGCCTGTCCGTCATCGAGCGCGAGGGATTCCTCGCGTCGCTGGGCGGGCAGCGCGGGTACGCGCCGGACAGGACCCGCCGCCTCGTGCTCGACGCGTTCCGAACCCTCATCGAACGCGGCGCGGGGCGGTAGGCTCGATTCAGCCCGCCATCAAGTCCTGACCGCCGACGCTCCGCTGCAGCACGAAGTCATACACGCGGCCGGCGATCTGATCCGTCTCCTCGTCGCTGAACGGCGGCCGGGGCAGCGCCCGGTAGAGGTTGTCCGTGATGAACATCCTCACCTCAGCCTGGGTTTGTGCCTTTTCGGTCCAAGCCTGCATGGGACGCAGCAGGCCGCGTAGCGATGCAAGCAGCGACTTGCTGGCCTGCTTGAGACGTTCCCGGTCGGCCTGACCCATATTCTCCTTGAAGATCAGATCGAACAAAGCCAGCTCATTGTCGGAGAGCCCTTCCTCCGCCGCGCGGCGCTGTTCCGCATCAAGGTCCTGCGCAAAGGATTCCGGGTGACCATCTGAGCCAGTTTCTTTTCCACCACGTCGCGGATGTCCTGTAACGCCGCGTGCATGCGCCGTACTCTTTTATCGAAATCCTTTTTCAACTTCTCCAAATCGATCCTGCTGAGGTCCACCTTCAGTCCTACGGCATGATCTTCCCCCGGAGTCGCGGCCCGGATGGCCTCGTTCACGATACGGTGCAGCTCCTTGAGCACCTCGATCACGTCGGCGGTATCGCGCCTTTCCGTAAGCTTCTTGTAGATGGCCTCGATATTGTCGTGGCGTTCCGCGTATCGGAACAAGCTGGGCTCCGTGATCAGGGCGTTGAACCGCAGGAACACCTGCCGCGCCATGATTTTAAAACCTGCTTTTCACCTCATCCGAGGTGTAGACGGCATCCACGGCGTCCCACAGCGCCTCCGCGTCGAGACGCGCCCCGTCGTCCTCGCTATGGCGCTTCCATTCCATGAAGTGGTCCCACTTGCACGTGATGGAACCGTAGCGGGCCTTGTCCCCATTGCTCACCACGAGGAACGCGTTATGATGGAAAGCGTGGGCGATGCTTGTCTCCGAAAGATGATCCGTGAGGTTGTCATCGAATCCTGCGCGGATGTTGCGGTATACGGCCTTCAGCTCGATGAAGACCAGGGGCAGGCCGTTCACGAAGCACACCAGATCGGCCCGCCTGTTGTAGTGCGGCGACCGCACGCCCTGGATCTTCAGCTCCCGGACGGCGAGAAACCGGTTGTTCGCGGCATCCCGGAAATCGATCACCTTCGCAAGCGCGTGGCGGGTTTCTCCACCCTCGTTCCGCCACTCGACGGGCACCCCTCCACGGATGAATCCATGGAACTCGCGGTTATGCTGGAGGAGTGACCGCGTGTAGTCGACGCGGATCAGCTTTTCGATGGCCTGCTCACGCGCAGATTCCGGCAGGTCGCGGGCAAGAAATACCTCCCGTTCCGAGGCGCGGCCCAGCGTTCCGCCTGACCCGAAGGTCTCGGCATTGTAGGCATAGACGCTTTCCCAACCGAGTTTCTCGCGCAGATGATCCGCGAAAGTCCGCTGAACGAGGCGGTCTTCAAGCCTGCCGTCAGATCTCGTCGCTCGGAACGCGAAGTGGAAATGGAAACCGGGATGACGAAATCCAGGTCCTCGCTGAGACGATAGAAATCAGCATGAACTTTCGCCAGGCATGTTCCGCCCTTGAACACGAGACGACCGACGTTCGCCGCAAGATACTCCAATAAGATCGTACAGAAATAGTCTTTTTCGATGAGCCGGGTGAGAAACCGGGTTTCCGCAGACGTGAAGCTCACGGCTTCACGAAACAGGACCGGATCCTCATGGGCACGGCTATTCATTGAGCACGACTCCCCAACGGCGGCTTGTCTTTCCGCGTTTGGGTTTGGTGGGAATCCACGGAATCATGGAAGCGGACGGTGCAATTGCTTTCACGAGCTTCTGCAGCAGCCCCGGCTTTTCGCCCAACAATTCCAGAAGGACGCCCATTCGTCTGACGGTTCCCTTGTCGCCATATCGCAGGGTGACATCCACGAGTTCGTCCGGTTTGATCCTGCCTGCGGCTACATCCCCACGGATCCAGTCGTAAGCCCGCGGAAGGCTGCCGAACCGTGACCAATCGTATACGGCATCCACAAGGGTACGGACGCGGGAAGCATACACAGCCACCAAGCCATCGGCGGTTTTCGATCTCTCCGCATCGCCAAGCCGATCGTCCGACACCTTGATCAATGTGAGATCGACGGAGCCTATCGTGCGCTCACCGTAAATCCTGTTGTTGTAGGCGTAGATCCGCGTTGGCACCTGATCGTCGAAACCGTAGCGGTTGAAGGCGTTCGGTCCGCAGATCTGGTATTGGCCACCTTTGTCCTCCATCAGGGTGTTCAGCGCCAGGATTTCATCGGGGCTCCAGGAACCGCCCAGGGGCAGCTGTTCCGGAACAAGGTACAGGCCGGGACGCACCCGCGCGATCAGTCCGCCGCGGGCCATGCGCCGGAACAGCTCCCGCTCCTGATCGCCACTCAATTGTAGCGGATCCGTCAGTTCACCGGTCTTCACCGTCCTGCGTTTCCGCATCTGCAGATAGGCGAGAAACTGCATTTCCTGCTTTCTCAACTTCATTTTCACCATTGCATTGTATTTTA
>Ga0153915_10000068_pt1 | contig 89174 bp, 91 predicted proteins | sample Opewatmetagenome_2_FD_107003 | JGI IMG/M metagenome (GOLD analysis project Ga0153915, IMG submission 107003) | Freshwater wetland microbial communities from Ohio, USA - Open water 3 Core 3 Depth 3 metaG | ecosystem: Environmental > Aquatic > Freshwater > Wetlands | place: USA: Ohio, Lake Erie...
CCCTTGTTGATAGCCTTCTTCGTCGAGATTGCACGTTTCTTGTAGATGACACCAAGCTTGTAGCCATCCTTGGGACTGCTGATCTCGGTCTGAATTCCAGCAGGGTATGTGTTTGCGCCACAGGTAATCGGTGAGGGATATTCCTTCTCAGGTCTGTTTCTCCATGCCATCACTGCATAGTTGATCTTGACACTCTCACCAGGCTCTAGTTCACCTACGGAGTCCTTCAGACCTTCGACCTTGAATGTGATTTTGTGTTGCTTTTCGGGGTCTTGGTTCTTGGGATCAATGATGAATTCATATGGCCCGGTGTACTTCTTTCCCTTGATCCAAACCGTAACATGCTCACTCGTAGGAGGCATGACGTCGTCTGGGAGGTTATCCGTGATGACAATCTCATTGAATCGAGCTGTTCCAGTATTGGTCATCTCGATAGTGACTTCAACCGGGGTCTTGTCGAAGCTGCTCACAGAAGGCGGGTCGAATGTCTTTGTGCAATCAATCTTACACACCGACACCATCTGAGGCGACTTCTCAATTGTGCCAAGCACTCTCTTGGTAACAACACTGACGGGCGTGTAGAGGAGGTCCTGTTTGCATTTTGGAGTATTCTGGCTCGCCACCTTGAAGGAGGCTTTCCATTGTTGATTTGGTGCCATCTCTACGGAGGGTGATGCATTGAGCATCTTCTTCTTTTCGCCACCGCCTTCAGGTGTCACGAAGACTACAGCCTTGTCAAGTCGCACTATCAGGTCGCTCTCGTTAGAGCATTCGAGCGTGCACTCCCACTGATTCGGTTTTGTTTCAGCAGTTTCAATTCCCATCAGAAACTCAGTGAGCGCTGTGAGAGCGGGATCTAAGACTGATCTCTGCTGTCCTTCTCCCCTGTAGGTAAGGACGATTTCGCCTCCACTCCTTAAATCAGTACTCTCCACTCTTCCTGTCGCTTTGATGACAAGGGTTGTGTCTTCGTGTGGGTAGATGACAAAGTCCTTCCAGACAATCTGTTTGGTGCCTTCATCGTACTCTGCCTTACCAGACTTTGCTGAGAGGATTTCAATATCTGATAATTCCGGTGGAATAGTCTTGTTGAGAATAATGTTATCGATTTCTCCATCGGTTTCATTCTTGATGGATATCTTGATTTTCACCTGGTTATCTTTGCCGCTGACATATGCCCAGTGAGGTCCTTCAGTCTCAAGGTCTCCGCAGGTATCATAAATCTCTGAGAGAGTCACCATTGGTGCACGCGTTGTTACCTTGTATCGCTTCTCCCATTTTCCACCAATATCAATTTCTCCTGCTGCGAGTGGTTCTTTGCCGATATCAGTGTTACCACGAGAGTTGCCAAGGTGTACCTTCACATTCCAAATACGGCACCTCTTTGACGTATTGATGACGCTCAGAACTCCTGAGGTTTCAACGTTCTCGAGTTCGCTAAGTCTACCAAGTTGAGCTTTTTCGGACTCTTCGAGGTCAATAATCACATTCTTCTTATCATTGTCACCCATCTAATGCACACCCTTTGTCATATGCTCGCCGATTCAGGGAATCTTCTGCCTTCCGTACTGACTCAAACGGAGAATATCAGTTTAGCTCGTATCTAAACTCGTTACCTGCTGCCCACTGAGCTGTGAGTTTCTGGTTTGGCATCATCACTACTGCCTTGATTCCCTGTCCAAACTGCTCAAGATACTTTGAGAATTTGACAGGCTGTTCATCTGAAGTCCATCGCATTGGTATGCTGATACGCGGCTTACTGTCTATGCAAAGACTCACCGCATCCTTCACTGGAAATGTGGCTCCTCCCCCGATAGGAGTGATGAGGATATCCATTTCTAGATGCTCGAATGGGCCGCGAATTGCTGTATCCCCCAGATAGCCAACTTTCATGCCTCCAATCTGAATCATGAGACCGAGATTACCAATGTGTCCACCCTTCGTTTCGTCAATCCTTGAGAGAGCATAGGGGACGATACGGACGTTGGGTATCTCATAGGGGACTTCATTCTCAAGAACATGAAGAAGCCAGGGTTTGACACCCTGTGCAGTAGCCTTCTCTACGGCCTCCTTGTTGCCAAGGAACCACGCCTTTGAGTTCACAGATATTGTGCTTGCGTTTCCTAATGCATCATCTTCCTTGTTTGTTGCCACCACCACTCTCGCGCTAAAATCATTCGGGACTATTGGTTCCTTCTTCCAGATTCCTGGATTAAGTAGAACTACTGTCCCCTTTGATTCTAATGCAAATGATGTGTGTCCAAAGTAGGTGATGTTCAGCAAACGATCACTTCCCATCAGTTTCACTAGCACGGTCGCGCCAGAACTGCCTCTGTCATTGAACCGTTGTGATGGTTCCTTAAAAGGAAATTGCGACTCTATACATATCTGCCCCGTAATCCGGCGCGGTTTTCTCCATCTAGAGGACTCTCTTCAGGGTCGAGTGCTAGCTTTTTATGACTCGGTCAAGACAACGAATCATAGGACTCTGCGTTCTTGCCATTCGGCGGAGAGTGTCGATACCATGCTTGAGAAGATACTTGCTGAGAAGTTCAGGAACACTCTGAAACTTGTGTTTTCAGACATCAATAATCAGCAGGATCGCAGAGATGAGGCTGAATTCGTTAAGGATGAAGCACGAATCCGGGAGAAGTTGCTTGCTAGAATTCACGCATTTCCCTCGGATACTGTTCTGAGTGAAGATTTCCTGGTCGCAGCTGTCGATGGCTCAGGAACAGAGAGTCTTGTTACTCTTGATGACATTCGTGTTCATCTATTGAGTACATCGACTATAGTGCTCAATACCGACACTCAACGTGAGTCATTATTTTCAATGGTGGACCGTGCCACTGTTGAGAGCGAGATTGGAGAACAACCCCATATCGATGTGCACTGGCATTCCAGTGTGAGAAATGATGCCAGAGAAAAGATGGCTGAATCGTTGGCTGAGATTTACCCCTTGAAAGATATGGTCAGCCTTATCCTCCCCTTCTTCTGTGACTATACAGGTGGCAAGATATCTTCAATCACAGATATTTCAGACACTGAGTTCGCGCCGTTTGGATCGCGTCTTCAAGTGATGAGGTCACTCATCTCACGCACACAGACCCTGACAAATGCAGCAGTCCATGAGGAGCTGAGAAAAGTCAGCGAATATGCGGCAGCACGTCGCCTTCTTGAGAGTGACCTGTGCCCGAAGTACCTGTTACTGGACGGTGCCATGTCGATCTTCATGCACTTCGTCAGGCATTATCCCTCAATGCCTAGTGGATTCATGCTTAGAGACCTCTGTTCTCTTGCTCGTCGAAAGGAAGTGATTCTATGTGCAGTAAGCAAGAATCACACAATTCCCTTTGCTCATCGTATTGCGAGTGTAGCGAAGGAAGAGCTGGGAGAGGGTGCAAAATGGTTCTGCCATCTTCCTTCCAAAGAAGATCCTGGTGGCGGTCTCCATATCATTGAGGACAGAGCATACATCCCTCCGATTCTAGCTGTTCCCTATCTCTATAGTTTCTCAAGGGACAACAGACCATCGCGAATCGATTTTGATAGAGTCTGGTGGTCAGAGAATATCTTCGTTGATGGCGACCCACAGGCAACGCGAGAGAATGAATTGGCACTCTTCAGAGAGCTTGAGTTCATGTCTAGAGACGCTCGGTGGTACGGTTATCCTGTGGCTCTCGCTCTAGCTCATGAGAACTGCAAACTAAGCTTCGAGGACCTTCGTCTTGCCAAAGAGATAGCGCGAGACGTGCGTCTGGAATTAGGATTCGATGATCGTAAGACGGAGTCATTGAGGACTGACTACAACCTATGATAATGTGAGATGATAGTAATGGATTTGGATAGAGAAAAACTGGGTGAACTCTATGGAAAGGTCGGGGTGGGAAATCAGACTTCCCTCGGCATAATGGGGAATAACCGCGACATAAGTGTGGGCGAGATATTCATGATCTATTCCAAACGTGATGACCACGAGCGGGTATTCTTCTTCAGAGTCTTGGACTTAGAAAACTACCTTCGACAAGTAGATGATATATCCCGAGTCGCAAGCACACTCATGGTTGAAGGAGATGCTTATCTCTCAGGTATTGAACGCAACATGCTCCTCTCAGTTGGCGGAAGAATGCTTGGATTTGCGGAAAAGGACAAGAAGGGAGAGTGGACTTTCAAGGCCCCGCGGCGCATGCCGGACCATCTGGCCTCGGTGTACCGCCCGATGCCCGGCCTCTCTGACGAGTCTGTACGTGAAATGCTTGAATGTCAGACGGACGGAGAGATCGTCGTTGGCGACCTGCAGGTCGGAGAAGACACTCTGGATGTGCCTGTTAGAATCCCGTGCAAGTATTTGCCCATGCATGTCGGCATCTTCGGGTCGACCGGTTCAGGAAAGAGCAATCTCATGATGGTTCTCATCAAGTCAATGATCGACACGAACCTTGATGCAGCCCGCAATCCAAATAGGAAAAGCACCAGAGTTTCGGCGTTCTGTATCGATCCCCATGATGAGTTTGCAAAGGGTGTTGACAATATTGGCATTCAAAACATTGTGGAGGACATGAGCGACAAAATGCGCTCCGAGGTAATCGGCGAGTTCTACTATCTGACGACGCACAGAAGCGCGACTGTCCGCGAAATTGGCAGGTATGCTCGTGAGATTCGCATTCTATGGTCTGAGATTCAGCCAAGAGACCTCTATTCAATCATGGAGTTCTCTCCGCAGATGTCGTCGTTCATTGACGCACAGTATAATGGTGGTTCCAATGAGGATTGGATAGCTACAATAATCGATATGGATGAAAGCAGTGATGACTCACAGGGGACCCTCAGAGCAGTAAAACGCAGGTTGAGATTCTTGGAACGCTCTCCGATTTTCATCAGAGAAGGCAGCTCCATACTTGAGGACATCTATTGCGCCATGGAAACCGGTCGCATTCTTGTTGTCAACACAAGCCTCATGGGCGACCAAGAGCAGTTCTTACTCACCACAGTAGTCACGCGCACCCTGTCGGACATGCGTCGAGCTCTAAAGAGCAGTGGCAATCTTGGTGACTTTGAACGTCAGGGTGAGATGCGGCTTCCAAGGAGTTTCTTCAACCGGGTGAAAGAACGGGCTCGCGCGTTCTATAGTAAGGGCGGCGGAAGGGATAGTGCCGAGGTCCGTGACCCTAGGTCGCTTCCTGTGATTCAGGTCACTGTAGAGGAGGCGCCAACCATTCTGAATCCTGAGTTGATGCGGGGGCAGTCTGTGTTCAAGGACATATCTCGTCAGGGACGTAAGTTCAACATTGGCCTCCTAGTCGTGAGTCAGCAAGTCAGCGTTCTCGATAATGTCATCCTAAGTCAGATGAACACCGAGATCAATCTCAGGCTGGGAAATGAACGTGAGATAAAGGCGTGCATTGATAATGCCAGTGTGAACATCTCTGGCTTTGAGAGCGAATTTCGAGTTATGGCTCGTGGTGAGGCCATTCTCACAGCATCGTATCGGGAACTGCCCTTGCCAGTTCGGATTCCCTTTTTCAATGATATCTATGAAAAGGATAAGCATAGATACAAGGATGCTAAGCCAAAGAAGACAGAAGAGCATATCATATGAGGCCTGCTAATGTCCGCTCGAATCGCTCACATCTCTGACACCCATCTGGGAGCCCGACCTCGGGATGGTGTTCGCCCCAATGTATGGGGCCAGGAGATGAGAACTCAGCTCTTGGAGAATGACTTCTATGAGCGATTTACTGAGATCTTCGAGAGAATTGCTGCACTCGACCCCCCTGTCGACTTGGTAGTCCACTCAGGTGACCTCTACAACTCCCCATGGGAGGGTAACCCGTCGCAACCCCCTGTTGTTGCTCAGGAAACTGCAATATCGGTGCTTCAAGGCTTCATCAAGAAGACACACATTCCTGTTCTAATAATCGAGGGCAATCACGGTCTCTATAGACTGCTTGAGGTTTCCCTCTTGGATAGCCTCAAGATGGCAGTGCCGGGATTGGATGTCGCAACCCAACAAGACATCAAGGCCGCAATTCGTGAGGATAAGCCACTATCGTACTCCTATGAGAAGCTCGATGTGTTTTGCTTTCCCTTCATCGATCATGAAGTGCTGCGGTCGTCAGGCATGCTTCCTAGGTTTGATGATTGGATTCTTACCCAGCAGAAGCGAGAGCGCCTGCGACCAGCAGTTGGCGTTGCTCACGGTATGGATTTGGACAAGACTCTCTACAACGTAGTGTTCAGCATGCACTATGACTACATAGCTCTCGGTCACGACCATAAACAGGCGAAACAGTCGCAAAAGGCATGGTATGCAGGTTGTCCTGAGAGATGGCGGTTCGACGAATCCGAGCATAAGAAGGGATTTCTAGTCGTCGATATCAAGGTCAATGAAGACCCGGTTGTCACTCCACACATCTTGGAGTTTGTTCGTCCTGTACTGAATGAGAAGATAGTGTTGGCTGAGGATGATACAGCTGAGTCCGTCACGGAGAAACTACGCGCTTGGTTCTCTGAGGAGGGTCTCATTGCTCCTTGGGACCCGCACACTGCCGCACGAGTTCGTATTGTCCTAGAGGGCGGCTCAAGCCGAGTGGGTGCTTTTGATCTAGGCGTGGCTCTTGAAACCTTCAGGTTGAGGGTGCTATCGCAGGACTCTGAGTACAATGTAGCTCAGTTTGTCTGGTCCACCAAAGAATCAGTCGATTCTGAGTACGCTGCAGCATCATACCCTGAGATTGAGTCCGAGTATTTAATTGAGGACCCAGAAAAGGACTTTCGTGACTATCTCAGTACGCTGGATGTCGACAAGAGTCTAGATCTCGATATACTCACCAAGATTGCAGTTACTTCTCTTGAGTTCTCAGTCGGTACTAGAGATGGGAAGATGACTTCCGAGTCGCTCACGAGGGATGATCCATGAAGCTCTTGAAGATAGAGGTCCACAATTTCAAGCCATTTCGGGAGCTAACTCTGCCGAGTGACGAATCTAATCTCCCAAATGGGCTCATAATCATACGAGGGCCAAACTCTACTGGAAAGTCATCTCTTCTTGAGTCGATACTCTGGGCTCTGTGGGGCTCGGACGCCCTGGGACTGAATAATGACGAACTCGTCAGTTTCAGTTCGACATTCTGCAGTGCCACTCTGACATTTGATGTGGTAGGAGCGCAGTATAAGATAGAGAGGTCATACAGTTCTGCAGACAAGACAAATGCAGTACTCTACATAAAGTCTGGGCGTGCTTGGAAGAGAATTGCCGACAAGACTCAGTCTGTTGCAGCGAAGATAGACGAGATTCTAGGCTTGGAGTGGAAGCAGGCCCAGAACACGCTCTTGGTCCGCCAGGGCGAGGTTGCAACGATATCTACAGCAGGTCCTGTGGCGCTTCGAAATCTCTTGGTTGAAATCTATGATATTGAGCTGCTCAATCGCATGTCCAGTCATCTTGAGAATTTCGAGTCGAATCTTGATACGAGAATCAAGAATCTCCGTGATGACTATCGGTCACCTGAGGATATCAAGGAGCAGATAGGTCAAAATAGGGCACGAATCAAGGACTATGAGGCATCGATAAAGAGCCGGAGTAAAGAGATAGTCTCAGTTGAGAAGCAGCTAAGGGGTATTCCTGATAGTGCCACACTGAAAACAGTCAGCAGAATATCTGATGAGATCGAGAAGAAAGAACATGAACTTGATCTCAGTCAGAAAGAGATTGACACGAACCTCCCGCAGGCAGGCATACTCGATGCTGAAGCTGCAATCATCGAGGCACGTTCAGAATCACTCAAGAGAGAGAAGGAGCGAGTAGACTCAGAGCGGGAGGGCCTGAATGCTGATGTGACAGGCATCTCTGAGAAGATGGGCAAGGTCACCGGGATGCACGAAGATCTGAATGAGAAAATAGACATGCTCACTAGAACTCGTGATGGCAAGGATGAAGCGATATGCCCAACCTGCTCGAAACCTCTGTCAGCGAAGGAGCGTGACAGTCTTGTATCCAATTACAAGAAGTCATTGCGTGATGGTGAATTAAGTGCTAAAGAGCTTGACAAAGAGCGGAAGCTGAAGATAATCGAAGTCAAGAAGCTCGAGCAGAGGCTGTCAGCCATCGCTCTCTCCACCAATGCGTTGGAGAAGATAAAGTCAATTCAGGAACATATGCAGAACATACGACTATCCATTAAGAAATCCGAGCAGGAACTGTCGGACCTGCTTAGGGCTTTAGGCATTCCTGATGTGAAATCTCTCCTCAAGAAGTTCGGAGTATCAACGCTTGAGGAAGTCCACAGTAAGATTGGCAACTTGGAAGCTGTTCTTCGAGAGGCAAAGAGAGGAACCTCTGAAATCGAAGAGAACATTCGAAAGGAACAGACGCTCATCTCAGAACTGGAAGGGAAGGAAGTCCAGATGCGACAGATGGGCGCTGAGATAAAGGAACTGGAGAACCTCAATGTGCATGCAAAATACGTACGTCGGAATCTTGTGAACGGATTTGTCGCAGATTACGTCTTTCAGAAGAGACTGATTGGCATCATCAGGAGTGCAACGAATCAGTATGTTCAGTCCTTCACCAACGGTCAGTACACACGCATCGACCTCGAACCAACTCCAGCCACGAAACGCTCCGGCGCTGGACTGCTTCTCAAGATATGGGATGAACGCGACCAAGCGTGGAAGAAGACTTCACAGCTCAGCTTTGGAGACAGGACTGCAATAAGCCTCGCGCTCAGACTTGGAATTAGCCGTACCATGAGCAGAATTCGTCCCCTGAAAAACAGCCCCATCATCACTCCTCGCGTCAAGACAGTGATGCTTGATGAGCCGCTAGGAGGGCTTGATAAGGCTCGTAGAGAGTCCGTTGTTTCCAATCTGATGAATGACAACAATTTCGAACAGATTCTGTTGATCACACACACCGATGTGCAGGGATGGGAAGGTGTTCCCATTGTTGAAGTGGCCAAGGCTGGTCTGGGGAGCACTGCAACTTTGGAGTTGTGATATACTGCTCTTTTCGCTTAGGGCCAAATATTAATGAGCAACGCAGATTGACAATGCATCATGGGCACTGAGATTGCGAGTAGGTTTCGGATTACAGGGTCGGTTCACCGGATTGATCACACGCTTCTTCAGGGTGGACGTCGTCTGTCGCGATTCCTCAGTGAGTATCGCTATCTCATCGCAGTGCTATTAATCGGCTTCGTGGTCTGGTCGGTTGTCTTCAATATTGCACTAGTTGACTATCTTAACACTCGTTTCTGGAGTGGACGGTCTGCATGGCTAGGTCCGCTCCCCGATCCTGGTGAGTTCAACTTCTACGGCTATATCATAGAGTACCAGTTCGAGGGCTACAGCGATTATTCCTACTACTATGTCCACTGGGGATACAACATGCTCAATGGAGTCATGCCATACTCAGGGGACTTTGGCTATCTAGACATGGATGGGATAGTCAACCAGAATGGCGCCTACATGTTCCCGCCTCTTACAGCCTATCTCTATGCTCTTGGCATTGCTCTGGAAGGAATAATCGGGCCGGGAAACTGGGGAATTGGACTCCTCTTTGCAGTATTTGGCTATGCCACCATTCTTCCAGTGTACGGAATTGCAAAAGAGCTATCGAAGAATCCGCGAGTAGGGGAGATTGCAGCTCTAATGTACGCGATCAATCCCCTAGTACTCTATCATATTGACTATATCTGGCTCAATCCTGCGCCCTTCTACTTCTTCTTCTTTGCAGGCTTCTATGCTCTCTTGAAGAAACGGCGGCATACTGCAACGATACTGATAGTGACTGCTGCGCTCTTCAAGCAGACTGCGTGGTTTCTTGGAATTCCCCTTGTCATCTATCTACTCGTGCGAGCTCGCGACAGGAAGACAAAGGTCACAGAGGAACCTGTTCTGAACAACTATGACAATGGTGTGCTCGGCGATGATGGGGAGATGAAGCCGCAGGCCAAAAGTTTCGACTTCTTGTTCGAGTACTTTGATTTTCGAGGCTTCGGAATGAGTATCATTGTGGCACTCTCCTACGCAGGAGCAATCATGCTGCCCTTCATTCTAGCCCAACCAGACTTCCTCAATTTCTGGTCATTGGCACTAGGTCATTTTCCCCTGGCTAATTACGTGGAACCAGTGCCCTATGGCAATCCTGTGCGATTGCCTATGCTTCCTATAATGTATGACATGCCTCAGTTTGCAGAGCTCCTTGATATTGCTCTCACTACACAGGGTCCACTCTTCTTTGGAATCGTCGTATTCGCAGGGCTGATGGTCCTCCTTGACAAGTACAAGGGCGAAGAACATGTGTATCTGCGTCGAATACTCTTCCTCACAATGCTTCTCATGCTGTGGACCGATTTGGCCGGTCCTCGAGGGGTCTTCAAGTACTACTTCGCGATGTTCGGTCCCTTCTTTGCGATTCTCTCGTCGGCTCAGATGATTCGTGGAAAAGGAGAACATGTGCCGTTCTCGGCTTCGATGATATGGATGCCAATCCTATTCTCACTCATGATTCTGCTTCCCGACCGCAACTACTACCTAGGATATGTCCTTCTGATCTTCATTTCTTACTGCCTCTCGCCCCTGTTTGATCGACTCTATGGTCTCATCAAACGTCCCTTCTCGTACCTGAAGACTCACCTTGTAGGCAATCTCCGCCTACGTTTCGGCACTGTCCAGCTTCATGGGCAGACTCAATCCCTATCATTCAAGGTGTTGCGGATGATCACGATTGTCGTGTCTATGGTGTGTGGCTCTGCGCTTCTTGTACTGGGCATGTCCGTGTGTTTCGACCGATTGACTGCATCCCTTGCAGTCATCATACAGTCCATGCTGCTGATGGGAGCGATGGTCTTCGCGGGTATGCAGATTCTCTCAATAGCAAGCAACGGGCTTCTATCAGAACAGGCCCGACAGAGTGATCTCGATTATGTCGTCAGGACACTGTCATTCACATTGGCAGCTCTTCTCATTATCTTTGGAATCGATACTTACGTTCTCAGCTGGACTGTTGGTGGTCTTCTCGAAAGCCAGCTCATGGTTGTCTCTAGTATGCTGCTAGTTATGTGGACTTTGGGACTTGTGATACGTGTTGCGAACATATCCAGGCTATTAGCTGACATCTTTCTCATCTTGGGGTGTGCAGTCGGGGCGTGGGTCTGGTCTTCGCTTGGCGATGTCCTGCTCATGCTTCTCGGATGGACCTGTATCGCAGGACTAGTAATTCATCTCCTGCTGACCATTGGCACTGTTTTTGTTCAAAGTGCTTCTGTGGAATCTTCAGGAGTCTCTGTGCTCCCGAAAGCGACTGAATCAATGCCAATCTAGGAGGTGCGTTCATGTCCACTGAGAACGAATCCCGCATCGCTCGACTCGGAGCACTTGCACGCACGAACATAGTCCTGATACTCATCCTTGTGGTGGCTGCTATCGTATGGATCTTGATCTTTACATGGGCCGCCTCCGATTTTATCGCAGATGGAAGCCGACCATTCAGGGGGACTTGGGGCGGCGTGGGTCAGTTCGACCTATTCGGATATACCGTCTATTACGACTTTGAGGGCTATGTGGACTATGACTATTACTACTACTCCTGGGGTGAGCAATTTCTTAGCGGCATAGCTCCCTACACGGACACATTCGACAAGACCTTTGTAGATGGAACCTCGTGGAACACACCATACTTCTATCCACCGCTCTATGTCTACATGTGTGCATTCGGTCTGGTCTTGCCCATCGATCCCTTCGGAATTGGATTCATGATCAGTCTCTTCGGATATCTGACTGCATTTCCAATCTATGGTATCAGTGCCTATCTGGCACAGAACAGAAGGGTCGGAGAAATATCCGTCATCACGTATCTATTCAATCCACTCGTGCTCTTTTACACCACATTCAAATGGCTCAATCCAGCACCCTTCGTGTTCTTTGTGATGTTGTCATTCTATCTATTGATGAAGGGTAGACGGCTTTCAGGAACTCTGGCGATGGTAACAGCCGCACTCTTCAAGCAGACCGCCTTCTTTCTCGCCCTTCCACTTATCGCCTACATTCTGAAGAGGGCTCCGACGAAACAGCCTGAAGTCGTCGGTGGCAAGAGACCTCCCGGCGACGAACTTGACTTGAGAGGATTTGCTAAGATAGCTCTGGCTGTTCTGGTATATATCGCAGTAGTGTCTCTGCCATATCTCTTTGACTTGCAGAACTATCTCTACTACATCTTTCAGCGACCAGGAGGCTTTCTACTGGAGGACCTCACCAATCTTCCCGATGTGTCCCAGCCGATATCACCGGCTGTTCTTTTGATTTTCTTAGACGCACCAACTTGGCTAGTCGACATTGTGAACAAGGCGACATACTACAACATCTTCTTGGCGATTTCTATACTCACGCTTCTAGTATTGATGTTGCTTCAGGTCAAGGATGACAACAATCTTCCCGCATACTGGCGCCGCATGTTCTTCCTTTCACTGCTTCTCATACTATGTGTGCACATCTTCTCACCACGTGGAATGTACAAGTACTACTGTGTCGCACTTATCCCATTCTTCTCCATACAGTCTGTGTCAAGCATGATCTCAGTGAAGAAGCAGACAGTGAAACCATCGATATTCATGTTATTGAATCCAATACTGTTTGGACTTTTGATTCTGACACCCAATCGCTATGTATACATTGCATTCATAATCCTTATGCTTCTGGGATACATCTGTCATAGGCAGTTCTCTGTCGTGCTGGAGGTCGCGAGTGATGGCTACGATGCCGCCTCGTTTCTCTCAGGCAGTCGATATCAAGAAGCAGAGAATGCACCGTCACTGCTGTGCAAGAGGATGAATTTAGCCCTCCGTCTTGAATTGTTCAAGCTCCTTCTCTTTCTTCTCAATCTTCTTCCCTATACTAACGATTCTGGCGTTTAGACTCTCCATCTGTTCGGTATAGGTTTCTTTTGCCATGGCTCCAGATGCATACCTCTGTTCGATATGTTCGCAGAGCTGCTGAATTGATTCTGTCTCTTTTAGTAGGGATCTGATGTCTGCCTCAATATCTGCAGCCCTATTCTCCTCGGGAGTCTTGAACTGCTTTGCTGGCATCATGACACCCAGTTGTTGTTGTGTCTTCTCTGCAAACTCTTGGAACTGACTTCTAAGAAGCTCAATATGGGATTCAACATTCCCGACCTGTTCATTCATCTTGGAGATGTCTTTCTGAAGGTCAACCACAGCATTGACCAGCCTTCTAAGTGTCTTTTCGATCTCCGCTGTAGGCACAGTATCAGCCTCTCTTAGCTCCCCTCTTGCCTTGGCACTCTCTGTCTTTGTTTGCTCCGTGGCAGCAGTGCTGGGCTTTGTTGCCTGCAGTTCTCTACTCAACCACTTGAATGCATTAATTGCAAATGTCGTATTCCCTTCGTGCTTCAGACCCCCGCCCTTTCTGAAGATCTCATAGCTCCCAATGCACATTATACGGCCTTTTCCAACCTCTGCGGCTGCAACAATGGGCGCCCTACTTGGTTCTGCCACCTGTGATGTCCGGGCCAGAGCGACTGCCTTGCCACTGACATGAAGGCTGCAGGCAGAAGGGATGAGAAGTTCTCCCACGTTCTCGGTCGTCGGATGAGCGACAATGTCGCTGATGACTGGCATGGTGGGAATCCCCGCGTTGTTCCTGTCATCCTTGACTGCTGTATTGTCGAAAGAGATTCCAAACTCCTGTGATATCTGTGACATATTATTCATGAGGCCTCTATCGCCACCTGAGAGCGATAGTAACATCAGACCGCCCCCATTCTTGACGTACTTCTGCAAAACATCTATCTCAGGAGGTCGTACTTTGGAGCTATTAGGACATCCGAATACCAGGACATCCGCTTCTCTCAGATTCTTGGCAAGAAGCATGAATTCTGTATAGGGTTCTACGTCAAAGTCGTTATCCCTCAGGATTTGACCCAGTTCAGAGTATGTACTGTCCAGCTTTCCGCGCTCATTTTGTGTCTGGTCGAAGTAAACCTTTGGCCTTCTTCCGCTCAAGAGGATGCACCCAAGTAACCTGTTATTCTCATTCGGGTCAATCACGCTAATTAGACTTGTGCGCACGTCACTCAAGCACTTCGAATTCTTTATTTCGCACTTATTCAAAGTACCGAGACATGAGTTCAAAGGATTGTATCTTCTGCAAGATTGTTCAAGGTGATGTGCCATCCTCCGTGATATATCAGGATGACATCTGTATGGCCTTCATGGATGTCTTTCCAATAACAACCGGACACTGTCTACTCATACCGAAAAGGCACTTTGTCAACATGATGGATGTTGACCATGATGTTCTTTCTCATATGTCTGTGAAACTGTCAGAGCTGACAAAGGCAGTATCGAAAGCGACGGGAGCAGACGGTGTAATCAATGTCATAGCAAATGGTGAGGGTGCTGGGCAAGACGTGCCACACCTGCATTTTCACGTGATTCCCAGAAACAATGCCGACCCATTTGGTTTCAAGTTTCCACCAGGGTATCACGACTCAATGGCTCCGCGAGACGAGTTGGATCGGATGTCAAAACGAATCAGAAAGTCATTCTAGATGTTGAGCAGGTTGAGTCCTGACTTCTCATCACGAGTTCTCGTCATCTCAGGAATCTCAGTGATAACGAGCTCGATGGTGACCGAAACCTCACATCCTCCCAGAAGATGACCGCCATAGCACCTGCCGATTTCGTCTGCTACGACGATATGTGCATGCACTACGTACTTCCCATCATGCCTTGAGACATTGCCAATGCCCGAAACAACCTCAAGGTCTTCTTCTACAGTGAAATCCTTGTAGCTATTCAGCTCTCTGTCAAAGTAACCCAAATGGACTCTTGAAACCGCACCAATCATGCTGAAATGCGCTGACTGAATCTTGTTTTCATCTGCAATCTTCTCGATTGAGCTGAGAATATCCTCGCCAGGCAAGAGTCGAGCGACCAGTACTCTTCCCGTCGCTTTCGTAGTGTGTACGCGAACCATGGGTGCTGCTAGACATGCTCCACTAATGAAGGTCACGGAGGACGCCGCGCCGATGGGAAGTGCTTATCAGTCAACATCATTCCACTAATTCTGTGGATGACCTTAATGAAGGATGAGAAACCGACAGATGTTAATCAGTCTTCATTAGAGGACTTCCTCGGAGCAGAAGAAACCGAGGCTCCTCCTGTGCCTTCTGCAAAAGGCTCTCGGGAGAAGAAAGCAGCCGCATCTAGGCGAGGCGCCCCTCTGGAATCACCTACTTCAACTCCCTTTCCAGAAACTCAGTCGACAAACGATGAGGAGGATGAAATAGCCGAGGAAGATGTCGAAGAACCATCAATTCACTTCAATATCGGAGAAATGGACAAACCAAAGGAGTTGTCCCCCTCCTTTCTCTTGTCTATTGACTACTCTGGCCCACTAAACAAGGCAGTTGCTCGGCTCTATGAACCAAAATCAAAGAGGGTCTGCTTCTGGATTGATAATACAGGGCATAAACCATTCCTCTATACTGACTGGCCGCCACAGGTCGTTGAGTCAAAGGTACGCGGCAATCCTGGGTTTGTGAGAACCGAAACTATTAAGCTTCATGATCTCCTGCATGATAAGCATGTGACGATGACAAAACTCATCGGTGATAATCCGCTCAGCATTGGTGGTGGTGCTGCATCGATGAGGGAGAAGCTCATTGATGATAACAATGTGAGCCATGCATGGGAAGCCACCATACGCTATCATCTGTGTTATACGTATGATAGGGGTTTCGTACCCGGCCTCATGTACAAGATAGAGAAGGGGAAGCTAATTGCCTGCCAGCCTGATGTAGACACAAAGATCCTCAATGAGTTCAAGAAGACAATCGCTGATGAAGAGGGTCTCGAGTCTATCATATCTACATACTCCCCTATGTTTTTCACTGAAGTTCCGGACATCAGGAGAATCGCGGTTGATATCGAGGTCTATACCCCCATCGTCAATAGGGTTCCTGATGCTCGGGTGTCCCAATATCCTGTCACAGCCATAGGTCTGTCCGATAGCGATGGGCTCAATCAGTGTCTTGTGCTTCGTCGAGCCGGAATATCCGAAGGAAAGAAGGGCAAGAAATTCCCCAAAGAGCTTGAATTAGTATACTTTGATGACGAAACTGAGATGTTGGTCGAGGCTTTCAAAATCATTGATAAGTATCCAATTGTACTGACCTTCGTTGGGGACACTTTCGACCTCAAATACCTCTACAACCGTGCGAAGAGTCTGCATATGGACATGGACAAGTACTGTCCAATCGTGATTCGCGGCAATCAGGACCCGCGACGAGAGCAGGCTGACCTGAAACGTGGAATACATGTTGACATGTACAAGTTCTTCACCAATCCCTCAATAAAGATCTATGCACTCTCAGGTGCATATCAACGTGAGAATCTGGACACCATCGCAGAGGGTATTCTCGGTGAGCGAAAACTCCAGCTGAGCGATAACATCTCTGCATTATCCTACCATGAACTTGCTCACTACTGCTGGCTCGATTCGAATCTCGTTCTCAGATTCACAATGTATGAGAACAACCTGTTGCTCAGACTCATCGTCCTTCTCATGCGTGTCTCTAGGATGTCAATGGGTGAGGTCACTCGATTCTACATCTCCTCTTGGATTCAATCACTGTTCAGGCAGGAACACAGAGCCCATAGCCAGCTTATTCCGCGACGTGTCGATATTGATACAGTCAAGCAATCTGACGCACAGACTGAAGCATTGATTGGCGGGAAAGCGTTCAAGGGAGCCATTGTGATTGAGCCTGTGGCTGGCGTGCACTTCAAGGCGACAGTGTTAGACTTCGCCAGTCTATACCCAACAATCATGAAAACACACAATATCAGCTACGAAACGATTGACTGCCCGCATGAGGAATGTAAGAATGCGGATGATAATCGAGTTCCGGAGACCGACCACTGGGTCTGTAAGAAACGACGAGGGATGATCAGTCAGACGATAGGCTTCTTCCGGGACACCCGTGTGAAGTGGTTCAAACCCAAGAGCAAGGACAAAACAGTGGATGAACGTACTAGGAACTGGTACTCGGTCGTGGAGAAAGCATTGAAGGTGTTCGTCAATGCATCCTACGGTGTCACAGGAGCCAGACATTTCGAGCTCTTTTGCATGCCAGCTGCAGAGAGTATCACTGCCTTCGGGCGTGATGCTATTCAGCGGGCCAAGGCGAAGGCAGAGGATATGGGAATCAGGGTGCTCTATGGTGATACAGACTCGGTCTTCCTGGACAATCCATCAAAGGAGCAGCAGAAGGAATTAGTTCAATGGTCGCGAAAAGCTCTTGGTATTGATCTTGAAGTTGATAAGACCTACAAGTATGTAGCGCTCTCAGACAGAAAGAAGAACTACATTGGTGTCTATCCGGATGGGAAGGTGGAAGTCAAAGGATTAAGCGGGAAGAAGCGGAACACACCGGACTATGCCCAACAGGCATTTAGAGAGATGCTTGAGGTACTGAGTCGAGTTGATGACGCAGAGGGATTCGAAACAGCAAAAGCTGGAATACGTCAGATTGTGAATCATGTCATCGATAGGCTTGAGGGGAAGACTGAAGGCTACTCTCCTGAGGAGCTGGCTTTTCGAATTCAGATAACGAAGCGTCTGTCTGAGTATCCAACTGATACGCCACACGTCAGAGCGGCAAAGATGCTGGTCGAGAAAACGAAAGACCCCAATCGAGTGCTACCCGGGACAATCATTGAGTTCATCCGGACCAAAGGGCCTGGTGGTGTACTTCCTGTTGAACTCGCCAAGCAAACGTCCTACTGGGTGGACAAAGACGTCTACATTGATATACTGAGGGGCGTCTTCGATCAAGTTCTAGACTCTCTAGGCCTCGACTTCAGCGAGTTTCTTGGTTTCACCACCCTAGACAAGTTTTTCTAACGACATAGCAGTATGAGGGTTTGAATAAGAAATTCTTATAGCCGAAGCGTGATACACGCAAGGAGACCTTGAGCCTGACATACTATGCTTTCGACGGGGTATTTGACAATGAAAGTGAATTACCGCGAGTTTTTCATGCAAAAAATGCTCATCATGTTCAAACCCGAAGACATTGAGATGTCAGCAAAGGACTTCATCTCGACATATGCTTCTTACATGGATGCTGTCGGAATAGTCGGCAAGGGTCCTGATGGATATGCAATATACCCCAGCAAGACAGCGCCAGTCAGAGAACAGCATGTTCCATTCTTTGAGGAATGGGTGCGCCTTACGGACGCTTTGGACATTAATGCAGTTGTTGGGCTGGATATGTATACTGATGGATGGTTCGCTCGAGACCCGAAGTACCAGACCATGAATGATAGGGGCATAAAGATGGAACATCAGATCTGCCCCAATCGCCCGGAGTTCTGGCAGTACGGTGCTGAGATAGTGAAGGAAATCGGGTCATATCCAATCGATGAGATTCTTCTCTTTGGAGGGGGTTATATCAGAGATCAGTTTTGCTTCTGCGACCGTTGCCGAAAGGAGTTCGCACCCATGGTCGATCAAGAGCCAGGTCGGCTCACCTACCAGTACATTTCTGAGAATCAGGAATATCACGAGAAATGGCACAAGTTTCGGAGTGAAAAGGTGCATCAGGGGCTTACCTACTTGCAGGATGCAGCTGTGGAGGCAGATGATGCGACTGGAAGAGAGAAACCTCTGAGGCTCTCAGTTGAAGTACTCCTTGATCCTGAAACGGGTCTCTCAGAGGGTGCAAAGAACGAGTATGGCTATGATTACACTAGGATCGGAGAGATTACGAAGAACGTCTTGATTAACCTCTTCCCATGGTCTCCGGATATCCCCGCCAAGGGAACCTCTGAGTACAGCGAGCTCGTAGAGGCACTCTATTTTGTGAATGAGTTTACGAGGAGAGGAGGAAGAGCATCCCTCTTCCGTTGGGGCGTAACGACCTTGGAACAGCTCCAAGAGATCAAGGCATTGGGTAAGGATGTTGGAATTGATAGAATTGTAACAACGTTCCACTACCCCTCTGACTATTCTCGCAGACGAGAGAGTGCGATTGGCAACTTCTAGGGATTTGTTTCTTCATAGACGTGAGCCGCAGTATGGGCACACTCTGCTACCAGCTCTGATATTCCTTCCACAGGAGAAGCAAAACTTCTGTTCTTGGTTCTCCTTTCGAGCGTCGTCAAGGAACGGACTGAGTTCGCCCTGAGTGAAGAGCGCGCCAATCCCGTCGACAGACTCGTCTCGCTTTATGCTACAGACACTGCGACTGCGTTCGTCTTCTGTGGGGACTGCTCCCTGTAGATCTGAATAGATGTCCCTGCTCTCTCTCTCCCGGTATTGCTGTGTGTTTCTATCATCTCGAGAATCTCGCCATGTCGTGTCTCTTCCATCGAAGCGGTTTTCTTCCGGTACCATTGTTTTCTCTAGAGTTTCGAAATCACGTCTGTAGTCTTCCGAGCCATATCCGGGATCAACGGCAGGTCGATTGGCAATTCGGTCTCTAGGCGCCTGATTTGTCCATTGGGGGTCTTCGGCTCCGATTCCTTTTGCTGTTTCAACATATTTGAAATGCTCATTCTTCTTCAGGTCTTCGTACTCATTGGGTGTCAGACCCATTATCTCGAGGGCTCTATCTCGCTCAGCGCATCTCTTTGAGAGCGGGCAGCAATAGGCCAGGCTGCTGTGACACAGAGCCGCCATGGCACGTTCCTGGCGAGACTTGAAAATGGGCGTGATTCTCTTGTTGCCCAGCACAATGGAGTCACCAACAGTTCTCAGTTCAGCATAGCCGCTCTGAGCAAGTGCCTCAATGAGTTCTCTTGCTGGATATGTCCTTCCTTCAATGATTACATTCCCCTCAGTCTTGTCAAGTCTCACTGGTCTCTCAGTGACCTTGTTTCCATCGTAAGTAGGATACGTTGTCATGACCACCACTAGATGACCATTTTGCTGTCATACGAGCATTCTCTCTGAACAATACAATGGTATGTATTACCTGAGGTCGTATGAATAGGGGACACTTTAATATCTCAATGAGTTCTAGATTCACAGACAATGGGATCAATAGGTTCCATGGAGGTATCATAATCATGGGCTGCAAAGCAGAAGGCGCGGCACAAGGCTACACAGTCTTAGGTGGCATAGTACTCATCCTATATTCACTGCAGAGAATCATCAATAACATCAACTCACCAGGCCCCGGAACAGTCGAAGGCTTAATGCAGATAGTCTTGGGTTTTATAGTCATAATCCTAGTCGCATTAGCATTTGATGCATGCGGATTTACTCATTGGAAGCTTCACCGATCTGGGCTTCTCTTGGCACTTCTTGGCTTCGTTATCATTCTGATTGTGTCCTGGCCAGGAATCACACTTGACCCATTCGCTTGGCTGCAAAGTCTTGACACTCTTGCAGGGTTCATGATACTCCTCGGGGGTATTCTTCTACTAGCAAAGTCCTGAATACAGAATCGGCGTTCCGGTATAGGAAATTAGATAATGGTGAGCATCTCCACTCGAACCAGCTATCAGAGGACAGTGGCATTATGGAAGAGAAACACATCAAGACTCTCGAGTATCTGGGATTCAATATTCGTCGACAGGATTTGACAAACGACTATTGGAAGAGGCGCGCTGCAGAGGCTCTGGCGCTTACTACTCAAGACAGAGATGTGTATGGCTGTCTTGACCACACCACAGGCGAGGGTCTGCGTGTCTTCGACATCGAGGGCACGGAATACCTTGATGTCACAGGTGGCGTGGCCGTTCGTGCATTTGGGCTTCGTTACAAGCCATTCCTCGATTTTGAGGCGAGTTTAATTGATGTGATTAATGAGCTTCCAGGACAGGATTTCGATGCGATTCCTCAGACGCTTCTTGCTGAGCGTGTTGCTGCAATCACTCCTGGGGACCATAAGAAACGAGTAATGTTCACGACTTCCGGGGGACGGGCGGTCGAAGGTTGCATGAAGTCCGCAATGGATTTATCTGGTCGTAGAAGATTCGTTGCATTTCGACCCGCATTTCATGGTCGAACAGGCTACGCTCTCTCTCTTACATCATCGAACTCAAGGCACAAGTCAGGTTTTCCCCAGGGTGTTGATGTCGTTCGTGTGCCCTATCCGTACTGTTACAGGTGTCCCTGTGGCACAGATGAGGAAGATTGTAGTCTTGAGTGTGTTGAAGCCCTGAGATATGCCTTGGAAGTTGAGGGTAACGACATCGCGGCTACGGTGATGGAGCCTCTCTGCGGTGAAGGCGGGCTCATTGTTCCACCTGCCAAGGCAGTAAAGGGTATCTATGAGCTGAGCAAGGAAGTGGGAGCATACTTCATGTCAGATGAAGTACAGGCAGGCATGGGCAGAACCGGGAAGTGGTGCGCGATTGAGTACCATGGCGTGGTTCCGGACTATATCTCCATGGGCAAGGCAATCGGAGGTGGATACCCAATGGGTGCATCAATCGGTCCTGCTCCTATGTACACTGGTGCATCTCGGCACTCTGAAACTTTCTCTGCAGAACCCAAGATGTCTCTCTTGTCGCTGTGGATCTTCAAGCATATGGAGGATGGGAATTTCCTGAGGAAGAACAAGGAGAACGGAGAGTACCTATTAGGACTACTTGGTGAATTGAAAGACAAGTACGAAGTCGTCGGAGACGTTCGTGGCTTGGGCCTTATGATCGGCGTCGAACTAGTGAAGGACAAGAAGACCCGAGAGAAGAATCGGAAGCTGAGAGATGCTGTCGTCAAGAATGCGGTTCAGAAGCAACACCTCTGGGTGCTTGGAGCTGGTCAGAACGTGATTCGTTTCACTCCCAGCTATACCATCACCAGAGAGAACATCGAAGATGCTGTTGGAAGAGTTGACAAAGCAATCTCTGAAGAAATCTGATTTTCGGAAGAAAAAAAAGAGCAATTGCTCAACACTGATTGAACGTCAATCATGTTGAGCAATCATACTCTATTTGACTAGTAGTAGAAGAGACCCAATGATAACTAGGATTCCACCCAGTCCGCTAGCAAACACATACATGAGAATACCCATGATGAGGACGATTAGCCACTTGTTGCTGAATTCAAGTATCTTAATCTTAATTGTACCACTGTTCACTAGGGCAATCAGCGCAAATATGATTCCTAGGATACCCGTTATCAGGGGATCGAGTCCGAAGGCTGGGTACGGTAGGAATGCCAAAGTTGTGATACGCAGAGCGGTCAGAATACCCTCAATGAGTCCAATAATAGCACCGATGAGTATCAGTAGGTCTCCGATTTTCTTCAGATCTGACATTTTGTTTTATCTCCTCTTTTTCGAGATTCACAAACAAGCTAACGGGAAATCACCTTCAGGCAAGAAGTCGTGATGCGCAGCCCCTTCACTACGCTATGCGAATTGGCGTTTTCTGGCGCGTCAGAACTTACATGCCATTGGGCAACACCCTGTTTGCTGCCGTTCAGAATCGACGTATGCTTGAATGGCGGTTATATATAGGACTATCGATGGACCGTATTTGCCCGAAATCCTGATAAGAATTGACTTTTTTAGCATCAAGACCCCGTAATCGCCTCTCAGCTGGGAGTGGGCGGCTAGCTTATTATCTTCTAAGGATTTCATTCGATGGAATAGACAAAGTAAGGAAGACTGTGCCTCCTTGGTAAATCGAGTTTCTAATCTGGAGTCAACAGAAGTCGCTCGGGATTCCCAGAGTCATTTGGAGTTCATCGGAGACATTGACCCAACAACCGTGATTCCTGATGGGTCAAGCATCCTAATTGTCAGCAAGGACCAGTCCTATCTTACACATGGAATTCACAAGTTCCCTGCAAAATTCTTTCCGGAACTCCCTCGGTATCTAATTCGCAGGTTCTCCAATGAACGTGATACGGTGCTAGATCCAATGTGTGGAAGTGGCACCGCCGTTCTTGAGGCAGTACTGAATAACCGGAGAGGAGTAGGAATTGATGTGGATGCAATTGCACAGCTCCTCACAAAGGTGAAGACTACTCCCGTTTGTCCGAGTCTTCTCAAAAATGTGGTGTCATCCCTCTCAACGAGTATCCAATCCATTGACAAGGATGGCGAGTTCGATGGCATTATCCCAGAGTTCAACTACCGTGACAGTTGGTTTCGACCATTTGTGCTCAAGGAGTTGGCCATGCTAAAGAAATGCATCGACGAAGTCCCCAGACTGTACGCTGACATGGAGCGGGACCTGCTCTTTGATATTCGAGACTTCCTGAGAGTCGTCTTGTCTTCGATTATCCGTGACGTTTCGAATGCAGATTCACATTGCACCCGGACAGTGCTCAGAAAGAGAATCATCAAGAAGATTGCCCCAGGTGACACGATATCCAGATTTCTCACCACACTTTCAAAGCAAGTAGCTGCAATGAACGAGCTCTGGGAGGTCTACTCGTCTTCTGCGAGGTGGGATGTTCAGCTCCCCAAGAGTACTGCAATACATACGGGCCTAGATTCAGAGAGCATTGACTTGGCAGTAACATCGCCCCCTTACATCAATGCCGTAGATTACCCGCGTACTCATCAACTGGAGATGTACTGGTTGGACTTGCTCGACGAGGATGGCCCTCTCGCGAACGTGAAACGACGCTACATTGGAACAGAAGCAGTCTACAAGACGGACTATCAGGGTCTTCGAGTCACCAATCTGGAAACACTTGATCCAATACTTGCGCGAATATTCGAGACAGACCCAAGACGTTCATACATTGTCTACAAGTTCTTTGACGACATGGAAGCACAGTTGACAGAGACCATGAGAGTCCTGAAGCCTGGAGGTCACTACTGCATTGCGATAGGTAGCAATCTCATCCGTGGCGTGTTAGTGAAATCGCACGAGATTCTCACGGAGATTGCGACCGAAAGGACAGGATTCCAGCTTGACAGAGTGTTCTTCTCCAAGTTGATTCGCCATTTCATTCGAATCCCTCGGAAAGAGAGAATGCTCGGTGAATGGGTAATAGTTCTCGAAAAGCCGCGATAGGCCACCAGATGATGCCAAGATTTATCAGCAAACAGGTCTTCAGAATCGCAAATTTCACGGAGGTACTAAAGTCATGGCAATAATCATTGGGTGGGATAGCGTTTGCCAGACGCTCGTTCATGTCTTTGCCTCCTTCCGCGAAATTTCTCTATGTGCTTCTTAAGAGTCAGCGCCGGATGACCCGGCAGGACCTCATAAGCACAACATATCTGCCTCCCAGAACGGTCAACTATGGCATCAGTCGGCTGAAAGCCATGGGATTGATTCAAGAGGCAGGGCATAAAGAGGATGCGCGGGAGCGGGTCTACGAGCTGGTGCAGACGCCCATGTAGTACAGGCGAGTACTAGAAGGTGGTCTTGAGATACGCTCAGACCATCTTCAACCTCCCTGATTGACTCACTCCAAAAGCCTCTTAATCTGCAACGCTCCGGATGGAACTAATCAGACTGAGGCGTAACCAATGGATTTCTACAAGACAGCGGGCGTTGTCCCAATCGGCAGTGAGCAGCGCACCCACTTCAGCAATCAGATAACACCGGAACTTGCAGGCACTCAGGTTATACTCATGGGATGGACCCACATCCTGCGAGACAAGGGGAAGATCAAATTCCTAGTTCTACGAGACGAGCATGGCACTGTGCAAGTCGCTATTCCCCAGAAGAAGGTCCCCGCGGAGGTCTTTGAGGTTGCCGGACAATTGAAACCTGAAACGGTTGTTGCCGTCCATGGCGATGTGGTCGCCTCGCCGCAGGCTCCTAACGGTGTCGAGATAGTCCCGACAAGGATACGCGTCCTGAACACTGCTGACCGCCTTCCAATCGATATTGTAGAGGGAAAGGTAGACATTGATTTAGACACACGCCTCAATCATCGTATTCTAGACCTTCGTAAACCGACTATCAACGCAATCTTCAGGATTCAACATAGCCTGGTCCGTTATGCCCGGGAGTATCTTGAGAAGAATGACTTCGTAGAGATTCATACCCCCAAGCTTGTAGCAGAAGCCACAGAGGGCGGTGCAGACCTATTCGAAGTCAAGTATTTCGAGAAGAAAGCATACCTCGCACAAAGCCCACAGTTCTACAAACAGCTCATGCTGCTTGCTGGATTCGGCAGAGTCTTCGAGATAGCGCCTGTCTTCAGGGCTGAGAAGCATAATACAAGACGTCACATCAACGAGTATACATCGTTTGACTTTGAAATGGCTTGGATCAGCGGAGTAGAGGATGTCATGAAGATGGAAGAACGAATGCTCAACTACTCCTTCGAGAAGACAAAGAAGGCAGCTGCACACGAGTTCGCACAACTTGGCATAGACCTTAAGGTACCTCGAGTGCCCTTCAAGAGAGTGAAGTACGTCGAAGCAATTGGACTTCTCAACAATGCCGGAAAAGAGCTCGCTATCAATGACGATCTTGATCCAGAGTGTGAGCAGTTGCTTGGACAAATCTTCCCAGAGAAATATGGCACTGATATGGTCTTCATTACTCACTACCCTCTGGAACTGAGACCTGCCTACACCATGCCAAGTCTAACTGATGAAGGAATGACCGAGAGTTTTGACCTCACGTATAAGGGAATGGAGATCACGACCGGAGGCCAACGCATCCACCTGTATGACCTTCTCATTGAGCGGTTCAAAGCAAAGGGATTCAATCCTCCAGACTTCAGTTTCTATCTGGATCCCTTCAAGTATGGTGCTCCGCCACATGGTGGACTAGGCCTTGGAGTCGAGCGGCTTACCATGCAGATTCTTGGCATTGATAATATCCGTGAGGCCACACTTCTACCGCGAGACAGAGACAGACTCACACCCTAGTAGTAGCGAGATAATACTCTCACTTAAAGCATGAGCAATTTAATGAGTCTTGTCAGCATTGTGCGGACTTTCAGAATAGAGAAGGAACTATCACCGATGCAGGAGCGATTCGAAACAGAACTCTATGCCTCCATTGCCACGCTTGACCAGCTGAAGAAGCTGTATGACCTGGGTGCTGTTGATATTGGATCATTCCAGAGAGAATCACAAGCACTCCTTCAGGAGGTGCGGAGCCATATTGATAATCTGAAGCGAAGCGGACTGGATGTCGGGGGCTTCTTTGCAGGCGAACGGATAACAGAGGTCTTTCCAGATGCTGCTGACCTTCTCAGGCTCCGCGAGAGTGCTTCCGCAACGTCCTATCAGGGAATGAATGCTGACCAGTACTATGATTATATTGGCTTAGCAATACTTGATGTTGCGACTGAGCACGCTTCGAAGGGACTAATGGGGCTTGCGGAGCTCATTGTCGAGGTCGTACGCCGTCTTCCTGAGATGAAATCCGTTACATACAATGATGTAATCGAGGCAGTCAATCGGGTGTCAGAGAACGGTCTGTTGCCTGGCATTCGGACTCTTCGTGGAGGAGTGAAGGTCGTAGAGCTAAGGCCGCTCGAACTCCGCCGTGATCAAGCTGATGTGGTCAACCTGGCAGCATCGAAAGGTCATGTTTCAGTAGAAGACGTGATGATGCAGCTCAAATGGTCCGAAGATCATGCACGTCAAGTGCTCACGAGCCTCGTAGAAACCGGAATGGCAGTTGCAGATATCCGTTTCTCAACAGGCGGGAGGTATTATTTTCCGGGTCTCAGAGCACGAGATAAACCTGAAACCTCAAACCAAGGAGCCTACTGAGTCGATACCAGGACTGCGCCCTTCTTCTTATCAATCCACTCAGCAAATCCTTTCTCTACCATCAACCCCATAACAACATGGAGGTCTCTTTCAGGAAGCTTTGCAAAGCTCTCCTTTGACTCCTGTATCACTATGGACTTCACATCTAGTCTTAGCTTTCCTGTTCTCAGGGACCACTCATATATCAGGTCCGCCCAGTCCTCAAGTGGTTTCCAAAAGATTCTGAGTTGGCGTCTTCGCCTATCACTCCATTCCGCCACCTCCTTATCGATGAGGACCTCGGAAATCATCTTGAAGGAGTCGACCTTGTTTCTCAAATCATTGAAAGGAGGTTCACTAATGAACACAGCAAGGGATAGTACATGGATCTGTTTGAGTTCTGCCCATTGAAGCAGATAATCTGACCACTCCTCTGCCCACAAGATTCTATCCTCTTCTCTTGGAGGAACACCGTACATCCATTCGCTCTCCTCGGGGCTACCCCAAGGGGGCATCGAAACGACTGGTACGCTCTGAAGTTTCTCTGCTTCGGTTTCGTCTGTGACAGCTTCATTCTCAGAGACTACTTCAGTCGCATCGGGCTTCCCAATGATGACCTCGGGTGTGTGAATGTCTTCCTCTATTACTGGGGAGGTCTCTGCCTCCTGAACTGTCCTGACCACCTCAGTATCTTCTGGTTCTTCCTGGGCCTCTTCTCTTCGTTTCTCTTTCCGCTTCTCTCTCATGCCCAACCTCTAAGAACCCTCCGCCCAGTCAATGTATTTCCTGACATCCTCTGGGGGAGTTGCAGGTCTGATGTTCTCGATGGCGCTCAAGAAGTCTTCCCTTGAAACGGGCCGGATGTCCAAGATTTCTCTCTCATCGTCCATTCTTCCAGTGCGCTGAAGGTCTCGGATTGGTTCCATTGCTGCCTCTCGGCAGACGATGCTTATGTCTCGACCACTGTACCCTTCGGTCAGATCTGCCATCTCTTCGTAGTCAATGGTCGGAGAAACCTCGATGTCTTCCATATGGGTTTCAAAGATTGCTGTTCTTGCCTCTCGTCCAGGAAGTGGAACATGTATTTTCTTCTCAAATCTCGACCGAAGTGCAAAGTCCAGCTCCCACGGTAGGTTCGTGGCTCCAATCAGAGTGATTCTGTCTTCTGGATTGCTTCCAAGACCCTGAAGCTCTGTAAGCAGTTGGGTCTTAAGTCGTCGTTCTCCCCCAACATCATCTCCAGAGCGCGACACACCGATAGAGTCGAGCTCATCAACAAAAATGATTGCAGGCTGATTCTTTCTGGCCAGTTCAAAGAGGCTCATGACCAAGCGTTCGGACTCTCCCAACCACTTGCTGACGATGTTCGCGGCAGAAACATTGAAGAATGTCGCGTTCACCTCTGATGCCACTGCTTTTGCAATGAGTGTCTTTCCACAGCCTGCTGGTCCAAAGAATAGGATTCCTCTCCATGGCTGTCTTGCCTTGCCCTTGAATAGCTCCGGATGTTTCATTGGTGTGACTATTGCATCATTAATCGCCTGTTTTGCGTCTTCGAGTCCAGCAACTTCAGACAGTTTGATCTTGGGCCGCTCAGAGATGATTGTGTCCGAGATCATCTCTCGCAGTCGTTTCGCATCCTCGTCAATCTCCTGCTCAACCTTGGATGCTTGCTTGATTCGCGTAGGCTTGGCAGGACCAAAGTCTGCCTTTGGCGGTTCAGCAAGACCATCAACAGGTCCTGCCGATTTCTTCTTAATGCCTGAGAGGAATCTAACCCTATCAACGCACTCTTGGGCGCGATTGAAGTAGTGTTTTCTTATGGTTGGAAGAGCGGCTGAGTTTGAAAGCTTGATCAATATCTTACTTGCCTTGAGGTATAATTGGCACGCCTCGTTCTTCATTCCTCTCTGATCGAGTTCTATGGCTCTGTCGAGCAGAGTCTTGAGCCCCAGGTCCAATCTATCACTATCCGATCCGGCCATGCGTGTTCATGTGTACAATGTGTGTAGGATGTTAAGACTTTCTGTGTCGTTTATACAACAACGCACGAGAGCGCGTTGTTGAGAGCAGGTAGCTACGAAGGTTTAAACGAATAGCCCATCATCATTGATTCAAATCCTTGATTCAGGAGTAAGGTGAATTCTTTGGCTTCAATAAGAAAGGCATTTGCCTGGGGTAAGAAGAAACCAGATGTTGGTGAGATTTCCAGTCGTCTAAGAATCCTGAGCAAACAGCTTGCTCGACAGAGAAACAAACTCGAGAAAGAGGAACAGGATACACGCGCCAGGGCTGTACGTGCGCGGAAGGGCGGGCAGGTTGACGCATATCGAACCTATGCTACCGAGATGATCCGCTTCAGACGCTACGCGCTCTCCGTCGACAAGTCACGACTTCAGATTCTAAAAATCCTTGCACACCTGAATCGTGCTCAGACGTCGGCAAAGACCTCTCTAGCTCTTCAGGAAGTGGCGAAGATTCTTGGCATGCTGGGCGAATCTACTGACTCGACAAAGGTCGTCGCGAACGTTGACGAGATTGCTCGACGCCTTGAAGAATTCGAGATTGAAACGGACATATCCGATGAGGCTCTTGACTCGACTATGGAGATCTCGTCTGAAGATCTCACGTCTGCAATGCAGGAGATTGACATAGAAGCAGGTCTTACAGACGCTGCTGCAGTAAAGAAACCCCTTGGCGAGATTGAGTCTCTAGAGGATGACATCAAATCCTTAGAACGTGAGTTGGGGATGTAGAGTACTACCAGAATTGATCTCTGGACTCTCTTGAGAGGCGCTGAATCTCTCTTCTGTTGAGATAGGAATCTCTCATGAGATCTTTGTACCTTCGAATGAAGTCTTCTGTCACTAAGCGACCATCTCTCAACAAGTGTACAGTTTCTCGTATGGCTCCATAGATGGACTCCGAGTTTCTTTGAAGGGTATCAATAGATTCGCTTGGTCGGTATTGCATGTCACCATTTTGCGGCTGGCTGCTCCGGCCAATTGTTCTCTCCAAATCCCTTCTGAAGAATTCCGGGGACGTGTAGCCTGTGCCATAAGGAATCTCCCTTGGTTGAACTTGGGACGTGGACCAAGGTTGGGTTCGGTACCGAAGGTCTGACCCGATTGCTGTGGCATCGTCTTGTTTCTTGTTCGGTGATAGTAGTGAATAGACCATCCCTTCGATCTTTAGCCTCACATCGCTGATACTGACTTCTTCTTGCTCGATTTTGCGCACTCTCTGCATGTCCGTCTGGACATACCTATCGAACTTGCGAGCGATCTCCACATAGTCTGGTAAGACCTTCTTTGTCTGGTCCGAACAAGATATTCTCACATCGCCCTGCTTGAGCTTCAGGACTAGCCTCTTTCGAAACCGCCCGTCCTCCTCTATCGACTTCAGATAAAGAAGCGGAAAATCGAAGATTGTTTCCATCTTTCTGCGGACTCTTCCAGTCTCAGCCAAGAATAAGAGCCTCTTATTTGTCAGGTACAGTGTTCCTAGGGCCTTGTCGTTCTTGAGGAAATCACTTCCTGCTACTTTCACGTCTGGTAGAGCGCACACTGGGAGCTCTCCGACAGAGAGCTGGCTATGTTCGTAGAAGTTTGTGAAGTGATTCCTATAGTAATCGAGACCATCCAATTGCCTCTTGACATCCTTCAGTGTGGTTCTGAGGGACTCGATTGCCTCGTCAACGTTTTGTTTGTAGTAGATTCCGAGCTCTGTGATTCTGTTGGTTATTCCCTCAATGAATGGAAATTGGGATGGGCTCCAAAGAGCATAGTCTATGAAGTTCTTGGTTTCAGCAGACATCCTTCTGGCTACTATCTCTGCCTGACTTCCGATTCGGTTCTTGATTGCTGGCAGTTCCTCTTGGATTGCCTCTATCTTTTCTTCGAGCCACTTGTAATGGAGAAAATTCGCCATCCTGAGCGACACCAATAGACGCTTAGTGACACTGAGTTTGCTGTTGAATTCGCGAAGCTTGGTATGTCCATACTGAATTGTCATGACGGCATGGCGCATTTCAAGGGCTAGTGTCCTTCTCTTATCCTCAAGGACAACGACCCGAACCGAGTGACACCTAGCGCAAATATCAATAGTACGTTTTCCCTTGGTGAGGTTCTCAGATTTGCACTCAGGACAGCTCTCGAATTTCTCCCCAGGTATGGCTTCTCCGAGAGAGTGGTGACAGTCTCCACATACACTATACTCAGTGGTTCTGCTATCTAGACATTCTAAGCAAAGTGCTGCTCCGCAGTCTTCACACATGTGGGTTGCTCTGTTCTTCTGGCAGGATCGACACAGTTCAGATGTTGCCTCTTCTGTCAACTGAGTACCTCCGGTGGTCACATCTAGAAGAGGCATTACCTAAGAAAGACGTGTGTATTACTCAAGCAACATTCCCGAAATCCCGCCAGACCATGCAAGCCATTGTCCATGCCAGAGAAGTTAAAACACGCAGTGAAACGCTCAGATTGAGCAAAAGAGATACCTATGGAAGACCTTGCGCGGATTGCCATTGAATCTGCCCTAAAAACCGGCGCCCGATTTTCAGACGTGAGAATAGAGAACAGCGCAACAACAATCATAGAACTCAATGACGGTGTTTCCAAGCAGTCATTATCATCCCGCATCAAGGGCGCAGGGATGCGAGCATTTGTTGATGGTGCCTGGGCATTTGCCCAGACGACTGACCTGACCGGAGATGGTATGAGGTCTATGGGCAGGTCGGTTGCAAAGATGGCTCTCGCAACCAGAGAGAAGACCACTGAACGATTCGCGATAGATGGTCCATCATTTCAAGACCGTCTTCATTATAGTGCGAGGAAACCCTTCAGCAGTATTTCTATTGATGAGAAGATGGCATTCGCCAAGATGATTGACGATCAGACACGGGACTACGACAGGCGCATCTCTTCGACGCGAACTGTTTATACAGACCTCTGGACTGAGCTCTATGTTGCTAATTCTCTCGGTACAAGTATCTATACTGAAAACGCTATTCCACGTATCATCTCTGCCCCGACAGCCAAAGATGGCATAAACCGACAAAGTACATTCAAGTCGTTGAGTCTGCGAGGTGGATACGAAGTCATGAGCGCCAGTGAGGCGCAGAATATCGGGACCGCTGCTGGGGAACTCGTGATTGACCTGCTATCTTCTGTGTGTGCCAAGGGGGGAGTCTACGATGTTGTGATGGACCCCATTCTAAATGGCGTGATGGTCCATGAAGCCTTTGGCCATGCTGTTGAGGCAGACAATTGGCCAGCACATGCGACTGTACTCGAAGACAGGATTGGAACCGAAGTTGGACCGGATAATCTGAGCATCACGGATGATCCCACTCTTGAGGGAATGCGAGGATCCTATGAGTATGATTGGGAAGGGACAAGAGCAACAAGAAGGCATCTAGTCACGAATGGCATTCTGACTGAGCTACTTCATGGCCTCGAAACCGCAACAAGACTCGACTTGGAGCCAAATGGTGCTGCTAGGAGCCAGTCATTCATGCATGAGCCACTACCGAGGATGAGCAACACCTACATGGAAACTGGAGACTGGCAGGTCGATGAACTCATCCAAGACACGAAGAATGGCATCATTCTCTGTAGTCCCAACTATGGGTACACACAGTCTGCAAAAGGGCAATTCATGTTTCAAGCGAGTTACGGCTATGTGATTGAGAATGGTGAGAAAGGTCAGATGGTCAGAGATGTGTCCCTTGCGGGTAACATCCTGGAAGTGCTTGCTAAAGTGGATGCTGTCTGTAAAGACTTCCTGCTTGATGCAGGAACGTGCAGCAAGGGAGGTCAGGCAGTACCGACAATGGCTGGCGGGCCTCACGCAAGAATCAGGAAAGTGCCTGTAGGAGGTATGTAGATGCTCAGTCCTCTGCTTGCGATTGGTGAAAAAGCAATCACGCTTGCTGAAAAAATGGGCGCCAGCCAAGCTGAAGCCTATCTGGCACAGAGCAGATCTTTTGAAATTACTGCTGAGAACAACTCAATCAAGAACGCATGCGAAACAAGAGATGCTGGCATAGGGATTCGGACGATTGTCGGCAAGAAGATAGGATTTGCCTATGTGACAACGCTCAATGATTCAGACATTGAGGAGGCCGTTACCAACTCGATGAGCCTCGCAAGGGCATCCATCGCTGATCCTGACTTTGTGACTCTTCCGAATTCGGAGTCATCCCATCACTCGGCGAGAGGTATATTCGACAAGGAACTCGATGAGCTCACCTCGGAGGAGACTACAGGCCTCCTAATTCGAGCAATTGATGCATGCAAGGGGTCACTCGACAAATGGAGCCATGCGATTGAGGCAGCAGTGCAGAGTTCCTCAGGCGTCAATGCAATTGTAAACTCTCTTGGCATAGTCAAGAGTGAGCGGAAAACATGTATCTCTATCTATACATACCCAATCATTAAGGATGGCAAGGATCAGACTGCAAGTTATGAATATCAGGTTTCACGAAGGTTGAATGAAATCAACCCTGAATGGGTTGGTACGAACGCTGCAGAACTTGCAAGAGGATTCTTGCGACCCAAGACAATCGATGGTGGAGAGATGTCCGTTTTGTTTGCACCGCTCGGAGCAAGTGCCATTCTTGGACGCGGGCTGGCCGATGCAGTGAACGCTGATGAGGTCCAAATGGGCAGATCATACATTACAGATGCATTAGGCGAGGGCATTGCATCTGAAAAGCTAGAGATAGTTGACGATGGGCTGCTACCAGGCGGGATTGGCACACGATCGTTTGATGCAGAAGGATTTCCATCGCAGCGGACCTCAGTCATCAAAGCTGGTGTCCTCAGGAGCCTCCTTCACAACTCCTACACTGCGAACAAAGAAAATGTAGACAACACTGGCAATGCCAGTAGACCCTCTTATTCTGGACTGCCAGACATCTCCACGACCAACTTCATCGTATCCCCAGGGAAGGGCGACCTCAATGAACTCATTTCAGAGCTTGATGAGGGCGTGGTATGCAGGAATACTGGCGATAGTCCCAACCTGACTACTGGCGACCTCAGTGCCATGATTGGTGAGGGCTACTACGTCAAGAATGGCGAGATTCAGCACGCGCTCAAGAACACTCTGATTGGAATCAATATGCGTGATCTCTTGAGGCGGATAAGCCATGTGGGAAGTGACAGTCGAACGACCTTCTCGATGGTCACACCTTCTATCGTTATCGAAGGTGCAACCATCACTTCAGGATAAATCACATGCGTTCAACTATCGGGATGCCCAGGAGATTAAGGCAGTTGGTCATGGTGACCATGAATGCCTTGACAAGCGCAAGCCTGGCCTCTTTGATATCTGGCTCTGCTTTGAGCACAGGGCATGAATCATAGAATTTGCTGAACAGAGTGGCGAGCCCGTATCCATAGCTAGTAAGTCTGTTGGAAGCGAAACTTGTTCCCCAGACATCCTTCTTCAATGACCTCGCAACGTCGAGTACCTCTTCTGGGAACTTCGAGATTGCCTTCACCAATTCAAACTCGGCCTCAGAGGTGAGCGCGCGGAAGTCACGTTCTTCTATCGGCCCTGTTTCTGCCTTCTCCATGATTCTGTATGCTCTCGCTAGCGAGTACTGAAGATAGGGTGCGGCGTCTCCCTGAAAATCAAGCACCTCGTTCCATCGAAAGGTGATTTTCCTGTCTGGTGAGGCATTGAGCATGAAGTAACGTATCGCACCCACGGCAACCTGATTGGCTATCTTCTTTTTCAGTTCTGCCCCTTCATCTGGATTGCGCTTGTTGACTTCTATTTCCGCCAACTCTGTCATCTTGCTCAAGACGTCGTCTGTTGAGTAGCCAATCCATGTACCCTGCCTTCCCGAGAAGTCTTCTCCCTCTAGTCCCACAAACTCATACGCTATATGATGAGAATTCTCGCTCTCCTTCTTGTATCCCATGAGGTCAAGAATAGTGTAGACCATTTTCTGAGGATGCGCTTGTCTGGATGCGATTACATTGAGCACAATATCGAATTTACCAAGTTTTGCTCTCCTCCCTTTTAGCGAGGTTCTAAGAAGGTCCACCTTGTTAGGCTGCGTTTCGAATAACGAGTAGCGGAAAGGATCTTCGATAATTCCGAACTTCCAAAGCTGCAGCGCGACATCTGCCCCCGTATATGTTCTCGTACCATCAGAGCGGAATAGGATCTTGTAGGGCTCATTCATGTCCTTGAACTCATCAATCACGGAGAGGTCTGCGACGATGCATCCAGCTTTATCTCCTTCCTCGAGTTTCATGATATTCTTACTCTGCACTATCATTTCCCGGGCCTGGTCCAGCAAGCCACTGTGCGCGATTGCGCTCTCCCATACCTGGTAGTCATGGAAGATGCCTAGTCTATAGGACGTTTCATACTGTGCCTTCACGCATCTCTCTACCATTACTCCACTGAGTCTGGCATCATCACTCTTGAGATTCTCAAGGTTTCTTGATATCTCTCTGACTTCCTTCTCTACATCCTGAGAGGATTCAAAGGTTTTCTGGACCTCTACATAGAGATGTCCTAGATAGTGATCATACTTCTCCCTGACGTCTTGATTGCCCACATTCTTCAGTTTCCAGAGAAGCTGAGCGATTTGCAGCCCCAGATCATTAATATAATCAAGGCGCACGACATCATAGCCGACACGCTCGAGGATATTCGAGAGCGTGTCGCCCAAGACCGCGTTTCTGGTGTGCCCTATATGCCAAGGTTTTGACGGATTCACAGCAGGAAATTCAATCAGAGCTCTCTTCCCGTCGAACTCGGCACTGTTTCCATAGTCATCACCACTTTCAGAAACTGACATGATCGTCGTTTTAGAGAAGGCACCTCTGTCGAGAAGGATATTGATGTAGGGCCCCTTTGCTTCCACTGACTTGACAAGAGGCTCAGCACTAACAAGCTCTCTCAGTCTTGGAAGCAGATCCGCAGCAATCGCTGCCGGATTCTTCTTTCGTTCCCTCGCGAGAGCAAATGCAATCGTGGATGCTACGTCTCCAAGAGTCGGATCAGGAGGGATCTCGATAGAGCTGTTGACAACCTCAGGATCTGCTGCTGACGCCTTAGACAGAATGCTCACTACTACCTGTCTTGCATGATCCCATGGATTGACTTGCTTTCTCCTGCTCATAGTGGTCCGCTTCTCTGATGATACACTCTCACCTGTTTATCTTCATAAAGTAAGCGCATGAGCAGAATCAGAACTACTACCTTTCAGTTTGGCTCGTGAGTTACAGGCAGAATGTTCGAAATCAACCAAGAGGATACTTCGAATTGAATGCTTTCAATCTTCCAAGTGGCACAGAAACGCATGATTCTTGGTATATACAACGATTTGTTTGATAAAAGTGCAAAGGGTTTATAATCATTTGTTATCTGCGCAAGGCTACTTGTCCTCTCGGGGACAGTTGTCCACAGCCGTGCCCGAAGTAGTCCCTCATGCGCCTGAGAGACTACATGCATATGAAACACTGATAGCTCGAACCGCAGGGCCATCATTCGGTGGGCCTGTACGGAGATGATTGGACTGGCCAGTAAACAAACTCGGACAAAACAAACTAAGGAGCATATTGGTGCGGCCAGCTATTGTTGTTCTGCTTGTTCTTGTATTGAAGTCTACATTGACCACACTCGTGGTGAGGTCATCTGCTGCAATTGCGGACTCGTTCTATCTGACCACTCAATTGATGTGGGTCCAGAGTGGCGTGCCTTCACTGCTGACGAGCAAAACTCTCGACAGCGTGTAGGAGGTCCGACAGACTGGAGCAAATTCGATCAGGGTCTTACCACGATAATTGGCAATCAGAATGTCGACGCATCAGGAAGAAAGCTGACTTCTACTCGGAGAGCGCAGATACATCGCCTCCGCAAGTGGCAGATACGCACCAAGGTACACTCCTCAGACAAACGCAATCTTGCCGTCGCAATGACCGAACTCCATAGGATAAGTTCCCAGTTGAGTATCCCGTACTCGATTCGGGAGACTGCTGCTGTAATCTACAGAAAGGCCCTTCGCAAGAGACTGACTCGGGGCCGTACTATTCTCGGGATGATAGCAGCCTCTCTATATCTAGCCTGTCGAGTACATCAAGTTCCTCGCCCGCTGGAGGAGGTCTGTGATCAGATACATATCACCCGCAAGGAGCTGAGTCTCTGTGTTCGTCTGATTATTCGCCATCTGAACCTGAAGATACCATTCAGTAATCCAATCGAGTTTGTACATCGATTCGGGACCGAACTGGATCTTCCAGGGGAAGCTAAGAAGAAGGCGATAGACATCTTGAACCTTGCAAGGGAACAACGGCTCACCATCGGAAAAGATCCCAAGGGAATGGCTGCTGCAGCAATCTACGTTGCGAGCATACTCACAGGTGCACGAAGAACACAACTGGAGATTGCACGGACTGCTAGGGTCACCGAGGTGACAGTAAGGAACCGCTACAAGGAAATGGTAGAGAAGCTAGGCATATCCACAACGTGAATGAAGGGGCAGGACGCAAGTCTTGCCTTCTCTTCTAGGTACGTCTTCTCGTGTATGCCTCCTGTCACATATAGGCTTATCATACTTCATTTCAACAATACTCCCAAGAGATGATGCTATGTCCAGCAAGAAGTCCATTCTAGGAGTCTGGGTGATCGAGCGAGGTAGTGGCAGGAATATTGTTGCCAAGGCCTATTCTGATGCTGTGAAACTAGATATGGATCTGATAGCCCCCTTTCTCTCTGCAACCCACACCTTCATCGATAAGGCATCTAACGAGACCCTCAAGACAATCGACACGGAAACCAACCGGTATGTCTGGGAGGCGAACGACTATCTTCTGTTCGTTATGGTCGTGAGCAAGGCCGCCCGGCTTGGACACATGCGCTTCATGCTGGAGTATGCTCTGAAGGAATTCATGACAAATGTTGTGCCTCCTGGTAGTGATGTCGCTACACTATTGAAGAATTGGCCTGGAACTCGCAATACTTTCAAGGGCTTCGGTGACTGGGTGGATGTGCTTGTTACACAGTATGAAGAAACAGATGAGAGCTTGGTCGCTGGTAAATCAATGGACTGCCTTGAGGTCTATAGTCATCTCTTCAGAGGCGTCATGCAGGTGAAGGCGACCAAAGCCAAGAAGAGTCAGATTGTTGCCAAAATGACCGAACACGTTGAACACCTTCTCAGTCAATATCCTTTCCTCAGCTCTGTGCCTATTGATACTGCGGGTATTGAAGTCCTTCAGATTGATGTCTATGATGTGTCCTATCAGCATTTGAGGGACGCCTTGGAAGAACTGCTGCGATTGCTAGGGAAAGTGACACAGGAGACTGTCGCACCTAAGGAGTATCGAAACATGATCTTTGATGATGTCATGCCATATGTCAAGGGGGACATTCAAAGACTGGAAACCTATGCCATCCTTGATGACGTTGTTCGCTATCTGTTCTGATTACTTCGTTAGTGCAATGAGAGCTCGTTGAACGAACTGCCCTCTCTTACGCTCTGGAAGAAGGTCTCTATCTGGATTGATTCGCAGTCTCTTGTCACCCTCACTTCTGCTCTGAATCAACCCCGAAGGAAGTAGCTTATAGACTTCGAATCCTGTTCCTTTGAGCATCTCTCTGACCTCTATCGAAGTCGTACCCCCGTCTGTGACAATGACAGGAATGGTCATGGCAACACGGCCTTCTGGATGTAATATCTCTGCGGCCTGGGTCAGCACTGTACGATACAACTCCGTCAGTTCTCTTACGCTGGCCTCTACATCGCCTCTCTTAGGCGGCTTCGAGTAGATTGGACCTAGACTAGGCTCGAATGCAATCGCATCAACTCGTTTCTTTACGAGCTTTGAGAGCTCTCTAGCGTCTCCTCGAATTACCTCAAAATCCACTCGCTGCCCAGCGTCCTTTCCGAACCAGATTAGGTTCGATTTTGTGCCTTGGACCTGGTTACTTTCAATGTCTACACCTATGACCTTCATTCCAAGCATGGCAGCTTCCATGAGAAGTGTGCCTGTTCCGCAGAACGGGTCAAGTACAGTATCTCCTGGTCTTGCTCCTGCCAGGTTCAACAGAGTTCTGCAGATCTTTGGACTTGTACTTATCTCAGAAGATATGTATGGTCGTGATTCATCGCGATATTGTTGGAGAGCAGAATCGTAGACGACAAGCGTTCTGGCAAAGTACAGGTACTTCGCGGTGAATGCCGCAAGAATCTCGCTGTTCGGGGGAAAGAGAAGATTGTTCTCAGCAATTGACTTTGGCCAGAGTGCGAGGTTCATTCTCTCGGTCACTCGCTTGTCTGGTTTGTCATAGGCAAAATAATCGACCTTCCTTGCTCCTTTTTCGATCAGGGCACTCTTGATTTGTTCATCCATCGTTCGCGTGAATCTTCTGTACTGAATGGCAGACCTGCCATCGAACTCAGGATATGTGCTTACTCCAAACTTGATCTTCTTCGCCCTCGGATTCTGCCACACCCTGGGGAGCCATGGCATCTTTATGAGTTCATCACGGTCTTCCTTTGTGAGTTTGCCATCAACGGGAAACGCGTTCCTAACAACATCAATATCGTATCTATAGATTACTCGACCAGTCTTGTAGCACCCTCCTAGTGAACTCTGGATATCGACGATTTGGTTGTTGTCTAGTTTCTCCTTCACATCTAGGATAGCGATATGCCTCGAGTGATCTACGAGGGTGACTCCAAGGCCTCTGTCCTGTACGTGTGCCAGGAGTTCTGCTATGCTGAGCAACCAGTTCGAGCCCAGTACGAAGGCATATTCATTCATTTCTTCCCATCTCTATCTGTTCGAATAAGAACTTGGCAAACAAAGCTCCTTGAAGAGGATTTGGCGATTCGCATATGAAAGTAGGCTTGTAACCAAGCTCGTGCACGATCTCCATCATCGGGTGGAGGTCAGGGCCCCACTCTTCGCCGCATGGTTGATGAGATACCTCTCCCTTCTCAGTGAATGTGATTCCGCTAATGTGAAAGTGCATATTGTCCACAAACAGACTACCAAGTGCGTTCTCGAACTGCGCCAGAATCTTCAGATAGCTCTCTCTATCGTTTATCTTGCCCTGGCTTCGTGCGTACAGGTGCGCCCAGTCAATCGTAGGAATGCACCCTTCCACATCGTGGCAGAGTGCTATGATCTGGTCGACCGAACCGTACATGACTATCTTGCCGGCTATTTCGGGTGCCAGAAATGCTCCTCTACCTCGTCGTCCAGCTTCTTCCCAGACACTTCTCAAGGCATCCCTCACAACGATATGTGCCTCTGCCGGGATCATGCCGCCCTGTGTGCCAGGATGAAACACAATTCGTTTCACACTCATCAACGGTGAGAACCTGAGGGCATGGATTAACCGCTGTCTTGATTTCTCCCGTATTTTGGGGTCCTTGGATGCGAAATTGATATAATATGCTTCGTGCATACTCATCATGATTCCGCTCTGTCGGGCAAGGTCGCCGATTTGTTTTGCCTTGCCTTCCGATGCCTGCAATCCGTAGACTGCCGCATATTCCAAGGCGGTTGCTCCTGCATCCACAAGTATCTTGAAGACTCTCTTCAGGCTTCCCCGCGCGGTGTCAGGATAGCCTGCAGGTCCAAAGAGAGCTTTTTGCAGGACATCATTCCTCCTTGTCCATTTCAATGGCGACATCTATTCCATACTTCTTCTCAAGAGCCACGAGATAGGCACAGTCCATGGCCGGCCAAGTCCTTGTATAGATACAGATCAACTTGAGCAGTTGGCCTCTCGGTAAGTTTCGAGTCATCGTGAATCTTCTCCTATCAGAACTCCAGCCCAGAATATCAGTGATTTGGTCTTTATACAACTGCCCACAAGTCTTTAATCTGCACCATCGTCCGTCATAGATACTGGATGGAGAGTAGAATGGCAGAAACTGAACAATCCCGCGGAATTGACCTTGGCGCCTTTGTGTCGATTATTCGACCGCAGAATTGCATTATCGGTGGACTCACTGTCATTGCTGGGATTGCCATAGCATATAGTACGCAATGGGGAAACATGGGCCCTGGACTTTCCTCTCTCCTACACCTCTTCGTCTATGGATACATTACATATTTCGTTGTGGCAGCTGGAGGCAATGTAGTAAACGACATCTACGATATCGAGGTTGACAAGATCAATAGACCTCATAGAGCACTACCCAGTGGTCGACTTACTGTTCGGCAGGCGTGGAGGTTTGTTGCTCTGCTCAGCATCCTTGGTGTTGTCTTTGCATGGTTGCCAAGTCGCCCCATTAGTGCGGTCATCGTACTCTGTTTCGAGATCATTGGGTATACCTATGCTGCCAAAGTGAAGATTCTGGGAATAGCCGGCAACTTCATGGTGGCTTTCTCATTCGCCTTCGGCGTGATCTACGGGTCTGTTGCATATGCAGAGGTACTTGGGACGCTCACCGTCAATCCGATTCCAATACCAGCATGGCTGTTCTTCTTCACCGCATTTCTGATCCTGCAGGCTCGGGAAACCATCAAAGGAGCGGAGGATGTCGAAGGTGATAATGTTCGTAACGTCCGAACAATAGCTAGAGTCTATGGCTATTTGCCTGCTGCCGTTGTAGCAGGAGTGCTTAACTTCCTCGGGGTCCTCAGTTATACACTCATCTGGATATGGGGATATGCAGACATTACCCTCTGGCCGCTGTTGTTTTTAGGTGACAGTATCGTTATGGCCGCAGGAGTCCTACCACTGACAGGTCCTGCGAATAGAAAGCGCCTGATACTCGCCAGCACTCTTGACAAAGTAGGGGCACTCGTTGGTCTGATTGCCTTTGTCATAATCCCGCTCTTTGTGATCTATCTCTGAGCACCTAGTGTACCTGCCAAAATGTCCATCCCAAGATAATCGTGCAAATGATGGCAACAACGACAGCCCACTTCGTTGAAGTGTTGTGAGCCTCTCTAATGCCAAAAATCAGCAGAAAGCCTGTCCAAACCATTGCTCCTGTCGTCATCACGTCGATTATCCGCCAGATGTTCAAATCATACGCCCAAGTCACAAGGCTCTGCGCAATTGCCGAGATAGAAGATGGGTTGCTGAGATCCACAAGAGTCGGATAGGACGGAACCAGAATGAAAATCATGAGAATTGACAAGAGGCGAATGAGAACAACTGGAAATATGCTGTATCCGACAATTGATAGTGTCTTCATCCTTCCTCCCGAGCCACCGGTCAACTTGAATGCGAAATGAGCAAAGGCTGTCCCAATGATGAGATAGATAATGCCCAGCATTATCCCTGGCATTATTCCAACTATCGCTGCTAGACCGAATGATAACCCGCTTTGACTGAGCAAGACACTGACCTCTGCAGTCTCACCAGAAGTCCCATTCAAGACGACTAGGGTATTTACCTTGGAAGATAATCCCAGGAACAGTCCCATCATAACAACAGCATTCATTATGATGATGATGAATGGTCCTGCTGCGTCCGGTCTCTGACCAATATCACGGTATGTTGCTGATGGTCTTCGTAAAACACCCCACAACCGTTCACGGATGCTCATGAACCGGACTTCTTTGCGTTCTGGCCGTTTCAGTAGAGGAAGGAGTCTTTCTACTGATTCTTCAGCAATATTCTCTCTACAGACTGGGCATACCGTAGCATCAGCTGGAACTGGGCTATCACAGAACTCACAGCGTCGTACCATAACCCAAACACCAACATAGAGCGGGTTATCTCTGACCCTCAATATTGCCTGTGTCTATTTAAGCGAATGCCGGTTGTTCTATACCTGTTCTACCTACCACATTTTGAAATACTTGAACACTCCCGTTGAATGTACAATGATAAACGGAATCGTGGCATCCCAGAAACTCTGAAATGAGTTCAGTATTATTACGAATGTTAGAATATAGCTGACTTCCCAATCGGGAATAAATATGGACGCATAGACGAGATTGATAGGTATCATCAATGCCATGCGAACAAGAAATGCTATCACCATGAGTGTAGCATAGAACCTTCGTTTGGACAGCGCCTCTCCTCCTATCTCCTTCCTTAATCGATGAACACCGAACCATGGAATCGCCATCATTGGAAATGTAGCCACCAGTTTGAAAATCGGGCCAAACGGAGCAAACGGATCAAAGGGGAACAAGGCCATTGCACCGGCTACTAGGCTGATTGCACCAACTAACGGCCCTCCTATCACAAACGATACCATCCAGAACAAAGAGACATGGTCGAAAAGTGCTATGCCCCATCCCGCCATTCGAGCTATGAATCCTACTGATGGTGCCACAGCTACGGACAATGCCGCCAGCACAGCTCCGACAGCGATTTTCTTCGTGCGTTCACTGGTTTCTACAGATTTAGTGAGTTCGAGTTCGGAATCAGCTGCCGACCTCTCCGCACCAGTATCTGAGAATTCATCGACTTTGGCATCTACCATAGGCCTCTGACTTGATACCTTCTTTATTAATATACCCATTCTCTATTAACTACTCAATAATGAGTGAATATTAGGTTGTGTCACTGAGTAGTCGCTCTGCCTTTCCTACAAAGTCTTCAGAGCTTGCTGATTGAAACTTGGGACGATTTAGCATCTGCAGCAGCTTTCGAGTAGGCTCAAGCCAATCCGGATTGATTCGCCACTCTGCCCAATCAATGCCAGACGTGAGTGATGTCCTACTGATGATGAGCCTCGATGATACGAGCTCATTGAGGCCGTTGAGGATAGTCCCGATTGTGACTGCCCCAACAATGGCTCTCTCCTGCCTGGCTGCCCTGAGTAGGTCCGCTGTGGTGACCCACGATCCGTCCTCAACCAGGACTTTCAGAACTCTCGACCTGACGGGATCCGCCTCTATCGCACCCTTCAAGGGTGCAAGATTGACTGGTTGAATGCGCCTTTCAGGAATCTCTCTTCGTGTCCACTGGTCATCTTCGCGGTCGTCCCGATATGAATTGAATTCCAAGTGAGGTGCACCATCTGGGAGATGAATCAAGACCTTTTGAACCGAAGTATTATCACGACCGTCTGTGCACAGTCTTTGCACAACCCTTATCTTGAAATTTCCCCCTTTCGAACTACAATGAACGCGTCGAATCCTCTGGTGGGTCTGTTTCAAAAGAGCTTTGAGAAGCCGTCCGACCTCCTTTGCTGTGCATTTGGTCTCAGGAATAGCGAACTCGATGTCTATTTCTCACTAATATCTGGATCGAAGACAGTTGAGCAGATTGCAGAGAGGATTGGGAAGGATAGAAGTTCTGTCCAGAGAGTTCTGAATAGACTCCACTCTAAGGGACTCGTAGACCGTGAATCACACCGAATAGAACGCGGTGGATATTTCTTCGAGTATACTGCAACATCCGCAGAGGCAGTCAAAGAACAGATTCTTGCCCGACTGGAGGACTGGTACAAGGCAACCAGAAGGTTCTTGTTGGAGAGCTGGACGCAGACGCTCTAGTCAATCCGGCAATTGAGGAGAGAGCCCATGACCTTCTTACCTGTTAGACGAAACACTGTGGCACTCACGACCCTAGCTGTCATAGCGGCTCTCGGCATTGTCGTTCGATATACAGTCCAGATACCTGTGATACCCAATGCAGTTGTTCTGACACCTGGTTTCATGTTCTCACTCTTAGGAGGCATTGTTGGTGGACTACCAGGAGGTATCACAGTTGGAGCAATAGTCGGAGCATCAGGCGCTCTATCTGGTTCAGAAGTACCACTTCTTCCTATGTTCGGGAACATCTGCCTTGGCGTTGGATCTGGTTGTGTCATTTATTTCGTCAGGCGTGACACCATGAGATACTACGCATTGGTGTTACTGGGTAGTGGAATCATCGGTGGTTTCATCCCGACCATGACCGTGTTCTCGTCACTTGTGGATTCTCTTGTCGTCAATCTGATAGCGGCTACGATCGATATGATTCAGGCTTTCCTTTGGGCTGCCATGGCTCTTGTAGTGGAGAAGAAGATTATCCGTCCCATTGTGGGACCTTACATCTACTCTGAAATGAAAACTGAGGAATTAGACAGAAAAGAGGCGTAATTCAATATGACTGGATCACCTAAGAAGCACAAGACTGTGGGAATAGACATACGAAAGGATCTTTTCGGCGCAAATGAGGACGCTGCTGCATTGAACAAGAAGAAGTTCAGAGAGCACGGGCTGGTTGTCCTCGACATAATGGGCTCAGTTGGAACCGGGAAGACTCAGCTAATAGAGGCTCTCTGTGACCGTCTACGTGGAAGACGTCAAATCCTGATGGTGGCCGGCGACCTCGCAACCACTATTGATGCAGATCGGGTCGGGTCTCATGAAATCGACACAGTCCAAATCAATACCGGGACTGCATGTCATCTTGATGCAAGAATGATCCGTGTTGCCCTCGATGATGTAGATCTCTCGAAGTACGATGTCGTATTCATTGAGAATGTTGGCAATCTGATTTGTCCAGCAGGATACTCTCTCGGTGCTGACAAGAAGATAGTCGTTGTCAGTGTGACCGAAGGGCCTTACATGGTAAGAAAACATCCTCTGACTATCAAGCGAGCCGATATGGTTGTCATCAACAAAATTGATCTAGCTGACATTCTGGAGTTCGATGTAGATGCACTTGTAAGGGATATTCGCGAAGTAGATGCTGATTTGCCGGTATTCAGAGTGAGTTCGAAGACAGGAGACGGTGTCGACAATCTCCTGAAGGCTCTGGGTTTCTAGGACGCGCAGAGTCTATCCAAGGCTGCTTTGACTCCTTGTACGTGCCCCGCTCCAAGTACGACCACGATGTTGCCTTTCACATCATTGAGGATGAAGCGGAGTGCCTTAGCAACATACAGGTCCCTCTCTTCAATCAAGACCCGGGCGAGACCTGGAAATTCAATCTGGAACTGCTTCATAATATCCTCGACAGCTCCCTCCTCCTTGAGCATCTCCAACATATGCGAGGCTCCACTGCCCTCGATGTCCTTTGTTGCTTCTGGCAAGATATTTGTCAGTCCATAGAGCTCACTAAGTGGAACTTTCATCATTGCCTGAATCGTTACCTGCATTGGCCTGTCGACCAGCGCAATCTTCGCTCCGACAGCACGACCTTCTTCAATGGCTGCGAGCATCTCATCTCCAATATTCGACCCAGTCATCTCTCCAAGACTCTTCTCTAGGACTGCCAGTTGCTGCATAAGGTCTTGAGCGCTGTTCCCTGTCATAGGAGGAAGGTTGCCAGTCCGGATATCAGGAGGATTGACGAGTTGTTGATATCGGTCGTGGTCGAGCTCAACTGCTACGACGTCAGGTCTTGTATCGCGAACAACCTGTCGTGCGTGTTCAACACTCTCCAAATCCGTATGAATCACGGAAACGAAGACAATCCGATCCATGTCAGCAACCACTACGAGTCACACTCACAGAATGACTTGTCTACCATCATATGTTTCTTTTGTAATATCCGCAAGTATGGTAAACGTTTACTCTTTTTCACTTGTACCAAGAGGCCTCAGGGGCTTCAATAGCTAAGGATAATCTTTTTCACGGACCAAGCGTTTACCACATCCACACGAACCTGCGTGTAGGAGCGAATGCATGGTACTTGATCTTGATGTTGCCTTTGTGAAACTTGCCAATCCACGGATGAGTGCTGGTCTAATGGTTCTCCATAGCCTTCTCAACAGTCTGAAAGGCGAACCTGTTGAGCCCAGAGAAGTCAGAAAGACTGTCGACCAACTTGTTAATGAGCGAAAAGTTTCGAAGCAGTCCATAACGAACGCGGCACGGAGACTCGAGGAAGCAAACATAATCGACCGAAAGGAGAACAAGTACGTGGTCAACTATGGCTATCTTGTTTCTCTTTTGTTGAACACTATGCTCGAGCTCAATGAGCGCATTATCGGGTTAGAAGAGGAGTTGGAATCCATCAAGTCCGCGTAGCGATCATTCTACTCCGCAGGTATCGTCGTAGCCGCCTCATCGAGATCGTTCAGAAACGCGTTGAGAGCCCCCTCAGTCACATGTGGCATCACGATAAGTCTCAGAGTTGGCGGAAATGGGGATGTAGATACACTCCAACCCTTGGCTTCTAATCTGAGCACAAGTGTGTCCAATGCTACTTCCTTACTCTTGATTCCAATGATGTTGATGACAGGCTCTATTGCACTCCTGAGCAAAGGATTCCTGTTGATGCGATCTTTTGCAATACGTGTCCTTCTCATGCACTCTTTCACTGTTTCTCGATATCCTTCTCTGCCTAGATGTTTCATAACGGCCCAGGTTGCCAAAATGGATGCCGCTGGTCTGGTCCCGAGGATGGTGGCTTGCTTTGAACTCGCCCCCTGAAGGTATGGCACTTTCCGGGTAATAGCCTTTAGAGACTGCTGCTCCCTGAAGATGATACACCCTGCAGGAATGGGTGCAAGACCCATCTTGTGTGGGTCAGAGCTGATGCTTGTGACTCCGTTCACTTTGAAATCGAACTCGATATCTGTTTCATGAAGATCTTTGAGGAACGGCAAGACAAACGCTCCAAAGGCAGCATCAACATGAAGTGGGAGTCCGTGGTCGTGCGCAATTTTGCCCAGTTCATCGATAGGATCTACTTGTCCGAGGTAAGTCGTACCCGCTGTACAAAACATCCCGACCGTATTCTTCGTGATTTTGGACTCCACTGCCCTCGGTATCGCACGATATTCTTTGTCGACAGATGTCTTGATCAACTTGACTCCGAGCAACCATGCAGCCTTGTCTACTGAGAAGTGGATGGTTCTTGGTGCAATGATCTCTGGTCTGGTTATCTTCTTCGATGACTCCCTGGCAGCTAACATTGCCAGTATATTCGACTCTGTCCCACCCGAAGTCGTTGTGCCAAAGGGTGTATTCAAGTTGAGGAGGTTTCCAATCATCGCAATGACCTCCTGTTCTACTCTGCCAGAGCCCTTGAAAGTATGAAGCCGACCTGCATTCTTCTCAAGTGTCTTTGAGAAGACCTCTGAACCTATTCTATGGGGTATTGTTGACATGGATGCGACAGGACGTCCTGTCTGATATGTGGCATCATTCGCTAAAAGCGTGTCAAGGATCTCCAGAATCTTGTCCCTGTCCATTCCCTGTTCCTCGAACATTGCATCTGCTCCAGACTGGCGAGGCCGGTGTCTTGCAGCGTATAATGTTTACGTATTAAGAAAGTAGTGATTAGTGTTCATCCTGTGTTATGCTTTCTGGACTTTGAAACGGCCCTTCCTCTCATCTCTGAAGTGAAATCTTCCTTCTCAGCAGTATACAAGCCAATGTCCCTGCTGAAATGGCGTCCCCCGTCGCTCCATTACAGAGAGAGCTCTTTCGTTCAACTACTGACGAGATGAGATTCTCCTGTATACTATGACCACAAAGAAACCCAAGATTGCAGCGAAACCTAGGGCCATGGAAATCCATTTCATAGTTGTGAAAATGCTCGCAAGCATAATGATGGGCTCTGAGAGATTGGGGTATGAAAGGATTTGAGAGAGAATGAGCAAGTTCTCTAGGTAGTCCATGATACATCCAAGAAGCGGGATCAATACTAGTTTCTTCAGACCGTTTCTCTCAGGATACGTTCTTCCCAACTCGTACATGATTCCAAAGGCTATGGCAAGTGAGTAGGCCAGTGGAAGTATGTAATCAAGCAGGTGAACCTGTTCCCAAGCAATCATGCCCTCTTGACCTACTAGTGAGAAGATTGTCTGAATATCCAGGATGCTGTATGAAAGCCGGAGGTCTGGCATGACGAATTCGCCATAGACATCGTAGACCAGTATCTGTGTCACGTAGAACATGACTAGCATGATACCTAGACTCATGGCGGTGAATACAGCCAGATTGCGCATACTTGCTTTCTTGTCAACTGCTGAGATCATCTTCTCCATTGTGACATATCCTCACCATACTCAACAAATCACTGCTATTTGGAAGTTACTAAACCTCAGGTTTTCAAATACAGCCCAGAGCGGAAAAGCCATCTAGTAACAACGAATAAGAAAAACAAGTTGTGGTAAGATTGGATGCCATCGATCGGACTATCATACAAATGGCCTATGCAAATTGCCGGATTAGCTACGAGGCGCTAGCTCGTATTGTGAATCTAACTCCGAATGCAGTGAAAAACCGTTTGCATAGTTTGATTGACAGCCATGTCCTCTCCCAATTTCTCATCACATATGCTCCTGGGGCAGTTGGTGCGGACTCATATCACGCAATTGTTCTTACAAATGGTACTGAACTTTCCTCAGATGTTGTTAAAAAAAAATCGGATACAATCCACTCATCGGACATATTGGCACAATAGTTACTGTGAAGGGTGGGGCATACCTTCTATGGCGTGAATTCATCGGTACAGAGATGTTACATGAGGTCAATACTTTTCTTAGGAATCTAGAAGAAGTTGCATCTGTCGATTTGTATGTTGTCCTTTCAAACCACGAAACTCTCACAGGAGAATTTAGTCATCTTCACCTCAAAGTCCTTCGCGTACTGCAATCCAATCCTTTGATGCGACTTCAGAGATAGCCTAGAAGATCGGTATCTCACCAAAGACCGTTCGTAGCGCACTGCGCGAGGTGTGTCAATCTATCGTGTATGATGAACAAAGTTCCAGAAGATGTTAAGAAGGAGTATCTTAGAAAGAACCCAGCAATGTTGGCTGCTTGGAAAGCATGTGGATACGATGCAAGTGAAAAAACAACTACTCACTGATAACCTAATTGTCATTCAGTATCAGGGCAATGATGAGCAAGCAGATGCAACTTGACCTGGACTTTGTTGAATCTCCCTAACTCCGCTGTAACGTTCAATTGAAGGGTGCTTTCTAAAACCTCACATTTGAAAGATTGCGGGATTACAACATCCGGCTCTAGTACAATTGTTTGCCACTCAGATACACGTTCTTGAGGGATTATTTCTGTTTCATACAACGAATGTGATGATATTGCACCAAGGCGATTCAAAGAAACAAATTCGGTGTTAACAAATTCAAACTGAATTTTTTTGACCTTTGCCCCTTCTTTGATTCGGTATCGAACTTCATATGGTTTTCCAATACAGAACAGATCTGAATCGGTTTCAAGGAATACAACATCTTTGAGCGACTTCTCGTTTTTCACAACCTTCGGGTATTCGTCCAGCGGAACGATTATAGTAATAGGAATCTGTGCTTTAAGTGTCGTTAAACTTGATATTTCAACAGCTGCATAAAGCATGTATTCAACAGACGAAGCTGAACCTTTATGGGTGGGGAACAACCCGGATTTTATGTACAAGTTTTCTAGGAAGGTATGTTTCGAGGTAGGTAATTCAAACGAAAAATTGAATGTGTACTTCCCCTCAGGATAGTGTTTATCCTCAGCGAGTACAATAGTACTCTCAACTATATTAGTATCTAGTTCTCCAATCTGTGTGTGCATCTCACCTCCAGAAACTATTGGCACTCCTTTTGCAGTTGCTTTTATTCTTCCATTGAAAGTTATTGATGTTACCTTTGAATCAAACTCCTTATCGGTCATAACTTCAAGAATTCCAGTGATTACTTCACCGTGACTGTATACTTCCTTAGGGAGCAAGATTCTAACTTCCCTCAGTTCTCTCACCTAGAATTTCGTTTATTTTGCCCGAATATTCAATTGTGGCTTTTTATATATTGCTGTCCAAAAAGCAGTCTGTTGCTTTCATTCTTCATCTTGTCCAGTCTGATTCTTAGCAGTATTGCGAGAATAAAGATTTGGCATAGAGAAACAGCAAAATGATGGATAAGCTAATAAGAAATTCCTTATCAACGGATGAGTGAGTCCTGACAAGGATAAGCCATGGCCTAGGTGGTGTACCGGCAGCATAAGGGATTGTGGCTCCCTTGAAGGGGGTTCGATAGGCATTACGAATCCTGTGATGCTCGAATATCCCCCCCTGGGCCCTCTCTTCCTTGCACTTTGAACCTCGCCAGATCCTGTCTTGTCAGAAGTTGTGCTGATTCGATTGTCACACTCACAGCAGTAAGTACATAAACAGGAATCTCAGCGACTGCACTATTATTTCGGCACTGGAGTTGCTGTTCTTGACCTCTGTTGAAGGAACCGAGAGCAAGCCGACTAAGGTCTCTCTCAAGAGGGATATCGGTTGGTTCGGGTCCTTTGCAATGGGATATGCGGATGTAGGTGCTGACATCTATGTTGCACTGGGTCTAGTTGCTGCCTATGCTGCTGGATGGGCTCCTGTGGCCTTCATCATCGCATCTGTAACGTACATAGCCACAGGCTTAGCCTATGCTGAACTAGCAACCGCCTATCCCTACGCAGGCGGTGCACATGTCTATGCCATGAAGGCATTCAATGACTTTGCAGGCTTTCTTGCAGGGTGGTTGGTGATGCTGGACTATACGGTGTGCACAGCGCTCTTTGCTATCGCCACAACTGGCTATCTCACTTTCTTCTTTCCCGTGCTCGCCTTGACTACATTTACCTTCACAATCTTGGGCCTACAAGTGGCTGTGAATGCCATAGGTCTTGTCGCCTTTGCCATTGTGCTTGTCCTCATCGGGATCAACATAGCGGGCATAAAGGAAGCATCCACGCTCAATATGACAATGGTTGCATTGAATATCGTAGTGCTCTCATCGATTATGGTTCTGGGGATGCTGCTTGCCTTCAATCTGGATCTATTTGGTGTGCAGATCTCAATTAGGGGCGCTCCTGATCCATTTGGGCATATCGCCTATATCTGGAGCACCAATTACGGTGATCAGAATTTCCTCTATGCAGTGACTCTCGCTATGAGTTCCTTCATTGGTATCGAATCAATTGCTCAGGCTGCAGAAGAAACAAAGAGACCTGACAGAACCATACCGCGTGCCGCCAAGATGTCCATTGTATCTGTTCTTCTGTTTGCCGTTGGGCTATCTGCCATAAGTCTTGGAATGATCTCTTGGGCTACACTTGGTGCAAACCTTGAAGATCCGGTTTCTGCACTTGTGCAATCCATTGCTGGGATAGGCACTACGTTGCTTCCTATTGTCGCCTTCACGGGTTTTGCGATTTGCCTTGTATCTTCGAATACGGGAGTCATTGGTGTTTCGAGAGTTGTGTTTTCAATGGGCAACTTTGGTCTGTTGCCGAAATGGTTCTCAAAGGTCAATTCTAGGACCAGAACTCCCATCAGGACCATTGTTGTGTTTGGCTCTATCGGCGCGGTGATGGCACTCATTGGTCAACTTGACTGGGTAGCCGATCTCTACAACTTTGGAGCTCTTCTCTCTTACCTGATGGTCAATGTCTCTCTGATAGTCTTGCGGCAGACAGATACGGAGGCACATCGCTCCTGGGAGGTGCCACTGGCCATCAGGTTAAACATCAATGAAAAGATATACGAGATTCCAATTCCCAGTCTTGTTGGCATCATAGCATGTTCATCCATTTGGCTTTTGGTCATTATCTTTCATCCAATGGGGCGTCTCTTGGGACTCAGTTGGACTGGAATCGGCATTCTGATATATGTTCTATATCGGCGCAGAATTGGGAAGCCACTCTTCAGTCGAGATATCGGCTCTAGCATCAAGGCCATGACATACAAGATGAATGCACTCGTTCTCATTCGACCTGAAGAGAAGGAGACAATCGTGGACTCATTGCAGAGCAGTTTTGATACCAGATTTCGTTTCACTCTCATGAGCATCATCTCGACTGACAAATGGAAGCTGCCGCTCGCAATGGCAAGTGAATACAAAACACTCGCCAGCTCCGATCTGAGAAGCATCTCCGCAGAACTCAAATCCTCTGGATTTGAGACCAAGGAAGTAGTACATGTTGGGTCTCCGAGAAAGATAGTGACCGAAGCTGCCATATCTGATCAGTATGACTTTGTGATAGTTGTCCGGGGAAAGGCCTTTAAGAAGGGCAAGCGTGAGGGCTATGATGACATGGTTTCCCTCATATCGACCATCGCCCCCGGGAAACTCATGGTGGTGCGCAGATAATGTCAAAAATCAGCGTGATACTAAACATAACGGTTGAATCGAAAGACCTAGACGATGTCTCCAAGGCTTTGGCGTCGTTGCCCGAAGTCACGGATGTGTATGAAGTCACAGGAGAATCCGATTTAGTTGCAGTAGTCAGTGCAGATGATGTGATAGGCTTTAGAAACATGCTCAAGAATGATATATTAAGGATTGATGGAATAAAAACAACAGTGTCCAGCGTCATAATGTATACCCACAAGAAAGATGGAAAGAGTGTAGATTAGTAGGAGGTTGAATCATTTGAGCGACGATGATGCCTGCGTCCTGATACCCATCTCTGGCAAGCTAGAATACTCTGATATGACTGCTGCAATGCTTCTCTTGCTACCATTCCACACAAACCGTATGATGTTACTTCATGTCATCGAAACCCCGATCTCTACACCATTAGATACTGATGGGATGGGCGACGTATTCAAGAAGGCTGAAGATATGCTCAATCCACTTCGGGACTGGCTTAACAACCAGGGCTATGTGGCGACTACTAAAATAGTCACGGCGCGACGAGTTCCAGACGCTATAGCTGAGGAAGCAAGCTCCTCGGAATATTCCTTGGTCTTCATGATGAAACGACGAAAGAAACGAGGCATTCTTGGCAGTTTCTCTAAGAGCGTCACTGAGTCTGTGATTCGCAATGTTGACTGTCCTGTTGTTACAATTCTCGTCTGAACGTGATTATTGCCAAGACTTGTTATCCAGCATAATGATTCACAATCGGCATTTTCCAGCCCATACCGAAAGCCTTCTGCGATATTCTAATACAGGGCGGTGCTTGCCAACGTTTGTACTCAGAGCTCCGAATTCTTGTGTAAACATCATCGATGACGTCAGCAGGGTAGCCCTTCGCAATCAGTTCTTTCCTACTCAATCTGTATTCGATAATCTCGTCGACCATCGGGCTAACAATATCAAAATCAAATGGATCGAAATGATCCGGCCGCAGCTCTGCTGAAGGCTTCTTCTTGATAGTACTCTCTGGTATGATCTTCTTGTCTGCTCTTGAGTTCACATATTCTGCAAGTTCATAGACTTGCAGCTTGCTGACGTCTCCCAGTGCTCCAATCCCGCCTGCCATATCCCCATAGAGTGTGCAGTATCCAAGTGCCAGTTCAGTCTTGTTTCCAGTGTTTAGGACAAGAATACTAAGGTCTCTCAATCGGTTGGAAAAGTCCATGAGCGAGTTGCCTCTGACTCTCGGCTGTATATTCTCATCTGCCACGGGATCATCATTGGCCGGGTCCAATCCAAAGAGTTCACGGATCTCTTCAAGAGGTTGCTTCAGAGCACTATGGTATGCATTCACAATCCTTTGTATCGGGAATCTCACGAAGTGAATTCCCAGATTGTGCGCAAGCCGCTCAGCATCATCTTTGCTGTGGCGACTTGAGAAGCGGGAGGGCATTGACACTCCGATTACGTTTTCTGGACCGAGCGCTTCGACTGCTATACACGCAGTCACTGCGGAATCTATCCCACCGCTTAGGCCGAGCACTGCACGCTTGAAGCCTGTCTTCATGAAGTAGTCATGGATGCCAAGGGAGAGCGCATCGAACATCTCTCTCTGGCGATTGTATGACGGTGGAGCGATTTCCCTGCTTGTTCCATTACTGATATTCAGGTCAACAAAGACGAGATCTTCTTTAAACGCCTCGCCAAAGGCCATGAGTTTACCTTCAGCATCAACGCCAAGACTTTGGCCATCGAATACTAGTTCATCCTGCCCCCCAACCAGATTGCATAGCAGTATCGGGATCTTGTTTCTGACGGCCTTGGTTCTTACGACTTGCTCTCTCAGGAATCCCTTACCTATGTGAAATGGGGAAGATGAGATGTTGATGATGAGTGTTGCACCTCGCTTTGTGAGCAGGTCTGTCACTTTTGTTTCGTACTCCTCATCCCAAAGGTCTTCACAGATTTCGATACCAAGATTCACTTTCTTTCCAGCAATAGTGACATTCAGAGGTATAATCTCGCTTGCTTTTCCCGGTTCGAAATACCTTTCTTCGTCAAACACATCGTATGTCGGCAGCAATGTCTTCTTGACTGTTCCAACAATTTTGCCATTCGAGATAACAGCGGCGCAATTGTACAGCTTCCAGTCTTCGTCATAGTCGACGAATCCAACGACCACGGTCAACCCACGACATGATTTCGCAATAGTACCAATAGCTGACTTGTCTGCCTTCACGAACTCCTTCTCGTACAATAAGTCATGAGGCGGATATCCTGTCACCGCAAGCTCTGGGAATGCCACAAGCTTGGCACCGCCTTCTCTGGCCCTCTGAATGAAGGCTCTAATCTTCCTGACGTTAGCATCTATGTCGCCGACAGTGGGATTCATCTGTGCCATGGCAATCTTCAAGGATATCTCACCAACAACTTGTGCGTCACGGGTGAGAAAAGAGTTTTGTGCCCATCTCTGGTGACACATGTTACAGCATTCTCCAGACTAGAGGCAAAACATGCCGTCAGATGGATGATGTCATGTCCTCTGCGATATCTCTTCTTGTCGCCCTTTTCGACGTTAGTATTCGAAACTTCAGTTAGTTTCACTTCTTCTTGATTGTTTCATGAGAGCTTTATAGGCACCAAAGAATCCAAGAAACCCCACCAATGCGGCGATGACCAGAAACACAACGAAATTGTAGAAGGTTCCTGCCGCTAGGTATAGAGCTGCAGCCATTGCCAAGCTGAAGCTGACTATAATGAAACAACCTCCGGTACCAATATCCCCCGCATAGTCCTGATTGTCAGCAGACATAGACATCGACCATGCTTGGTCTGCGTATGATGACATTCATAGCTATCCGCCAGCAGGTGACTCAAGAAAGATAGCAGCTTGATACAGCACGCCCTAGTAAGATGCCCGTTGCAGTGGGAAAAAAAAAGAACAGGAAGTCCTGGATGATCGTTTTCCAGAACTTCGCTTGTTTCATCAGGAAAACACTACTTCTTGAATGCTGCTCTTACACCTGGCGTGAACAGGTAAATCACAATTATGATGCTAATTGCGAGTGAAAGTAGGTTCATCAGGTCTGCCAGATTACCAAATACACCCACGATGATACTCAGTAGGTTAATGATTAGAGTCCATAACCACGCCCAACCCTTCAAGGTCCATAACCCATAGAATAGGATCAGACCTATGATTCCGAGGAGCAATGGGAAGAACGCTAATAGCAACCCGAATATTGGGAGCAATAGTGCACCTGCCATTAGTGCAAGGACACCTATTGCTAGAGCCGCAAGAGCTTGAATCAGCTGTAGTATAGCTAGAATAACAATTCCAGTCGGTTTACTAGACATGTATTCTTTCCTCCAAATCACAACACCCGTTGTGAAGGATATACAGAGCAATCTCTCGCTAATAAGGACTTTGAGTATATTATTGCCAAGCAGTCGATGATGGGAGGGAGAGATCTCACGAATCAGAATCAATTCAGCTGCAAAATGACGAGGTGCAGTGCATTCTTGGCTATGGCTGCCTTCTGTACGACGAGCATGTTGTCACTCTGCTGAACCCTTAGACTTTCGGCCATCTCGAGAGGCTGACTGCACCCTCATTGATAGTGATGAATGATCCTTGCTTTCCTAGCCAGCATCCTGAGTCAGCCACACTATTGGACCTGTCAACAAATCCTAGATGTTCATGACCGCTCATCAAGAATTCATCAGGCGAAAGACCAGACGTCAACGTGGCAGTTATGCGTCTAAGACGGTGCAAAACTTGCTCTGTGTGTATCGAGCCCCCTTCCCTGAACCCAATTGCCCATCGATGTACATCAGACCAGACCGTAAGGAAATGGTTGAGAAGTTCTTCGGGTGTACCATTGGATACTAGTCGATTTAGATCTCGTACACTCTCGATGTCCGAGAGCCCGCTTCCGCGCATTCTTGCCAGCTTCGTAGCCTCTTTTCTGGCTGCCTCAAAGTAGTGGGTATGTGAAGCGGCTGAGCATAGATACCCTATGTCAATGAATTGACGAAGCAAGTCCAGTTCAGCTACGGCAGACTCATCCTTACTCATTGAATTTCCTTCTAAGGGCCCCGCAAGTCTGCGTTCGATTTTGCTTCGAGTACCAATTGGCAATTGGGAGGCATTAGTTGATGCAATAGCTGACTCGCCTTTCAGGAATGATACTACCAAATCCCAGGTTTTCACTGCCGATTTCCAAGTCTTATCAGCATGGCACATCGCTCTGCAGAACGCCTGATAAAATGGGAGTGCATACCAATAGTCGAACTGATGGCCGTGAGTGAAACAGAAGTTCCTGTTTCCATCACTCGAGTGGCGGCTCATGCAGATAGTCATACTATTAGGATAGTGAGTCAGTTCGGCAAGTGTCTCTCTCCCTGGATGGCCGCTGCTGACATCTCCCATTATTAGATCATGGTTACCAACGATGTAGAAGATATGAAACCCCAATGAGCAAATGGAATTCAGGATCTCTAGATTGTCAGAAATGACTGTTGAGGCATCCCTCCTCCAGAAGTCGAGTATGTCTCCAAGCAGGTATAGTTCAGTGATCTTCTCTGAGTTCGGTTTCAGGTATCTCTCGATGAAATCTATGAATCCTGCCCTATTCGATGCCTTGTCACCGAGATGAATGTCAGAGACCGCCACAATCATGTCATGAGCATAGACGAACTGTGTTAAGTCAATTTCAGTTCAGACAAAAGTGACTGGCATGAGTTGAGGCGGCGAACTAGAGAGCATCGCGGAGTGACCTGAAACTGCGATATGGTTAAATGTGTGAACAAGTCAAAATGCGATTGAGCGGAGGTTGCCAAGCCTGGTCAAAGGCGTAGGGTTCAGGTCCCTATCTCGTAGGAGTACGCGAGTTCAAGCGATTCAGGACTACTCTGAATCGGAACAAATCTCGCCCTCCGCACCACTATCTTTCTTCCTGTATGAGTTGGCGGACTCAATAGGTGTAGGAAAGAGAGTTAGGTAATAGGGAGTCTTGCATCATTCTTCGTCATCGGGAAGGATGAACATGGTTTCTATGCGTTGCACACCTTCAAGCCTCTCGAGCTCCCCAGTAATGAAACGGGTAAGTTCAGCTATGTCCTTGACACGCACTCTGAGTATGAAGTTCGCGGGACCAGCGGTCCTCAGTACTTCTGATACCTGCTTGTACTTTGACAATTGGGCGTAGAGGTCTCTTGACGTTCCTGGTCTGGCTGTTATCTGGACAAGAACCTGAATATCGAATCCCATCTTTCTGTAGTCAATATCCACGGTGTACCGCCTGATTATGCCAATCTCAACAAGGTGCTCCATCCTGTTTCGAATCGAGCTTGGACTCAGGTTCACCTTCTTCTTGATGTCCCTCAGTGAAATCCTTGCATTGCTGGATAGAATCTCAATAATCTGCAGGTCTTTGTCATCAACTCTATCCATTGAATCCATATCGACCATCCCAATGTGTCGTTTCTGGACTATGCTGTCTTGACTCTGGTAATAACACGTCGATTCATTAATTCCCAGACTTCTACTTCACTATTGAGGCTTATCTGCGAGAGAAGATCCTGATCTGTTGGTTTGGGGAGGTCATAGGTCTCGAAGGACTCAGTATCCATCAGGCTATAGTTCTCTCCTGTATCAGCAATCACCGTGGCAACTCTCTTGTTTATGACTGGAACATCTACCATACGGTCTGCAGGCATGATGACATTGCGTTTCCTGTTATCAAAGAAACCAACTGCAATGATATTTGCCTTTGCGGCACCATGTTTCCCAGGCTTGGACTTATCCATAGACACAACTCTACATGGTTCGTCATCAATTACCATATACGCTCCGGGCTTCAAGCTCTTTGCTTCAGCTTTTCTAATATCCACCTTTATTCACCAACTGTGTCGTGCAGACCACTGATACACACCTTTCGATTCGTCTATATATATTTGGGGGCGTGTTCCCGTGCAACGAATCAGCAGTAGTAAGAGTAAAATGGTTATCGCTAGAGCCAATCTTGGATGTGCCTATCAGTGATCGTACAGAACCCTCAGATACTCAGTGAGAAGCGAGCCGTGGGACTTGTGTGCAAGCCCGGTCGCACCGAGGTAACCCCTCTGGCGCAACGCATAGTTGAGTTTCTTCTTTCCAAGGGTATTGAGATTCAGGTGGACCCGGGATCTCTCAGTCTTCCTGATATGACAGTGAAGCCAACCCCCATAGAGGAGATAGATGCGGATTTTGTCATCACTATCGGTGGAGACGGTACGATTCTCTATACATTGTCTCAATTGAAGGATCGCGAAACCCCACTCTTTTGTATCAACCGTGGGACCGTTGGATTTCTCACAGAGAGTGGAACAAGCACAGCATTGGCTTCTCTTGGGCGAGTGCTTGCCAACGACTGTATCATTGAAACCAACCTCAACATAAGTTCAGGCGTTGGCGAGAGGGTCTTTCCCAGTGCTCTCAATGAGGTCTACGTGGTATCAAAATTACCTGGAAGACTTCTGACACTACAGATCCTTCTGGATGGCGTGCAAGTTGACTATGGAAGGGCAGATGGTGCGATGCTCGCGACACCCTGTGGGTCCACCGCCTATGCACTTGCAGCCGGAGGTTCCATATTGACACCTGACGTGAACGGCTTTGTCTTCGTTCCAGTGTGTCCTCCGAGGTTTGAACTGAAATCCATGGTGATTCCTGACTACGCCAAATTGGAGTTCGAATTAGTGAAGCCCGGCGCTCCGGGTCTTGCAGTCATTGATGGTCAGACACGATGGGACATCGAACCCAATGAGAGAGTATGGTTGAAGAAGTCTGAGAAAGTGACACGCTTCATCCGGCTCTATAACAACTACTACGACCGTCTGAACACACGGCTTGTTCCAAGGACTCTCTAGGTGAACCGAATGCCACGTACCTATGTTGTTGATGCAGGCGCGCTGTTCTCCACTTGGACAAAAAGGGTGGGTGAGGGTGTGTTTTCCACGACGACCGACGTGGTGGATGAGATTCGCAATCGACCAAGCAAATTCCGAGCAGACCTCCTGGAGGTTCTCGATAGACTTAGGGAAGAAGCGCCCCCGACTGATTCAATCAATGCTGCAAGAAGAGCGGCGACTGAAACTGGCGATGATTCTATTCTCTCGGAAACCGACATTGAATTGATTGCGTTGGCACATTCAAAGAGGCAAGATGGAAGCAGTATTGTGCTTGTATCTACAGATCTCGCAGTTTTGAACACAGCTCGCCATATGGGTATTGAGACTGTGGATCCCAGCGGGAAGTTCAAGGATGACATTAAATGGGTTTCAATCTGCCCGGCCTGTGGCCACAGGTCAGTAGCGTCTAAGGCTGGCCTTGAATGCCCTGTCTGCGGTACTCCGATGCGCCGAAGAGTGTTCAAGAAGGGCAGAAAGTAGGAAATGTGGGTAATACCCAAGTCTTACATGATATGAAATTGGTACTTGCTTTCTGAAAAGGATGTAGAGATGTCCATAATGACAGAAAGACCTGCACTAACAATTCAGCGGGACCTTGATGACATCAAGCTCCAGGTCAAAAAGGAATTAGAAACAATTCGAGACCTGATGGATACGCACGGGTACAGGAATCCCTCTGCAACCTGGAATGCTCCATTTCAGATACATCGCCTCCGAAGAGCTATGAGGATACACTACTTGGCGCTCAAGATACGTGACTCTGAACCAGTCAATCATAGCCTACGCGAGCTGTCCTGGGACCTGAAATCTGATCTTGAGATTCCCTAGTCACCCTCCGATAATCACCACCTCAACGGTTCTATTCCGTGGTCGATTATCATAGTCTACAAAGACTACTTGCTGCCAAGTTCCTAGCGTCAGTTGTCTATTCACAAATGGAACCGTGAGACTAGGTCCTACAATTGATGCTCTCACATGGGAATAGCCATTGCCATCTCTCCATCTGAGATCATGCTTGTATTCAGCGTTGCTTGGAGCAATTCTCTCCATAGCTTCAGGAAAATCTGAAAGAAGGCCACTCTCGTATTCTATCGTGGTGATTGAACCAGTTGATCCTGCACAGAAGACAGTGCAGATCCCTGAAGTCATTCCACTTCTCTTGACAACATCCTCTACTCCCTTAGTGATGTCTATCATGTCACAGTCACCCTGAGTATGGAACTCCAGAATCTCGTGATAGAAACTCAAATGATCCACCTGATTTCAGGGAGAGAGTATCTGACTCTCTTCTATCTTCCGAAAGACATGAACAGTCTATCTTGTAGCCCTCACAATCTTGGACTGAGCAATTAGGCTACGGATTCGGTCTTCTTTGGTCAGGAGGCCTTCTTCGTTTTCCTGAAGGATGAGAAGAGCGCCAATGTGATTGCCCTCGTTCAATGCAATAATCAAGGATGTGAGTGCATTGATTATGTCATCCTGCATAGTCTTTGCTATTTCCTCCATGGATGAAATCGTCGTCTTGATTTGCTTTCGTCTGTCGGGGTAATGCATGAAGTGCGCCTCAAACACTCCGAACAGATCCTCGAATGCTTCCTTGAGTTCGTTAGCGGCCTTAAATCCCTCCGCAGACTTCGTAAGCAGTTGGATGGCTTTCTCTATCATCTTGTCCGAACCTGTCTGTAGTGCCTCTGTTCCAGCAGTCCTAATCCAGATTGTCGCCAATTCAGGGACTCCAAGTTGTCTATAGTACTCCGCCGCCTGCTCTGCTTTTTCACTCGCCATGCAGTGGAATGATTGGTCTCTCTCTGTATCACCTAGTCGCGCAGCACAATCTGCGGCTCGGCCGTAGAGCTTTGATGCTGTTTCTGAGTCTTCTGCGGTGGATTTTTCCTCAGCTAGTTCAACGTACAGAGTGATTGCTTGTTCAACGAGCTTCTTGCTCTCTTCTTTCTGACCTGATTCAAGGAAGACTTCTGCTGCTTCCTCCAGCGCGATAGCTTGTCGTTCCTTGTCACCTGCCTTGCTCCGATTCTGAGCCTGTCCAAGGTAGTACTTTGTTACCTGCGAGTAGATCTCCTCGGCTCGGTCTTCATATCCTGCGTTCTTCAAGCACATGGCTTGATATCGAAGGTATTTCTTCTCCGAGTCGACTTCTCTGTCTGATGCCGCTCTCTTAGCCAGTTCTTCAAACATCTCACTCCCCCGCTTGAATGCCCACTTTGCCCTCATACCTCTGCCTAGCTCGCTGAACATATTGCCTCCCTTCACTAGGAGAGGAGCCACAGCCTCGGGTGTGCCCTCCATCTTCAGATATGCCTCTGCAGCGTTAGCGAGTGCCTGATTTCTGGCCGATGTCAGCCGTTGAAGTTTATAGGCTTCTTGAGCAGCATCATAGATGTTTCCTGCCTTTTCATAGAGTTGTGCAGCCTCGTATAGCTCTCCAGCCTCCATCATAATACGCGTTGCTTCGGGAGACTCCCCTATTGTCTGCATGATCTGAGCCGCTTCTGCTAGGGCATTTCCTGCAGAGAGGAAGTCGCCCTTGATTTTTGAAGTTCTTGCCCAATGCAGAGCTACCCTGACTGCCCTGTCATTGATTCTCTCTCCGAGCTCCTCATCACCGGCAGTGTAGTAGAGCCTGCTGACCTTTCGAAGGAGGCTTATTGTTTCAGAGAAGTCCCCCTGTTCCTCTGTGCCATCTGCGATATTCTCCAAGGCATCGGCTGCTCGAATGTTGGTGGTCTTCTTCTCTTCATCTGTCATTGCAAAGTCCTTGGCTCTGAAATAGAAATCAGCAGCTCTCTTGTGTTCATTTGCTGCATCTGCGATTTCTCCGGCTCTTATGTTGAGTCGGACTATCTCTCTGTAGACTCCCGGGCCCTGAGGCATTCTGACCATCATCAAGGTTGCCCTATCAAACAGCTTGAAGCTCTCATCTGCATGATGTAGATCTCGATAGACGAGCGCTGCTTCTTCGTAGGTCTTTGCAGCCATTTCGTATTCGTTCTTCGTTTCCAAGTTCTCTGCTGCTTTTACGAGCTTCTTCACGCCCTCCTCCATATTTCCATTTGCAAGTACCTGTTTGGCTTCTTTAAGGAGGTCATCGCTAGGGGTCAAGGCTATTTGTTCTCCTTCACTTTGTTTCAGTCAGTTTGTTGTGTCTTTTGCATTTCTGTTTCCTCATAACAGTTGCCCTGATATCTGTCTTTTTTTTGATGCTATCTACCTCGCAGACGCATCAAGATTCGACTGCAATTTCACGAGTGTGTGGACACGCTTAAGTAGACGATGAAACCCACTTTGTGTGAGCCATTCGATGAAACAGATCTCCCTTGACCTAGTTGATCCAAATCAGTATGATGTCATCATTGCTGGTAGCGGAGCAGGCGGCCTCCTTACTGCGCTTGCCCTGTCGGCAAGAGGGAGAAAGGTCTTGGTGGTTGAGAAGGAGAGTCGTCTTGGTGGTGTGTGGCATGGGTATTGGGTCGATGGATATCGTGTCGATCAGGGCTTGCATGTCATAACGCGTGTGACACGTGGCGCTTTCGTCAGATTTCTGAAGAGCTATCTCTCTCCGCCTCCAGAGTTTGTTCTCCATGACGGCTGGGAGTTCCGCGTGTGTGATAAGACCGGGCCAATTCCTTCGAGCATCGGAGAAACCCTGAGGTGGCCCCTCACAGGCTGGAGAGGTCGTCTGGGACTTGTCAGGATTGGTGCAAAGATAAAGACGATGAAACTTGATGAGATGCGAAAGTACAAGGACATCTCATTCCTCGAATTCATGCAAGCTAGAGGCGCGACGAACAAAGTCATGCTTGATGTGATGCAGAGTGCCATCTACATGGCTGCGGGAGTCCCCATTTCCGAGGCCTCTGCATACGAGGCTCTACGCACGCTCAAGGACACAGATAGGGAACCATCGAAGTTTGCATCAGCAAAGAAACTGCTTTTCGGATCAAGCGAGTATGATGAAGGCTATGTCATCGGAGGGATGGAGGGTCTCGTCAAGAGAGTGATTGAGACGATAAACGGGGACTACGTTCTTGATGCTCCAGTTGAGAGGATTCTTGAGAGTGATGCACATGTGACCGGTCTGACCGTCGGGGGCAGAAACATCCAGCATTCTCGAATTGTGAGCGATATTCCTCTTTGGTCCATGGACAAGATTGTCGAATCTGATATGGCAGAGAGTCGCGCATTCTTCAGCAGATGGAGCAAGATGGAACCGACTAAAGGCATCACTCTCTGGCTGGGTCTGAAGAAAGTTGTCATCGGAGACCGCAAGAATAGGGTACTCGTCCATCCAAATCCAAACCGCTGGATTGTATCCGTTTCAAGTTTTGACCGGACCTGTGCTCCTGATGGAAGAGAGTTGGTGGCCATTGCTATGATGGCTGAGCCGGGTAAATCTCTTGATGAACATGTAGCAATGATGAAGGGCAATGGTTTCGAGAAATATTACCCCGGCATCCTTGATCATGTCGAGATGGAACATGCTCAGATGTCATATGCCACTCGTGCGAAACTAATTCCTGGGCAAACAGACCTTGATAGACCTGGCCCCAGAACTCCTATAGATGGACTCTATATTGTCGGTACCGATACTGCTGGGTCTGGTGTAGGTCTGCAACAAGCTGCTCAATCAGCAGATGGAGTCATTCATGCTCTTCAAGAGGATTCATATCTTTGATGAGCGCCCTGCAGCTACTTTGCTGTTATCCAGAGAGACATTGACGGGTGCCCGTGATGTAGGCTACCGATTGTGATTCTCTATTAGGACTCCCCACTGAGACACAGTGCAAACGTAAAGGTTATGTCTGGCTTATGTCGCGCAGGGCTTGACCAACAGGTCAGTTGAGGCGTCATTTCGAATGAAGATGATTGAAGTGCGTTGGCACGGCAGAGGTGGACAAGGTGGTGTCACCTCCGCTGAACTGCTGGCAAAGGCTGCCTACATTGATGGATACAAGGGCGTGCAAGCTTTCCCCTATTTCGGAGCTGAGCGCCGTGGAGCCCCCGTGAAGGCGTTCACACGGATAGCTGATGAGGAGATCAATGTACGAAGCCAGATCTACACCCCTGATGTGGTAGCAGTCCTTGACTCTACGCTTCTCGATTTGACTGATGTCACTGAGGGTCTGAAGGAAGAGGGAAAGGTAATCATCAACACTCCAAAACATGCTGCTGAGATACAAGTTCGCAAAGGTCATGTCTACACATATGATGGGACCGGTATCGCATTAAAGAATGGACTCCTGGTCGGAGGGTTGCCTGTTATCAATACGACCATGCTAGGGGCATTTGCCAAGGCCACTGGACTCGTCAAGCTTGATACAATTCAGAAGGTCATACGTGAAAAGTGGAAAGGAAAAGCCGGCGAGAGCAATGCTGAGGGTGCTAAGGAAGCGTATGACACCTGTGCAGACTGATAACGCGTGTGCAGCTGCCTAGAAGCACAATGATATCAGCCCCTTACGACTAGGCATACATACGCTCATACCCACGACGCCCAGCACTCTGCTGTTGCTGCTGCTGCATCCCATCAACCTGTTGAGCCATCTCTTCCATCTTGCGGCGTATTATTTCGCTGCCTTCCTTGAGGTTAGTGAGGTCTATCTTCAAATCGTAGAGCCTGTTGAGCGCCTCAAGTAGTTGTAGAGCTCCTCCGGGGTCTGGTATGACAGAGATTGCTGGCGTCAATAGTGCAAAACCGACCATCGATCTGCATAGCGTCTCGGAGAGAATCGAACCAGCAATACCCGTGATGATGCCCCTGTCCAAGATCTCCATGTCCTTGTCCTTTGCCAGCTCTGCTATCTTCTCCTCTTCTGCTGCAAACAGCACTTTGCGTTCAGATGGCAGTCCCTCTACTGGTATCCCATCAAGAATTACTATCTCTTTTGCACCCATCCCTGCTGCCCAATCAAGTAATGCAGAACTGACAACATACAACCCATCTTCTGATACTGGAAGCTCAGCGGTAACAACAATCAGATCGAGTTTCTTGTTTCCATAGATTCTGAACGGATGCCGAAGCCGTCCCTCCAGAAACACTGCTGCTGAAGGCATGTACCTTGACCTCAGATGGGCAATCTCCTCCATCTTGAGTTGCTCGATGATTTCATGAGCAACGATTGGACCAACAACTCCAGCAGATGGAAAGCAACATACCATGAGCGGCGCCTTGAGTTTCATTTCCTTCGTCTGAACAACATGAGCATCAGGCGACCCCAATACTTTTGCATCACAGCCTTTTTCCAATATCAAGTACCCCACGACAATGGTTATCGAAACAGCGATATTAAGCTTGGGTCATAGCGGTTCAATGTGGACAAAGACGTGGTTGACATCAGAGACTGACTCCATAATGTTCTTCTCAATTGCATCAGAAATCTCGTGGCTCTCGTTAAGGCTTATTGTTCCATCAGTGCTGCATTGAATCAGGAGTGAAATGCCTGCCTTTTCTTTCGTCACGATTACCTTGGGACACTTGATCCTCAAGGCTAATTTCTCGATAATCGTTCGGGTCTGATTCACAATGTCCTCTGATGTAGCTGTTATATCTACTCCTTCGCTTTCCTCAGAGTACGTTTCAAGATGTAATAGAACCGTTTTGACTCTTGGGTCAGTCTTCTTGATTTCTGCCTCGAGCTCGTCGGATATTCTATGAGCCTCTTCTAGGGTCAAATCCAATGACATCTCAACATCCGCAACGATTTCGAACTGGTCCTTAAAAGTGAAGATCCGGATATTGTGGACACTTAGAATCCTGGGCTCTCTTCTGGCTAGGACTTGCAGCTTCTGGTACAGACTCAATTTGATGTAATCGTCAGGGGCTATCTCTGCTGGCTCGACATGCACAACAACATCCACTCTCGGCGCAAGACCTGTCAGACACGACTCTATGGACTCAGTGATGCGATGTGCTGCGCTTGTGGTCACAGTTTCATCCACCGTTACCACAACATCCACAAACAGATCTGGTCCTGATGTTCGTGCACGCACCCTCGAACAACCTAACACACCTGGAGTTTGAGAGCAGGCCTGGATTACAGCTTCTTTGACTCCTTCTGGAGCACGATCTACCAAGAAGTTGAAAGATCTTTTCGCGAGATTGTATGAAACATAGATGATCACAATTGACACTCCAAGGGCACCGAGAGGGTCTCCTATGGGGAAACCGAGTGATACGACGACCAGACCTAGGAGAACGACTGTTGAACTCAGCATGTCCGTGCTGAAATGAAGCGCGTCAGCTTCGAGTGCTTGACTATTGTACTTTCGTGCAGTTCGATAGAGCATCCTACTTCTCTCATAATCTACAAAGATGCTCGTGAGCATGACAGCTATTCCCCACAACGATGGCTCTATGAACTCCTCTCTCACAATCCTTCGTATTGCTTCGCTTATGATCCAAAAAGATGTTATCCAAAGAAGAACCGTTTCAATGAGTGCTGAGAAATTCTCAATCTTGCCATGTCCATATTGGTGCTCCCCGTCTGGTTCCTTTGACGCTGATCTCACCGCTACAAAAGTAATTCCTGCTGCCATTAGATCCAGACCACTGTGAAGTGCCTCCGAGATTACGCCGATTGAATTAGTAAGTAATCCAACCACTAATTTCATCAATGTAAGCACAAGAGCAGCAATGACAGAAAGAGCCGCGGCTCTCTGGACACTCTTTCTGCCTCGTTTATCATTTCCCATAATTCGTCTGACCGCGGTCTTTTATAGCCCGATATAACAGTTGTTACTTGTATTCGAGCATTGCCTAATGAATTGGTTAGGGTTGAATGGCATTTGCATAACGGGACTGATGAGAATCGGTTTAGCATCAAGGCTCTTCTGAGAGATGTGCCCACTGTCTAATTCGTCGTTTGCAAACCTAGAGATCTTGGTACTTCTCCCATTCCCAGTCTGATACTTGTTCACTCACATACTCCCGCCATTCTTCGCGCTTGAGTCCGATATGGGCCTTGGCAATCTTACTTCCCAGGGCATCCACTATTACAGAGTCTGCCTCCAGACAATCGAGGGCTTCTTCAAGTGTGGTCGGCAGCGTCTTGATTTTTCGTTTTGCTCGATCCCTATCTGTCATCATGAAGATGTCTTCAGTGCAGGGTTCAGGAGGCATTAGTTTCCTATTGATGCCATCCATGCCTGCCGCAATAATCGCGGAGAACAGAAGATATGGATTCGCCATGGAGTCCCCTGACCTTAACTCAACCGCAGCCTTCTCACTTGTGCCAAATGTGGGGATTCTTACGAGGACAGTCCTGTTCTTCTCGCCCCATGTGACATAGACAGGTGCCTCGTGGTGCGGCACCAGCCTCTTGTAGGAATTGACAGTTGGATTCGCAATAGCGGTTATCGCAGGCGCATGTTCCATCAGGCCTGCGATGAACATCTTGGCCGTTTCTGATAGTCCATTGTTCTTTTCATCGCCAAAGAGGTTCTTCTTTCCGTCCCATAGCTGAAGATGACAGTGAAGTCCATTTCCTGCTTCACCTGCAAATGGTTTTGGCATGAATGTAACATCGACGCCTTGACTCTGGGCTATCGCTCTTGCTAGATTCTTGAAGATGAGAATGTTGTCTGCCATCTTTCTTGCATCGTCATAGTCTATCTCTATTTCTTGCTGGGATCTGCCGTGTTCATGGTGAATGACCCGAGGCCGCATACCTACCTCTCTGATGGCTGATGCGAGCTCCAGGAGCATATCCATCGCTGGATTCAGTGGATGCGTATCAGCATATCCCGCCTCGTCAAAATAGTCTCCCTCTGGAGTGATGATATAGAACTCTGGTTCAACCTTGATTCTCAGTTGAAGATTCCCTGGTAGAGCCTCGTGACACAGTCTGTGCAACTGACCCCGGCTATCAAGTGGATAGTAGTCCATGCCCTTTCCCATAGCTTCCTTCTCTCTCACAAAACACATCGCTGCAGCTGTTCGCCGAGGTGCCGATGGAATCTCGATGAGTGTTGAAGCGTCCGGATCAAGCTGGAGGTCGGATGATTCGACTGAGGCTAATCCAGTGACTGAACTGCCGTCGCAACTCGTTCCCTTCTTTAATGCGGGGTCCGAAGAGAGCATTTCCAAGTTGTCCGCTGGCATGCAGGGAACAACCATAGCCTTCATCCTCCCCAACAAATCTGTGAATCTCAGTTCGATATACTCAATCTTCTGGGACATCATACTCACTCCAAGTAGATGTATTCCGTGCTGACTTCATATCGTTAAAAGGTCTTGTCTCAGCCCCACAGCTCTCGGTACCATTCTTTTGCAGCGTCGCCTAGCTCAAGTCGAATAGACCCACTCACCACGCTTACATCATCGCCCTCCTTGACCTCGAAGTTCAATCCTGCAATTCTGATCGCCTTCTTCTCCAGATGTACATTTCCTATATTCCGAGCATGCATCCGTGCCACTCTCTTGCCTCCATCCATTATCAGCATCTGTTCCTCGTACGAAACAGAGCATGTTGCCTTGAACTTACTGTCCCTGAGGGGCCCTAGGTGCACTTCTAGGTTATCGAACTCCGCTTTCACATTACTGGCAAACATAACATTCACAATTTCCTTCAACACCTTGCGCTCTTATGAACATCATCCTTATGTCAAACCACGTTCCGCAAAAGAGAAACACAAATGCAACAGTATATGGCATGAGCAATATGAGAAAGGGACTTCATCTTGGCACAAGTGGATGGTCCTATGCAAAAGACTGGAAGGATGTGTTCTACACATCTGGAGGCTCAATGCTGCAGCAGTATCTGCAATATTTTGATACTGCGGAGATCAACTCCACCTTCTATGCCCTCCCCAAACCTGACTTCATCAGACACCTTAGTACCACTCAACGAAGCAAGTTCTTTACTGCAAAGCTGCCGAAGAAAGTCACGCACGACTTTCGTCTAGATGTTACCGGGGAGGGTCGGCAAGTTCTTGACGAGTTCTTCGAACTTCTGCACCCAATTGAAACTCGAGTCGACGTCCTACTCATCCAGCTCCCTCCTTGGGAAATTTCGACGATGGCGAATCTTGAAGCATTCTTTTCCGAGTTAAGGTCTCCTTACAGGTATGCAATCGAGTTCAGGCATGATAGCTGGTTAGCTGAGCCTGTGTGGCGCCTTCTGGAGCAGTATAATATTGCCAGTGTTGTCGTTGACGAACCGAAACTGCCAATCAATCTCAGGGTCACTACCGATTTTTCATACGTTCGCTGGCATGGACAGAATGAAGGCCTATGGTATAACTACAGATACTCCCTTGCAGAGCTTGAAGCTTGGATACCACGCTTGCGTCAGCTGATGGGCACAGTAGATTGTGCATTCGGATATTTCAATAACCACTTTGCAGGAAATGCTCCCCTAAATGCTCTTCAGATGCTCTCTCTCCTGGGAACTATGAGTCCTGGACAGGAACGAAAACTACTTAGTATGCTTGAGCATGGTGAAGTCCGCCAACTATCTCTGGATGATTTTGCATAAGCTTGTCTCTTCTTTGTCCATCTCGAAAGCTTGATAAGTAGACCAAAGGCTCGAGGCCCGAGTCAGGTGGAAGAATCGATGAGCTTTGATATTATCGCTGAGCCGGCTGTGAAGTCACCAGCTGATGCTCGATTCAGACGTGGCCGCGGATTCAGTATTGAAGAAACTGTACAATCAGGACTCACTGTGGACGATGCTCGCAAGATGGGTCTCCTTGTTGATATGAGACGAAGGACTGCATATCCTGAAAATATCGAAGCATTGAAGCAGTATCAGAAGGACCTTGAAGAATTCATCAAGGCTCTAGCGGAGGAGGAGAGCGCTGCTGCTGCAAGTGCAAAGAAATCTGTCGATGGGCTCTCTATGCTCAAGTCAGTGACTGCTGAAGAGGCAAAACTTCTAACATCTGCTGGAGTCGAAACGATATCTGACCTTGCATACTGCGACATCGCTAAGGTGGCCGAGAAGACAGGCATCACAGAAGATCGCATCACACAGATGGTCAAAGCCGCACTCAAGAAAGTGTAGCCTATAGTGACAGTGTCTGGTGATCGAGATGGATTATGCTCATCTCATCTCAATACTTGAGAACCCTCCTGCTGTACGCTACCCTGTCATTCTTCCTGATTTCTTCGTCGATCATTTTGTAACTCTCTCCAAGTACGAGGACTTCCTGAAATCTCTTGATGACCTTGCCAAACAAGGGGGCGGCAATCTAATGGGCAGTGAGCAATTCATCCGCAGGGGCGGCAATTGCGTGAATACTGCCTCTGCGTTGCTTGCCCTAGGCCTGGAAGCAAAGATGATAGTCACCACAGATGAATACGGCGCTTCTCTCCTTGATGCCCTAACATTACCAGGCTTAGACAAGAGTCATGTTCACAGGGATGGTCGTCTATCGTCCACGGTTTCGCTTGAAGCCGAATTTCAGGGACGTAGAATCAATCTGATGATTAGTGATAGCGGATCTGCATCATCCTTTGGATTTGATAGTCTTACAGACTCAGATTTTGAACTCATTCGTAGTTGTGGCCTTGTTGCCTTAGTGAATCTGAACCATAATCACAAAGGTCCAGATCTCGCGCGTGGTCTCTTTGAGCAGGTGAAAAAGACCTCGTCATCAATCACCTTCATGGATATGGGTGACCCCTCAAGTAATCCTGAGCTGGTGATTCCACTGGTAAAGGATGTCATAGCTGAAGGTCTAGTCGACGTTTTAGGTGCCAATGAGAATGAAGTAGGTTGGCTCGCATGGGCCCTTACAGGGAAGGATGATCGTTGGCGGGCAATCGTATCTCATCCCAAAAAATGGATTGCAGCAGCCAAGAAGGTCTCACAGGAAACTGGAGTCAAGATTGATCTGCATACACCACTCTTCTCAGCAGCAGTCAATAGTGACGAAGTTAATGCAGTCCCTTCATTCCAAGTTGAGAGCAAAGTTGTTTGCGGAGCTGGTGATGCATGGAATGCCGGGGACATCTACGGGCTCCTCCTAGCACTTTCATCCTCCGATCGGATTGTTCTTGCGAGTGCGATAGCCGCCCTCTATGTTTCGTCACCGACGGCATCACATCCATCTCGGCAGGAACTTATCACATTTCTCAATGAAAAACCCACCGTTTCCAGAGATGGCAACAAGCTACTTATGCACTGTTGACAAATGGATTACCTGTGCTGCCTGAGCGAGGTTAGGTGAACCAGTTGGAACTAGAACGCGTACTCACGAAGCTAAAATTCGATGAGTCCGTGACAGGCTATGCGTTGATTACAAACGATGGCCAGCCTTTCCTTTCCTTCTCACTTCCAGACGAGGTTGTGCCTCAAATCAAGGGCACGCTCAAGATTCACGCGGGTGGTCTGAAACTCGTCAATATCATGACCAGCCACGGAAGCGTCATCTTGTCACGAGTGGATCCTCAGTGGGTTCTTGCTGTTCTCTTCACACCAGAGCTCACGCTTGGTACTGCACTCTCCAGAGCGAAATCAGTTGTCGAGCTCTTGGAACAAGTAGTACTTCCACCGCCTCCGGTTCCTGTTGAAGCAGATGAGGTTCTCGTTTCTGAGCCAACCGGGCCTGAGGCTTCCATGGAGTCAGCATCGGCTCCTGTGGTAGAAGCCATACCCTCTGTTGTCGAGGAAACGTCGACCCGCCCAGAAGCTATAGAGCTGCATCACGGATGCGTTGTCCTTCGGGGGGAGAGGTATCGAGATGCTATGACTCTTGACTCAGCTCTCAATGCCACGTTGAAGAAAGCCTACTCCAACCTTGCTATCGATATTCTTCTCACTATCGATCAGAAGATGACGATCTATACGATAGCTGGAGCTTTAACAAAACCGGTAGAACGAGTACAAGAGATCGTTAAATGGTGTCTGGCAGAGAAGGTTGTTGATGTGCAGTGCCCAGAACCAGAGGAAACTAGACAAAAAGAGATAATTGGGATACCTCTCTTTGAAGGCAACATTGAGAAAGCAAAGAAGGAGCATCGCTCCGTCCTCGCGCTCTGCGACGGAACACGAAGCCTTCAGGAAATTGCCACACAGCTTGGTATGCAATACTTCCAAGTCTTACAGAGCATTCTTCCCTACCGTGGGAAGACTCTTAAAATGGTACTTACAGACAAGAAATCAGGAGTTTGAAAAAAAAATGAGTATTAAAGGGAAAATCGCGTGGAGATTCATGACGACCAAAGTGTCGAAGGTTCTTTTCCAAGCTAATTATAGAGAGCTTGTGAACCTAGTCATGAGTACAAGTAATAATGTTGAAGAGATCAATCGAAAAATGAAGGACATTGGTTTTCGAGTTGGTGAAACACTTCTAATGGACTATGCCGATAGAATCCGACAACATGCAGTCGACTTTCCAACGTTCTCAAAAACATTGCAGCTTGCGTATAAGGTGAACTCAGGACAATTCTTCACCAGAATTGAAGTCAGTAAGGATAAGAGAACAATCAAATTCACTGACGACATCTGTCCTATTTGTGAAGGTGTGTCTATTTCAGACATGCCCGGCCTTCAGTACTGCGTGCTTGTGAGCGGAGTGTTCGATGCGGTCATGAAACTGCGAGGGTTCTCAGCTGAGAGCTATCAGGAGTCCTGCAAGGCAGTTGGCGATGAAACCTGTACTTGGACGCTTGTTCTCCGAGATTAGTGTGTGACTGGCCATCCGGAATAGGTATAAAACACTTAGCGCGAAACTATCGTCTAAGTACCATCTATGGAGGCTAATGATTGGGTCAAGGTCTAGGCACGATATTCGGACTCATAACTGCATTCGCCATCACATTCGTCGTTATGACATTCGGAACCTACATGCCTGCTGATCTAATATCCCCCACAGTCGTACAGGATTTCCTCAGCAATAGTGACCTCGAAATCAGAATAGCTGTTGTTGGCACGATTCTCTATCCATCAGCCTTGGGAGGATCCAGTCTTGGAAGCGTAGTCGGCTATGGTGCTACTGGTGCCTCGGTCCTAATGTTTCTCGCATGGGGAGCAGCTGGTCTCATTGCTGGTCTTATGTCAAAGGACTTCCTGCCTGCTATTTTGGCTGCTGTGTTTGCAGCTATCATAGGTGCTCTTTTGACATGGCTCCTCATATTCGTGATTTCTCCAGATTTTGACATCGCAGCCATTTTTGCACCCGGGTCACTGCTCTTGATGGAAGTTGCTCTAGAGGGAGCTATCTATCCATGCATCGCGTGCATCATCGGTGCCATTCTTGGTGGTGGGATTACTAGGGATCGCTAATCGTCTGAATTCCTGAGAATTGCACCACACTCAGAACAGATCAGTGGATTTGATTTGAAGACAGCGCCACATTGGCATACAGTTTCGATCTTTCCTGGAATAGGTGGCTCTGCGGTCCGCCGCACCATCTCGACAGCCGCGGTAATTGGAAGAGCACTTATCATGACAAAGAGAGATGCAACCATAGACATGGCAAACTGGATTACTAGAGCGTAGTTCCTCATCGGATTCAGGGCAACATCCCAGAATGACGGATTCTTCAAAAGCAGGGATATCAAAGCAAAGATGGCAAGAAAGACTCCGACCCATAAAGCCGATCGGAGAGTATTCCATCCTTTCCGTGAGAAAGGTGCGATTATCATTCCGATTATGATCCATGATATCAGATATGCAGCTGCTGTTGGGTAATTGAAGAGCCCTTGGATGGTGGACTGAAGTGACCAACTTCCATCTAGAATGAACCATATCGTATTGAATGGTTCTGGGTATGCTGGCTGTGGCGGTAGAAGTCCAGTCACACCAACAAATGCGCATGAACCCACGACTATTCCTAAGAGTCCGCCCACTAGGTTTCTCATCGAATCTCCTCTTGACAGTGTCTTCATGCGTGTGGGTGGTCCCCTCTTAACAGTTTTTGATTGATTCTTACTATGAAAAGCCACAACACAACCGCAATCCTTTTCAGAAAACTTTTGGAGAGTAGAGGTTGTACGGGCAGTTCTCGGTCAGGCTAGTGTCCGTGAGGTGTAGTGCTATGTCCAAAAATCTCGAGCAAGCCCTATCCAAACTGAGATTCGACGATCAGGTTCTTGGATATTCCCTGATGACGAAAATTGGCAGGCCATTTGTAAGTTTTGCATTTCCTGACGAGCTGTTCCCGCGAGTGAAAGACAGCATCAAGCTATACAAGGCGGACCTTCGCCTAATGACAATCGATACCGAAAAAGGCCTCGTTGTCCTGTCCCCTGTTGACGAAAACTGGATATTGACAGTACTATACGTTCCTGAACTTCAGCTTGGACTAGCTATTGCCAAGACCAAGAATGTCCTGCGTCTTCTTGAAGGTATTGAACTGCCGCCGCCCCCCGAGGACTTTGAGGAATCCTCCGAGTTGAATATTCAAGTCCTTGAGAGCATTGCTGTCAAGGCTGCTTCCGTTGAGGCAACTACGCTACCTGCTCCTTCCCCTGAGGGTTCTGCTCCTGTTGTGCCCATCAAAGTGCCAGAGCAACTGAGTGTCAATGACTTCAATGTGACCACCACGACGGTCCCCGGAAGAGGTCCTGAGTACGGCAATTCTTTGTCACTTGATTCTGCATTGTACAAGGAGATGAAGGGTCTCTATCGCAATTTTGGCTTTGACGTGCTTATGTTGGTCGATGGAGGGAACTCTGTGAACACCATTGCAGATTCGATGTTTCAACCGACAGATAGGATAATTGATCTTCTTAAGTGGAGCGCCACAAGAGGCATAATCGTCGTACCACGAGTGGATGAGGTTCCACAAGCCCCTTCAGTGGCAAGCGCAGGTCCTCAACTAGGAAGGTATGTGAAGTGTCCCAGGTTTGAGGGTGACCTCTCGAAAGTTGCTGGCGAGGACGTCCAGATCATCAGAATGTGTGATGGAAGACTGACTCCCGAGCAAATAGCTGAGAAAGCGAACCTTCCCTTCCCGAAGATTGTTCAGATCCTTGCCAAGTATAGAAAAGCTGGACTGAAGATGATTGGCAAGACTGTCTAATAGTAATTGATAGGTGCGAATCTGATGCCAAAGACAGAAAACCCCCTTTTACTCAGCCTCTATGCGCACTACGTAGACCGTGTGCTCTCTGAAACATCCAACATCGATGAAGCAAATCAGAAACTCCGTGACTTGGGTCATGAGATTGGTCAACAGATATATCTCAACACTGAAATCGTAGAAAAGACTAAAGACAGTGTCACGACGCGCGAGGATGTTGCCAAGCTAATCGAGATAGTCTACAAGGCACTGTACGACAAACGTCCGAATGATGTGGATATGAAGAGTGCACGTGGGTCTGTTCGCATCACTGACGAAAGCTGTGTTTGGTGTCAAGACGTCAATTTAGAGGGTATGCGTGGCTTTGGATACTGCGAAGTCTTCAGTGGTATACTTGAGTCCATACTCCAGTTCAAGGGTGTGGATGCCAAAGTCTTCCAAGAGCAATCGCGTGCAACAGGTGCAAATATGTGTGTCTGGAATGTGCGTCTCACATAGCTGATTATAACAAAGCACTTAACGCGGTTTCATACTGAATCGTTCATTAGAGGACTCTCACATGTCAAAAGAGGAAAGAGTGATTCCTTGGTGGCAGGGTCGGCTGAAAGATCGTGATCTGATGTCTGCGTTTTTCGCCAAGACTTGGAACAAGATTGGCAGTCGTATTGCAGTCATGTTCCCAGATCGTGTACGTGACCTGTACTATTCAGCTGGTCGACTTGCAGGTCTTGAGGCCCAACGAGAGTACTTCAAGGTAGGCAAGCAAAAGCCCCCTGGTGATTTCAAAGGAATAGTTGAGTTCATCAAGATGGCTTTGGAAACACTCATCGTTCCCTTTGGCGATATCAGAATAGCCAAGTTGTACAAGTTGTGGCTTGACGAGGAAGCAATTATCGAAGTTGGCGATAATCCCTATGCCTCCGGTTATGAGAGCGAAGAGCCATCCTGTTATTTTCTGAAAGGCTTCATAGAGGCAGTCTTGGAGTATCTTACCGACTTCAATAGAATTGAGTACGAGAAATTGATTGTCAGTGAGGATACTTGCATGTCTGCCGGTGCCGATACATGCACCTTCAAGATCACACTGACATATCCAGCGCGAGGCGTCACTCCGTAGTGCATCCTTTCAACAAACGTACTCTTTAACTGCGAAATCATCATAAGCAATCTCGCGGTAGAAGACTCATGAGCAGCCAAGTCGCTAGAAAACTCCTCATTGGACTCTCTTTTCTCCTTATCACGTGGAGTGTAGTTGGGTTTGCTCTGTCAGAATCAAGTTATGGCGATGCGGACTCGGTTGCTCCTTTTCTACCCGCAACATTGAACAATAATCAGGCTGTCTTAGACCTTGGATTTGCCCTGAGCATAGTCAGTAGCGGCACTATGAATTTCTCTCTTGATTCATTTCTGGTGGCTGGCATAGGCACGCTTGACTTCTGGACTCAATGGACTCCTCCATCCGCTGACGTAGGGCTGTGGGCATTGATTATTGGGACAATATCGCTCGAGCGTACCAGAGATCGTCGAGCTCTAAGACTCCGAGATAGAATTGTGGAGGAAGTCACTGCTGACCCGGGTGTACATCTGCGTCAGCTTCACAGGAGCCTGGGATGTGCAATGGGTGCTCTCCAATATCATCTGAAGAGCTTGGAAGACGCACGTGAGGTAGTATCAATAAGGTATGGCAATGTCCGTCATATCTTCCCCCCTGACTTCTCAGCCGAGGATAGAGTCCTTCTCCTAGCTGCACTCTCACGAAATCCTACAGTGGGATCGATTCTCTTTGAGTGCATGAAGAACGGGCAGACAACACAGGCAGAGATCAGCAAGGTTCTTGATGTCGATAAGAGCTTGATTTCGTACTACACGAGCGGCCTCCTGAGAGCTGACATCCTTAGATCAGTCAAGGTCTTTGGTCGTGAAAAGCCAGTGATTCTCACAGATTGGGCACGCTCCACTCTTGTCAGCATGGGTATTCTAGTACAATAACTGCCCGAACTCTATGCTTATCTTGGAACTAGATGCTGACCAGACGTGCTTTCCAGAGCAGAGATACTGGAAGCCGGATGACCGGGTGAATTGCCAATGGTTGATGATGATCACCAAGATGCTGTCGACTATGCAAAGGATGACCTGAGCGAGGACGACTTTCCAAAAGTCAAACATGCTGTGAAACTTGTCGATGTCACGCGAACTTACAGGCTCGGAAAAAAGGAGATCGAAGCCCTGAAGAGAGTGAATCTGGAGGTGGCGCTGGGGGACCTTGTGGTAATCTCAGGGCGATCTGGATCAGGTAAGACAACGCTATTGAACATAATCGGAGCCATTGATTTAGTCACATCTGGTCGGTTGTTCGTAATGGATGTACCAATCAATGACTATGATGAGACATTCAGGTCATCTTTCAGATTGGGCAATACTGGATTCATCTTTCAGAGCTATAACCTAGTATCGACATTGACTGCAATCGAGAACGTGCTGTTTCCAATGCAGCTCTCAGCAAAGAGCTCGGACGAGCTGGAAACGGAGGCAATGGCCCTTCTGGAACGCGTTGAGATGAGCGATCGAGCGGATCATCTTCCGTGGCAACTGAGTTCAGGTGAACAACAGCGAGTGGCAATTGCTCGTGCAATGGCAAATGACCCTCCCATAATTCTCGCTGATGAACCGACTGCGAATTTGGATGGAGAGAGTGGTCAGATGGTAAGGGACCTTCTTCTGGAATTGAACAAAGAAGGCAAAGCGGTCATCATCATGACACATGACGAGCGAATCATAGATCAATCTGGTGCTCGTCGATTCAGGATGGAATCCGGAGAGTTGCACGACAATGTCTGAGTTTCAAGGATTTGCATCAAAGGATCTCAAACGCCGTCCATTCCGAAGTGTGCTTGTTATGATATCCCTCACCAGTGTTGTGATGTCTACGACATTCATCTTCCTCTTTGGCAATATCCTTCTCGATGTGAATTCCTTTGCATTAGCTAGAGCCCTTTCGTCATCAATGGGGATGCTCTTCTCCACATTCATCTGGTCGATTCTTCTGCTTGTCTTTGTTTTGGGTGCCGTCGTTGTTTCGACGACTGTATCTCTTGAAATGGTCACCCGCCGTCGTGATATTGGCCTCATGAAAGCAATGGGGACACTCATAGATTCAATCTTTGATTTCTTCATGGCCCAATCAGTAATAGTGCTTCTTGCGAGTGTCGTTTTCGGCCTAGCTTTTGGCACCCTCCTATATCTGGCAGGCATGATTTGGATTGCAGGTGTCATGCCTGGGCTACAATTCACCCTAGAGTTTCCCTGGCTTCAGCTTGCGTTTCTTGCTGCCTTCTATGTCCTTGCAGGTTACTTTTCCTCTCAGAAACCGATTTACGACACTGTTCAGGAATCACCTTCAGTCGCGCTCAATCCTGACGTGGGATCGCGCGTCAGAAGAACCGGATTCCTAGATGGATTAGGTCTTAGCTTCCGAATTGCGTCAAAAGGTATAGGTCGTCGCATCAAGGGAACAAGGCGGACCATTCTCTCCCTATTTCTCAGTTTTACAATTGCGTCCCTTCTGTGGATTGGAGGCGGCGTTGTTGAAACCACATCTCAATCATACATGATGCGCTCTATGGGAACTAATATCATAGCAGTAGGCAATCCTGACATGCTGAACCAGTACTATGATGCATATTCATTCGATGGTTCAGCCCTCAACAGCTCGTTCAACTTCCTTGCTCCGACTGATATGATTAATGACTCGCTTGTGACTGAGCTTCAAGGAGATCTGGCAGTCACTGCATTGGAACAGCGGCTCATTATCTTTGACGACGTACAGGAACATCCGGGGACAGTATGGAATGAGGAGCTACAGCAGTATGAGAGAATCGGCCAAGAGCGACAAGGTTCGGCGCTACTTGTTGGCATTGATTGGACATCAACTCTCTCAGACTGGTACTACGAAGGCTTCAGAGTCAATAGCTCACAGCAAGTGTGGCTTGGAGGGGCTCTAGCAAATACGCTATTCGATGATCCTTTTGTCCAGTCACTGCTTATTACCGGCAAGCCCCTCGAGGTCCGTGCTCAAGCCTTTGACACACTCAATGGAGGAATGACGGCAATCTTAAGCCTGACGAAGCTTCAGGAGTTTTACAGCGTGACAGGCTGCAATCTTCTCCTTGTGCAGGTCGATTCGTATGATGACACAGTACTCAATCGAATCGAAGACCTTGCTCAAAACTATGGGCTAGGCATCTATACTCAACAGGCTGTGCTTGAAGAGAACCTACAGGCTATACACGCAGTATGGATTCTCCTGAATCCTCTTGCTCTCATGGCTCTGGTGAGCGCGTTCCTTGCTCTCATGAACTACATGCTTGTTTCGATATTTGGTCGATTGAGAGACTACATTATCATGCAATCTATCGGTGCAAAGCCCTCTTTCATCGCGAAAATAATGATAGCCGAGGGTTTGGATGTAGGAGTGCGTGCGGGCATTCCAGCACTGATTGTCGGGACCTTACTAAGTGTTTACGCACTCATCCCCGAAGCAGCGGTGCCAACTCTGTCATACCTCCCACTCTCGATGTTGGCGCTATTCGCTGCAATCATAGCTGTCATTCTTCTATCCTCCATTCCTGTATACGTCTTCTTTATGACCAGAAATAACGTCACGGTGTCAGAATTCTCATCTTGAGTAAGATTCTTTAGACATTAGCTTGGGGGAACATTCGAGGACTCATTGATGTCATCAGAAGAACCACAAGAAGAGGAATTCTCGATACACTGGATACGAGATGTAGTGAATAGAGTCTTGGAACGTGATGTTGACACTTACATCATCTCGTCTGGCAAGAGCCCAAGTGGCAGCATCCATATTGGTATTGTCCGTGAATTGATAATATGTGACGTCATTAAACGCGAATTGAAACGAATGGGCAAGAAAGCCAGAACTGTCTTTGTCGTCGATGACTTTGACCCCTTACGCTCTTTGCCTCCCTCTACCAGTCTTCCTCTTGAAACTTGGATTGGCGTTCCATACTCTGACATCCCGGATGAGTTTGGATGCTGCGACAGCTTTGGAGATCATTGGGCAAACGAGCTCATCGAGACATTTCCTGCTTTCGGAGTTGATCCCGATATCGTATGGGCTCACAAGTTGTACGAAACTCCTGAGATGATTGATGTTGTAAGAACCTGCCTTCGAGAGACCAAAACAATACGTAAGATAATGGTCGAATTTGTCGCAGGCGACTTTGAGGAAGAACAATCAGAGGAGTACACAACATCAATGAAAGATTGGTATCCTGCATCAGTTGTATGCCCAGAATGTGGAAGATTGCAGTCGGGCGTAAAGGGTCAAATCTCGCCAAACCGTATCACTGGTTACAATCCGAAGACAGATATAGTGACCTTTGAATGCAAAGCCTGTGGTACTTCAGGAGAGTTTCCACTGACTGAAGTTCGCGTCAAACTTGTCTGGCGGGTTGACTGGCCGGCAAAGTGGTACGTTTTAGGAGTGACCTGCGAACCTGCAGGCAAAGATCATGCAGTGAAGGGTGGTTCATACGATACTGGACTTGAGGTTTCTCGACGTGTCTTCAAATGGCCGGGTCCTGTGAAGGTTGCCTATGAGTGGGTTCGTATTGGGGGGAGGGACATGAGCACCTCTGAAGGGATTGTCTTCACGCCGCGTTCTTGGATGGAAATCGCTCCACCTGAACTATACCGGTATCTAATGCTGAAGACAGATCTCTCTCGTGCCATAAACATCCAACCCGACAGAATTCCTGAGCTTATTGACGAGTACGAACGGTTTGAGAGGGTGTACTATGGTATTGAAGATGCTACTGATGACAAGAGGGAGCTGGCTAGACTCCTCTATCCTCTCTGTGTCACTGGACCTTTGCGCAAGGAGTACATTCCGAAGCTGTCGTTCAGATTCGCGGTGATGACCTCCCAAACGGTTGACTTGCTGGGTATGCCCGCAGTCGTGAGTAGGTGTGAACATGTCTTGAAGAAGCAATACGGACTTGAGGTGGTTCCGCCAGAGGCAAAAGCGTTAATTCAAGCCCGTCTGAACATGGCTAGGAATTGGGCTTTAGAGTTTGGTTCTGAGAGTGACCGAATAGAGATCACCGATAGAGTTCCCAAAGAGGTCATCGAAAGCCTGACAGCAGACGATAGGAGATTCCTGTCTGCGATGCTGTCTGTTCTCGAAGGTGATGAGCTCGATGATGAGACCTTGCAGAGTCAAGTCTTTGAACAGGCTAGAAAAGCTGGTCTTAAGGAGAAACGTGCATTTGCAGTGATGTACAGAGTTCTCACTTCACGGAAATACGGTCCACGATTAGGCTCATTTCTAAACCTTCTTGGGTATGATTGGGTAGCAGAACGGATTCGAAGCGTTCTCTGATGGGACGCATTCTGAGGATCATTTCACAACACGTTTATTAGCACAACAAATTGCAGCGGGCTCTGACCAGAATTTTGGAAATGAGAACCATGCTTGGAAGCCTCAGAGAACGATACCAGCGTGCGATGATGCCAGTCGGTCGAGTCATTGCCAAGACAGGCATCACACCCAACATGATCACTGGTTTCACGCTAATCATTGCCCTGATTACCGCATGGATATTCTATCAAGGATACCTTCTCCTTGGTCTAGTGTTCCTAATACTGACAGTCGTTTTGGACATGTTTGATGGAGCGGTGGCCCGAGCTGCAGGTCTCTCATCAAAATTCGGAGCGACCTTTGACCACGTTCTTGATCGCTATGCAGAGTATCTCTTCATGCTTGGGCTCATGATGGGTCCGGTCGCAGTTATATGGCCATATCCCCTTGGGGGCAGTTTCATACCATGGTTCTGGGGCTTTTTCACATTGTTTGGCATGATAATGGCAAGTTTCACTCGGGCAAAAGCTGAATCCGTGGGCGGCATGAAGAGCTGTACGGTGGGAATCGCAGAGCGCCAAGAGAAGCTGCTACTGCAAATCGCAGGTATTCTTCTGCTTGCATTTCCCTCAACTAATATCTGGATTGACCTGCTGACACAGGTGCCTACACTCCTTGAATTCTTTGTGGCTCTGGACATCACCAATATTCTGACTCTCTGCATTGTGATTGTCGGGATTCTATCTCATATTACGGTGGTACAGAGGCTTCTCTATGCCCGCAAAGTGATTCTTGCATCGGAATCGGGTGACAAACTAGATGTATGATATTGTTGTGATTGGTAGTCCATCCTTTGACCGATTTGTGAGGAGGTCTGTGGCAGGCAATGGGCGTTCTCTATCTGGTCCTGCTGCATATAGCGCGAGAAGCGCAGTTCAGCTAGGTATTCAAAACATGGTAATTGTCGGGTCTCTCAGTGCACAGTACCGCGAGCAATTTGCGGCCCAACTTGATGAGCTACAGATTCCTGAATATTATCCAATTGATTCGCCTGAAACCGGTGGCTTCGAGATAGAATATGATGGCGGTCCTGATGCTTCCGTCGTTTCTGTGCTCGGAGTGCCCAAGCCAATTGGAATACGGGACATTCCTGATGAGTTCCTGTCAGCGCGCATTATTCTTCTGACCCCAATTCTGCAGGAAATTGGTGCAGAGCTGATTGAATGGATATGCAACTCATCTGATGCCACGATTCTGCTTGACCCTCAGCTATTCGATGCTGGAGTCGATATGAAACTCAAAGTCATATCTGAGCTGCATGTGATTGAAAAAACGCGTTCTTTCTTGGACTTCATCAAACCAAATGAGCATGAGGCGTCACTCATCACCGGTGAAACCGACATGTACCTTGCTGCCGAGATGCTTGTAGAGTCCTTGGCAGACTGCTGTATCATAACACTGGGCAAGAATGGAAGTCTCATCTATGACGGTAGCAAGTTCATGATTGTCCCTATATATCCAACTCAGCCCAAAGACACTCTTGAAGCAGGCGCGACGTACCTTGGGGGATTCGCATCCGGCCTCTTGGAGGGGCGGAGTCTTGCAGATTGTGGTGCTCTGGGGGCGGCAGTGGCAAGTCATAGAATTGAGAAATCAGGCCTGGACTTCAGTCTGATTCGTTCTAAAGTCGAAAAGAGAGCGGTTCAGATTGCTGATAATATATCAACGAGATAGATACCCCTCTAGTCCGTCTTGTCGAAGACCAAAGAGAGGGTCCTGAGAAGGAAAGCCTTCGCATCAACCATTGCAGCACTGCCTTTTTCTGTTATGGCATAGTACTTCCGTGGAGAGTCGTCAGGCTGTTGTTCTTCGATGAGTCCATCATTGATCAGACGATAGATGATGGCGTAGCCACTAACTGTGGCGGGTGAGAAACCGAATCTCTCACGAATAAGCCGCTTGATCTCGTATCCGTAGTGAGGTTTCTCTTGAAGAAGCCGCAAAATGTACATCCACAGCATCTCCTTGGTAAGCTTGCTCACAAGTCTGTGGATGGCCTTTGCCTTTGGCTCGTTTTCTTCACCTGATTGTTTACCCTCAGACATCATTTGACCATCCTTTCAAATTTTGAGATAACTGAAGCGACGCAGTGGCTGCTGAGATAGCTTGTTCCTCCCAGTGATATTCTCGGCAGGCCATACTTCGATACGAGCTCCTCTGCACGGGAATCAAAGCCTCTATAGTCTCCGAGCATAAAACTGTTCTTCGTTCCAGAAACCTGTATCTTGCAGTCCCTAAAGTGTTTTCCCTCTTCATGAAGTACCCACAGCTGCGATCTTGATGGCTGATTGACGTTTCTGATCATAGACTCAAGATTGTCCTGTGTGACCCTGACATAGTCGGGTGGGTTTCCCTGCAATGCATTCTTGACAACCATTGCCCATCCTCGTTCGCCTATTGGCATTCTCTCATTCGGTGTCTGGAAGGTCAGAAGGACTTGGTCACTGAATAGGGCACTCAACTCAAGTTGGCTGAGAGGCCAATCAGAAGGACCCCAGTCAAAGCATGCTGCCAAGTCACGACATAATACATCAACACGCTTGCCTATTCCTGGTAGGTCTCTAAGAGGAAAATCGCCTGAAGCAGAAACTGCTGGCAGAAGCTGAATGAATCTCAGCACAGTGCGTCCTGAATCGAGTTGCATACGGCAAACCTGCTAGCTAGTCTTCTTCTTTGCCCAGTAGGGTGTGACGGTTTCAAGTACCTTATCGATTATCTCGTCGTTTGATTCCAGAATAAGTGGGTTGCTCTCTCGTTCTACTTGGTCTTCAAGTGCCGGCCTTTGCCTGCCAGCCAGTCCATCCAGACTTGCCTCGATTGACGGACCGAGGGCGAATGGATTGTAGCCACCCTCTAGGACCCATACGGAGCCCAATGCGTTCAGTGATTGGACCATCCTGCGAATCGAGTCACCAAATTCCCAGTAGGTTCTTGAATCAACATCCATGTTGCCCACAGGGTCAGCATAATGTGCGTCGTATCCAGCTGAAACCATGATAAGTTGGGGTTTGAACGCGTTGAGTGCAGGTTCCAGTACACGTTTGATTGCTGTTTTGTACGAAGTGTCAGGGGATGTTTCAACAAGAGGAATATTGATGTTAGTCCCTTTCCCCTCACCATACCCTACCTCTGTATAGTGGCCTAATCCGAAGTTTTCATAGTCATACTCGTGAAATGAGATATATTGGACATTCGGATTCGTGTAGAAAATCTCGGATGTACCATTGCCATGATGATCATCAAAATCGACAATTGAAACGCGGTGAACTCGTTCATTCTGCATCACATGTTTCGTCGCGATAGCGACATTATTGAAGTAGCATAGCCCCGCCGGATCTGAGGTTGTTGCATGGTGACCAGGAGGTCTCATGAACACAAAGGCGTGCTTGACGTTTCCTGAAAGTACAACATCAGTTCCCTTCATTGCTCCTCCCACTGCAAGAAGTGCTGTTTGAAAAAGATCCGGACTGGCGTAGGCCGACTCTCCGAGTTGACCTGTTCCAATGTTGGAGAGAATTTCAACGCTGTCGACAAGGTATGGTGAGTGTACAAGTAAGATATCTTTCGTGTTTGCACGAGGTGCTCTGAGCCTCACTGTTTGGTTGAGTATTCCTTTCTTTTCCAAATACCTCTCGGCCATCTGGTACCGTAATGGATTCTCGAAAGACTCAAGGTGCGGCTTTGGGAATGGCATCTGATGCATACTCGCTTTGGGGTGGGAGATGAATGCAATCTTATTCTCGGGCACATCAATCACACGAAGACACTCTATTGTCTAGGCTTAACTCTTGTCATTCTCTCATGAAACTGTGGTTCTATAGGAAGTACATACCTGTAGAGGACATTGAGAACCTGTTTTGTAAGAACACTCTGTTTCGCCACTTGTGAGAGTCCTTCTATGGGATTCTTGCCAAGAAAGTCTTCAATCATGTCATTCGCACGCGTCCACTCTCTCCTCTCCTCCGAGCAGAGATATCCATCTACCATCATGGCTTCAGGATGCGCTGATGTGAATTCTGCTGCTGCAGTTTCCAGATGAACAGGAGGCCCCCTACGAAAGTACGTTGGTGTTATTATGGGGTGTTCGATGAGTAGTCCAAGGGCGTAGAGATCGTCTCTGAAATAGACCTCGGTGAGAACTTCGCCAAATCTTGGTTCCCCCGTTCGTTCATTTGTCATTTCAGTCTGCAGTTTCTTGGCCATACGATGCATCTTGTCTCGAAGAATGGTATAATGAGTTGTTCCATCTGATACGAATTCGCACGCGAAGCTATGGGGCCTGAGCCATTTGGGCAAATCCTCGTCTGGAATTGGTGCTTCGATTAGTTCGTTGACAATTGCCTCTTGATCACTCGAAGCCAGGAAGTCCCGAAATCTGGCTGTCCTATGCTGTATCCATCGATATGACCTGGGACTGAAGCTAGATGCGACGTTTCTGCTCACGTCTGTCGGGTCGATTACAAAGACATAATCCTCACGAAAAGCTGGTACCTTTCTCAGGTCGCTGAGCGTCCGCTTCAGTGGGTCGAGAGGTTCTGTATCAAGATGTTGAAGTTTGTAAAAGGCACTATCAAGATTCGGTGCGTCCACAACCATGAGTTCGAGTGAAACGCCTGTCAATCCCATTCTTCCGACTGCGCATGTATCCCCGTAGGCATGACCTGCTCTGACGAATGACTTGAGAATACGTGCATCTTCTCGCTTCTTTCTGGTCAAGTGTTCTGACACGTACCGTGAATGATGAACGGTCCTGTCGACAGCGGTGATAGGCCCCTGACTGGCAAGCGTGTCGGCGTCAATATCAAAGCAGCCCAGAATGTCTACGTCTAGCCCCTGCGTTCTGAGACTGAGAAAGGGATGCTGCGAGAACGCTCTCTGCACCTTCTCAACATCGAGATGGGCGATAGCTGGCGCGAACCACTCGTCCACTAAGTTGTTCATGAGTGAATCAACGGCCTGATGTCTGTCTTGCTGTGGTTGGTCAAGAACATCTGGATAGTCCTCTGGTCTAAGACCAACGAAGAGATCGATATCTGATGCACCTCTGAGCTGAGTCTGTTTTCTCCCTGTTGATCCCTGTGCGTCGATGAAGGAGTATGGGTATTCGCATGACTCTGCCTGTTTGGCGAGGACTGAGGTCAGCCGTTTTATCACTCTCTTCTGGTTCTGTACCTCTTCCTTGGTTGGCGTGATTTGCTCAAGAACTCGCTCTCTGACCGAGTCTGGCAACAGGTCGGACAACATGTATACCCATTATCACGTCCTCGGAGCATCCTAAGAATGTTAGCCTCGTTGTAAGTCCCGCATGTTTAAAGCCAGTTACAGACCTCTAAGGCACTCGTGAGTGAACAGAGGTGGATGGACAGACGAAGTTGGTGCCAATAGCAATCACTATTCTCCCCTACAAGGACAGCTACCTATTCTTGAAGCGTCGAAGTCCTCCCTACGAGGGTCTTTGGAGTCTTGTCGGGGGAAAGGTTGCACTCGGTGAACATATACAAGCCGCAGGGATAAGAGAGGTCAAGGAAGAAACGGGGGCAAAACACGTCCGTGACTATGAGTATCGTGGAATGGTGTCGGAACGCCTCGTTGATAGTCGCGGAAACCTCTCTGCGCATTTTCTAATCTTCGTCGGACTGGCTATCATTGATGATTTCAAGACAGACCATAGAGAGGGAAGCCTCTCACTGTTCAAGAAGGAGGAGATTGAGGCTGCATGTGCGCAATTCTTGCCATCGGATCTTGAGATGTTCAAACGATTTCTGCAGAGGAGTAGAGGACCTCAAATGCATGAAGCAGAACTTCTGCATGATGATAAAGGGTATCATTTAGTATACTACAGGGCGTCTACCAATGAACATCGATGAGATTGAAGTATCCCCTTTAGCTGCCGAGAGTCTAGGTATTCGGTCGCTATGTACACTGGTAAGAACACCCGACGTGAGTGTCCTCTTTGACCCCTCTGCAGCCCTTGCCAGACGGTATGGTCTTGAACCACATCCAATGGAATACTTGGCGCTGCAAGACTCTCTTGAACGAATAAGAGCTGCCACGGAAGAGGTCGACATTGTCTCCATCTCACACTATCACTATGACCATGTGCGTCCAGGATTTACTAACTACCTCTATAATTTCAGTACCCAGGATGAAAGAAAGGAGACCCTGATGGGCAAGGTTGTCTATGCGAAGGACTATCGCGAGAACATCAACCCGTCTCAGAGGCGACGGGGCTTCTTCTTTCAAAAAGACATCAAGTCTGTCGTCAAAGATCTCCAGTGGGCGGATGGAAAACAGCTCACATTTGGCGATACGACGATTACATACTCACAGCCATTGCCACATGGGTCGGTCGATAGTGCTCTTGGGTACGTGCTTACTACAACAATTGAATACAATAGAACTCGGTTTCTCTTTGCTCCTGATGTTCAAGGGCCGATTGACCGTGACACCCTATCCTACTTTTTGTCTCAAGAACCCAATTTGGCGATTGTTGGCGGCCCGCCTACTTACCTGAGCAGACTCAGCAAGGATGAAACTCAATCTGCCCTCTACTCACTGTCAAACCTTGCGTCTGTAGTACCCACTCTGGTTGTGGATCATCACAATATGCGTGACTCTACTTGGAATGATTGGATACGTCCGGTGCTAAATGTGGCTGAAGAATCCGGAAATAGGACAATGACAATGGCAGCTCTCGCGGGTCAAGCGAATAGGTGCTTCGAAGCTGAACGGTCAGAGTTATACAGAAACAAACCGCCAGGTGAGGAGTTTCTCACTTGGTCCCGAGCTAGTGAGGAACATAAGGTACGGAACATGCCCCCGCTCTGAAAAGGCGTTCTAATAGGAACTACATAACATCTTATTAGAATGAGAAACATGAACTTACACAGTTGAGTCGAAGTAGTCTAGACTGACATGTCTACGTGCCAATGGATAGCACCAGACACATAGGTCCCCAATATGTTTCTTCGGCATTTCAAAGCGGTGTAATGGAGGTGAAAGCAGGTCTTGCAGGATATCGAAGGCAACAAGACACGGGCGCTTCTTGAACGCTTCAAGAATGCAGTCGGCCGAGCTGATGAATGCCTGACTGAGGAACAATATCAACAAGCAATGGCGCTATACTTCGATGCCAGCCAGTCCGCTGATGAGATGACA
>Ga0153915_10000069_pt1 | contig 89140 bp, 75 predicted proteins | sample Opewatmetagenome_2_FD_107003 | JGI IMG/M metagenome (GOLD analysis project Ga0153915, IMG submission 107003) | Freshwater wetland microbial communities from Ohio, USA - Open water 3 Core 3 Depth 3 metaG | ecosystem: Environmental > Aquatic > Freshwater > Wetlands | place: USA: Ohio, Lake Erie...
ACCCAACCAAAAGATTGCTGGAGCTGCATTGTCATATCCATCGATAGTGTTCCGGTCATAACACTCTGAACAAGTATCATCAGAAGACCGATGATACCCACTGCAATTGCCAAGTTGACAATTATCCTACCAGCTCTTACCTCGGAGGTCGTTAGTATCACTCCACCTACGATGACAACGACTCCTGATATGATGGTGATCGACGCAAGCCCTGCCATAATATTCTCAAGTGTCAGAACCAGGGAAAACTCTAGAATCTCGCGAAGGGCCTCTGCAAGTTCATCGATAAGACCGATTACGCCACTGGCCCCGGACGCGAAGAGCAGGACTCCGCCAACAAGGCAGAGTATGAATGCGTTCCTATTGTGAATCTTCATCAAGGACTGCCATCGCCAACTGGTGTCGTTTTAAAGATACCCACTCGTTGTTACTTCGTGGTTTCCTCATTACATCGCTATGTATTAGGATATGAATGCTCTGATTCTCAGAAAGGCTTTATTCTCGCATGTCGAGGAACTGCCATGTCACTATACTGGGAAGAAGCTGGCAAAGAGAAAGAGCCCACTGTCATTCTGGTTCACGGCGCGGGGGCCTCTGCTGCAACATGGACTCTGCAGCTCGGAGGGTTGTCTAGGCATTGTCATGTCGTCGCCCTTGAACTCAATGGCCATGGAAGATCTCAAGACAAAGACAACAGTGCCGTTGCAGACTCTTATCTTGGTGACATTGACCAAGTAGTATCAATGTTTCACACTCCCATCCTGGGCGGACATTCCATGGGCGGTGCTCTCACACAACTCTATGCTCTCCGACACCCTGAGAAGTTAAGTGGAATCATACTGGTTGGGACTGGAGCTCGTCTGAAAGTGAGTCCAGTGGTCTTTGAATTACTAGATACTAATTTTGAAGGCTATATTGAGGCCTTGGGCGATTTCATGTTTCATCAGAGCGCAACAAAGGAACTGATCGAATCGTCACAACAGGAAGCGCGGAAATGCCCGAAACACATCATTCGTAGGGATTTCGAACTATGCGATCACTTCGACATCATGGATCGCGTTTCAGAGATCATGATTCCCACACTCATCATCGTCGGGAATGATGATGTGATGACTCCTCTCAAGTTTTCAAACTATCTTCACGGGAGAATCAAGAATTCGAAGCTTCGGACCATCAAATCTGCTGGGCATATGGTAATGCTCGAACAACCATTGAAAATCAATTCCGCGATAAGGAATTGGATAGAGAGCACTATCTAGAGATCGATTAGTCGCTGGTCCCGGCGTCTTTTCTCAACTGCTGCCAGGAGCCGTGATCTATCGAAGTAGACCTCATTTCGGACTATCTTCCTTTCTTCGATTTCCACTATGTCGAGACCTGTTTCGTGAATTACTTCAGTTCCTGTCGGAATGCTGTTTTTCCATTTGACAATAGCACCTGTCTTGATTGGGAAGATCTCAATTGGTTCCCATTTCCATTCCCGGTAGAAATCAAGAAGCTTGACGAAGTATCTTCGAATCTCTTCATGGCCTTTGAGCCCTTTTCTATGAGCTGGGTCTGAATACATGGCGTTCTTGTGGTAGAATTCCAATAACGCATCGGGGTTATTCCCTGTCCATGCTGCCAGCCAATCTCTACAAAAATCTTGGAGTTCCTTCTCGTTCATACTCGTTCACATATGATTTCTGCTTTTGATTCATTGCCTGATTTCATATCGCACCTCTTATCCTTTACCCATGAAGTACTATCATCTGCCAGAAGAGCAACTTACCGAGCCACTATATAGAGGATAATTCAGTCACATGCTATCTTTCTCTTGAAGGAGCAATGGAGAATTTGACAGAAAAAACAGCAATCGATGTTGTCCCGACAGATCGAAAGGAACGTATGGCTTGGTATCTCTATGATTTTGCAAATACAAGTTTCACTGTTCTTATTGTGACTGCTCTGTTTCCGATATACTTTGGGTACCTAGTCTGGAACGAAACACTTGGTGGTGCTATGTGGGGCTATTCTGGTAGTATCACCATGTTGATAGTTGCTTTGACAGCACCGATTCTTGGTGCAATTGCAGATTATGGCGGAACCAAAAAGAAGTTCGTAATGTTCTATTCATCAGTCTGCATTGCATTCACCGCATTCATGATATTTCTGCCTGGCATCCGTCAATCGCAAATTCCTGTTCCAAGACCTGAGTTGTCTCCCTTCAGTTTTCCGCCGATTCTGGGTCTTGACGTTTGGGTTTGGGCTTGGATTATTTTCATCATTGCGAATGTTGGCTTCTAGGGTGCGCTTCCATTCTACGACGCCTGGCTTCCGGAGATAAGTACGGAGGAGAATATTGGACGAATAGGCGGCTACGGATATGCAGCTGGATATGTTGGAGCCTTGGCAACAATTGTCATCGCCCTCATCACGATTCTAGTGGATTGGCCATACACCTATGCATTCTTCTTTAGTGCAATCTTCTTCTTGATTTTCGGAGTCCCAAGTATCTGGGCATTGAAGAACAGACCGCCGAGGAAGTTCCCAGGCGAAGAAGGGCAATCTCTGGCTGTCTTGGGTTATAGGAGAGTCCGGAACACGCTCAAGAATATTCGCAAATATCGCGGACTACCTCTCTTCCTCTTGGCCTATTTCCTCTTTAGTGATGCAATAACGACGGTAATCTACTATGCAGCAATTTTCGGGGTTGCAGTTTACCAATTCAGTACTACGATGACTCTAGTCTTCTTTGCAGTCACGCAATTCGCAGCCATTCCGGGTGCATTTGCTTTCGGATATGTTGCGGACAAAATCGGAACCAAGAAAACCCTGATCATATCTCTATTCATTTGGGTGATTGCTCTGCTTGTCGCCTACTTCTTTGTAGCTTGGGGAGCACTCGTCTGGTGGACAGTCGGAATGATCGCTGGAGTTGGTATGGGATCATCCCAGAGCACTGCTAGGAGTATGTATGGCCAGTTCATTCCTGAAGAGAAGAAATCCGAGATGTTCGGCTTCTACGCTCTTAGCGGCAAGTTTGCGGCAATTCTGGGACCATTTGTCTATGGTACAATCCTCCTGCTAGCGAACCCGACGCAAAACCCGGCCAATGTCATAAGCGCACACCTGACCTCGATGCTATCGGTACTGCTATTCTTTATCGTGGCCATACTGCTATTATTGAAGGTCCGACAACCTGTAAAAGGCGAAGCTCACGTGTTCCTAGAAGATGACATACCTTCTGTCTAGAGCTCATATCAGGAGGAGAAAGCCATCTCCTCCATTGTTCTTTTTCATCCTCTGTGCATCTGAGATGTACTATCCACCAGGTTGACAAGCCAACCATCTTGCGAAAGATGCGGATGCGCTTTCTTCGAGCACTCGCCGAAGACGGCATGCCTCTTGAATTACTGGCAGGCAGTCGGAAACACATTCAGTCTACCACAATATCAAGCGCTATTCTGACTGCGCTCTCGACATAGGAAGGACAGAGTCTAGCAAACGTGCCATCCGCAATTGCAGCTTTTCTAGCCTTGGCATCCGAGATGTCAATTCCCGTCAGACAGTTGCAGAGAATACTACCATGTTCCTGCTTGAACTGCCGAATGAATTCCTCTGCTGAGCTGTAGGTCGCGCTCTTATGGGCTTGGATGTCCTGAATCTTCCTGCTGTTGACGACTCCAAGGGCCGCAATCGCCCCTGAAACTGCTCCGCAGACACTTCCTTCATGAGCCATACCTCCTCCGAGCCCTGCGGCTAGAGGTACGATCTGTTTGAAGTCGAGATTCATCTCAGTGAGGACAGCCTTCATGACAGACTGCGCACAATTGTGACTCCCCGAGAAGAGTTTCCTCGCCCGTGCCGCTGCAGCATCGTTCATGATTCTCTCATTAACAGGTCACACTATTATCAGGCTTTCTATCAGTAGACTCCTGTTCTCCTCCTACTTTCTGCGCCAGAACACAAGTGCAATGATAGCAACAGCAGCTACTGAGGCAACTCCAATGAGCATCGGTGTATAATCCCCACCCATCTCGATGGTATCATAGACCGCCACATTATCGAAGGCCCAATCATCCCAGGTATAAAATCCGAAGTACTCTGTTGAATTAAGGTCTGTGTCAATGGCATCCAGGATCAGCGTTGAATTCATGTAGACCGACATGTGTCCATCACTTGTTCTCGTGATTGCAAAATGATGGAGAACTCCATACATCTCTGGTCTCGTTTCACCAACGCATGTATCAAGCGCGACGTGTGGGGCATCATATGTGTACTTCTCAAGTGAGAATGAATACGCCATGCCCTCTGCGCTTGCCGCATGTGTGAGGCTGAATGCATAGTACTCTGATGAAGTTGGCAACCCAGGACTGATGAAGTAGACCTTGCAGTCGTCTAGCTCCCCATTGAATTCGTCGAACTCCGTCAGGTCGAATTTCCAAGTGCCTACACTGATATTACTAGGATGATACGCCCTGACTGCGGAAATGTGATCTCCGTAAAAACCTCTTAAGGCACCATCCTCGAGTTTGCAGGATAGTAGTGTGGTCCATACTTCACTATCAAGCTCATCAAAGGTTTCGCTCCAAACTAGAGCCGCAGAAGCCTCCAGGGGAGCGCACACAAAGACACCAACAAGTGCTATTAGTTCGAAGCTGATGAGGTATCTACGATTCCCTCTCTTCACCTGTTTTCCCCTGCCAACAGCCATCAAATGACATGTTATTCTCCTTTTCCATCTGGGCGACTGAATAGTAGTGCGCTATGCTGGCCTTTCCTTTTCGTAATTAGTACCAACTGCCTTTGGTGGTCTTGCCCGACCGATTCCTGCGAGAGCAATCACAACGAGTATGTACGGTATCATCTGAATGAAATTGTTGTAAGGCAGTAGTTCTGGCACTACCAAAGATATGAAGGATTGAAGAGCATCAAGAAATCCGAAAAACATGCCTGCCAAGAAGCATCCTATGGGTCTCCAACCACCAAATATCAATGCGGCGAGTGCTATGAAACCTCGACCTGAGGTCATAAGTTTCCCGAACCTTGATCCAAATCCAATTGAGAGGTAAGCTCCTCCGAGTCCTGCAAGGCAACCACTTATGATGACTGCGACGAATCGAATCGTTTCCACGTTTACGCCAGCAGCATCTAGCGTGCTTGGGTCTTCGCCAGCTGCTCTGAGTCTCAGGCCAAAGGGCGTCTTGTACAGAATCAGCCAGCTGATTAAGACCGCAAAGAACATCATATAGATCATTGGGGACAGAGAGCCAAACACCTCACCTATGATTGGAATTCCTTCAATTCCCGGAATTATGATTTGGGGTACTCTTGTGACTTCTTCTGATATGCCACGAGCTCCCCAGATCACGTACAGCATCAAGGTCGTGAACCCTGTCGCGAAAAGAATCACTCCGGTTCCACTAACAATGTGATTTCCCTTGAGCTTCACAGTTATTACAGCATGGATGGCAGCGAGTAGCCCCCCTGCTATCACAGCTACAACAATACCGATCCATGGATTGTTTGAGAAGAATGTGGCCGCTACCGCCCCAAATGCTCCAATGAGCATCATTCCCTCAAGACCGATGTTCACAATACCTGATCTCTCACTGAACATGCCGCCTAATGCAGTCAGAACCAGTGGAGTCGCCATCTGGAGAGTTGTTTCAATCAACAGAGCAATCATGATAGGTGAGAATGGATCGACTTGAAGCATCATGCTGCCTCCTTTAGTTCATCACTTTTCGGCTGCAATCTCATCAGAAGAATGGAAATGACGAACCCAACTCCTGCCAGTGTGAGAGCAACCGAAACCACAGAAGCTGCTGCCATGGATAAACCCGAAACGAGCATCAGAGCCCACAGAAGAGCTACCATCCAAGTCGCTCGTGTTCGCCGTTCATCTCTTTGGAAATGGAATATGGCTACCACAAGGCCTCCAATGCTGGTCACAAAACCAAGAAGAAGTAGGGAGAAGTTCGATGATACATATGGGCCTGCTACTAGTATTCCCATGAAGGCTCCAAAAACCCCGTATGAAAGAGCAATGAGACTCAGAAAGCCGAATAGTGGCCTATCCTTTATCCATCTTGCGTAGGCGACTCCATGATTCGAGAACCAGTCTATCAGGCGAGGGGCAGCAACAAACAACACAACGAGGCCCTGAATAACCTGTACCATCTCGCTTGGCACCTCTGCACTCGTCTGCATGAACAGGCCTCCTGCTTTGAGAGCGCCGAAGAATATAGCACCCCCTAGAACCCCCCAAGGGTTGTTTCTGCCGAGGACTGCCACTGTAATGCCATCGAATCCCAGACCACCTGACCACTGATCGTAGAATCTATGATAGTAGCCTTGGACCTCGACCGCACCAGCAAGACCTGCCAATGCCCCACTCAATCCTAGAGCGATTGCCATGTTTCGTTTGGCATCGATTCCTGCAGTCCTTGCTGCGTCTTCATTAGACCCGACAGCTCTCATTTCGTAGCCCATGACCGTCTTATTGATGAAGAAATCAACAACCACGACGAATAGCACGGCGATTATGAATCCCCAATTCAAGAACGCACTTCCGAGAATCTTGGGAATCTGAGCAGAATCGAAAATGATTGGAGAAATGCTTCTCCAATCGCCAGGATTGTGCATTGGACCCTGTGAAACCATCCATTGGGTGAAGAACACAGCGGCATAGCTCAGCATCATCGTCGTGACGACTTCATGGGCACCCCTATATGCTCTGAGTACGCCTGGAAGCAAGGCATAGAGGAAACCAACTCCAACACCAACCACGAGACAAGCCAATTGGTGGACCACGATAGGAAGGGCTATCATATATCCAACCGCAGTTGCGGCGAGAGAGCCCATATACAACTGGCCTTCAGCTCCTATATTGAAGAGCCCGCACTTGAAGGCGAGAGCAACTGAGAGTCCTGCAAGGAGGAGTGGAGTTGCTCTCCACAGTACCTGGTCAAAATTCAGGATTGCTCCTAGGAAAAGAGCTGAGAATGCTTGGAGTGGGTCGTATCCTGTCGCAAGCATGATAATTGCAGCTGTACCCAAGGCAAGAACAATAGATGCGAATGTATGGAGGATATTGCGATGAAGGCTCTTCGATTTCAATCTCATCATAAGACGGTCAACGAATGTGAGTAATGCTGTCTGCTCCATTGAAGGAGTGCTCTCCTCAATCATTGAAGCACCTCCCCTGTCTGTCCAGCCATTAGTAATCCCAACTCCTGTGGCGTAGTTGTTTCTGGATCTTTTATTGCCACTATTCGACCACCGAATATGACTCCAATCCTATCCGAAAGGTTGCGTATCTCGTCAAGCTCTGCTGAAATCAAAAGTACACCGACACCTGAATCCCTGAGAGAAATGAGCACGTTGTGAATGTATTCAGTCGCACCGACGTCTAGCCCCCTTGTCGGCTGAGCAGCTACCAGAGCAATAGGTTCTGAACTCAGCTCCCTTGCGACAACTGCCTTCTGCTGGTTCCCCCCAGACAGAGTGTCTGCAGTGTCAGTGACCCGACCTACTTTGATGGAAAAGTCATGAACGAGCTTCTCTGCATTCTTCTGAATTGTATTGAGATTCAGAAAACCTGGTATTCCCGCCTTCTTGGATGAGTATGGAGGACGATAGTGGTTCCCCAAAGCCAAGTTCTCTTCAATTGTGAATGGGAGGATTAGCCCTCTCTTGTGACGGTCTTCTGGAATATGGCCAATGCCTGCCTCCCTCATCGTCCTAGGGCCTTTTCCTGTGACATTCCTCCCCTTAACGTATATGTTACCATGATCTGATTTGAGGAGACCTGTCAAAACCTCAACTAGCTCTGTCTGTCCATTTCCTTCGACACCAGCCAGTCCAAATATCTCTCCTGCCCTTACTTGGAACGTTACACCCTTTACCGCTGGTAATCCTCGAACATCCTTCGCAGAAATATCTTGAACGTCCAGCACGACATCACCAGGAGTAGCAGGTCCTTTTTGAACACGAAACACTACAGGTCTCCCGACCATCATTTGAGCCAGTTCCTCGGGAGATGTATCGACTCTATTCACTGTACCGACAAGCTCTCCGTCTCGGAGCACACTGATTCTATCACAAAGCGCCATTGGCTCTCTGAGTTTGTGGGTTATCAGAATGATTGTTTTGCCACTGTCCTTGAATTTCTCCAATGTGGCAAAGAGCTCGTCCACTTCTTGGGGAGTGAGAACTGAGGTTGGTTCATCAAGTATGAGAATCTCTGCTTCCCGATAGAGTGCCTTGATGATCTCGACCCGCTGCTGAAGGCCTACGGAAATATCCAGTATTCTTGCGTTCGGATCGATGGCGAGGCCATTTTCGTCTGCGATTCTCTTTATTTTCTCGGCTGCTTCATGGATTCCCAGGGGAACGAAATTCATGATGAAATATCGAAACGTCATTGATATCGAATACAGAAATCGGGCGACAAACCCTCTAACTCCACCTCTGCTGGTGTGAGGGTACAGCTTTTCCACTATGTAGTTCATGATTTCATATGATTTGTACGCGGCGATGATAACAAGAACCAAAGCTACTGACGCTATTAGTGCAGGAATAGAGCCGAGAAAGAGAAGGAAGAGAGAGACAGAAAAAACCAGGACAAGTAGGGTCACAGCAACGGCATACCTGTTGTGACCTCTACCAGGTGATTCATACCCCATCATGATGTTCTCAGTAACAGTAAGTGGTTGTATCAGCTTGAAATGCTGATGAACCATTCCGACTCCTCGATCTATCGCATCTTCTGGTGACCGGAGGACGACTTCCTCCCCCTTTATCTTGACAGTTCCCGCGGAGGGCGAAAGGAGTCCATACAAGATGTTCATTAGGGTGGACTTCCCGGCCCCATTTTCTCCCAGTAGTCCATGGACCTCACCTTGTTCGATTCTAAGCGTGATGTCCTTGTTCGCCTGAACGCCTCCGGGGAATGTCTTGCTGATGTTTTCGAGCTCTACCGCGTAGATAGCCTACACCTCCAACTGACTAAACGGCGATGTCTCAGAGCACACTTCCTGTCGTAGACAAAAAACATACGCGGGTATTTAACATTGAGGTATCTGTAAGACATAGAGGGAAAAAAGAGAGGAAGAGGGGAACATTCCCCTCTGATACACTAAATCCTATGTCCAGTACACATCAGACGGTACCACATAGGTTCCGTTGATAATTCCGGTTCTGATCATCTCTACCTGACTAATGACAGATGGTGGCAATGTACGCAGAGCTGTATTGACCTCGTAGTCATGCCCACCATTGACCAGGTTGTAGAATTTCAGTCCACTTACCCAAGTGCCAATGACTGCATCTTTCATGAGGTCATACGCTGCGATATCAACACGCTTCAGCATTGAAGTCAGAGCGACCGTTGGTGCTACTGGATTTGTTGTGTTTGCGCAACCCAAGTACATCTGAGGCGAGTCGACTCCGATGACCCACGTTGGATGCGGGGAGGTCGCGTTGTCTTCCTTGGCTGCTTCAAAAGCTCCAAGGCCTGACCTACCTGCTGCAGCAAACACAATGTCATAGCCAGCAGTGTACATACCATGGGTCATTGTCTTGCCAGTGGCAGTGTCTGCCCAGTCACCAACATACTGCGCAGTATAGCTAATACCCGGATTCGTGATGTTCGCTCCGTAGACATAACCGGCGTAGAACTTGCGGATAAGTGGGATATCCATGCCACCGAGGAAACCGATCTTGTCAGTCGTGGTCATGAGTCCAGCGATCGCACCGACAAGGGCTGAACCCTCGTTCTCAGTGAACAGCACTGATGCCACGTTGGTGTAGTTCACTGGGTCAATGAACATGTCTATGATTGCGAATTCCTGGTCAGGATAGTCCGTGGCGACTGCCATAACAGCATCAGCCTGATCAAAGCCGACACTGATTATGAGTGCATAGGGCTGGATTAACCCGGCATGCGCCGCGTAACCTCTGATCAATGATTCGTAATCAGATATTGCCCCAGGCTCTGAAAACGTGAAGTTGATATTGTAGTCAGTGTGTGCTTTGTCGGCACCCAGTTTGACTCCGTCATTGAATGACTTGTCACCCAGTCCACCCGTCGCAAATACAATTGCAATCTCATACCGGTTGTGTACTGGTTGAATCATGAGGTATACGCCAACACCAGCGACGCCAATGACCACGATTAGAACTATCGCGATAATTGCGTTCTTATTCATATTCAGTCTCTCCTACGGGTTAGCTAACTGTAACCCGCAAGCTATCTCAAGTCAATAGCTATTGACTAGGCTATTTACACAACATGCACCCTAAAAAAGCCTACCAATTGGTGAGAAAGTCCTAGGCGACCTGCAGGCTGGTTAAAACCGACCACTCGGTTCGAATATCTGGAATTTGATGGATAAGACGTATGTGCAGTGAATCATTATTAGATGCAAATTGGTCACGTCGTCCGATTTGCCATGAAGCCACGAGTACTTCTCACTGGCGCATCAGGGTCCATGGGGGGAGAGGCATTCAAGGAGCTTCTAAGACGACGCTCAAGATACGAAATGGTGTTGATTCTCAGGCCTTCCAGGACAAATTTGAAGATGTTCAGAGAATACCATTCAGAGAACAATCTGACACCAGGTGAGAACGGCGTCGTTGAAGATAGTGGAATAAAGATAGTATGGGGCGACCTGACATCCTACAATGATGTGCTCAATGCTGTCGAGGGTGTTGACTATGTTCTTCATCCAGCGGCATTCATCGCTCCCGCAGCGGACCACGACCCCGAGCTTGCCGAGAAGGTCAATGTCGGTGGCACTGAAAACATTATTCAGGCCATTAAAGCGCAGGAGGACGGAGCCGAGCGAATCAAGCTCGTCTACATCTCTTCGGTGGCCATCTATGGTGACAGACTTGCACCCATCTATTGGGTGCGCACAGGAGATCCACTGAAACCAAGTGTGTACGATTTCTATGCAACTACTAAGATACGAGCAGAGCGCGCTGTCATTGAATCTGGTATAAAGCACTGGGTGGCGATACGACAGACCTACATTGCTATTCCTGATGCAATGAGCCTCCTGGATCCTATCCTGTTCCATCAGCCTATTGACCAGCACATTGAGATGATTACTGCCGAAGATGCTGGCTTTGGGCTCGTACAATGCCTTGAAACCCCTGATGAGTTCTGGGGCAGGATATACAATATGGGAGGAGGCGCCTCATGTCGGTTCATCTTTTTTGAGTACATAGACCGTATGATGAGAAATCTTGGACTCGGAGATTATCGCAAAATCATGGACCGTAATTGGTTCTGTACACGCAATTTTCACTGTGCATGGTTCTCAGATAGCGATGTTCTCAACAGATATCTAGGACATTGGCGTCATAGTCTAGAAGAGCACTATCAACAGGTCATAGACGCCGCTCCTCGGTACGTCAGACTTGCCAAACTCGTTCCATCAAGTGTCATCAAGAGTAGATTCACAGGCAGAATGACCAAAGGAAAGGACGGTACGATGCATTGGATACAGGCCAATAATGAAGGGCGCATTTCAGCATTCTGGGGTTCTCGGGAGATATGGGAGGAGATACCGAGCTGGTATGAGGACATGCCGGATATGGATGCGAAGGCATACATCCTTGACCATGGATATGATGAAAGTAAGAGCGAGGATGATCTGACAATCGAAGAAATGCGAGGAGCGGCTCGATTTCGGGGAGGCGAATGTCTCTCATCTGTCTTTGAAGATATGCGCAGGAAACTGAGGTGGAGATGCGCCTATGGTCATGAGTTCGACGCGACTCCTGTCCTAATATTGAAAGCGGGTCATTGGTGTCCTGAGTGTCTTCCGCCACCCTGGAACTACGATGAAATCGCGAAGAAGAATCCTTTCTTTGCTCAAGTATACTATACTAATCACGATGAGTATGAAAGCAACTACTACGATGAGAATTGCTATGAAGATATCCTCTAGAAGTTCCAGCCAAAGTCAAATGCTCGTCTGTCGTCGCTCTCTGGTGCACTGAGATAGTGCCCCAATCTGATGGGTATATTCACTGATTTGTCCCGCGCCCAAGGAACATCTAGGGTTACTTTGATGAAGGCTTTGTTCGATAGAATCTCCCGACTGAACTCTGAGGGCATATTGTCGTTCGTCACTAATGGAACATCAATCCAGAGACCACGCTCTATCCCTGTATTCTCGAAATACTCCTTTGCAGAAGTGGACATGAAAGTCCAGCGATGCTGCTGCGTACTTGCTTCTTCTTCGGACAGCAGTTCAATTCGTACTCCCCTTATTTTGACATCTTCCGCAACGCGGAATCTTAGTCTAATCAGACTGCCGATGCCACATACATCATCCTCCATCTCAACGTCGAGAATGGGGCTTCCGTCTTTTTCAATCGAGGCATGCTGAGGCTGGGATGGAGGCTTTTTTTCTTGCCTTTTGACCTCGACAGGAATCTGCTTCTTTACATCTCTTGCCAGAGATCTCTCAATAATGCCTGTGAGTGTGTATTCAATCCAGCCATGGACTCCGCCGTAGCTCGAGGGTATGTCTTCTGGAAACTGAAAACGAAAATGAAACCGCATACCTTCGACTGTCATGACTCCCGCACCTTCTAGTTCAAGCCTGTCAGAGAAGTACACTCTCTCATCTGTATACACGGTCGAGGTCTTTCCATGCTGAACGACTACTCGTGTGTGCTCTCTCCCCATGAAGGTAAGGTGAATCGCATTATATTGAAACACCTTGTCACATGCTATCACCATGTCCCCTTCAACCGAGTCGCTTGGGCTGTACATATTCCGATCGGTTACAATCTCTATGCTACGCAACACAGACGCCCTCCAGATTTCATTCCTGTCATGTTGTGAAGCCTTTTGATATTTTGCTATTCCAAATTGAAGTTAGAATCTCTGGTATGAGAGGAATACATCGGCAGGAAAAATCGCATCAAGTTTCGATGCTGTTTGACTGCTACACTGTATCTCTCCGAAGTTTCTCAGCATGGTAGCTGGAGAGAAACCTGATATCACCTCTGAGAGCTGGAACTCATTGAGCGTAATGTCCGGAGACCTATCGACAGGATCAGCGACGAGTCTTCCTTTCTCCGGCAAAAGGGTGTATACTCCAGAATTCCAGGGACACTGGTTGTCCTTCAGTTCAATTGTCACTCCTTCCACAGCCTGATCCGGAATTCGAATGCTTTGGCAATAGCCCTCAATGTCAATGACTCTCATCATCATTGAACCGATATTCAATGTCTCTGCATTGTTCTCAAGGAAGAAATGGCGCAGCGGCACTTCCGCATCTGTCCACCATGTAATCGTCTGGACATTGGCAACGTAGTTGTAGACGAGATCCAGAATAGCTAGGAAGACATCATCAGTCTTGTACCGAGTCAGCCCAATCTGCAGATCGAGACCATGACCCGTGCTGTCGGGTTTTCGAAATGTAAACCCGACCGTTCCAACTGGCTCAGAGTCTCTTTCAAGAATGTGGAGATTCCCACGTTTCATGACTTCCTCCCAATGTCTTCTAGGTATGAAGAAACGAGAGCCGAATCTCGCCATTGTCTTCTCGATCTCTATTGCTTTGTCAACGTCCTCTTGGTCTGTAGCTTCGTGAGAAGTAATATCTGATGGCCCTATTACTCTCTTAAGCTGCTGTCGCGTAAAGACGTGCTTCGAGCGTTTCTCCGCAAGCGCATATCCGAACTTCTCATAGAAAGGCTGATAGAAGGGATCAAGGATCGAGAGTACCGCTCCCTCTTCATGCATCTTCGGGAAGGATATGTCGAAGAGCTTACGAACAAGTCCACGTCTTCGGTAGTGAGGCTCTGTGGCTACAGCCCATACTCCCCCGAAGGTCACCGGGTTGCCTCGAATCACGTCGTTATCAGTGACAAAGAATGACAAGTTAGACACGACCTTGTCATTGTCGACTGCGACGTAAGCCCAATCACTCTTCTGGGGCTGATGCCAATTCTTTAACCAGTCACGTTTCTGTATATCTTCAATACTTTCTGTTGCCTCAAATGCTCTCCAAAGAACTCGCACGACTGACTCTCTGTCTTCTTCTCGAGCCTCTCTGATTTCGACCATGCCTTATCGGGCTAGCTTGTCGGTAAAAGATGTTTTCGTAGAGTGCATCCCCGAAATCTCGCATTGAGCTTCCCTCGCATGAAAAAGGAAAACGACGAACTAGCGGCGATTGTTTCTCAGTGGTAGAGGTTTGTAGCCTTCCTCGAGCTTTTGTCGCACTCTCAGTGCGAGGAACTGCTCTGCTGCATTAGCACTAGGGAATTCCCGGGAGCCTCGATGACCAGGAGTACCGACCTTCCCGAAGTGGATAGTTACCGATTTACCATTGAGTTCGCCATTCCAGAATTGCTGAGTCCCATTGATTGGATTGACTTGTATCAATTGCCCAGTGCTTTTGGAGTTGGTACCCATCGTAGTTCAGTCCCGTCGCAACAAATAATGGCTAGAAACAACTGACCAATCATATAGTTTACGATAGGACGAAGCATTGGGAGTAACATGGGCTTCAGAGTCGTTGGCAGCCTATCTGTTTGAATAATTACACGAGGATAACTGTTATAATAGATTGCACACCAATATAACAGGCCAATGCCAAGTATCTAGAGTAGCGCCGCAGGAGTACCATCCCGATGAATTCGAATTCTACCAACGAGGCTATGTACAAGCTAGTCCTAGTTGGGGATGGAGCGGTGGGCAAGACAAGCATTCGTCGCAACTACTTGGGGAAGGGATTCATCTCAAGCCACATCGCCACGATTGGCGTCGACTTTGCTCAGAAATATGTGTCTGTGGGCCAACAAGCAGTGCGATTGGTCATTTGGGATCTCTCGGGTCAGACCAGCTTCGAGCGAGTCAGGAAGCACTACTATCAGGGTTGCAGGGCGCTTCTTCTCGTGTACTCCGTGGTGGACCGCGAAACATTCGACAACATGACAAGATGGTTGGTCGAGGTCTACAGGTATATCCATGAGATACCTCCTACTGCAATTCTGGGAAACAAGGTAGACCTACGAAGTTCTGAGGTGCATGAAAACGAGGTCTCAACGGACGAGGGCCTCCGATTCAGAGATCTATTCGTCAAGAAACTAGGGGTTCCAGCAGTGTTTCACGAAACCAGTGCGAAAACGGGAGAGAACATTCAGGAAGCATTCTCAGAAATCACCAAAATACTACTAACTGAAGACTCAACGAAGCAGGCGAAGGCTGCTCATTGAAACATGCTGCGTGTCTGAAGAGATACTCTCCTATCTCCGTCGAAAGAAGCTTGATATTCTCCCAATACTCCCACTCATACGTTTGACGTTGAAGGTTTCCACAGTGGAGAAGGAAATACGCGTATACGGCTTCTGCCCTTGTTTCAAGAATTTTGAGGGCGAGCTGATATGCCTCAATAATGATAGTCTCAATGACGTCGAGCATACGCTATTCGCTCCGGATATCTTGAACCGCGATGCCTCACTCGAAAGCATCAAAGGATTTGAGATCAGTGATGGTCGCACGTGCTACTCCTCTGTCTACACCTATGGTGGATGTACCTACTGCTCCTCCCAGGGAGCCAAAATCAGAATTCATAAGACTGACATCGCCGCGAATATGCTTGAATCAGCAATCAAGCTCTATTCACTTGGGCCAACTGAGATTACCGTGGACTGCGCTTCGTGCATCTACGGCATTCTTCTTGCACTGGTCCTTACGCAAGACCAAGCATCAATCAAACGATACTTGGATGAGTTTTCCCTGAAGATTGCCATCAGGTTTTCAGAATTACAGCTTGACGAGATAGATGAGAATACCCCATATTTTGATGTCATCCAGGAGTATCTCGTAAAACTGCTTGAGAACGAGTACTATTGGAAAGAACTTCACGAAAGACTCGTTGTAAGTCATGGGGAAGCACACCTGATGAAGTTCGTCAGTATGATGGAACAACTAAATCGTCTACAGTTTCTCTTCTACAGTCAAGTCATCAACATCCGCAGCGTTCAGAACTCTCGATTGCTCGTGAGAATGCTCTCTCAGATCCTTCGAACATCAAAGAACATACTTGACCTGAATGGGGAGATCCATTCTCTTGTCGCATCCGAGGCAATCAGAGGGAACAATGCGGATGAATTGCTCATTTCAAGGATTGAGGAATACAAGGGAAAGAGCAGAACCATAGACCACTTCTTCGGAAACATTGCTGACATCATGAAGGGCTCGAGATAATACTCTCGAGTACTCGCAGGAACAGGGTACCCAGAATAGCCCTTCGAATACTCGTCTAGAGAGTCTTCTCGAACCTCTTGACAAACTCAGAGAATTGGTCAATGCCCTTCTGCCAGAACGCCTCAGTGGTGATGTCGAAACCAATATCTGCGGCGAGGGCTCGCGGCGATCTACTAGAACCAGCGGCCAGAAGTTTCTTAAGCTTTGGAACGAATCCATTCCCCTGCTCCTTGTACAGTCTATACATCGCATAGACAAAGAGCTGAGCATAGACATATGGGTAGTTGTAGTATCTGTAGTTAGCCATGTAGAAGTGCAGCTTCATGGTCCACCACCATTTCATCTCAGGTAGCCATTCGACAGAGTTCCCATACATCTTGTCACGGGCATTCACCCATAGCTCAGATACCTTCTCTCCATCAAGGAACTTGCCCTTTTCAATCGCATCATACAACATACTCTCAAACCATACTCTCGTGGATACCTGATATGCTGCACCACCGAAGCCGTCCAAGACTGCGGCAAGGATTGCCTGCTTCTCTTCTTTCTTGTGCACCTGAGCAAGGAGCTCCTCTGTCAGCAGCAATTCCCCAAAGATAGATCCGGTTTCTGCTACGCAACTGCCGATTTTGTAGTTCGATGGTTTTTGTGCTCTTGTTCCGAGATATGCATGCATTGCATGCCCAAGTTCATGCGCCTGTGTGTAGAGGTCCCCCATTACTCCATTGAAGCTCTGAAGTATGTATGCACTCTTTCCCGCGTGCCAAGTCCAACAGAATGCGCCTGATCTTTTTCCGTCACGTACTTGACCGTCGATGTGACGGCGCTCGTACATCTCACTGATCCATCCGCCTACTTCTTCATCAAAGTCATTGTACGCAGCAACAACGATTCTTCGCGCCTCGTCCCACTTGTATTTCTTACTCGGAGCGTTTGGCAGGGGCGCGTCGATATCCCAGTTTCCTAGTTTCCTCAGGCCCATTGCTTTTGCCTTGAGCTTCAGGTAACGTCTGTAAACATCCACGTTCCTCTCGATTGTGTTCATGAGAGCTGTGACGGCCGCTTCATCAACATCATTAGCGATGTAGCTCTGAGTCATTGGAGAAGGCCATTTCCTCAAGTCACACATGGTGAGATGGTCTGAAAAGACCGAGCGTAAAGCTGACGCCCAGACTATCTCATCCTTGCCAAGACCTTCATAGACCACTTGATGTGCTCTCTTACGCAAATCACGGTCTGGGTGTTCATAGAGCCCGACTATCTCACCGTAAGGAAGAGTCTTCATCTCTCCATCAATCTCTACGTTGTATTGCCGAGTAGCTAGCCAGTCTCCCTGCAACATTGACCATGCCCGAACTCCGTTTTTGTCCTTGGCGATGACGACTTGTTCCTCTGCCTCTGTTAGCATGTGAGGAATGTTCCTTCGAATCCTTTCGAGGCTGTGCCTGTATTCTTCTAGGTGTGAATCATCTATCAGGCCGGGATTGTTTGTCAGCAATGCCCCCAATTCGATTTCAAGAAAGGCCAGAGCCTGCATGACTTGCGACATGGCATTCCTGAACCTGTCATAGAGCCGTTTTGCTGTGTCATTCTTCATGTCAGCAGTATACATTAATCGAGCGTAGGTCATTGGCCCATCGAATTGAAGTTCCATTTCATTCATGGCGTCATAGAGCTCGCGAACTTGCTGTGCGTCATAATCCTCGATATTCCCATGATGCTTCTCACGGAATTCCTCTGCTGCCTTAGCAGCAGCTCCAAGACGCTCTTCAATGTAACCTGGATCATCGAATTCGACCATCTGGGAGAGGTCCCAATTCATTTTCTCTGACTCGGTCATGATTGTCGTGCCATGTGAATGCGAATTCTCGTGTCTTATGTATACTATGTAGAAGGCATTGATACCTGATAATCCATGATTCTTCCTAGAATGAACTTGTGCAGAACGAGGCGTATCTCGTGATTACGCCTCTTCAACCGTCTAATCCTGAATTGATGGACGCAAACCCAAGGGGTTGAGCGCGCGTGAGATGTCTAATACTATAATGCTGAAAATCAATCAGATATCTAGGCACTAGAAATTAACCAACGCTTAAATAGAGCCGTTAGTACTGAAAAGATTACATCTCAATTGGAGAGGAGATGAAGGAGAGAACTCTATGGAAACTAAACAAATCGTAGCCATAGCTCTCATCGTCATAATCATAGCAGGCGTAGGTGTTGGCGTGTATCTAATGCTACCTGCAGCTCCTTATGGTGCAATAGTCATAGGTCAGCTGGTCACACCTGGCGCTCCTGCTGGGACTCCTCAGAATCGGATTATCGTCGTAGGAATTCTAGATCCTATGACTGAGATCCAAGGCGAAGGAGCATGGATGGGAGCTTATTTGGCGTGCGATGAGATAAACCAAGCTGGCGGTGTCACCGTCGGTGGTGAAACGTACTACTTCGGACTTATCGCAGAAGACACGTTCGAATCTGAAACTAGTCTCGATATATCTAAAGGGACTGCGGCTGCAACAAAGATCATCACCGAAGATGGCGCCCAATTCATTATAGGCGGATTCAGAACCGAATCGTTACTGGCATATGAAGAGATCATAATGGATGAGAAGATGCTCCTCTTTGGCACAGGTGCTTCTACTGATACGTTCTGTCAGAAGGTGTCGGGTGGCCCATGGCCAGCACCGCCCGGACCGAACGTTACATCTAATTATGAGAGGTACAAGTACTTCTTCCGTACGATGCCAATCAACTCTACCTCATTAGCAAGATCGCTGCTGAGGTACATACTATATCTGAGGCAGTATATGGGTGTGGTATTGAACAGAACTATTTCGAAAGTCGCTATCATCCGTGAAGACCTCGATTGGACGGTGGGTATGAGTGCTTTCCTCAACGGCTACCTACCATTGTACAATTTGACAATCGTGAAGGAGGTTGCTTACCCAATCACGTCTGAGGCCGCTGCCTTTACGACATATTGGCAGCAGATTGAGGCGGCGGGAGCACAAATAACAATTCCAATCATCTCTGCACAAGGTGGAATTCTCATGAGCACCCAGTATGCCGCAGTTCAGCCAAAGACTATGATGGCCGGTATTGACGTGATGAGCCAACTTGACAGCTACTGGAATGAAACTGGTGGCGCTTGTATGTATGAGGTCCAATTGCAGTCAACGATCCGAACCAACAAGACAGCATTGACAATCCCATTCTGGGATGCCTTTATTGAGAAATACGGGTCAGATCCCCTATATACTGCAGTAGGAAGCTATGACTCCATGTACATACTAGCAGAAGGTATTGACCGAGCACAGTCGTTTAACTCGACATTGATTATTCCCCATCTAGAAGCTATGAACACCACAACTCCGTGGATAGGTGCGGGTGGAAATATTGCCTTCACTCGAACTCACGACCTGTGGGAGGGATACATCGGCGGCAAAATCTTCTCCGTGGCATTGTTCTGTCAATGGCAGGCAGGTGGCAATAAGGAATGTGTGTCAACAGGAGGTCTGGTCTATCCGAACTCAATCGTGACAGCACCATTGGTACTTCCGCCGTGGGGCATAAACACATAGGTCATACGAATATAGACACTAATTGACTACGACTCCCCCCTTTTTATGGGGGGGTCCATCCAGTTTCGAAACAACTCCTGGTCATCCTGTGCAACGAAAGGTGAACATTATGTTCCTAGAGATACTGATATTTGGCACGATACGAGGAGCACTCCTGGCTCTCCTAGCCTTAGGGTTCTCTTTGGTATATGGCGTAGGAGGACTGCTGAATCTAGCTCATGGAGCATTCTTCCTCATTACAGCTTACATACTCTATTGGACTATCCCCCTCTTGGCCGCAATTCCTGCACTATCCTACTATCCCCTCCTTTTCGGGATTGCAGCAGTCATCAGTCTGAGCTGCGTAGTAGCAATCGGAGCAGTCACGTACCTCGGTCTCATGAAGCCACTACAGAAATCGCACATCGGAGTCGTAATAGTAACGTTCGCATTGGCTTTCTTTTTCGAGCAGTTCGTGAGTTTCGCAGGAGATCCAAAGAGTCACTATATTGTGCCGCCTGTTCCAAATATCGTCACAATCCTTGGAGTACGAGTTTTACAGCAGCAACTAGTGTTTGTATTAGGGTCTGTGATACTCGTTACGTTGGTGACCCTATTCATAAATAGGTCGAAGATAGGGAAGTCGATTCGAGCCGTTTCTCAAGATTCTGAAGCGGCAAAACTGGTTGGAATTAACACTGATAGGGTCATGATGACTAGCTTGATGATATCCGCATTGCTTGTTGGATTTGCTGCGGTCTTGTACGCTCCAGGGAACTATATCGCCCCAAGAATCGGCTGGGGATATCTTTTACTTGCGTTTTCAGTGACAATCTTTGGAGGTATGGGCAGTATTCCAGGGAGCATTCTTGGTGCATATGTAATGGGATATGCCACATCACTGACTGACTATCTCATAAACCCGAGTTTCTCTGAGATAGTGCCGCTTATTGTGATACTAGTAATGCTATTACTCAGACCACAAGGACTGCTAGGAAAGAAGGGGCTGCAATAACCAATGGTGAAACTTCAGTTCGATTGGGAGTCGGCTGGAAATCGCTTCGAGGCCCTAGTAAATCGTTTTGTAAAGTGGGCGTTCTCATTTCGAGGAGGCATCACACTGGTCTGCTTAGGAGGATTACTATGTCTTCCACTGACTGGAAGGGAGTATCTAGTGACAATCGTTATCACTGCAATGATACTTGCAATCTTTGCTGCCAGCTGGGATCTTCTAGCAGGTTTTGCAGGACAAACCAGCTTCGGGCATGCAGCCTTTTTTGGCATATCAGGGTACTTTACAGCGGCATTAGTAAAATTCTATGGGGTTCATTGGTTTGTTGCGATTTTCATCGGTGCCGGTTGCGCAGTGATATTCAGTCTCCTGATAGGGATCCCGTGTCTGAGGCTGAAGGGACCGTATTTGGCCCTCGGAACTCTGGCATTTGCGCTGATTCTCTACAACTTATTCTTGACAGGGGACTGGCTTGGTGGTACAGAGGGCATCTCTGCGTTGCCCAATATTGGAGATGTCTTTGTTGTTTTCTATATCGTAGCAGCTTTTATGGTCGCTTCATTAATCATTATGCGTGCCATTGTTGATTCGAACCTTGGTACAATCCTCAAAGCAATTAGAGATGATGAAGTAGGAGCAGACGCTACGGGGATCAATACGACCGTCTACAAACTCATCGCATTCATGGTGAGTGGTCTATTCGCGGGAATAGCAGGCGCTCTTTTCGTCTTGGACACGACAGCGGTAAATCCTGCTCTTTTTCAGCCGCTCTACTCCTTCTATGCAATTGTAATGGCCTCTATTGGAGGGATTGCGACAATCTATGGATCAATCGTTGGAGCATTTCTGTTTAGATTAACGGGCGAGCTCCTGAGACCGCTAGCAGCAGCTTCATTACTGATATTCGCCACAATTCTGATTCTTATTATCCGTTTTGCTGAAGAGGGTGTTATGAATCCGGTCCTAGGGCATGTACAGGATCTATGGGACAAGATACGAGGAAGGTAAGATGGGTCTAATCCTGGAAGTAAAGAATCTGACGAAGAAATTCGGCGGACTGACTGCTGTCAATGATGTCAATTTCGAGGTACACCGTGGAGAGATTCTGGGCCTCATTGGACCCAATGGAGCTGGCAAGACCACGCTTTTTCAATTGATATCAGGCTTTGAAAAACCCAACTCGGGTTCCGTCCGTTTCAACGGAGTGGACATAACTGGAAAAAAGCCTTATCAGATTGTCAATCTGGGGATGGCTCGTACCTTTCAATTAGTTCGCTCGTTTCGATATCTGAGCCTTCTTGACAATATATCAGTTGCTTGCCTCTCACCTCGCGGAAAGGAGGCATTTGGAGAAATCGGAATAGATGCGGCTGCGAGCTCGATCCTAGCGTCAGTGGGCCTAGTAGATAAGGCCAGACTTCCTCCAGTGATCTTGCCACATGGGGATTTGAGAAAACTCGAAATAGGAAAGGCGCTTGGCACAAATCCGGAGTTTCTTCTTCTTGATGAACCATTTAGTGGTCTTGCTCATGAAGAAAGAGTAGGTATAACTAAGCTGATTGAGCAGCTGACTGACGAAGGTGTCACTATATTCATGACTGGACATGTTCTGCATGAGTTAATGACACTAGTACCGAGAGTCATTGCCATGCATCAAGGAAGGTTGATTGCAGAAGGACCGCCGAAGGAGGTCGCAAACAACAGGATTGTTCTTGAGGCATACTTAGGCAGAGGTGAAGAGTTTGCTTGAGCTGAAGAAAGTCTATCTCTACTACGGAAAAGCAAAAGCTCTTGAAGAGATCAACCTCACAGTGGAAGCTAATGCACTAGATGCTGTAATTGGTCCAAATGGTGCTGGAAAATCCACTCTACTTCGAGCTATCTCGGGACTGGAGGAGATAGACCGCGGGAGAATCATCTTCGAAGGAGAAAGGATTGATGAACTGAAGGCGCATGAGATTGCTCAAAGAGGTATTGCTCATTGTCCAGAACGTAGACGATTGTTCTATGACATGACTGTCATGGAGAATATTGAGCTAGGCGCATACACTTTGAAAGACAAAGCGAAGTATTCAAAGCTCTTGGACTCCGTGTTTGAGATTTTTCCAAGACTCCATGAACGAACCAAACAGAGAGCTGGTACTCTGAGTGGCGGTGAACAACAAATGCTGGCCATCGCCAGGTCACTAATGGCGAATCCAAGATTCTTGCTTCTGGACGAACCTTCACTGGGACTTGCGCCAAGGGTCAAGGACAGGATTTTTGAAGCCATAAGGCAGATAAAACAAGAGGGAACCACCACTCTCTTAGTCGAGCAGGATGCAGTATTGGCAATGGAAGTTGCTGATACCATTCATGTCCTTGAAGATGGAAAGATAGAGTTGAGTGGAACAAGAGAAGAACTCGAAAGGGAGCCTCGAATCAAGAGAGTATACCTTGGGATATAGGAAGTGTCGAAATGTCAGCATCTTTGGAAGACCTTCTGCGTGATGCGAAAGTTGAATTAGTTGTAGCAAGAGCGGAGAAGGATTCAAGCGTCATAGGTGAGATAGTCAAGTGTCTCACTAGCGACATTCGTTCAGTTCGATTCAATGCAGCACTATCCCTAGGAGAACTGGGTGAAAGAGCTGCCAGCAGTGTTTCAGAACTAATAGACTGCCTAGAGGATAATGATTGGAGTATCTGTCGAGAAGCCACAAAATCGCTTGGAAGAATCGGGGAGGCCGCAGTTGACGCCACCCCCAAATTATCTTTTCTACTAAGTGACCAAGAAGTGTCAATTAGAAGAGAGGCAGCAGTTTCCCTAGGCAGAATCGGAATTGCCTCAGATGAGGCTATTTCAAGACTAATTGCAGCCCTTGATGATCAGGATGAAGAGGTTCGAACTGAAGCTGCAAAGACCTTGGGAAAGATGGGACATGGTGCACACAAAGCGATCCCAAGATTGATACAGAGTCTGAGGGATCCAGGTTGGACCATAAGGACCGCATCGGCTCAAGCTATAGAGAGAATTGGCAAAGGCTCAAGCGAGGCAATTCCAACTCTAATCAAGACTCTGGAAGACGATGATTGGAGAGTTCGATATAGATCAATAAACACGCTTGTTCAAATTCGCGAGCCAGCTATCCCATCGATTCTAGAAGTTCTTAACGACCCGAATCCAGTTGTCCGACAGGGGGCAATAGAAGCTTTAGGCGAGATGAAAGTAGCTGACAAGAAGATAGTTGGCTCAGTAGCATCACTCCTGGAAGACAAAGTTGAGAGTGTTCGTGGAAAAGCAGCTGACGCGCTCCGGTCAATTGGAAGAGATGCGATTCCTTCACTAGTGAACTCGTATATACCCGCCAGAAAACAAATGAAGATAATAATAATCTCTACGATTGGAGGCATTGGCAGGGAGGCTGTAGATGCAATTCCGACTCTAATCACGATTTTGAAAGGTGTTGGGACTGATGTTCGTGCAGAAGCCGCCAGTGCATTAGGCAGAATCGGAGTTCCAGATGACTCGGTTGTCCAAGCATTGATGGATGCTCTGACAGACGAGGAGAGCATTGTGCGGCGTGAAGCTGCACTAAGTCTTGGAAAACTAGGTGCATCTGCTTCTGCTTCAGTTCCTGCCCTTGTGGTCGCATTAGGCGATAAGAAACCAGATGTTAGATGGCGTGCGTCAGAGGCTCTTGGAAAGGTGGGAATATCGAATGCTAGCCTTATCCCAGCTCTAACGAATCTGCTCGAGGACGAGTATGATTATGTTTCTGAGGCTGCTCAAGAAGCACTTGACTTAATAGGTGGAGAGCAATAAGACAAGCCGATTGAGATGAGCGAAGACCCATATGCGGCTAAACCATGGTTGAAACACTATGACCAAGGTGTACCTGAACACATAGACTATCCTGAAATGAATCTATATGAGATACTGGACAATTCTGCAAATGATTTCGGAGGTTGTACTGCAATCTGGTTCATGAAGAGAAAGATATCATATAAGGAGTTCAAGGATATAGCTGACCGACTTGCAACTGCACTTCGGAATCTGGGTGTGAAGCAAGGTGATACAGTCGCAATCATGATTCCGAACTTTCCGCAATACCTATTCAGTTTCTATGGGATTCTAAAAGCAGGCGGGACTGTAACAGCATGCAGCGTGTTATTGACCGAGCCTGAGCTGGCATTCCAGCTTAATGATTCCGGGGCTGAAACCATCATAGCTTGGGATGCTCAGCTTGAGAAAATCAACAATATCAAGGACCGCACGCGACTCAGGAACATCATCATTACTAGTGTCATGGACTTTATTCCAAATGCTCCAAGAAACCCCCCTGAAATTGCGGGAACGATGCAGTTTCTGAACTTGATAGGCAAAACAAAACCTAGTCCTCCTCAGTTCAAAATCGATCCTAAGAAAACGATCGCAGTGCTTCAATATACAGGTGGGACTTCAGGACTCCCGAAAGGAGCCATGCTTACACATCGTAACTTGCTTTCAAACTGTATTGCTGTGCACACCTTGGTTTCTTCGCAAATGCAACGAGGAAAGGAAACCGGACTTACTAACTTGCCTTTATTCCATATTTACGGAATGACAGTGTGTATGAACGTTTGGGTATACAATGCTTCTCGGATTGCTTTGAATCCTGATGCTCGAGATCAGAAATCACTGTTCGAGATTGTTCGAGAGACCAAACCATCGATGTTTCCTGGCGTGCCAACGATGTACATGAAATTGCTAGAACGCGATGACCTCGAGGACTATGCAAAGGACCTGAGGTCAATACGATTCTGCAATACTGGCGCTGCAGCTATGCCTCCCGAAGTCTTGCATGAGTTTGAGAAGAGAACTGGCTGCGTCGTAATTGAAGGATACGGGCTTACTGAATGCTCTCCAGTCACTCACAGCAATCCTATCAAAGGAGTACGGAAAATAGGATCAATTGGCGTACCACTTCCAGACACAGAGGTAAGAATCGTGGATACCGATGACTACAGAAAAATCATGCCCATAGGAGAGCAGGGAGAGATAATGATTAGGGGTCCGCAGGTCATGATGGGCTATTGGAACAAACCAGCGGCCACAGCTGACCAGATTAAAGATGGATGGCTCCTGACCGGCGACATAGGAAGAATGGACGAGGATGGATACTTCTTCATAATGGATAGAAAGAAGGACATGATTGATGTCAGTGGATTCAAGGTCTATCCACGGGAAGTGGAAGATGTGCTCTTTGAGCATGAAGCCATCGAGAACGCGGCTGTCATTGGTATTCCAGACCCAAAGATGAAGGGAAGTGAGCTCGTCAAAGCATATGTAGTCTTGAAAGAAGGATTCAAGGGAAGCCCTGAGCTTGAGAATGGAATTCGGGAGTTTTGCCGAAAGAGTGTTTCACCCTACAAAGTTCCCAAGTCCGTCGAGTTTAGAAAGGAACTTCCCGAAACACTGGTGGGCAAAGTGCTTCGAAGGGATCTGAAAGAGCAAGAAGCCATGAAGGCAAAACAATAGAACCACTGACAGTTTGCCTTCAGCACCTCAGGGTCGTAGTGTCTTGAGAGTGGTGTATTCCCTAGCCTCTTCAAGATGTTTCATTGCCGCTTGCCTATCCTTGCTTCTGATTAGTTCAGCTCTGATTGTTTTTAGATTGTCATGAATATGGCGATGAAGTTCAGAACTACTTAATGCACCAAGGTCAATGCTCCAATCTTTGAACTTGCGTAGGTAGTCAATGTTTCGTTTGATGAGGTGCGATTCTCTCAGGGGGGGATCATGACCGGCAATGATGAGTTTCCAATCAAGTTCGAGATATGACTCCAGACTTCGAATATACTCCTCAAAATTAGCGTGATTCAGGTAAGGAATTGGACTCTCAACATTGTCCCCTACAAAGAGAATTCTGTCTTTGTCATCAAAGCAGGATGATGAATCAAGAGTATGCCCAGGAGTATGGAAGAATGCCACCTCTTCATCCTCATACCTCAAGGCTTCTTGAAATGTACGTGTGGGTGGTAGCAACTCCACCTTGCCTCTCACATGGTTTGCATACTTCACGAGAGACGCCTCGCCCTCAGAAATGATTCTCTGACGACAATGTTCATGTCCTACAATTGACGCATCCTTGAAGGCACCATTGCCCCAGTAGTGGTCATAGTCAGCATGTGAATTGAAGATGATTAAGGGCATACTTGCACATCCCTCATCTTCTATCAAATGACGTACAATCTTCATTGGGTCATTGCCAAGAAATGTGTCAAGCACAAACACATGTTCATTTCCGAATATGATGTAGACATTGGTAAAAAACGGCTCATCAAAAGATACCAATATCCCTCTGGTACCTGTTCTGGATGAACTCATGGCTGCTTCACATCTTCATGAAATTTGCTCGGTCAGCGTGGATCACAGGATAGCGTACAATTCGAGAAATCAGCTGTCAGGGATTCCTGCAAGTTTCTTTGCGATTCTCTTCCTCAATTCTACGTCGTACCCTTTCAGAATGGCGACATCCTCCATTTGTGGGCTCCCTCCGCCATGAAGCCCAGCTACTGCCGTTACGCCTCCAATCGAGGAACATAGCATATCTGAGAGAGCTCGGTACAGCCTGTAGACATCTTCAGACGACACGTCTTCTTTTCGTTTGATATATTTCTGAAGGAGCGGCCCAATCTTCTTATCATAGAAGTCCTCTTCAGTAGGAAGCGTTGCAGGTAGTCCTCCTGCTAGATCGGAGAGAATCTCAAGCTCGTGATAGTAGCTCTTCCCTGCGTGCTTTCTTCCGACATTGCAGAAGACGGCATCTGGAATCATTGTCCCTGATTCATCCTTTGATCCCTTATACGCCGCAGCAATTCCGGCTGCGTAGACCAGTTCACATACGCTAATCAAGTCAGCAAGTTTTGCTTGCACGTGCTTCTTGTCCTCGACTCCATTATACTCACTTGCCAATGCACTGAAGCCTAGGATGATCTCCGAACTTGCTGGTTTGCATCCGGTATAGCTGTGTCGATGATAGAGTGCGAAGAGCAGTGCGGCATATCCTCCAAATGCATGTTCTCCTTTGCTTCCACTTAGAAAGACACGATCATTTGGAATAAAGACATCGTCAAAGATCACGAAATTCTCCACATCTCCAAGGTCACCCATTGGGCACGCGAACTTCTCGCGTTTGTGGCTGGATGCGCGAGTAACAAGCTTTACACCGTCCCAATCGCCAGGAACCGCAAACGCAACAGCATATTGGTCCTCCTCAGGAGTGAGCATTCGTGTAGGGAGAACTATGATTTCCTCCGCCACAGCGGCAGCTGTTATGTGATTCTTCGCCCCTCGAACAACAATACCGTCATCGCGATGTTCAATGACTCGTAGGTATAGATCAGGGTCTGCTTGTTCATGAGGTCTCAGGTTTCTGTTTCCCTTGGGGTCTGTCTGTGCGCAACAACCAACAATATTGTTCTCTTGCCAGTAATCTAGATACTTCAGGAATCTCTGATTATAGGGTTGCCCAGTCATTGCCTCAGCTCGATGAGTGATGATTGACAGTGCATTCATTGCATCAATGCCCATACACCGAAAAATGCAGCCCCCGGTTTCGCGACATAACTTCCTCGTCAATTCCTGCTTCTTTAGAAGGTCATCAACATTTCGATGGATATTTGTGAATCGATTGATTGTTCCAAATTTCGGAGATTCTACATTGAGAAGATCCTTGAACTCCGGGTCCTCAACTTTATCTAATGTCAGTGCCATAACGTGAGCAACTGCTTGAAGTCGAGGGTCACTACGTTTGACATTCTTCCCGCCAATAATAACATTCGGTTTCATCTGAGAGATTTTCTGCAGATATTCGTTTCCGGTCTTCACCATAAACCACTGTGACACACACGAATCTCTAGTACTTAACTTCAACGGAATCCTGACTAATGCCAAGATGCTTGTGACAACCTGCAATCCTAATGCCTGTATAGAGAATTCAAATCCCAACGTGAGAATCGAGGGTTAACTTTCTAACCATGCGATTTTGAGTGATTTGGTCCTAAGCAGGATGATGAGGTCAATATCAAAATCACCCATTCTATTGGCTCCAGAGCCTACATACTCACTTTCTGAATCAGAGAAACCTAGATTATCAATCATGAGGAGAAGGCCTCGACATACTCAGAAATCGAGTACATCACCAATTCTCATCTTCATCAGATTCTGCTTGTCCCCAGTGTTCACCTTCAGGAATTCTTACAACGCCCAACTCCAACAGCCGATCAAAAGCTTTCTCAGCGGCCTCTTGAATCTGGGGCTCAAACTTTGCTCCTGTGATTACCAGCTTACCAGACCCGAAGAGGAGAATGACAACTTTCGGGTCTCGCATTCTATAGATCAGTCCTGGGAATTGCTCCGGTTCGTAGAGAGTGTTTTCAAGCTTCATCGCTGCAAGCTCAAGGTTCAACTCTGCTCCGAGATTCGCACTGGCAACAATATTCTGGACAGTGATTATCGGTTTCCGAGACATGTTGATTCCAGCTTCATTGACAAGCTTCACGATTTTATGAACTGCTCTCCTTGCTTCCTTCTCGGACTTGGCACCCGTGCATACCATCTTGCCGGTATTGAATACTAAGGTTGCAGTCTTGGGAGACTTCAATCTGTATACGAGCCCTGGGAATCGTTCTGGGTCGAACTCCACATTTGGCATCGTCGCCGCTATTTCATCCAGGTCGAATGACTGATTGAAAACAACAGATGCAACAACGTTTTCGATTCTAGTCGTCGGTGTTGGTTGGGGCATAGTACGGTCTCCTATGTCTACCAATTGTCTTCGTCTGCTTCTTCGACTTGACCCCAATCTTCACCCTCTGGAATCCTAATCACTCCGAGCTCGAAGAGGCGATCTCTGGCCTTGAGAGCTGCCTCATCGATTTGGTCCTCGAATTTCGCGCCTGTAATGACGAGCTTGCCTGAGCCGAAGAGAAGTATGACGACCTTGGGATCCTTCATCCTGTATATCAGTCCTGGGAACTGCTCAGGCTCGTACATGGTATTCTCAAGCTTCATGGCTGCTAGTTCGAGATTCAGTTCAGCACCTAGGCTCGCACTTGCCACTATGTTTTGCACAGTGATAATCGGCTTGCCTGTGACCTCGATTCCAGCATCCTTAAGATTCTGAACAATTCGGTGCACTGCCCGTCTTGCATCTTTCTCGCTCTTAGCGCCAGTACAGACCATCTTGCCTGTTCTGAAGACAAGCGTAGCGGTCTTTGGTTTCTTGAGCCGGTAGACTAGGCCGGGGAATTGTTCTGGATCAAACTCAACGTTGGGCATAGTAGCTGCTATTTCGTCCAGGTCGAATGGTTGGTTCACAACAACAGATGCGACAACGTTCTCAATTCTCGTATGGGGCAATGGGCGTGTAATATGAATCTCTCCCTTTCATAGTGAATCAGATGATACAGAACTCCCTTTTATAAGCGCTATAAAGGTGACGAATTGTCTATCATGGTTGAGATTCGACCCATCGACAGTCAGAATATCAGATATGATTGATGAATCATTACCTCAATTCGAGGGAACAAAATGACCCTTCATAGGAGATTGGACTTAGAGCATTGATTTCGCGCCCAATTAGCGTACACAGACAGCATTTATATAAGACCGTTACGATAACTCTGTTTCATCCTTTGGCTTAAGGAGGGTAAATAAATGGCTGAAATACCGACACCTACTTCTGGATCTTCTGCGTCCTCGAGGTCTAGGCCTCTAGGAATTACCATCTTGGCTATTCTCATGTTCTTAGGTGGAATATTCAACCTGTATGGTATAGTCACTTCGTACACTTATTTTGACATGGCATGGAGTGCCATTGCAGGTATTCTGGGTTTGATTCTGGCTGTGGCGATGTGGAAGCTCATCCCATGGGCTCGAAAGGTTTCGCTAATATGGTACATCATTAGTCTCATCATGGTCCTCGCCATGATATTTTACCTTGGTGGGCTGCTTGGTGTATTGCTTGGCCCACTCGTCATCATGGTCTTGCTAATAGCCGCTTTGCCAGCGATAGTAATCGACCTCATTATCATCTTCTACCTCAACTCCGGCGGAGTCAAGGCGGCCTTCGAGGGCGTAGGCGGCTGGTAGAGTCCAGTAAACAATTTGCTAGAGGGGCCTTGCCCCTCCTCTCTTTCTTTTTCTTGATGAACCGAAAGTGCTAATACGATGAAGAGTCCTGCTACATTCGTCGTTGTCTGAGGGGACTTCTAATGTCTACGACGCGATTTGATATAGCGAATGCAGGCCTCGAAGAGGTCAAGCGGAGGGTCAATACCTGGCTCACAACAGCCGAAGCCTTAGACTACTACTTGGAAAAGATAGATGACAGGCATGTGAAGGTCATTAAGTCGAAGCAGGATACCAAATACTGTGTCTACGGATGCGTTGGGCTTTGTGCTACAATGCTCCTTGGTATAGTCGCGGCTATTACGTTTGCGGCCTACATGGGTCCAGCAGGTGTCTTATTCGCCGTAATCGTAATCCTAGTAGGAGCCTTTACGTGTATGCCAATAAGCTATGGCTATTTCTTCCTGAAGCCAAACAAAGTTGAGTATGCCCTCACAGCAAGTGGTGAGTATCCAGTTCATATAGCAGTCACTGCTTCGGGGAATTTACTACCTCAATGTGAACATGAATACAACTCATTCCTGAACGCACTGAGCCCGGGTCACCCCGATGCTGGTCCAGGAATAGCATTTTGATCTCAACCGAAGATGTAGGAATGTCAAAGGCATCATTTAAGACGCGATTGATAAGCGGTTTCCTCTGACACAGAGCATGATACACGCCAACAACTCTAAAATGAGCGTTGGTTCTCCGACTCCAATCCCAAGGCCGGATGTCTTTTCTTTTTGGATGCTGTCCAAGGGATATTATTATCTCTGAGTCAAAGCAAGGTATATTCAGGTGTTACGAGCATTGCTACCGTTAATCGTCGCTCATGGAGGCGCAGGAGACTGGAAAGACGAGAGAATTCCCATCGGAGTCAAATATGTTGCAGAAGCAGCCCGCGTCGGTTTTCGGGTTCTTAAGAAGAGTAGCTCTGTATTGGATGCCGCAGAAGCATGTACATTGTTCATGGAGAACTGTGGAGAGCTCAATGCCGGGAAAGGAGCAAGACCGAATCAAGACGGCATCATTGAACTTGATGCGATGATAATCGATGGCAGTAGACTTGATTTCGGATCGGTCGCCGCCATAACCGGCATCCAAAATCCAATATCGCTTGCACGGTACATCATGGAGAAGACGGAGCACAAATTCTTTGCCGGACCCAATGCTAAGAGAGTCTATGACGAGATGATTGCGCAGGGCTATAGAAGAGAGGAGGAAGGAGGGGCAATAGGGCCCCTAGGCGCTGCAGAGGGCGCTGATACAATCGGCTGCATCGTTGTTGATTCTAAAGGAAGAATCGCAGTGACATCATCGACTGGAGGCATAAGCAAGAAGAGACCCGGAAGAATAGGTGACTCACCCGTAATGGGTTCGGGTGCATACGCGAACAGCCTTTGCGGCGCGACAGCAACCGGTTATGGAGAACACATCATGCGGGTCGTGCTATGCAGGATGGTGACACTATATGTCGAAGAGGGTACAGATCCAATGAGTGCAGCGCGAAAAGGAATCGAGATGTTTCAGAAGAAAACAGGAAGCGAGGCTGGCGTCATCGTAGCTGATGCTGGAGGGAATATCGGGTATGCCACCAATGCAAAAGCAATGCCTGTTGCCTTCATACAGGGCAAGTTGCGAAGCATGACGACACTGGACTGCTTAAGAGAATAGATTCATCAATTCTGGAAAGAGACCAACCGCTTCTATTGCGTATTTGCGCCATTCCTGTGACCGTAGTCCCAGTTGCTTTTCTATCGTAACCGCAAGAGTTCGCTTCGCAATGGGGTGCAGCCCGGACCCATCTGAACCTCCCAGTTTCCCCGATCTGAACGATTAGCTGAATCAGAAGATCAATGTGTAATAAACCACATTGATGACGAAAAATACTGGTTGAAAGAACAGGTAGAGTATGTAGATGATGAAGTGAGTACTGACACTGTACAGACCTATCAGCAGAAGTAAAGAGAAGATAGTTCCGAGTACGACATAGGCTGCTAGCGCTATGCCTAATTTCCGTAAGACTCCCATGGTTGCAGATACCTCCACAAGAAGAGATTGAGAGTGCATTGTACTTTCCAAGTAATAAGCATGTTCAGGAAACATCTATGGTAGTTGTTGCGATTCAATTGGCCCGCCTTTGTTGCTACGAAGCGACTCCTTTTATTCAATCATTGTATTTCATTTCTTGCGTGGTTAGGTCACTAACCCCGGCCCAGAACGAGACACATGAATCATCTCGCATTGAAGATCACAATCCACTTAGCTTTCTCTCATTCAGTGCTTGCAGCTGGCTCTCGCGGTACAAGAGCTTGAGGTTCAATATGTGACCCTGTTCTGGGTCACTATCTCAATATCCTCTATTACACATAACTACTCTCGTCCCGTCCCGTGCCCAGTACTTGGTTAATCGCCATCTCATATTCAACATAGCTTCGTAGACCCGGAAGCGCTCCAACGACCTTCTGATTCTTGAAGACAATCACCATTGGAACTGACTGCACGCCAAATTGGGTGACTGTCATGCGATTCCTGTCAATATCGACTCTGGCAAAATAGACCTTACCTTTGTAGTCTTTTGCTAGCTCAGCGAAAATGGGAGCTAGAACCTTGCACGGGCTGCACCATTCTCCGAAAAACTCAACGAAGGTCGTCTTGGTCTGGGAGATTGTCTGCCAGAAATTGTGGTCATACAGTTGATTCACGAGCCCGTTGGCCATTGGCTCATCTACTTTCGGTTTCTGCGCACGCTCAATCATAAGCTGCATTTTTCTGCGTCGAATCTCTTCTAGCTCATCATCACTAAGCATGACGTCACCCCAGCGGATGTGTACGATTGTTGCACGACCGTATATGAGTTTTTGGAAAGGTCGACCTCGTACGAGGGGCAGCATATTGGTCGCCTGGCTGTTACCTCTTCGAAGCTCTTTATATCCCCGACAAAAGGGACGTGGAAGGCAAAGGCGGAGAACACGAATGTCAGCCAGCCCCTACAGATACTATACAATGCTTGCCATCACCATGGCTTTCTGGGGAGGTAGCTGGGTCTCAGCGAAAATCATAGTCAATATAGCTCCTGGGATGACCATGACAGTGGGTTTTCTGAGATTCTTCACCGCAAGTCTCTTTTTCGTGGTCGTACTGCTTATCGCAGGGCCTAAACCTATACGCATCTTCCGAAGAGAGAATCTCAGAGTCCTCTTCCTTGTTGGACTTACGGGCATCTTCGGTTATGGTGTTTTCTTCCTGACTGGGATGAATTTCACGACGGCGGCACAGGGCTCGATCATTGCAGGCATCAACCCTGCAGCAGTCAGCATGGTCGCGCATGTAGTCCATCATGAGCGACTGGCCAGAAAGTGGCAATACTCAGGGTTTGTTCTGGCGTTCATAGGAGTAGTGTTCGTTGTAGGTGTCCAAGCCTTCATAGAGTTCAACATGCAGCATCTCATAGGTAACCTGTTCATCCTTGGTGCCATTTTCACTTGGGGTTTCTATTCATCGATTGGTAAAGAGGCAATGAAGACCTTAACTCCACTTGAAGTGAACACTGGGGGCGCTATTATTGGGTCTCTTTTGTTCGGTCTAGGGGCATTCAATGAGCAGTTCTGGGTCCATCCAGCAAGACTCGAGCCAATCTTCTGGGCGAATATTGTTTACTTGGGCGTCTTCGTTACCGTGGTTGGTTTCCTCTTCTATTTCATGAGTATCAAAGAGCTAGGAGTGACCAGAGCTGGAGGCTTCATCAACCTCGTGCCTGTATTTGGCGTCACGCTTTCTGCTTTCATCATGCCCGAGGACGCTATATACTGGACATTCGGTGCAGGTCTAATCTTGATTGTGATTGGCATCGTACTCATAAACTACCCTGTGAAGCAGCACGCATTAACAGCGCCGCAGAATGCGGAAGAAACATAACTGCTGTAGATATGAAAAATCTGTACTATACGAGGGTGTTCAAAATGGAAGCCTATGAGAAACTCTCCGGAATCTGTAAGGAATTGAAGCTGCTTGACACTGTCTATTCAGTGATATCATGGGACCTTGAAACATACATGCCGCCGAGAGGTCTCATGCTTCGCAGCGAACAACTTGGGCTGGTCCGTCAGGTCATTCATAGAATGACCACTGATTCCAAAATAGGCAAGTTTCTCGACATGGCCGAGGACAATGCAAGTTCTCTCAGCGAAGAGCAGAATCGGAACGTGTACCTCTTTCGTAGAAACTACGATGCTCTTACAAAGATACCCGAAGGTTTAGTTGGTCAGCTGGCAAAGCAACGAGCCATTAGCGTTGAGGTCTGGAAGAAAGCAAAGGCATCGAATAACTGGAGAATGTTCCTGCCAGAACTTCAGAAAATGGTGGACCTGAGTAGAAAGCGTTCCGAAATCATTGGCGAGGTTCGTGGAATACCCATACTCTACGACTCAATGCTTGACGAGTACGAGAGAGGCATCACATCCGCAAGGACATATCAGCTCTTTGCGACCCTTCGAAAGCGACTTGTCCCTCTGGTGAAGAAGTGCGCTGATGCATCTCGCGATGTTGACGCTTCATTCCTGAACAAAGTTGTGCCAACGGAAACTCAACGCAAGATAGCAACAGACCTCACCAAGGTGATTGGCTATGACACAGTCTCTGAGAGTGCAGGCGGTCGAATAGATGAGGTAGAGCATCCTTTTACGATAGGATACTATGACGATGTTAGAATCACTGTCAAGTACCATGAGGATAACGTCGCATCGATGATCTACGCAATCTTGCATGAGGGCGGACACGCGCTCTATGAGCAGAATCTGAACAAGGAATGGATGTATCAGATGATTGGTGAGGCTGCCTCTTACGGTATCCACGAGTCACAGTCCAGGTTCATAGAGAATATGATTGGGCGATCCCATGAGTTCATTCAGTTCTACTATCCGAAACTCAATGAGCTTGCAGGCGGTATCTACTCTGGTGTATCTCTGAACGACTTTGCCAAGGCGGTAAACACAGTAAGACCCTCACTGATACGTATCGAAGCTGACGAAGTGACATACTCGCTTCACATTATCATTCGTTTCGAAATAGAGAGGGACTTATTCTCAGACAAGATTACGGTTTCAGAACTACCTCAGATCTGGAATGAACGCTATGATGAGTATCTGGGCGTGAATGTCCCTGATGACACAAGAGGAGTCTTGCAGGACATTCACTGGGCAAATGGATATTACGGGTACTTCCCGAGTTACGCGCTAGGGAACGTCTACGACGGTATGTTGCTTGAGAGGATAGGCAAAGAGGAACCCAAATGGCTTTCTGAAATAGGGCACGGAAATCTAAGACCAGCAATCGAGTGGCTAGCCAAGAATGTGCACCACTATGCATCACTGTACGACCCAGCAGAGCTCATTAGGCATGTGTCCGGGAAGGAGATGACAGCGGCACCGTATCTAAAATACCTAGAGAGTAAGTACTCGGAATTATTCGGGTTCTAGTGAGTATCAATCGAAGCATGCGCTGAGACCGAACAGAATAGGCCTAGTCCTGCTCACTAGTACATGTCGTAACCTGAAGACGCAAGGCGCTGCTGATCAAAACCCGCCCCGCGAAACATGCTCGTACCACGCATGTACTCCCTGTACTCATCGCCGAATCGTTCGAGCATGATGTCTTCATCGTATTTAGCATAGAGATACCACATGGCTCCAAAGACGGGTACGATTGGAATCAAGTACAATGACCTGAAGAAGAACAACAAGGCAATATTCAGATAGATGGCTCCCGCGGCGACTGGATGCCTGATTCTTGCATAGATGCCCTCTTTCGGAATGGAGTTACGGTTGCGTGGACTCACTCGGGTCAGAGGCTGCTCATGCGCTCTGCTGAGACACCGGATGAACTTCAGTTCAAAATAGACTCCAGCAGCCACAAAAGTGAAGTCCCAGAGTCCTGTGCTATAGCTCATGAGCGGCATTGCTATTGCGAGCAGAATTCCGAAGTTGATGAAACCAAGTATGGCTGGAATGAAGTTGTTCTCAGGGACACGGTCCTCATTCTGGCTACTCATTAGGTTCCCACCTCAATTGCTGGAAGGGGGATTTTTGACACTTCATATGATGCCCCAAGAAACTCCACATAACCCCCGATCTGACTCAGGTCGCCCCCTCGAACGTTTAGGAGAAATTCCTTGGATTCGGATTGTCCTGCGAGAATAGACCCAAGGCGCTGCATTCTGAAGGATCCAATAGCGGCGTCTACTCCGGCGGGAAGATCGATGTCTACCACAACCATGTCAATCTTCGAGTCACTTCCATTATGCACCGTGACAGTCAGCAAGACGGCCTCTCTGCTTTTCTTCATCTTTGCACTGACTCTCACACCGCTCGCCTGAACCTTGCTCTCACGCTCCTGCCCCTCCTGCTTAGATTTCTCAGCGCTCGTCTTACGGAGTCTTGCTGACTCTGACTGCGTCCTTGTTTTGCTAGTGCTCTTTGAAGATACTGCAGGTGGAAGAGGCGCAATCTTAGAACCGGTGACAAAACCTACAAAGACACGGCCCTCGTAGACTAAGAAGACTAACCCTCCAATAACGAGGAATGACCAAATGATTGCTGAAAGAAGCATTGATCTCAGAGAAGCGTCCTGCAACGCTGCGAAAACCGGATCAAATATCGGATGAAGAATCGGCCCAAATATCTCATCTAATTGGTCCCAAATCGACTGAAGCATCAAGTTTCCAGCTCCCAGTTCGGCAATCTCTCAACCCTCTCACGTGGAGTAGTTCGTGCACACTTATGTGTAGAGATTGTCATGAGCGGTTATTAACCTTGCAACTTGATTATCAGCGAAACGCCCCAGTGAAGGTTATAAAAAGAGATGAGAAAAAGAGAGGCACAGGCTGCTTGGTCCGCAGCCCATGCGTCCTTTCATAAGAAGAAACACAGTCTCTTTCCTAGTCCCAAGATACAGAGCGTTCGGGAAAAGACTGGTTCCCATCAGCCCAATTGGACTATATATTATGCCCCAGCCCAGCCAAGCCCTTGCTGGTCGCCTAGGATCTTCAGTCGACTACTACTCGAGTCATCTCTAGAATGGTTCGAGTCATGACGTCGCCCTCTCTTCCTTTCGTGTTCGTGTCTACTTGAGTGATTATGTCTGCCCACTAAATCACCTCCGGACGTGAAACAAAAGCGATCAACGCCTTGCCAGTTGCAGATGTCTTTGAGGATGTAGTCCCTTCTGACTCTGCAAAGGCAAGCAATCCACCTACACGTGCGGAGGAAATTGCTGAGAACAAGCTACAGTCGCTCACAGAGTCAAGCTCATTGTGACCAACTGCATTCATCCAGTCTAGCTCGGATAGAGTTATCGTTAGTTTCATGATAAGGCCAAATCGCCTTGAGATATTTCACGTATCAAAGCATAATAAATATTGACAATGCTCGGATAGCGCTCCTCGTGGCACTTTGTGCCCGAATGGACAAGTCGCCTTGAATTTTCTGACGTGCATGAATTGATTATGTTCATGATCTTCTTAATCATACAATCCGAAAGTGGTCAAACTATCATTCAATGTGGCAGTTTGGTTAACTACTTAAGCGGCAGAGGTCTCGTTGCGAAACAAGGACAAGTAACATTGCCGGCTGAAAACAGGGTGGCACGAATTGTCAGAAAAAATCTATATCATTAGCTGCGGGCAAGACCTTGGAAGTCTCGGAATGGATAGAATGAGAACTTCAGTTGAGGGACTAGAGGAAGCCAGAGTTGCACTCGACTGGTCAAAAACAAGATTGGTGCCAGTCATCGCATCAGAAAAAGTGGCGTATCAAGGTGGTGAAACGAAGATAGTCTCTATCAAGCCTATCAAGGTTCCAGCGTACCACGTAGTCTTTCGGTCATTCTACGGCTCTAATGGCATGGGTGAATTGGCCTGTATCGGTAGCACTGAAATGAAAAAGTATTCCGAGGAAAGGACTGCCGATATGTCAATGTTCAGTTCTCGAATCAAAGCTTCTGTTCTTCCAGGCGACCTATTGGGTCAAGTTCTCATTGTCCTTGGGAAAAGAGCCTAGAAACAGCCAAGGAACCAAATATGTGATCATCAAGTCCCGCATCACAAGGAGATTACCTTATCGGATTTCTCCATGAGAAGGTCGACGACCGAAGGATAATCGACAAGGTCAACATCGACTGCCAAGCGACTAGCAATTCCTCGTTCAACCACATGATGTTTGAGTGCATGGACTTTCAATCCAAGCTCCTTAAGCTCCTTGGATTCAGGGTTTCCCTTGTCTACAAGATACACTCCGTCCTGAAGGAGCAGCAGTTCGACCTCAATATTCCTGCTTTTCAGACCCGTGACTACCTCTTTGATACTCATGCATTCATTCGAGAGCAGAATCATGTACTTCACATTTGCTTCCTCCTCAGAACGTTATGATGACTTCATTCTCAATAAATGTCCTCGCAACCCCTTCGTCGTCAAGTACCTCGACTTCATCAAAGACCTCACTTGCATTGATGTCCCGTTCGTCTAGTGACTTCTTGCTTGCATAGATGTGTCCGTCAAAGCTCTCGAATGTCGACTTGAACATTCTAATTGGTTGAATATCCTGATCCTTGACGAGGCCGTACACACCATCACCAATGAAGAGCAACTGTGACTGATGGTCCATGCCGAACATACCCACTGCTGCTCGCCAGCCCTCCGCTGCAATAATCTTCCCGAACGGTTTACTAGTGATGAGAACCAGCACTCTCTTTTCTACGAAATCCATGTTAGTCCCTCCTATAATGAGAAAGTGATGAATCGGTCCACCTGACCGACCTGTTCGGCGAACTCAGTGAGGCCTGTTACTTCCACGCCCTGCACGAAGTCGCCACCTCTCTGATCAAAACCACGAGCTGAGGTACAGAGGCCGCAAGCCTGAAACTCCACTCCTGAGCTGGCTAGCTCCAGGAGCTTGTCATTCATTGGTCTATCGGGGTCAGGCTCCTGTTTCAGTTTCGCATTATTGACACCATCTACGAAAAGGAAGACCTTCACGCCATAACCTCTCTCAAGCGTTGCCTTGCACAGATCATAGAAAGTGTGGCTGTTTTGAAAGGTGTACGGCGATGTCATAAGCAGGATGCCAAGCGTCTTCTTATTCAAGAGTCCAATCTCCTTCGTAGATTGCCGCCGCTCATTGGAAACCTGTTAAAAAGCATACTCTTCTGGCGAATACTCTTTTGATTTTGGACAGCACCATTGCAGATAATATGAGAAACGGACAGCCTAACTCTGCAGGGGCTGACGACGTTCTCTTCTCGCATAGTATCTCCATAGACCGGCGAATACATTCAACATAGGAATATCCTGTTGATACTGGCAATACTCCTGTCCGAATTTGATCTCGTTGAATTTGTCCTCGCGCTGAATCTCTGTCAGGACTAATGGGATCATGATTCCCGAGAAGAAGGCGCTTAGCCAGTACTGGGATACTAACACCAGGGCAAGAGACATCATAATCCATCCCAAGTAGAGCGGATGCCGAATGATTGCATAGGCGCCACGATTCACAAGGGATGTGGTATGGAACCGGGATTTTCCTTCGACTGCATTTCCGTATCTACGCAGAATGTTCGCCGAGAGTGTAAGCAGAAGAAAAGTAGGGATGAGGAGAATCCAGCCTACTCCCAGAAGTATGACATTGAGCCCCGCATTGAAAAAGAAGAAAAGGAGCAGGAGCTGGAAGAGAAAGAGCAGTCCCGTTACTGACAATATATAATAATCGCTGGTCCTCATCTGTACGTGAAGGTCTGAATTCATCTCAGGTCGCTGTGCCTTCATCATCAGCATGGCCATTAAGCCTTTACCCAGCATTGAATGGATCAAGGTGTTGTTTCAGCAACATTGAATACATGAATTGTTCGAATGTTCTGCAAATCAGACTCTGACTGACGGAGAAGAGAATATGGAAGACGTTATTGTTGAGTACGTGGACAAAGAGAACAAAGAGTGTAGATACGAGGTGGATGATGTCACAATCTCAGCACTTGATCTCTCTCGTCGAGGTATTGCCACCATTCGCCTCGAGTCTCTGAAAGGGCTAGATAATCTTCGGGATCTCCAACTTGAAAACAACGCGATATCTGACGTAGACCTCAGTCCCCTCGCCAGATTACCTAATCTTATGAATCTGAGTCTCTTCAAGAACTCCCTCACCTCGATAGAACTGAAACATCTCGCCAATGTCGTGAATCTAAAGGAGCTCCATCTAGGTTCAAACAACCTGGCAGAGATTGACCTAGGACCGTTATCTAAATGCAAGTACCTCACAAGGCTGCGTCTCTTGGGGAATCGACTTACACACTTGGACCTCTCACCTCTTGCGTCATGCAAGGCACTTGCAAGTCTTGAAATTGAGAATAATCAGTTTAGGGTTCTTGATATTTCCGGCTTGGCGGGGTGCACAGGATTGCAGCAACTGAATCTCATGTATAACTCGCTATCACACTTGAATCTCTCTCCGCTTGCAAGTTGCACTAACATGAAATTCCTGTATCTGCACCACAATGAATTGGAATCGGTTGATCTGAAGCCCCTTGAGAATTGCCTCGATATCCGCATTCTTAGATTGGGCGGAAACAGGATTAGAATCATTGATCTGGGTTCACTCGCTGCTTGTACTCAGTTACGCCGGCTGGATCTTGCGATGAATGAAATCAGCCTTCTTGACTTGTCACCACTTGCGAAGGCCAAGAAGCTCACAGCGCTTGATATTGCAGGCAACCAGCTCAGCGCAATTGACCTCACACCATTATCGAAATGCAAGGAGATAGCTGAGCTATATCTTTACAGTGACCACCCGCAGGAGAATAACTTCAAAGAGATCAATATAACTCCGCTCTTCAAATGCAAGCAGCTCGAAGACGTCAGCATTGCCAAGGATACGGTGATTCATGCAAAGGCTAATCTTGAGGACTCCGAGGAGATACCAGCAGCACTTGAGGAGTTGATTCATGATCGTAGAATCAAGTGGATCTAGAACATTCGTTATGTTGTAGTCAGAGAGCTCAGGATGGATTCCATCATGCAACATGATCGAGTCTGCGAACGCTCATGCTACAGATGGGCTGGCAAAGGGAATGTATTAAAACCTGCAAGACTCCAGATTAGGATGTGACTGACATGGTCGTTGAAATGGACGAAGCCACTCGAGAGCAAGTCAGAGAGATGTTCGAGAACCTTGTTAATGAAGTGACTATTCATCTGTTTACTGAAGGCGAGAAATGCCTGTACTGCAATGATACTCGCGACTTAGTTCGATTAGTCGCTGAACTATCTGACTTGATTAGGGTGGAGGAGCATCAGGGATCACTTGAGAGCAATCTGGCCAAGAAACTAGGAGTCAAACGACATCCAGCCATAGTACTCCACGGGAAGGAGAAGTACAAAATAAAATTCTACGGGATTCCAGCTGGCCACGAGTTTGGAGCGCTAATCGGAGATATCATTGATGTATCGAATGGAGCAGTTCCACTCCCACCGGACGTAATCGAGGATATTCGTGCAATAGACGAACCAATTCTCATTCGCGTCTTTGTTACTCCTCAATGCCCGTACTGTCCAGGTATGACTAGGCTCGCTCACCAGGCAGCCATACTCAATCCACTCATCGACTCTGAAATGTATGAGTCGCTCGAAATGCAGGAAGATGCAGCCAAATTCGAAGTATTCGGAGTGCCTAAAACAGTCCTCAACGACACTGTGATTGTCGAAGGGCTGACACCACCTGAGATGTTCGTTGAGAAACTCTACGAAGCAATAGATAAGCTCAATTAAAAGGACTTATTGATGAGGGGTGTGACTTGCTCTAACATGGAAACTCAATCGTTCGTCGTTGTGCTTAGGCCTGCAGACAAATACGGAAGTCCCGGAACAGATGAACGGGTCAGTGAGCACTTTGAGTATCTAAAGGAGCTTCTGAAGAAGGGAATCCTCACTATGGCTGGGAGATTCTCAGAAGTTTTGATTGGTCTTGTTATAATTGAAGTGGCATCCCGTGACAAGGCTCTTGAAATCATGAGGAATGATCCAGCAGTCAAATCGGGAGTTTTCCATGCAGAATTATACCCGTGGAGAATTGCATTGAAGGCGACCTGAAAGAGTGATGATGCCAGTATCATGAGTTTCTGTGTGCTATTTGCAGGCCAATATGAACTCATGCTCATTCACGTACTTGTAGGCCTGGTAGGCTGCATTAACGCCTTCAGCAACACCAGTGATTGCCTGCTTGAATTCACCGTCGACGACATCACCAGCGGCAAACACACCTTCGACATTACTCCTGCTTGAACGGTCAATCATAATCTCACCTTTCGCATTGAGCTTGACACCCAGCTTAGCCGCAAGGCTTGAGTAAGGAATACCGCCGATTGCCACAAAGACTCCATCAAGACTCAGAGTGTTCGACCCGTTATGGGGATTATCAAGTTTAACGCCAGTCACTTTGTTACTGCCGAGTATCTCGACAACGTTAGTTTTCGTAATGACCTCAATCCTGGGCTCTCTCATGACTCGTGCACCATTGATGGGTTCAGGATGTATCTTTTCACTTCGATAGATGATGTAGACCGTAGGGCAGTACTTGGCGAGCAGAAGTGCATCCTTGACTGCACTATCACTGCCTCCAACAACAGCAACAACTTTGTCCTTGTAGAGGGGTGCATCACATAGAGCGCAGTAACTCACTCCTTTGTTTTTCAACTCATTGTGCCCTGGCACTTCTAGTTCCCGGTCTTTCATTCCAGTTGCAAAGAGGAGGGACTTTGCCAGAAACGACTTGTTCTCGGTGACGACATAGAAGATCTTTTCCTTGCTCTTGAAGACATCCGTTACAGTACCCGTTTCGATGAAGACTGGGTAATCTAGCGCATGAGCTTTGACCTTCTCTGCTAGTTCCTTTCCGGTGAGCTGGATGAAGCCCGGGAAGTTCGCCACATCGTCAGTGAGCGTAATCGTGCCACCATCGACATTACCAATGACTGCCACGCTCAAATCAAGCCTAGCGGCATACATTGCTGCGCCATATCCAGTCACACCAGAACCAATGATTACTAGGTCATACACCGGATCACACTCCTACTTGTCGCTTAATTCTTCTTTCGACACGACTGTCAAAACCAAGAAAGATACCATCGCCGATTACTGTAACGGGCACGGCAAGTTGACCACTGACTCTCTTCAACTCATCCAAGATTCCAGGTGACGCAAGAATGCATCTCTCCTCGAAATCAATCTTGTTCTGCTTAAGGAAAGCCACCAGTCTTCGGGAATGTGGACATTCAGGTGCTGTGTAGACTACTGCCTTGGGCATATGTGATGTCTCCTAAATATGCCAAATGAGGTGTAGAACCAGTTGCCATTACCATTGATATACATTGTGAAGAAACAATTCAGAAGTAACTAATGAAATCCATTAGTGAATAGTCTTAAGTAACAGAGTGGTCTACTCCCTATCATATCGGGAGTGGATGATATTGGACAAAGAAGAAACTCTGAAGTTCATTGATAGACAGATTGCCCTTGAACACAAGATAATAGAGATTGTGAGAGAGAATGTTGAGAAACTTGGCAACGTCTTTGTCAAGGATTTGCTGCTTGCCGTTTCAACAGACTCGCAGAAGCATGCAGCCCTCTTGAAATCTCTGAGAAAGGCAGTAGAGGGTCCAGCGCCCTTCATCAGCGAGAGGGAACGCAATAAGATTGCTAAGGGCATAGAGGCTCACATCAAGATGGAGGAGCAGGCCGTAGAAACATATGCTGAGCTGACTGAGAGAAGCAAAGACGAGAAGGTGAAGACCATTGCTAGCATGATCCGAGAAGATGAGATACGGCATCATGCTTTGTTGAAGGAGCTTCACAAAGTAGTCATAGAACCAGAGACGCTCACCGAAGATATGATCTGGGATACTATTTGGAAAGACAATCCATGGCATGGTAGTCCGGGCGGATAGCACCACGCGGATTAGCCGCGCCTACTGAGGGCGGCTTGAGAACGCACACATCACCTCCATGATGCGTCGATCACTTGTTCATGGAATCACTACTCTCGCAGAAGAGCCATTTGCTAATGCTTATGTTCGCGCTTGCACTCCAATAGAGCGGTTTGAGTTAATAGATACTGAGGTCTAGAGATGACAGTTGAAGACGTTAAGCGCACAGACACAGGAAATGCTCTTCTGCTTGCTAACGAGGCCGTCGTACGCGGAGCTTTAGAGGCCAATGTGAAGGTAGTGGCTTTCTACCCTGGTTCACCCACTTCAGAGATTCTGGATACATTTAGTGAGGTCATTGATCACTTTGGCGATTATAAGATGCATATCTCATCAAACGAGAAAGTTGCACTTGAAACCGTCGCCGGAGCCTCGATGGCTGGACTGAGGTCATTCACATCTATGAAGAGCGTGGGAATGAATGTCGCGAGCGATTCGATGTTCAGTATCGGGTACACCGGACTCAATGCCGGCTGCGTGTGTCTAATTGCGGACGACCCACACGCGCATTCCTCTCAATCTGAGCAGGATGGGCGGTACTTTGGAGAGGCTGCATACGTACCTATGCTTGAACCGTCAACAGCTCAAGAGGCGCTCGATATGACGAAATGGGCTTTCGAGGTCTCGGAGAAGCACAAGACGCTAGTCATTCTCAGAACTACGACGCGTGTCAATCATCAACGTGGGGTGGTGAAGCTCGGCAGGCTCGATAGAACTCCCTTCAAGAAGAACAGATGGCAAGACATCAAAGGGCCCTACTACACTGTCGGAGAAGTTGCCAGAGCCCTAAAAGCGAAGCTTCTGCAAAAGATCGATGCGATTAGGGCGGATTTCGAGGAGTCCGATTTCAACTTCATTGTACCGGGTAGCGGCACCGTGGGGATACTCACCGCAGGTGTTTCCTATGATCACACGAGAGAAGCAATGCGAAACCTTAGAGTGAAGCTGCCGATGTTCAAGCTTGGCACTGTCTTCCCGTTTCCTGAGAAAAAACTTGGAGAATTCCTGAGGACTATTTCGACTCTCATAGTCGTGGAGGAGCTGGCGCCCTATCTTGAAACACGAATAGCGGCACTAGCACACACGTATAATCCGAGCCTCAAGATTCTGGGCAAGAAAAGTGGGCACTTCAGTGAGATGCTTGAATACAATGTGCCAATTGTTGAAACTGCCTTGGCTCGAGTCCTCGGAAAGAAGCCTAGTATGGATTATGATGCAATCCTGAAGAAAGCGGAAGAACTCAAGGACATGCTTCCAGAGAGACCTCCAATCTTCTGTCCCGGCTGTCCGCATAGGGGCACGCTATGGGCTTTCCGACAAGCCCTGCAGCAATTACGAATCCAAAACAAGATTGTGTTTAACAACGATATCGGCTGCTATTCAATGGCCTTCCTTCCGCCGAATGAGTTCAGTGATTCAATGCTGGCGATGGGGTCTTCTCTTGGGATTTCTGCGGGTATGGAGATGGCGCTCGAAGACAAAGTGATTGCCATGGTGGGAGACAGCACTCTATACCATGCTGCTCTGCCTGGCGTCGTCAATCTCATCCATCACAATGCGAACGTGACACTCTTTGTTCTTGATAACGCAGTCACTGCAATGACAGGACAGCAATACAATCCAAACTCGCCGTATAACGCAGGCGGACATGAAGCTCGTAAAATCAACATGGAAAAGATGTTCGATGCGCTTGGCGCAGACTCTGTCACCATAATCGATCCATACGAGACGCGTGATTGCATTGCCCCCATCAAGAAGGCAATGGAGGCCGATGGATTCAATGTCATAATCTCCCGACGTGATTGTGCACTCTACGGAGATCGCCTCAAAAGGGATGCCGGCGAGATAATTGTTCCTAGTGAAAATATGAAAGACATCTGTCGTAGTATCTACGCTTGCATAAGGGATTTCTATTGCCCGGCCATTGCCATTGATGAGAAAGACCACAAGATGATAATTCAGCAGGAATTGTGCGATGGATGTCTTGAATGTAGACAAGCATGTCCCGTGAATGCGCCTAAGCATGTGAAGGTGAAAGGCCGATGAAGAAGGGAGAGACCTACAACATCCTATTCTGTGGAGTAGGAGGGCAAGGTCTGATGCTCTTATCAGCTATTCTTGGTAAGGCTGGACTTGACTCCGGCTTCAACATCATGACTGGTGAGCAACACGGACTCTCGCAGAGACACGGTTCAATCTACGTTCACTTTCGAATTGGAGCCCCGCTCTCGCCGCTTATTCCATATGGGAAGGCAGACATGATGTTATCAATGGAAGCAACCGAAACACTTCGGTACATCGAGTACCTGAAGAAGGATGGGATCATCATTACAAGCAACCGGATAATGCCAACCGTCATCGAAACCAAGAAGCTTGCATCGGATAAGGAAAAGAAGACCAAGTATCTGACAGTTGGACAGATCACAGAGCGGCTGAAGCAAGTCACAAGTAAGGTTGTAGTACTCGATTCTCTCAATCTGGCATTGCAGGCAGGAAATCCAAGAACTGAGAACTCAGTTCTGGTCGGCGCTACAGTTGCATGCGCGGACTTTCCAATTCCTAAGGAGGAAGTAAAAAAGGCAGTTCTTGCTCTTGTCCCTCCTAAAACCATCGAAGCCAACTCAAGAGCTTTTGACCTCGGCTGTAGTATCTGCGCGGATTGTCTCGGTGGGTGATAGTGGCAAATTGCCTCACACCACATGCTTATAACGCCATAATCAAAACTTCTAGGATGAGTGAAATGCACTATGGTTAAGATTTATGATGCAATCATCATTGGTGGCGGCCCTGCCGGATGCTCAGCGGCACTTCATCTTGCTTTCCATGAACGTTCTGTGCTGGTTTTGGATCGAGGAACCAGCCCAATGGCATTTCATACGAACTCCATCCTGAACTTCACGGGCTCGGTCTACCACGAAGGTCGTAGTCTCCTGCGCAGCATGCAAGGAGAAGCCCGAGCTGCTGGAGCTGAATTTGTCGCCGCAGATGTCGTGGAGATATCAGGTCGATACCCCAATTTCAAGATCAGAACATCTCCAAGCTACCGGACCAAGGATGAGAATGAGTATCATGCGAAGTTGCTTCTCATAGCTACTGGAACAGCCAGAAAGCACCCAAAGGTAAATGGGCAGTGGAGAGGATGGCTACCAGCAGCAAATGTCGGAAACGGAGCATTCTATTGTCCCGACTGCGAGGCGCCATTGTGCAAAGGAAAAGAGGTTCTGATCGTAAATGTAGGCACAGTAGGAAGCGCTCTCCATGTAGGTAACTCGCTCACGCGCTTTACCGATAAGATTCAGATTCTAATGACTGAAGATGCGTATGTTCCAATTGAAAGCCAGGATCTCTCCAAGCTGGATAGTTCACCCTTTCCTTGGACCAGAGGTATTATCAAGTCGATTAGCTTTCTGAGGCCCGGAATAGTCCAGTCAGTGAGCCTCGCAGACGGCCGAGTACTGAAAGCCAACGTGTTCTTTGTCGCCCATGTCGGTGTCGCGAGATCAGAACTCGCGCGACAAATAGGGATAGAAGTAGATGAAAAAGGGAACATAGTCACTGACCATCGCGGGAAAACAAACGTTGAAGGCATTTGGTCGGCAGGCGATGTGAGACCCATAACGCAGCAGATAGCTATGGCAGTAGGAACAGGGAATTATGCAGCATTAATGATGAATCAGTTTCTAGGCAACAAGCATGAGCAGGAACAGCAGTTTGATCATCCTGATCACCGCAGAGCATTACATATGGGGTAGTGAGAGGAATGTCTCAAACCGGAATATTGAATAAACAGGTAAAGATAGTTTTAAATACAGAAAACCGGTGCAAATAATAACAATAGTTAATATCCAAGGGGACAGACAAGTGAGCAGTACCGAAGTAATCAATGTATTCAGAGAGCAGATTGACATCGAAAAGAAGACACTTGAGAAACTTGTCAAGCTTGAGGAAGCAGCGAATGAAACAACAGTAAGACTAGCATTCATGGACCTTCGACTAGACACGTGGAAACACATCAAGTTCCTAGAAGGAATGATAGAAGTGTTAACCACAACTCCGTGTGATGAGTGGTCTGCCAAAGTGGGACGTTATGCAGGCAGAGTGAAGCTTGACAGAGAGCTTAGGTCACTCGCGGACGACGAGAACCAAATGGTTTTGCTCCTTGGTAAGGCTCTCGGGGAAATCAACGACCCAATTGCACAGCTCCTAGTCGAGCACATGCAGGATGAAGAAAAATCCCACCATGTAGGTCTCACGAAACTCATCCGTCTGATCAAGCAATCCCCTCTACAATCAAAGAAAGGAATAAAGGGCACTGACATTGTCTGTGACCCCGAATAGGTTATCGATTTCTACTGAGGTCGCGAATTTTGCCAACTCTAGAAGATATTCAGAAGGATACCAAGGGCGCGTCCGAATGCATTGAGACGATTCCCCAAATGTATCGTGGTGGTTTCATCAGACAGAAAGAGGATTACTCACTTAACGCCAAGGCTTTGGAACGGCTCAAAGTAATATGTGAAGATTACACCTGTGTCATCCTCTATGCTGACTGGTGTGGAGATTCCAGAAAGGCACTACCAGTACTTGCACTCATAGAGGAAGAGACAGGAAAGAAGATTCCTGCGTTAGGCGGAATGACAAAACCGCCGTACGGTTCAAAGAGTCTGTGGGCCGTACCTCCGTCTCCGCCAGAAGTGGAAACTTTCAAAATCACGAGCAGTCCCACGATTCTTATCTTCAACAAGGTAGGAGAAGAGATAGGTCGTATTAGGACACGCCAAAAAATGACGCCGACGATTGAGGAGGAAATCGTTAAGATTATAGATGACAGCAAAAAGAGAAAGTGAACGAGTAGCGATCTGTCGACGACTCGGCGGCTCTCGGTCTCTAGACTGAAGTATCTCCCACCGTGGATACTCTACTCTGCTCGCAGGCGATATGTCTTTGGACTTCGTCGAAGTGCCTACGATTATGAGTCTTGGTGACTAGCGCATTACTTTACGACAAATTCAGAGGGCATAGCTGGATCTCCGACGGTGACTGTTTCTGTTCTCCATAGATGATAGTCCTTCGTTACTAGTCAAGGCCATTTGGGAACCATTGATGCATAGGGGACATTCGAATCCGAGCACAGTATTGCAGTGGGCATATGGGTAGTGTCGAATCGAACAGTCATATTCCCCCTGGAATCAGCCAGAATAATGCCTGCTTCTCCACTTGTCTTCTGTCGCAATTCGCCCATTATCCTCTCGGCAGCTTCCTCGACAGTCAAGCCATCCTCAACGTGATAAACCGCCATTCTCGCCATCGTAATCCTCAGTATCTGTTCGCCTTTTCCCGTGCAGCAAGCTGCAGCCACATCGTTGGCATAGACTCCTGCTCCGATGATCGGGGAGTCACCGACTCTTCCCACGAGCTTGCCCGGCCAGCCACTCGTAGAAGCTGCAGCAGCCATTCGACCGTCTGCATCGACGGCAACTGCTCCGACTGTGTCACATCCTGCTGCGATACTGGGCACGGATGTTCTCTTGGTATCCACCTCCTCGCGATATCCTTCAGCTATCATCTTCTGGTAGAGCCTATTTGCTCCCTTTCCTGCAATTTGATAGTTCGAGGTTCTCTCCAGCACATAACGTGCAAGAGAGATGGGATGAATAATGTCTTGAACGGCCATTACGGCGCCACTCTCAAGACGGTTGCCGTCCATGATCATAGCATCCAATTCGATCTCTCCGTCTTGGTTCTTGCTTGCGCCCCGACCTGCAGTGAATAGATTCGTTTCTTCAAGAACATATACGGCGGCCTCTACAGCGTCCAGTGAGGAACCCCCTTTGGTGAAAACACACATCCCCGTGCGAGCAGCTTTCTCAACAGCGTTCAGAATATCCTTATGGAATCTGGTCTGGAATCTTGTTGCACCGCCATGCACCATCATTATGGGTAATGCCATCAAGATCACTTGAAACTAGGGAGAGCAGGTGCATCAAAAACGTATCGCACTATAGACCTAGTCGGTGGAGTTCCTCTTCGAATATCTTCTGCCTGTCGACTAGTCTCGTCCTTTGCCCTGCGAACACGCCAAGGTCGAGAGTACCTTTTCTTGCGGCTTCGTCAAGTCTAGTAATCTCATCTTTGATCTCCTTTAGGCGTTCTCTAACGACGTCGACTCTGGATGCTGCACCCATTTCCTGGTCTGCAGTAGGAGACTGGACTGAGATTATCTGGCCATCACGAATCCTGTAGATTCTATCGCACTGCCTAGCAATAGAGGGATCGTGTGTCACCATGATGATTGTCTTACCATATTCCTTGTTCACCTTGTGCAAGTACTGGACAATGACGCCACCAGTTTCCGTGTCGAGGTCCCCGGTGGGTTCGTCACAGAGTAATACCATTGGGTCATTTGCAATTGCAGCGGCGATGGCCACTCGTTGACGCTCGCCCCCAGAGAGCTCATCGGGCTTGTGGTCTTTTCTATCCTCGAGGCTAACTACTGAGAGGAGTTCCTCAACTCGCCTCTTTCTGGTACTTCCATCCTTCTTAGCGGCAAGCATCGGAAGCTCGACATTCTCGTACGCGGTGAGGGTACTAAGAAGGTTCAGTTCTTGGAAGATATGGCCGACGATTTCCCGGCGAAGGGCAACTAGCTGGGTAGGATTGGCGTTTGTGACATCATATCCCGCTACCACGGTCCTTCCAGCAGTAGCTCTCGTAATGCCACCCAGGATATTGAGCAGCGTGGTCTTTCCAGAGCCCGATGCTCCAACAATGGCCACCATCTCCCCCTTATTGACCTGCATCGACAAGCCTCGCAAGGCCTGCACCTCAACATTTCCGAGGCGAAACACCTTCACCAAGTCATCGGTCTGAATGTATGCTGTATTGTTCATCATCTTTCGCACCTATACCCTTAGTAGATCAATTTTCGATTCCGGCCTCCTTGAAGACCACCAAACAGGAATAATAGCGGCTAACAGCACCACAGAGAGAAGTAGCAGAATCGTGTAGCCCGCTGTCCCTCCTAATGCCATTCTGTACCGGATCAGGCCCGTTGTGCTCTCATTGAGCGAGGCGATTTGTCCAAGGTTCTCGATATATCCCACGGCTATGCCAAGCAGAAGTGCAAAGAAGACAGTCACCATTACCTCAGCCAAGAGAGTCTTGAACAATTGCCATTTGCTGAAGCCGCGCACTGAGAGGAGAGCTATCTCAGCATCCTTCTCCTGTAGAGTAAGAATCACCACCAATGCAGTACCGACCATTGCGAGAATGACAGCGAATGAAATTGCCAGCCACTGTATCTTTGTTGTGCCGCTCCTGATAACGCTAGTCTGATAATCTGTTAGCTCAGTTGTGACCGAGTAACTTGCATAGACCCCGCTGAGCTCAGCTGCCAGCTGTTCCTGCAGTTGGGTACCATTCGTGTTGTTCACAGTGTCGATGAGCACATTGGCAGTCGATGTATAGATTAGCAAACTGGAGTTGAGAAAGCCCTCAGACACAAAGGATGTGTAGTCACCACCAATGGAGAACTGAAACCCTCCCGCAATTTGCTCAATTGGTGAGAGATAGCCAACAAGCCCCACAATTGTGAGCGCATGTGTCCCAGACGAAAATGGACCTGCAACATTGATTGTGTCACCAACAGAGAGATCAAGTCGCTGCGCTACATCCAGCGAGAGGATTATGCTGTCATCTGTGAGGTCCTCGAACATTTGTTCGACGTCGCCAATGAACCACCCTGGTTCCCAAAAGGCAATGTCCCTCCATTCTTCCGGTCGAATTCCTCGGGCATCTATTGTGCTCGTTCCAGCTCGGAGGTTCAGGGTGTATTCTGGAGTCACATTCTGAACTGATTCGTACTCCAAAACAGCTCCGAGCATTTCAGTCATATTCGTACCAGCGTTGAGCTGGAGCCTCACATCTGCACCGACATCGTATCTAGCGGTTCTTTCAGTAAAATCGTACTGAGAGTACAGACTCCCAGTAGCAAAGATGCCATACGAAACAATTAGAGCAGCTATGAATACAAGTGTTGCATTACGAGCCGGGTGACGTTTGATATTGCTTGTAGCTAGCTTCCCGAAAGCACCAAAGAACCTACGGCCTGCGCTCATAACGGCCTCCTGGAACTTCTGCGAGCCTCGAATGAATACCTTTGTCGCGCCGTAGAGAAAGAGGAGCGGGCCTATACTATTAAGCACACCATCAACCGCAAGCCAGGCGACGATGGCGATTGAAACGAAAAGGTTCCCGAAGCTTATGCTACCAAGTAGCCCGCTCATGTCAATCCCTAGGGTCCAGACAATTAGCTTGTAGGTTCCCAAGATCAAACAGATAGTAGGCAGCAGTTTCTTGTACTCTGAGGTTTCTTCAACAAAGATGTACTGCTTGAGAGCGTCCAGAATTTCGAGTTTCGATGCCCGTCCAGAAGGACGCCACACCGAGAGAAGACCAAGAAACATGCCTAGAATGACAGAAAGGATTACTGACACTAGATTGTCAAGAATCGCTTGGAACATGTTCAGGTTCTCAACGCCTAGGATAATGTATGCCGACGCGGTGCCTAGAAAGACAGAAACTGCTCCTGCAATTGCTCCGATGAGAGCTCCTTCGACTAGGAACATCCGCCTAATAGTTCCTCGTTCGTAGCCCTTCGTAAGTAGGAGGCCTATCTCGCGTCTTCTGAAATTGTATCCTACGTCGCTAACCATTGTGCCTGTGAAGTAGGCCAGAAGAAAGATGGGTAGAGACAATGCAAGAAACTGCGCACTCATTATGAGCTGGGTGAACTGATAGACGACAAGACGGCCCTGAAGGTTCGAGGACACGCCTGCACCATAGGCACTAGTGTGCTCGCTGATCACATCTGCTAAGTTCTGGATTCTCTGGAGCGAATTCGTGATATCATAGGGATTGAGGTAATTTGCTCTATCTATCTGGAGGTGAATTGAGGTACTAATTCCGAGGTGAGTGTGACCAGTAATGGTCTCAGCCTCTCGCAAGATAGAATCCATGACCATGTCCCAATCAGCTAACACAAGATTGTAGGAGGTGTCGAAGGTGAATGCGCGTGCACCGCCGCCCAGACCTTCGAGTATCGCCATGATTCCTGCGCCGAATGACGGAATTATTGCCTCTCTGTTTCTCTGAGGCAAGTCGATGTATCCGACGACTGTGAGGTTTCTGGCTATTGTCTGTGGGGGCATAAACAATCTGGAAACGCGAATCTGAACCTCCAGTACTTGCCCCAGAGAAAAGAGTGACTCATTCTTGGAGCCCCTCACAACATAAGTTTCGTTCGGCCCCAGTGAGAAACTTCCTTGAAGTACCTGTATGCCTGAAGCAAGGTCTGAAGACATTTCTATGGCTGCAACTGTCATGTTCGTGCCAGTGCCATTGTAGTCAAAGTAGAACTTGGTTGAATGGGCGCTGCCTACAACACCGTCTACTGCATCTAGCTCATTCTCCAGTCCATTTACGTCCGCAATTGTCCAATTCGAGTTCTCTGAATCTACATCAAAGTCATACAAGATGTTCTCGATGGTCGCACTGAGGGCATCCTTTGATATGATGTCAGCCGCAACATTCGTGGACGCAAAGAAAGTTGTAGCCAACAGAACGCCAATTGTGAGGGCAACGAAGAGGCGATAGCTGCGGACTACTCGCTTGAAGGCGTACTTGAACATGACAACAGCGACCTCTTGTGTCCCAACTGATGAAGTCTTATAAACCGGATGGATGTATCATTTATGATATTTCTTCGCTTCTCGCCACAATTCCGGTTGTTTCATGTTGAACCAGCTAACTGGCGTTGTCGATACAAGTATGCGACGATGCAAGCAACCAATCCAATACATAGACTTGATGCGACGACATATGGCATTGTGATATTAGGGTCAACCACAGTCGTCGTTTCCATTTGAAGTTCGATGTATTCATGGCGACTCACGCGCGTATTGTTTGCTAGATCTGTGGCAGTAACGTAGATGTCATATGTACCAGCATCTAGCAAAGCATCGAGGTCCTCAACATAAAGAGACCCATTGTACGACATTAGCTCATGGATGGTTGTATTCGGCCCGTTAACATAGACGCTCACATTGGCCAGGTCGAGATCATCGTCAGTGACGTTTGCCCATACTGTGAATGGCTCACTCATGTTTGGTCTTCCGGTAATGCCCCAGTTGTAGATAGAAGGACTCACATCCGCTAGGCGTGTAGCGCCCTGTCCCTGTGTCTGGGCAACTGACACTACTCCCGTCGTGCTGACAGATAGGACAAGACTCGAGAACAGAACAGCCAGCACAAGAAATGTAAGGGCATAGGAATTTCTTCGGTATTGAGCCATCATGATCGTGCTCATCTTCAATTCTCTCTTAATTAGCTCGCTTGTTAGCGCATTATGCGAGAGTATGATTCCTGCAATGGATCTATGCTTCAGCCAAGAAGAAACTCAACAACGGTCCTTGGTTTAGGGCGCTGTCGTAATAACGAAAATCAAGGACAGAATAAGAAGGTGGGCATAGCGTCATGCAAGCAACGCGTCGTATTGCCGCGCCACCACCTAATGATTTTGTACGCCGCATTCCAACAGGCCTATTCTGAGGTCGTTGCAAGTCGCCACCGCACGCCGTAGTGACGACGGCTCACACCGAATTTGCTATGCCCTTGGTTCGATTATGATTTGGGAGCAATTGCAGTTAACCCTTACGGTTTGCGTTGGTTCCGTAGGATAGCTCAAGCAGCCACGTAGTCGTCGATCGACGCAGTTGCCTGCAGGGATATGATATCATATGATGTGATATTACTTAAGAACGATGTTGGGATGAACAGGAAGATTAGACTTGTATCGTTTGAAGTACATGTGAGCACTGCGCTTGCCGCAGACAGGATGACCTGCACTAAGGAGGCATCACCATAGCTCAAGTTGACAACCATGAATGGTGCAAATCGGAACCTTTTTCCATTAGCTGATATCATCCGTTTTGCCCAAGAGCTTAACATAAGACCTTTATGAGAACCTGTTCTGTGAAACAGAAGCTTGAGCAACGAGACTGTGGTTCCAAGACCTTGGTCATGCAGTACTAGTAGATGGAGATATGAATGAATGCGAGTGTACCTTGATGCGAACTTCTTTATCAGTGGCTTCGCGGACCGACCCAAAGATGTGGCAATAATCAAGAAAGCAGCAGACAAAGTCGGCATCGAGTTGTGGATTACGAGGCAGGTATTCCAGGAGCTGCGTTGGTACTTGAGACGAGAAGTGGAAACGATAATCCAAATCGATGAAACACTATCCAAAGACATCAAGGCTTTAACAGAGAGCATAAAGCGTCCCGAAAGCTCGCTTCCCCAACCCAATGACATATCTCTGATCCTTGCTGCGATGCGCTCGAAGAAATCTAGGATTGTAACAAGCGACATGAAGCTGCTTAATACTATTCAAGATCTCAAGGTAGAAGTAGAGGGGATTGTTGGTTCTGCGTTCGTCCTCGAGCTGATGGAGCTTGCAGATGACGATGAGATGAAGAAAGCTCTCTCGCCAATTCGCGACAGAATCTACTCTGAGGAAGTCAGGTATAGCATTTCAAGGCAGGAGTCATACGATCCTGTGACAAGAATTCGCGTTATTGAGGATCATGCTCTTCGTGTGCTCAGGGCTGTAAAGAGACCCGCAGAGGGGCTGGACAAACAATTGGCGAAAGGCCAGCCATTGTTCGTGCTAGACTTCCTTGAAGATATCAAAGCAGGCATTCCGAACATGTTTGACGATTTCCGCGAGGGTAAGTATGATCCTCTGGCGCTTGAGATAGAAGCAGTTCAAAACGAAATCGAACGTTTACTAATCGTTTCAACGCTGACTGAGGAATCAGAAACTCATGGCAAGCTTGTTCGTCATGCTGCTGACCTCACGCTCTTTCTTTATTATCTCGAGATAATCTGTCACATGTACAGAGGTACACGTGAAGGAATAGAGGACGCACTAGCTGTCAGCGAGGAAGCCTTTCGTCTACTCATGTTCGCAGAAGTACAGAACAACGAACTCAAGGCATCAGTTTTCTTCGTGAGAATCCTCCTATCCCTCATTCGGGAGGATTATGATGAGATTGACTACTTCTACAGCCTCTACGATTCGATGATAAACAGACTGTCTCTTGATAGCATGATGGAAACCACAGAGGGTTTCTACATAACAATGCAAGTCCTACGGTCAGAGATCATGGGCGGTTTCAGCCTCACAAAGACAAAGCTGCAATTTCCTGATGTAACAATGGCAATGCTCAACGACATAGCGAAATACAGTCTTCTCTTTGAAGACCATGATAATGCGTGGCAGCTAGCAGTTGCTGCCTACAAGATTGGTGTAGCATACAACAGGGAGGAGGGCGCAGTCAATTCATTCCGGATGCTCTACAAGGTATCATCTTCATCTCACGACCGATTCAAGCCCGCGCTAGAGAAAATATCAGAGCACGCGCTGAAGGCCTTTGTAAAGAAGGGATGGAATACGAATATGGTCACTCCCATTCTCAACGAAGTTCAGGGCGAGTTCCCGCCTATTGACAATTTGGCGACGGGAGGGCCGGTGGCATTCAAGTCCATTCGCGATGAACTGAAGGGCTGGATGGATGTCCTAACTGTAGAAAGAATTAATGGAGAGGAAGTCCTGGTAGTGCGAAACGAGAGATTGCAGGCTAGAGTGGCCATTATGACCAAACACCATCCTGCGCTCCGATCTTTGAAGACAGGACATAAGGTAGCTCTCACAAGAGGCAAATTCGATGTCTCGAATGCAAAACCTGATGTGGTCAAGAGCTACTCTATAGTATTGATGATTGAACCAAGTGAACAAGCAGAAATATCGTACGAAGGTGAATATGGTTTCTCCTGCATCAAGGTGGCAGTCCCTGAAACTGAGGCATGAATAAGAGAAGGGAAGCGATTTGGAAATACTGGCACTGGTCTTGATAGTGGTTGCAGTATCGTTCCTGAGCGTATTCAATTACTACCTGAATCTTGCACCAGGAGCAGATCCAGATGATTTCAGAATCGGTCCTCCACAGCTCAATCTCACGTGTGACTGCTATCTGAACCCCCTAATCCTTGGTGGAATCTTGGTGATTGCTTTGAGCGCAGGCTCAGGAATGTTCCAGACTCGCCCAGAGCTCTTTCTGACTGGCATCATTTCCTTTGCTGTTGTTACAGTAGCAGGTGTGATTGGTAGGAGAAGGCGGTACAATGAATGGAAGGATTTTGATAGTGTCGTTAGAAGGGCTATTCCAAGGGCGAGCTTGATGACGCAGTACAGAAGTCCCGTTGACATCCTCTTCGATGATGAGGAGGAGGATGAAGATGAGGATGACTACGACTTTGAGGACTACTGAGCTGACTCCGATGAATGGAATTCGATCTTATCATTCTTCAGGTTCGGAAACTTGATCGCTAGGACGCTGCTTTCAGAATTCTTCGATGCAGAGAAGGAGTGCTTTTCTCCTGGTTCAACGAGTACTACGTCACCTCGCTCGAGCTGCAGCTCTCTGTCATCTATGTGGATGTTTAGGGTAGTCAATGCCACAAAAGCCTCCTCGAGCTTCGCATGGGCGTGAGGTGCTGTGACGGTGCCTGCAGGTATAGTCACCCAAATGAATCCGCCATCCTTGATGCTCTTACGAAACTTCACGTTAGCGAGATATCTTGCACTATATCCTGCTCTTGCCAGCTCTTCTGCATCTGCAGTTCTGAATAGTCTTACCATTTCAACCAGTGTTCGCATTGAGATACAGAAGATGAATCTTGTTCTGTGGCTACTACTTACTGTTTTTCGGTCCCTCTCATGATGGTTGCCAAAGTCACTGCTGCAGTCAGCAGAGGGTCGAGTAAACGATCGAAGACTGTCAAGCTGGACATACAATACGCTCAAAAGAAGGCCACTCTCCGTAGAGAAGTCAAGGAAGAACCAACAGGAGAATTCGTAATGCACTTCAGGACTATCTCAGTCATTGGTGGCTCTGACTCGGACCAGAAGGTACTGATGCTCGCGGAGCAAGTTGGCGAAGAGATAGCGAAGAGAAATGTGGCTTTGATTTGCGGGGGCTTGGGAGGGGTCATGGAAGCTGCTTGCAGAGGTGCAAAGAGGAACAATGGTTTGACGATTGGCATCCTTCCCACTGACTCGAAAGAACACGCCAATGAGTTTGTCGATATCGTAATCCCTACTGGTCTTGGCTACGCCAGGAATTTTCTTGTAGCAAAAGCAGGAGATGCAGTCATTGCGATGGATGGCTCAGCTGGAACCCTGAGCGAAATTGCTATCGCCTGGTTCTCGGACCGGCCGATTGTTTCAGTGACCAGTTCCGGAGGTTGGGCTGCGAAACTTGCTGGGACACAGCTAGACGGACGGAGAACTGATAAGGTGTACTCAGCCAAGACGCCCAAAGAGGCAGTTCAGCTGGTCTTCGACGTTCTTGATTGGCAATAGGTGTGTATACAATGGACAGGCTTGTTCAGTCTATTCTTGACGGCAGAACAGATCTCGAAGAAGATGAGATACGGCATCTTACAGGATTGACTCAGGATCTTCTTAGAGAGAAGCCAAACGTTGTAAACATCCCCTCTGAGAATGTGGTTTTCATCGGAGACCTTCACGGTGAACTTGCAAGCGCATTGTCCGTACAACGCTTGATTCAGAAGTATGATAATCACCACTTCGTCTTTCTGGGTGACTATGTAGATCGTGGACCAGAACAGATAGAGACTTTTAGCTTGGTCATGGCACTGGCACTCGCCCATCCAGGAAGAGTGATGATGCTCAGGGGAAATCATGAATCTGAAGAGATTGTTGCTCGCTATGGTTTCTACAATGCTGTGACGAGCTCATATCCGCTGGACATATTCAACTCCTACGCGAGAGTCTTTGTAGTTCTTCCTATTGCAGCCTATCACAAGAATGCGATATTCGCATGTCATGGTGGGATTCCTGAGGGAGTGACCTCAATCGAAGACATTCAGTCATGCAACAGAAGAGACCCCAATTTCCCCGATGATATTGTATTTCAACTAGTGTGGAATGATCCACAAGAGGGCCCATTCAGATTCAAAGCCAATATTAGAGGCGACCGGGCAAGGTATTATGGACAGGAGGCCTTCGATACTTTCATGAAGAACATTGATGCACACCTCATGTTTCGTGCGCATGAAGTCTTCCCTGAGGGGTATGTCACATTCTTCCAAGATAGGCTTGTCAGTGTCTTCAGTGCATCATATGGCGGGCAGGTGCAGCCTAAGGCCATCCGACTTGGGCACGATAACAGACTCGAAACGCTCTCTCTCCGATAACGCCTATCGAAGAACATAATAGATTGCAGACTCAATAGTTCAGATGAGGGATTGGTCTTGGCAGATTCACAGGATTCCTTTGATAATCTGGACGCATTTTCCGAAGCCGCAAATCAAACGGAGACCAAGCTAATCATCATTTTTGTTCTTGAAATCATGTCAGGGGTTTTTGGAATCATACTGACAGCCGTGCATCTCTCGATGGATCTCTATCCGGGTCCACTTGGTCTTCTGATTATGTACGTTGCCCACGGAGTAATCATCGGCGCTCTCGCAGTCTTATCACTTATTGCAGGCTGGGGTATCTGGCGACTGGAGCCTTGGGCATGGAGAGTGGCTATGGCTGCCGGCATCGCATCTGTAATCGTCCATGTACTCACCCTGAGTCCGCTCATACTCGCTCTCAACATCATACTGCTCTGGTATTTGAAGAATCCACAGGTACGAGAGGTATATTCTGGAATCGAATCTCTCTGGGCAAGTGAATCCGCTGAAACGCCCCAATAATGCATTGGTACAAGAATAACCATTGAGGCAACTTATTAAGATGAGAGTGAAGAGGGCATTTTGATGCGCAGAACGATGCTCATGCTGAGTTGAAGGAACGATGCCGAAGGTAGCCGTGGTCAACACATCCCCAAAGACAATCAATGAGGATATAGCTAGAGCAATGAATGATGCTGATTACAGCAAATTCGTATCGAAAGATGCTGCAACAACAATCAAACTGAATCTCTCATGGAGCAAACTCTATCCAGCATGCAGCACGAATCCCTACATTTTCGATGGAATGCTTAGGAAGCTCATCAGTGATGGTTTCGATCGAAGAACAATTCAAGCAGTCGAAAACGAGACCGTTGTAACCAATATCTATACAGGCACGAGGAATAACAACTGGTATCCAGTCATCAAGAAGCATCGTATCAAGTTCCTTCCCCTCATCAAGGCGCACTATGTCGATGTGAAGCTCCCCAAGAAGACGCTAGTGCTCGAAAAGATATTCGGCGAGATTATTGCACCCAAGGAGATTTTCGGAACAAACATCATCCATCTCCCCACAATCAAGACTCATGGACACACACAGATGACAGGAGCAATGAAGGACAGCTTCGGTCTCTACCTCACGAAGAATAGGCACCTAGCACATTTGAAGATACATGAGGTATTAGTTGACTTGCTTCTTCTGCAACGGACCATCTCACACTCTGAATTTGTCCTTACTGACGGTACTGTCATGGGTGATGGAGCCGGCCCCCGTACAATGATCCCGAAGATTGGAAACGTTTTGATTGCCACGAGCGATATGGTGGCCGCAGACACTGTTCAGACGCGTCTCATGGGGATTGACCAAACACTCGTGCGGAAGCTTCAGCTTGCGAAAGAGGTAGGGCTCGGAGAGTCTGATCCTGAGAAAATCGAGATAGTTGGTGACTATGAATCATGGGAAGACCTCCCCAATTTTCACCTCTGTCCCAAGAAGAGTCCAGTGATTGCCTGGAATCGCGGTTTCCTGAAGTTTCCCGGAATGGAAACATTCTTGTTCAGGTCTCCACTTATGTGGCTTCCGACGCAGCTATCCGGTTTCTACCATGATGGTATCTGGCTTCCTCTCAAAGGAAGGAGATGGGTGAAGTGGTTCCTTGAAGAGACTGAATGGGGCGCATTATGGAGTTCATACTCTGAATAATTGGAGGATTAGGTAATGGTTCTTAGTGGCTACATTCGACTCATGAGACCTGCCCAATGGTACAAGAACTTGCTTGTCTTCTTACCCATCCTTTTCTATCCAGTCAAGCAACTCGAGGAAGTCTTTCAGCCTGCCTACTGGATACAATACATACCGCTGTTTTTCGGATTCGCAGCTTTGTGTGCAGTAACAAGCGCCACATACATCATCAATGATATCCGTGATTTCGAGGCCGACTCTGTTCATCCTGAGAAAAGAAACAGGCCTCTGCCCTCAGGGGCTGTGACAAAGGAAAGCGCTTTCTACTTTGCCATTATTCTCCTTGTTTCTGGACTATTCCTATCCTTCATTCTCTATTGGAAGTTCTTCCTCACCGTGATCCTCTACATAGTGACATCCCAGCTGTACAATAGTTATCTTAGGAAACGAGCAGTCATTGACGTAGTCACTATCGCAGTTGGCTTTGTCATTAGAGCGGTTTCAGGAGCAGTTCTGATACGCATCGATGCTACCTCGTGGCTGGTCATTGGTGTATTCTTCTTTGCATTGATTCTGGGATTTGGCAAGAGAAAAAATGAGCTGCAGTACTTGGGTGCGAATGCGGCTGCTCACAAATCCGTCTTTAAGATGTACACACATACAATCTTGGACCACGCGATTTCCATGTCAGCAACATGGTTTGTCATATTCTACACACTGTATTGCTACGATATCTCCAGAGCAGCGATAGAGCAGCAGTACATAATGTTCACAGTTCCCATAATGGCAGGAATCATACTGCGATACGTCTATCTAATACACATAGGTAGTCCTATCGGAAGAAAGCCTCATCTGGCTGTCAAGGACAAAGGAATCCTGATTGGTGGTGTCTTACTCTTGGTGACGTTGGTCTGGACGCTATTCTTCTGGGGGATTGTGATGGATGGCCTAGAAGCAGTATTCAAAGTTGTCCTTGATTTCCTTGAGAATCTATTTCCACCACTCTTTCCATTTCCCTTCACCCCCTAGGTGTCAAAGATGAGCGAGCGGCTGTCGGCTTTCGATTTCCATATGCACACATTTCATTCAAAGGATGGTCTTCAGACTCCACACTCGCTCTTGAAAACGATGAAGAAGAAAGGTCTGAGAGGAGTAGCACCGACCGAACACGTTCGAGCTGCGAATCTGAGAGTCATTCACCGAGATGGAAGATTCATCCTTCCCGGATGTGAATACAAGTCTAAAGACTTTGGCGAAGTCATCGGTCTATTCATCTCAGGGCATATTGAAAATAGAACTTTTGCTGAGATTTCAGAAGACATTCACGACATGAACGGCCTCGTCATTCTTCCGCACCCCACCGACATACTACGAAAAAACGCTGCCGTAAGACGGGGACTTCCTGAGCATTTGATAGCCAAGCACGTGGACCTTGTTGAAGGTATCAACTCAAGATGTATCATCAATAGTTTCAACAGAAGCGCTCAGAATCTTGCAAAACGTATGAACAAACCAATGACAGCAGGCAGCGATGGACATTCCATCCTTGAGATGGGGCATGCCAAAACCTGGCTTCAGGATATTGAAACTGCTGACGATATCTATACTGAATTGAAGGCAGGTCGAACGCAGATCACTGGCTATCCCTCGTTTTTCCTTTTACACGTCCCAACAATGCTCTGGCAACGGATTCGGAGGATTGCATACGATGCTTGGTGAATCTGAGAATACAATCAGGGAAAGTTCCTTCATCAGTCCACGAAACATAGCCATCTTCATCATTTTCAGTATGGTTGTTTTTGCACTAGTAGGAGTCTATGGAGACCCGAACGAAGTTCTATTGGCGCTGGGCTCGATCCCATGGATGTGGGTACTGCCAGCAATGATGGCGCTTTCTTTTCTGAACTATATCATTCGGTATTTCAAATGGCAGTATTTTCTCCACCGGATACACATTCGCCTTAGCCATGCGGACAGCTTCAGTGTCTTTCTCGCAGGCTTTACCCTCACGACGACCCCCGCAAAGATCGGAGAGGCTGTCAAAGGCTATTTCATCAGGACAATCGATGGTACGCCTGTGGCAAAGACAGCTCCACTAGTGATATCAGAACGGGTCACGGATCTCTTGGCAATGGTGATTCTGGTGCTAGTTGGATTCTCGGTCGGCATCAACACAGGAAATCAATTGCTCACAGTGCTCGTTCTAGGCGGAGCAGTACTTGGGGGCGCGATTGTCCTCGGAACCGGCGTGTTCTACAGCAGAATCTTGAAGCGACTGACTTCAGTCGGCCCTTTGAAGAGATTTCAAGACAGCCTTGACCTTGTCGAAGACACTATGACCAAAACACTGAGTCCTAGGCCCATGTTGGCCGGCACAGCAATCAGTATTCCTGGATGGTTCATGGAGTGTATCGAACTGTGGCTACTACTAACAGTACTCGCACCAGCGATTCCAATGAGTCCTCTGCTGCTATTGCTCACTGCAACATTCATTCACTCGACAGCTTCAGTCATCGGTGCAGTCTCGTTCTTGCCCGGCGGAGTCGGAACATATGAGCTCACATCTGTCTTACTGATTCCCTTGCTACTTGGAGTATCTACATCGCATGCAAGTGCGGCCACTATCCTGATTAGAGTGGTCACTCTATGGTTCAGCGTCATCGTGGGATTTGTTGCACTCGGTATAGTGACACAGAGAGCAAGGAAGAGAGACTCTGATGATTAGATGTCTACCGCGTTACTTGATAGCTTTTGACAAGCTCGAGCATCTCTCTCGCCCTCTTCTTCGTATCGAAATATGAACGGATGGGCTCAATCATCCTATCGAGGTAGATCACCATTGCATTCTTCAGGTCGAGAGGATGAATCTCTCCGTTTCCGTACGCCTTCTCCAGACCCTCATAACTCGTGAAGTCAATGTCGCCGCCGTACTTTGGTTTTCGCTCGATATTCATTGTATCATACTGGCGAAACACGATATGCTTCGCATAGTCTAGTAGAGGATTGTTCACAACCTCCTTCGGAGGACAGTATGCAGACATTATCTTCTCACGAATCCTCTCCTCAGAATCATGGACGAATATGCTAGAGGAAGGCTTGCTCTTGCTCATCTTCGAGGATATCTGGACGTCAAATGCCTTTTCCTCGTCGAATCCCTCTGGCTCAGCCGCTCCTTCAAGGTTCATGAGCATGTGATGGCTGATAACGACAGGCTTCCACCATCCCAGTTTGGGACCGATTTCTCTAGCAAGCATATTGGCTCTGCGCTGGTCAAGGCCAAGCTGCGTGATGTCAGCTTCTAGATGAAAGATATCAGCAACCTGCATCATCGGGTAGAAATACTGAGCCACCTCATTCAGTTCTCCCTCACGCCTGCCCATGATTGTCAGTGCCCGATTTGCTCTAGCGATTGTTGTGCTTTTTGCGACTCTCACAACTCTTTCCCAATACTCTATTGAGTCCATGGCCTCAGATGCCCACAAGAATTCTACCTTATCAGTAGGGACACCGGCTGCTTTCCAAACCTCGATGAAGTATTCTCCAACGTTCCTGATCTTCTCTAGGTCGCTATCCATCTTGCGATTGATCCATGCAAACCAGTCCGCAAGCCAAATCTTGAATCTGACTCCAGCCTTGACCAAGTCCTTTAGAAGAAGTGCTCTGTAGACGCCAAAGGGCAGGTGTGCAAGTCCAGATGGTTCAAATCCATCATAAGCAATCGGATGAGGCTTCTCTTCTAATAGCTGTCTCAATTCATCCAATGTAACTACTTCTTCGCCAACTCCAGCGATCAACTTGATTCGGTCATCGAGATTCATGAGGTCAGACAAGCTTGATACTTACTTAACTGTTCTCCATTGTGTAAATGGAGCCTCCCTCAGTGAGCTCCATCGAAATTCAGAGGTATCTACTGATCGGTAGGGGCGCACTAACAACCCTGCCATTGCTAGTGCGTCACACAGGGCCTAGTCCAAGCTAATACCCAAGCTATCCAGCAGTGCTTCAAGATCCGCCTTCGAGAGACCCTTGGCCTCCTCTAGGATGATGTCAATCTCATCACTTGCCATGCCCTTCTTGAGTAGTTTCTTCCGTAGGTCCTCTAGCTCACCAGGCAAGTCCTGCAAAGGAACTTGCTCTTTCTTGGCGACCACCTTCGCGGGCTTTGCCAAGACGTCAGCGCGACGAGCCTTCTCCTGGTCAATCACTTCCTTGAGGAATCCGGGTCTCTCGCTGGCCCTCATTCGAGAGAGGTCAGCCTTGAACGCATCAATCTCAGCCTCACCCAGTCCAGTGATAGATGCGAGTTCCTCTAATAGCTCATTAACCTCTGGAACCGTTGTTACTATTGGTTCCGGAGCTATGTCCTCTCTGGGTTTCACTAGGTGCATTGAAGCTATCTCTTCATTGACAATAGTCATAGCTATGTCTTGTCTAGTTGGGGCTTTAGCAGCCTTTGGCACATGACCTTTCGCCAGCGCTCGAATCATACGGCTCATGATGCGTATCTGTTTTGGAATACTCCACACTTTCACATAGGCTACTAGAAGCAGGGCTACTATGAGAACTCCGGATCCTACGGCTGTTGTAACCAACTGCTGGAAGGCTTGCTCTGCAGAGATGTCTGACTGAATCGACAGTTTGACTTGCTGAGCGACATAACCCTCCTTTACAATATTGATGACAATCGAGTGGGTTCCGCCGCCTTTCGCGAAGAAGTACAATGTGTACGTTCCATCTTCATCGAGCATAGATTGGTTGTAGTAGGTAATCGCTTGAGGGTCTAGTTCTAAGGACAGACTTCCTCCGCTGATCGGAACATTATGGTCCAAGTCCATATATGTCACAGTAAAGGAGAAAGACACTCCAGGCTGGGTTCGAATAGTCAGATTTCCATGCAGAGCTGCTGTCAGGATCGTCCGCACCGTAACATCCACATGAATGGGAGACATAGTGTATTTCGTTGTGGCGAAATAGACATCAAAACCGTAAGTTCCGTACTGTAGGTCGCCAGGGAGGTTCAGGGTATAGTTGCCATTTGGCAGTAACAGAAGCTCGTATTCACCCAATTGAGAGGATGATGCGAATCCAATCACATCCGATATGGTGCTATTGTCCAACATATTCTTCACATGATAAGGAATCACAATGGTATCATTGATCGGCGATGAGTAGGTGGTTGGACCGTAGATTGCGGCGGGAGTGGCATAGACCTCAATCCTAGCTATCGCTGTTCTTGTTGTGTAGTTCTGAAGGTCGAACCTTACAACTAAATCATAGATACCTGGAATTGTCACAGTGATGACCAAGTCAACTCTGTATGTCCCGTTAGAATAGTCAGTTACAGTTGGTGTACCTCCTTCCCAGCTGGCAATCACATTAGCTCCTCCGATGCCTACATAGTGCTGAAGGTCATCGTAATAGAACTTGAAGCTGAGCGGAGCGCCGAAATATCCGCTCTCCAACGTGCTGGCTTCATCAACAGTCGCAGAAGTTGGAATCGGAAGGATTGTCACGATGATCGATTTCGTTGTGGTCGAGTAGCCGAACTTCGTAGCAGTCAACCGCAGGTAGATTGATTGGGATGGCAGGGAGCTCACGTCAATCACAGCACTATAGGTGTGATTTGTTTCCTCGGTCAATGTGCCGGTGAGGCTTCCAAGGGTATAGATCACACTAGCCCCACTCACTAGCGCATTATAGTACGTGTCGTTATAGATCGCAAGTATGTTCAACGTGTCACCGAAATAGACTGTCAAAACCGTAGCGCCACTCACCAACTTCACTTCGGTGTAAATTGGGACAACGTTGATGCCAACGATGGTTTCCAGGAACATATGATTGAGAGAGATAGCTCTGATTGTGAGTGGATATTGCCCAATCGCAAAACCGGATACAAGCAAGTCACCAGAATAGACACCTGCACCGAGATGAGTGAGCAGATAGACTGTACTATTGAACTCCATTGTCACTGTCGCCGTGGTCACAGGCATTCCAGAAACAGTGTCATTCAGAAACAGCTGGATGTCTATTGAAGTGTCAATCACAACCTGATAACTCGAAAAGTCAGGAATGATCTGTCCTGTAGCTTTTGACACTATGAGATTGAATGTTGTCTGCCTTGGTTGATAGTACTGCTTTGTGACAGATATCTGCGGAGCATAGACGCCAAAGTTAGTATCTGACGAATCAAGCAACAGCGTGTAATAGCCATTGCCGACCTCGCTGAAGCCATAGAGCATGCCTTGCCAAAGAAGAGATGCAGTCATGCCAGTGACAGGCGTGCTGTAATAGGGTTCCCGAACTTGAAATGTGATATTGACTAGTTCGCCCCAATCTGCGTAGTAGGTGCTCCTCTCCAAGAATATCTCGACTGTGGCTGCACCGGGTTGAACAAATACTCCTGCCACTGCGGTCTGATAGAACGGTTTGTCACCATAGACGTGAAAGTCATACCTCTGTGCAAGCAGTCCAGTTGTGGTGAGGGTGATTGTGTAGGCACCATTCCCCAGTTCTACCACTGTATAGCTCCTGCCAAAGAGTGCCGTCCAGTCACTGGTGATGACTGCATTTGATAGGGGCAAGTCATGGTCAAAATCAACTAGCGTAAGCAGGACCTCGATAGGTGCTCCCACAGCTGTAGAACCAGCAGGAGGAGCGTCCGCGACGAGAGAGGTCTGTACCTCCCTAATGGTTGCTGGAACACCGAGGGTAGCCCTGGTTGAGTAGAACGGTGCACCTGACTTGCTGAGAGTGATGTCAAAGAAGACAGTTCCAGTGTTCCCAAATACGCTACTATTGATGAGGATTCTGTAGGTGCCATCGCCCTCGCGGAACAACGTGTATTGAGGCGACGACCAGTTACCACTTGCTATCAGCAGGTTCGCGCCGTCAATGCCGGCTCCTGTCAAGTAATCGACGTAACTGAGCTCTATGGTGATATTATCAAAGTAGGGAGTGTCTTCCACAAGTGGAAACAGAATCTGCGTTGGTCGCTCAACTGTCGATACAGTTGTTGAAGTACTTCTAGGCGCATAATAGGGGACGCCAGAACCCAGATCGATTGTCATTTGAATAGGGTGTCCAGTGACGAGAGTGTCGGGACTGACAATGGTTGAGTTGAATACTATCTCGTAGTACGTTGCATACTCATAGAGGAAGTAACTTCCGGATGCAATCTCTGTGTAGGGGTATTCGCCGTGTGTGAGAGTGATGTGGCTCTTAGTAATCGCAATCTTGGTGCCCAGCAAGTAATCAGTGAACTTGAATCTGAAGACCACATTTTCAAGGAAGGAAACGCTTCCGGGAGTCTGGGTTATCAGAATCTGAGTTGTTCTCAAAGTGACCCTTGTCAATACATCTCTCGAGCCAGGAAGATAGAACGGTTCTCCTGTAAATGTGACTGAAACAGTGAGGAGGTAATAGCCTGGCGCGCCAAGAGCGGCCGTATCGACTTCGATGAGATAGCGACCATTTCCTATGTACGTGAACCAATAATTGGAATTCAGGACGAGTGCATAGGTACTGTTTCCGGAGATAGCAATGCTAGCTCCTGGAATACCTCTTCCCGTACTGTCATCGACATAGGTTACATAAAGTGTAGCATTCGATGCATACGGTGCAGGATCCGGGCTGTCATAGCCAAGTTGCGTAGACCGTTTGAGTACCGAAATATCGAATATCTCGGTTGCGTTAGCATAATACGCAAACGTATGGACAACAACTGCCGTTACAGAATACTCTCCATCTCCAAGAAAGGCCGTCGTGTTCAAGGTAACAATGAATCGTCCCTCTGGACTGTAAACCACACTATACTTGTCCGCTGCGATATTCAGTGTCAATGTACCAGTCATGCCAGTAGTAGAGCCTGCTACTATGTCTGTATAGATGAAGACAATTGTGATGTTGTTGCCCCACTGCCCAGGGCTAAAGGATAGGTGAGAGAGCTGCGTCGCTCTTGTGATCACGCTGACAGAGAATATCTTGCTTTGAATAGAAGCATAGAATGGTGCTCCAATCCAAGTCACATTCAGGTGAAGATCATGAGGTCCTATGCTGCCAATCGATGCAGTATCTATGTACAATGTGAACTCCTTAGTAACTGGATTATACGAGTAGGTGAATATTACACCTAAATCATTCAAGTCTATGTACAATTGAGATGAATTTGCGATCTTCACTGAAGTCAGAGTATCAACAAAGCTGAAGAGAAATTCAGCTTGTTCGCCATAGGGAGTCGAAGCGACAGGTGTATAGTCAACATATGTAGGCCTATCCAACAGAATGAGCGAAACGACCATAGTTCCATTCTCATAGAGAGGACTCTGTCCTTTCTTCCACATGAAGGACAACTCAAATCGAAATGTATCTGTACTCGAGAATAGTGAACTGCCAAGAACGAAAATGTACGTACCAGGGACCGATGCGGATTCAGTCACTGTGAAATCGCTCTGAGTCACTGAATTGCCCGCACCAAGCGCCATGATTTGTAGAAACACGTTGTTCGTGCTGTTGCTAATTCTCAGCAGGCCTACGGTGTCCCAATAAATCACCGTGAAGTTGAAGGTGTTCAAGTAGTAGGTAGCAGTCGGTGCGAGTTCAAGATACAAATCAGTATCAGTACCAGTTATTCTTGCGCTGGTGTCTATCGTTTGACTATAGAACTTGTCAACAACTCCGCTCCACTCAATAAGAAGGTGCAGGTCTTTCCACCCAATGCTCCCCCACTGGTCGCTCGGGATGGTGATGTTGTAATGTCCAAGACCCAGAGAGGATGCTGCAGTTGTATATACTATGCCTCCCAATTCTGATGAAGTGATGGTTAGTCTCACTTCTCCTGTGACGTTTCCAATGCCAACTCGAAGGTCTGTATCTTGGTAGAAGACAAGAACAGTTATTGGACTTCCATAGGGAGTCTGTACAATCGGTGCATCCAAGACAAAGAGAGTGTTCCTCTTCCGAATCTCAACAGCGATATCAAAGGTGTGATTCTGATAGTCATCCTTCATTACATTGAAACGTACGTCAAAGAAATCCGACCCTGTCAGAGGATCACTGGATTTTGTGAAGATACTTATGTTGTACTTTCCTGGCGAAACCTCGACGACCGTGTAGTTCGTATCGCCTGATGTATGGAACGATGTCCAGTTGCAGGTTATAGATGAGGCGGAACCTGCGATCAGTGTTCCATGGTCAGTATCGGTCCATGTTAGAAGGAATGAAGATGCTTCACCAAGCGGTATCGACAGCTGGCTAGAGGTGTACGTGATAGAACTATAGATCTCTCTTGCTCCCACGTACATCAGCATTGTTTGTGGCTCAATGAAGGGGCCCGTTGCGTAGACATGAATCGGATATTCACCAATGGGGATATCTTCCATGTCCAGCTGAAATTCGAACTGGCCAGTTCCCAGTGGGACTACTGTGTAAGGATTGGACCAATCACACCATAGCTCTCCCTCTGTGATTCCGGTTCCATTCACATTCGCGAATATTGCTATGAATGACTGGTCATCACCAACAGGACCAGAGATACCTGGATAATCTGGAGAGGTCAATGTGGCAGCGTAGTTCACATTTATCGTAAGCGCAGTATTGGAAGCATCGAAGTTGGGGTGAGTCCAGTCCAGACCCATCACATAATTGCCACTGCCAGGAAGAAGTGCTGTATCGATGACTTTGGTGTATTGACCATTTCTATTGTCATCGAACGTATCACTACCCAAGACCCAGTCAAGAGTCAGCGTGCCTCCTGGAACAAGGACTGTGGGTGAATAGCTGTCGGTGTCCTCGACTTCCAGGATGATCAGCAAGAGATCTCCAAAAGTCACATTGGTCAACATCGTTCCCACAGCATCCGCTGGGTATGTCAGGGTGATATCAGAGGCATGTGTGATTGTGAAAGGTCTCTTGAATAGACCGACTGAAGTCCACTCGCCATCAGCTCCTACGTTGTTTGTAGTCGCCTGAACCATCCAGCTGCCAGCAGGAGCAGAAGAGCCATCGAGGGCGAACGTCGTAGATGTAGCATAACCTGCTCCATCAACTATCGGGCTCAAGGTTAACCACACAGAATCGTCTGGTTTGTATATTGTGATTGTGACAGTCGATCCAGCGAACTCAGCTCCGACATCCGCGCGTACTCTCGTCGTATCTCCTGCTCTCAGGTCGACCGTCCGCGCCCAACCACTTATGTCGGGATTCCATAATTCCAGGTCAGAAATCATGTTGGGAGAACTGCTTAGGATTCTCCAGTAACCGAATCTTCCAGGCTCATTGGTGATATCATAGGTTGATACGTTGAAGAAACCATCTCCTGGATTCCCTCCAGTCCATCCGCTCGTGAGATTTGTTGCTGGAGCAAGTGGTTGCGCAACAGAATAGATATCACGTTCCATTGGTATTGTTTCGTTGAAGAAATAGCGATTTGCATACCCCGTGGGTATATCGGCTCTGAAATAAGAAGTGAACTCGGCGTTCGTTCCATTTCTTACGATGAATCTCTCACCATATGAGGTGGGACCGATCTCATAAAGACTGGAAACATCATAGCGTCGCGCGAACATATTCACGTTCACGTTGAAGTCAATTCTGACTACTTTGTTTGGATTTGGTGGTGAAGGAATCGGAGTCCATGAGAATGTGAGCAGCACGGGCGATGTTGTCCATGGAGTAGCCGGAATTTGCGTTATCGCGCAGATCCCTCGTGATGCGCCATCGCTCACTGTCAGGCCATTCATTCGAAGGGTAATCTCACTTGGATTGACCAGAGTCTTGAGAAAGAGCTCGACGTTATCAAACCTTGCCCGAGGATGAATATTCGGGTCATAACCCACAGCAACAAGTGATTCCAGACCGATTCGCGTGGTTACCGTTGCATCGCCTGGTAGCCCGAATATCGAGGGGATGACAGTAACAAGACCTGTGTTGTACCATGTTTCTTCAGCTCCGATATCAGTGAATACTCTTCTCCAGATGTCAGTGCCCTCAACATTCGTGAAAAGTCGGAATGAGCCAGTCATCCCGTAATGAGTATCATCCACTGTATCTGCCCAATAATCTAGACGAAGGGCTGACCAAACGACCGCACCACGAGTCACTGTTGTCGCTTGCTCATATGCAGAAATATCACCATCATCGTAGTAGTAGGGTGGAACGGAGCCTACAGAGTTTATATCAACCTGTATGCAATCATCATTCACTCCATGCCCATCATTAAGCCATGAAGATGTAGTCGTGCTGGAAGAACCAAGGTCTGTGTTTGATACTGTCCAGCCACTCTCACTATCCTGGAATCCTGGATTCGTTATCCATGTTCTATTCTCAGTCAGGCTAGTAATCTGGACTCTGGTTTCGTATGATTCCCAGCCAACGCCCATGGAAATACCGGTTTGAACAGAACTTGTGCCAGAACCTGGAATATACGTCATTTGTCTGTCAAGGAAGATGTTGGTGCTATTTCCGAATTCGGAGCCGTTGAGAGGGTCGCTGAAGCCGGTCCATTCAGTCCAGCCTTGGTCTGAGAGAACGTACCTATGCAGCTCCTCATCGGGTGCCAACTCAATGAATTCACCATTCCCAATATCGACTATACGAACATCGCTAGATGTGTCTGCATCAAGGTTGGGAGTAGCTACAGCAATTGATGCCTGCGGAGTAAGGAAGAGAGGCGCTATCATCAGTGCTACGAGGAGGATAATTGGAACCAATCGCCTGGTGTTCTTCATTCTTCTGAGCCTCCTATTTCACGAAGTAGTGCATCTATCTCGGCCCTAGACAAATTACGCGCCTGTTCGACCATAAGATCTGCTTCAGTTTCCGCAATTCCCATCTTCATCAATCGCTCCTTGAGGTGTTTGAGCTCCTCATCAGAGAGCTTCTCTTCAACTTCGGTGCTTGGGCGTTTCTCGGGTGTGACACCCTCGGTTTCGGCAAGCTCCTTTGCCCGTCTAGCACGTTCTTGCTTCAAGACTTCATTGATGAAGCCAGCACGTTCACTCGGCCTCATCTGGTCAAGATCTCTCCTAAGAGTGTCAACATCGCTCGCTGTCAGACCAACAACTGTTGCAAGGTCCTCAAGCAGAGCCTCGACATCCATAGCAGCTACATCAACTGTCGAAACTGAAATATCCTCAATGGTCTTCACGACCGCCACACCTGCAAGCTCCTCTTTCATCATCGCCAGCAGCATGTTACGTCGTATTGGAACATTGGCGGGTTTTGGTATGCGGCCTCTACCAAGAACTGCCACCATCCGTCTAAGAGTCCGAAGCAGCTTTGGAACCGACAGCACCTTGATGTACAGGGTTGCGAGAGCCGCGAGCGCAAGTATTCCAATTGCTGAGTACTCGAAGCCCCTCGCAAGTGCTTCCTGTTCGGGACTTAGCCTAGCGTAGATATCGAGCTCCACTGACGAAGTCTGATAGTCCGCCTTACTGAAATCAATGCGGAGGCTATAGAACGCCAAGTTAGGTGCACGGAGAGCAATCGTATAGGTCCCATTACCCCAGTTGATGTCCAAATTAATTTCATGGATGAGTCCGTTATCAACCTGGCTGCTAGTGATAACATTGATGATAGCATCAGTGATCATTATGCCATGGTCGGCGTCCCAAAAAGTGACATTGACAAGGAACACATCTCCAACATAGATAGCTGAGGTTGGCGCAGCAGAGACCGTCTCTGTCAGGATTCTACGAATGGTCAAATAATGCTCAATCTCCATTCTGGTATAGTTTGCTCTTGAGAGTGATATCCTGATCCTGTAGGAGAGTTCTCTGTACTGAAGAGGTGTCGACAGATTCGCTTCATGAGGACCAAACATGTACGAACCATTTCCGAGATTCGTCAGAGTCGCAGTGCCGAATTCCCATACTGCTGTTGCAACTGCATCAGTGACCCAAGCATCATTAAGTGTGTCCCTGAAACTGAAAAGCATTGAATAGTTGTCATATATTGGATACTCAGCTTCAAGAGGACCTTCGATTTGTGTGGGGACGGGCATCACGAGAAGCTTGGCGAGTCCATAGGCGAAGCGGTAGTTCTCTTTCCTGAAAGTCAAAGATATGTCGTGCGGTATCGCTCCAGCGGATGCAATAGAAGTGTTCAGAGTCAGACTGTAGGTTCCATCTCCATTGTCCACAAGCGATCCATGTGTCTGTTCTAAAGTGTAGTTCGTGATTGCGCCGGATATTCCTTCGTTAGCATGAGTATCATTGAACAAGAAGTTGAATGTCACGATCTCACCGTAGTAGCCTGAAACTGTACCACTAGTGAGAATCACAATCGTAGTCTCGATCTGTTCAACTGTCAGCGTGAAGTCGAATTGAGATGGAGTGAATCCAGGTTTGACACTAGATATAGACACGGTCCATTCTTGCACACTCAGGAACGATGTATCCACTAAAGCACTGTAGTAGCCTGGAGCTGTCAACTCTATGAGATTGCCAACGATAGAGCCCACTCCAAAACTGAGAGTAGCGCCATCAACTGGTAGATTGAGATCAGTATTGTTCAGATACACGGTGATATTGACAATATCTCTGTAGTTGCCGGAGATAACTGTGTTTGATATCGGGACGAGTTGCGTGTTTATCTCTGTGATTTCAATTGTTACCACAGTACTGACGCTCTTGTAGTTAGGGGAGGAGGCCTGGATGAGAATATGGTGGTTACCAACGGCAGCTCCAGTCACTATAAAGGAACCGACATATTTGTCATCGCCAGCTGACCAGCCAATGAAGCCGCTGCCACCGATCCATGAGAATTCAACCACTCCATCCACGGAGATTGGAAGACCGGTTGCGTACTCGAGGTAATCGACATGGACAATGACCGTCTGGCCATTAACAGCAGAGATTGGATCGATGGACGCAAAAATCTTTGCCGCGATTTTTTCAATGCGGATCTGGAAATCTCGCTGCGCGGTCTCGTAGTTAAGTAGAGACGACTGTACCTCGATTGTGTACTCACCTGAGGTCAATGAAGAAGTGAGAACTGTGCAGTTATACAGACCATCGGCAACTGGTGTCATATCAAATACTAACAGACCAATGGTCAGGTTGACATATGCTCCGACAACCGGGGCACCTGTCCTTGCATCTGTTACATTTGCCTGGAACGCCACACTATCACCCCACATGGGATTCTGAGGAGTGAAGACAAGCTCCAACAAGACAGGCACAGCTGCAAGAAGAATGTCCGCCTCAATACTCTGACTCAAATGGAGGTATTTGCTTGCATTTACAATGAATCGATATAGCTGAGCATTGAGTCCAGATGTATTGATTGACATCTGGTATATGCCAGGTGCTATTTCCACAATGCTACTGCCGGTCCCATACCGTGTGAACCAGTCAGTCGTGATAGCAGCTCCGGTCACTCCAGTACCAAAGGCAATTGCAGTGTAGCTAATGTTGGCGTAGACCATATCGCCAAGATAGTATGTAACTCCCTCAGGTAGGACAAAATTCAAGGTTGTAGATACTGGATTTACGGATATGCTGAATTTCACGCCGATAACGTCGCGATAGAACGGACTGCCAGACCATGTGAAATTGGCTTGGAAGAAGTACCTGCCGAGACCCGCTAGGCTGTTCGAATCCACTAGTATTGTGTAGGTCCCATCAGAATTGTCGACGACCCAATAGTCGAAACTCGACGTATTTGTGCAAGCCACGCTGACAGTGGCGCCGGCAATTGGAGCACCAGTTAGGTAGTCGCTGAAACGCAATAGAGCACTGACATTGAAGTAGTAATAGCCCGGCGGGGTCTGTAGCACTGCGACCTGAGTGAATCGTGCAACAATGGACACTTCTGTAGAGGATGATGCATTTGCATAGTACGGAGTAAGGTCACCCCAGACAAATAAGATGAATATTGGATAGTCTTCCTCGAGATCGGATGATAGAACTAGTGAATTGATGGAGATGACGTATATGCCATTTGAACCAGCCATGGAATACTGATCATTACTAATCAAGGTGCCTCCTATTCCGTGCGTTAGAATCAGGTTCGATTTGCTCAGAGTGATTCCAGTACTATCAAGTTGGTCAGTGACAACTATCTCGAATGTCACATTCGATAGAAACGGTGTATTTAGAGGAGATTTGGAAACTGTGACGGTTGCGGGACGCCTTGAAACCTCAATGTCCACATCACGGACTCTCTCTTGATAGAATGGCCAGCCTAGGTCCCAGGTGACTGTGATGGTGATTGTATATGGTCCGAAGTTGCCTAGAGCAGTGGTAAGAATTCGTACACTATAGCTTCCATCGAGGTTGTCGTCAACCCAGTAGTTGACATTCAATTGCAGTGTCTGAATTGCCGCAGCACAAGCAGCTGTCACAGTCGCCCCGACGATACCAGTATCTGTTGTATCATCCGTGTAATGGATGACAATCACAGCTTCGGTTAGGTAAGGAGCCAGATCAGGGAGGTCGCTTGTCAGCTGGGTTCGCCTTATGGTAAGAGTGAGATAGAATATGTCATAGGCATCAGCACAATTGCGACTTCCTCCATAGAGTATTGTTACGTTCACAATCTTTGTTCCAATCGTGCTGAAGGCAGTCGTATCAAGGTGCAGTGTGTACATTCCATTACCAAGATCATCTACTGTGTAGCTTCCGGCCAACCAGCTATCAAGAAGAAGTGTAGCTCCATTCATTCCTAACGATGTATAGTCATCGAGATCGCGATATGTGAAGTTGAGGTGCAATGTGTTGCCTATCTGAATTGGTGAGTAGGTCCCATGGGTAAGGTCCGTGTATCTCTCTCTAACTGATATGAAGATCTGGACACCTGTCCTATTCTGGTAGTAGGGGCTTCCCGTCCATATGACATCGAGATAGAATGTCTGACTTCCAATGCTAAGCAGAGATGTATCAATCTCAACAATGAATACGCCTGTGATATCACCGAGATAGTAGATATTGAATGACGGATAGGCAGGGACAGCAATTGAAAGTTGGGGACTGTTCGAGATGGGAGCCCCGCTGAGCGAGTCTGTGAAAGTAAAGGTGAGGTTGACAAGCTCATCGTACGGTGTGAGAGGAAGTGGAGTCCAGTCAACGGTTGTCAATCGGTGTGCAGAGTAGACTGTGACCACAATGACCTGATTCTGATAGTATGGCAACTCCGCATACGTCCAGTTCAGCCAAATCTTGAGTTCGACTGCCCCGAGCCCGCTCAAGAGCGATGAATCGAATGTGATTCGATACTCACCGGGGCGCGCAGTGTAGTCAATCTCAAGGATGGTCATATCGTACTGTGTGAGTGTTTCACCAATGGTCAGCACTTCAATGAACAGGTGAACATTTCCAGAGTACGGTCCTGTGGCATTGACGACTCCTGTGTCAGCCCCTATGTCAAAATAGATGATGCTGAATGAGATTTCTTCTCCATAGGGCGTTATGACAGGGCTCTCTCCGATAAAGAGATCAGTAGGAGCGGCTGTTATCAGAGCACTCGTTGAAAGGGTCAAATTAGAGTATTTGAGATTCACACCAATCCAGTTGACCTCGAAACTAAGAGTAATCTGTCCAACATCCGGCCACTGATTTGCAGGAATATGAATGGCATAGAGTCCATCAGGACTTATGCCGGCAATCCAGAACGTCGGATAGGGCAGTGTCGAGCTCGTAATAATCAGCTCCACATAGCCTCCCAAGGTCGTTCCATTGACTATCCCCGTGTTCGCATCAACATCGTAATAGACAAGATTGACTGTGATATTGCCAGTGTAGGGTGTGGGCTCGACTGAGTTGTCAAGGTAGAGCGAGGTCAGATGTGTTCTCAGTTCCACTGTCACGAAGAATGTGTGATTCTGCGCACCATATCGCTCAACTCTGAAAAGTAGATCATAGGAATCTAGTGCGTCGTCGTCCATAGAGTAGATCAATACTTGATAGACTCCCGGGGTTGCAGTTCCTGTGACAGTGTAGTTCTGGTCGCCAGCAGAATGAATAGCCGACCAGTTGCAGCTTATTGTGTTTGCCGCGCCAGTAATTGGAACCTGAAGATCAGTATCTCTGTAAGTGATAGTGAATGAGGTTGTATAGCCAACAGGGAGCGACAAGAAGCTTGTTGATGGAATGGCAGAGGTATGCAGTTCGCGCACTTCAACACTCAAAATGATGGAACGAGATTGGTAGTAGTTCTTTGAGGCGGTAATTGAAACACGATAAAGATTCAGAGTCACACCTGTCGTATCCAGCCTCAATAGATAGTTACCGGAGCCATCTGGTGTCACAGTGTAGCCTTGCGTCCAATTACATACAACCGCAGCACCAACTACTGGATTGGTAAACATGTCCTGGAAGTAGACATGGAGCTCAGCAGTGTTTCCACTTGCAACATCTATACCAGGTGCGTCAGAAGATAGCAGTTCTGTTTCATAGACGACATAGACTGTAAAAGTATCGAAGAGAGAATCGTAGTTGGCTTTGGTCCAACTTAGGTCAACTTCATAGACACCATTTGAAGGCAGCAGGTTGGTATTCAGGGTCACACTGTACTCACCAGTGCCAAGGTCGCTGACCGTCCCACTGCCAAATCCTCCAGAATATAACATCACGCCCGCGGCCAGCAGGTCACCATTATCGCTGTCATTCACACGGATTTGGAGAAAGACAAGAGCCCCATAGGTCACATTCACAGCCCAGGTCAGTCTGCCCTCGACAGGGTACTTCACTGATAATTGAGTAGAATGGTCAATAGAGAAACCTCGACGGAAGAAACCAATATTGTGCACCTCGATGCCCGAATCATGATCGTCTACAAAAGCTTGTACCTCCCAGGAACCGACTCGTGCACTGACAGCATCAAGATTCACATAATTGCTGATTGCGTAGCCAGATACGTCCACTGTAGCTGTGAGTGTATCCCAGACTTCTCCATGGGAGTCATATATTGTGAAAGTGACAAGGTCACCTTGGTACGCAGATGGCAGAACAGCACGGAATCTCGTGTTCTCATCCGCCCTGAAGGTCTTCGTCTGAACCCATTGACCAAGCACATTGTCCCACACGTGCAGATTCGTCACCATATTGGGTGAAACGCCGCGAATCATCCAGAACCCGTTAGGTTCAGAGAGTCCGAGCTCATAAACTGAGATATTAACAGCTCCATCACCGGGGTCGCCCAGATACCAACTATTCGTAAGATTGCTATATCGCTGCGTGGGTTCTGATACGAACGTGATATCACGATTCAGTGGTATGGAAACGTTGTAGAAGAACTCGTCTTCGTATCCTCCTGGTACCGCGACGTAATGATTAGTTGTCCATTCGACAGTAGTGCTGTTCTGCACGACATAGTTGTCACCATAGCTGAAAAGCTCAGTGTCATTGACTGTTACTGCATTGTACCTACGTGCAAAGACCTTGACATCAACGTCGATATAGACGGATATCTCAAGATTCGGGTCAGGGGGATTATCATCAGGGGTCCATGAGAAATTAGCATAGGCGTTGCCGTATGTCCATGGAGACGAGGGCGCGTAGCTAGCAGTCCCGAGACCAAAGACTGGCGTGGGTCCACTATAGACATTATCGACATCCACTCCATTCATCTGGAGATTAATGTTATCAGGAGTTGCCTTAGCTTTGATATACAGGACCATATTGTCTAGTCTGCCTTCAGGTCGGATATCGCTTGCTCGATACCACTCGCTATCAGTCACTCTCAGTCCTGCGAGTATCTCTACATTCGGCAGAGATAGGTCAGAATAGTCAATTGGGATAAGTCCGGTTGAGTACCAGATATTATCATCATTAATATCGTCAAACTGCTTGGACCAAAGGTAGCTTCCACCATGGTCCGGATCGCCTACCGATACAAAGAGCTCAAAGAACCCGGTCATATAGGTTCCCCAACCGCGACAGTCTGCATAGTAATCGAGGGAGATGCCAGCCCACGTCACTTCGCCCCGTTCGATTACGAGGTCCTGTCTTGCAAAAGCTTTGTCACCAGGATTGTACCAGAATCCGTAGAGATCCGTAGTCTGGTCATCATGCCAGTAGCCATCAATCTGAAAGATGGAAGATGGATTACCCGTTCCGTGGCCGTTTGAAAGCCAGTTTGCATCCATCCTCTCAGTACCACTGCCTTCACTCACGTACACATTACCCGTCGGGCTTACAGCGATACCGTAGTTGAAGCGTAGGTTCGATGTGCCTGTTCCGTCAGTTCCCCATTGTCCCTGATATGCACCTGCGTTGGAGAAGTAAGAAATCCTGTGATTGCCGAGGTCATTCACATAAATACGACCTGTCGTGGAGTTGATGGCAACTCCCATAGGTGTCCTAAAGTTCGTGTTTCCGCCACCAAGACTGCCAAACTGGCCAGAGTATGTTCCAGCAGCTGTAAACCTCTGAACGCGATTGTTGGTACTGTCAGCGATAGCTACCTGCCCAGTGCCCTGGTCGACGGCGATTCCTGTTGGCATCTGAAATTGGCTGTTACCTGTCCCTGTGGAGCCCCAACCACCTTGTCGTACACCATTCCAATTGAAGTACTGCACACGGTCATTGCCTGTGTCTGTCACATATACATATCCGAGTGAGTTGCGTATTGCTATACCAGTTGGACTTCTGAACTCACCGTTGTCAATCCCCGAGGTACCGAATTGCCGCTGATAGACACCTGTAGAACTGAACACCTGCACCCTATCATTGCCTTGGTCAACAACATATACATAGCCTGTGGTGTTGACAGCAACTCCTGTGGGGCGGTCGAATTGCCCATTTCCAATGCCATAGCTTCCCCACTGTCTAATGAAACTGCCAGTGTTCGTAAAGACTTGTATGCGGTTGTTGAAGGCATCAGCTACGTAGATGTTGCCAGAGGAGTCAATTGCGACGCCCCAAGGATCAATGAATTGGCTCGTTCCCGTACCTCTGGTTCCCCACGTGCCTACGTTAGTGCCTGTTTGAGTGAAGTAATGCATTCTGTTATTGCCACTGAAATCCCCTTCCTCGTATCGAGTTTCGAAGGACCAAGTTGCATCTGTGCTGAAGCCCTGATTGACCAGCCAACTACGGTTTTCTGTTATACTACTGATGTCTCCATAGACACCATATCCTTCCCACTGCTCGCCTAGGGGCACCGAGAGGTTAGCAGTCGTGATACTTCCTGATGGATAATAGACCATGCGCTGTTCTATGAACGAGTCGATTCTCGTTCCATACTCTGAAGCAATCAATGGGTCACCTGTTCCAGCCATTGAGGTCGGCAAATCCGAGATGATGTACTTCATGAGCACCTCATCGGGCGCTACCACAATCTTTTGGCCATTGTCTAAGACGACAGTCTCGCTATCTAACCCACGCTTTGAGTCGATTGCCCAACCAGGAGGCAAGATCATAATACCCAGAATCAGAGGAAGAATTACTAGAATTAGTCCCACAGTTCTCTTAGTTCTCATTGGCTAATCTCCTCAATGGCCATAGCTATGTTCACGACAGTACGTCTGACTTGCCAATCTTGTCATTACTAGTATATGAATAGATGGTGATTCCATATAATTCACAACCGTTCGAAAAATCGCAATGAGGAGTAGTGCTCATGAATTCAGGATTTCTGTGAATCCATCCCAAGGGCGCATCCTTAGATCGCGGGTGGTTCTTCTTCTTGGACAACATGGCAATCAGCATTGTTAGGTTTACGAACAAATGGCCTCAAGGAATCAGTCGCTGCAATCACGACTTTTTTTTTCTAGTATCAGTTAGTTTAAATCACCGGCAGAGTTCGTGGCTTCAACTGGAGCCAGCCACATGACAGCCATGATGAGACCCACAATCAAGGAGATTCTTGATATTCGGTCTGTAGCCATTGTGGGAGTCTCTGAAACGCTCGGGTACTACTGGGTACATTCAATGCTACAATGGGAGCATGATCTCAGAGTGTGGCTAGTTTCTAGAAGAGAGGGAGAAATACTCGGTCACAAGATATACAAGAGTCTCTCAGAGGTCCCCGAGAGAATTGACTATGCCATCATTGCAGTACCGTACAAGTATGTTCCTCAAGTTCTGAGGGAATGCTATGAGAAGGGAGCAAAAGCAGTCACTATTTTTTCAAGTGGATTCTCAGAGCTCGGAACTGAAGAGGGCAGGCAGAGAGAGCACGAAATTCGATTCATCCTAGATGAATTAGGAATGAGAGCCTTTGGACCAAATTGCATGGGACTCATGTACCCTGAGATTGGCTTTGCGTTTATGCCAACTCTGAAACGGCTCTCAGGGAATGTGGGATTTCTCTCTCAGTCAGGTGGAGTATCAATGACGTCATATACCTCAGGGGTTGAGGCAGGGGTCGGCTTCAGCAAAGTCTTCAGCTATGGAAACGAAGTCGACATATCACCACAGGAACTTTTGGACTACCTAAGAGACGATGCAAAAACGAAGGTCATCGGAGCCTACATCGAAGGAGCGAAAAACGGACGACAGGTCCTGAACTCGCTCATCGATGCAGCCAAGGCGAAGCCAGTTGTGGTTCTCAAAGGAGGGCGAACTGGTGCAGGGTCACGAGCGGCATCATCTCATACTGGGGCGCTTGCAGGGAACCAGGAGATCTGGAAGGCTACTTTTCAACAAGCGAATGTTCAGACTGCGGAAACGATTGAAGACTTGGTGGCCACTTTGAGCATATTCTCACTGAGCCCCAGACCAAAGACAAGAGATGTCGGAATCGTTGCTATAAGTGGAGGGACTAGCGTCGTATACACAGATCTCTGTATTGAGAATGGTCTGCAAGTTCCTCAAACAACGCCTGAAACAATGGCACGTCTTAGAAAACTCATGCGTGATGTGGGGACAGGATTGGCCAATCCTATCGACATGGCTGCGGATTATTATCAAGATCAGACTACGACAGAAGTCATTCGTACTATTGCGGAAGACACAGGATTCTCTTCGTTCATCTTTGAGGCAGATGTCTATAACATGTACCAGGTCGCAACAATAATGGGAGCCCAAGATGTACTAGTCGACTATTGGAGGACGGTCGCAAAGGCAGGAAGACAAGCCGTAGAAGATGTCAATAAGCCAGTGCTTGTTGTGGTTCCAGAAGTTGCCTATCAAAAGGCACGAAGTGATGCTTGGGCCTCATTTGTCAAAGAAGGCCTTCCTGTGTTTCACAATATGTACGAAGCAATCAGAGCCTTGGCGCGGGTCTGCAAGTACTATGAAGTGAGTGATAGTCGGCGCGGGCAAATCATGCCATCTCGACCCAGTTTACGAATTCAGAAATAGTCTGGTTCTCCATGATGAATTGCTTCCTATACTCTGCATTCTTCAACTCGAACCACACGTGTTGAAAATCAGGGTCAAAACCGATGATTCCTACTGATGCCTCTAGTGTGTTAGGTCTGAACGCAACATAACCGAAGACAAGAGACAAGGTAAGTCCTACCACGTATGCTATCGCGATAGGATGAATCCCTCTTCCCGACGACAAATCATAACTTACGAAGATAAGGGCGAATATTGACAATCCTGACAGGAAAGCAGCAAATAGCATCGCAAGACAGCGCATTCTCCCGTTGCCGTCATCTGCAATATGGTGTTCTTCGCATACACGTACTAGAAAGCTTATCGTTCTGGGATTTGGCAATCCAATTCGTCTTCTCTCTCTGGTATAGAAAGCAGGATTCCAATGCGGGCGCAACCACTGTCTATTCTGAGGCGTTGCAGATATTGTGCTTATTGAAGTGGATGGGGCGCAACAGACCGGGCATATCTTCGGAAATCTGAGTCCACTTATTCTCGCTCTTATTATGGGCTCGTCAAAGTACTTCCTGTATCCCGTCAATCAGACGAACACATCCTTCGGCGTTCCGCTGAATTCCAACATGTAATTTAACCTATTGAAGCAGGTAATCATCCAACTACGCCCTAATCGTATTTGCCTTGGATGTAGTTCAATGAATGAAGATACATGCTTCTCGATACCGTGACGGGGTATGCAGGAGATACAGTCGAAGCCTTCTGTGTCTGTATCTCCATGCCAAGTTCCTCAAAGCTTGTTCTTACTATATGAAGACCTTCTAGATTTGTTGTCAAGTCTAATCTAAGAGCCTTGAGAATCTCAAATCCGTAATGAGTCATCCATAGAGTCTCCAAGTTCACCTTGCTGCCCTTCACAGGCAAGATGACTTCCTCGACTTCTTGCTTTCTTCTCTCGGCAATTCCGGGTATCAGTTTCGATGCCCTTGTTTCTCGCATCCTGTCTGTATCAAGGAAGAGTGTGGGTCCTCCGTTCTCCAGTTGTTCTTCAAGTAGTTCAATAGCATTGTCAAAAACAACACGACGAGCGTCCTTGAAAGACATGTTACCATCTGTACCTTTCAGCAGTTGCTTAGGATTGCCGTCAAATCCAGCAAGCTCCTCCATCCCTAACCCACTAAGCAATCCACGCTGAACGCCAAACCAGTTATCTTCTGTCATCATGCACAGTAGTGAATCGATGCGTTTCTTGATACTATTCCACTCTATCCTGTGTGCGAGGTCTGCGTATTCCATCCAGATAATTACTGGGTGTGCTGTCCAAGGAGCACCATCGCCTCTGACCAGTTGAAAACGTCTGTTTAGTTCATCCTGAGTGAAGACATAGTGGAGGAGAGCGTCAGCTGACAGGACAACAGAAGAGTCCGCACGGACAGAAGACCGCAGAAAGACTGGAGAGAGGTCCAGATTCTGAAGACGATTTTCCGAGATGTCGATTTCGCTCAGACTCATGCAATCAAGAAGAGGCCATAGATCTAGTCTTGTGAGATGATTGCTCCGAATGCGGAGCTGTTTGAGCAATGAGCAACCAGTCAGAGGTGTGAGGTCAAGCTCCTCCAGCATGTTATGCGATAGATCTAGAGTCTGAAGACTGGTGCACATTCTGACATCAGAGAGGTCAATCCGTTTTGCTGCCCGCATGATCAAATCAATCTTCGAGTGCTCTCTGTGGAACTTCGTTTCCTCTTGGCGTCCGTGCGGGCTCCAATATCTAATCGTTATCTCTTCCATCTGAAGGACGACCTAGAAAGAATGCATCATCACTCCTGATAAATGAAGCCCATGAAGACAGAATTGGGATGGTACTAGTGCTCTGGCTCTGTCTTCGAAGGAAATACCTTCTCAGCGGCGATCAGGTAACCTCCATCGAGTGCATTCAGGACTGTGCTGTGTGACTTTCTATCACTATGGCCCAATAGTGTCATCGATTTGACAATGAATTCAGGCGTAGCACCATCTGTGAGGTCCATTGATGCCATGGTTTCCTTCACGAAACTCAGATGCTCAGGAAGGTCGTCCCTGACTCCGACATACCGATTCATGAGAGCTCCATCAAAGTGACTATCAAAGATAGGATCGATGGTATCGTCTAGGTCGGGACTATTCACTAGCTGCCGCACAGCTCCATTCTCTAAATCATAGCGCTCTCCGATATCTCTGCCAAAAAGCTCCAACTGATTCTTCTGCCTTGGCGTAGCAGGTTCGACGCTTATCATGGCACAGATGAGGACCTCGGTCTGAACAGCGGTAATTACTTCTGTAATGGGTATCGCTGTCCATCTTGGTTCATCCCACGAGAACTCCGCTCTGAATTGTGACAGCGCAGTTATGAACGAACTTAGAAGGGACTCTTGAAAGCCGCCCTTGAGGATTCGGGAGTAAATGGGAAGACCAATCGAGCGGTGGATGACTAGAATACCGATTAGATTTTTTGCATCCTCGAAACGTCCTCTTAGGGCCAGGAGTTCCAGGTTCCTGCGTGTCATTGTTTGCACATAGATACGGCGACTGATTGCAGTAACAAGGAACAGAGCGAACACGGCTAGAGCTCCAACAAGAGTGGCTCTAACGGTAATCATGAATAGCGACTCGGCAACGGGGATGTTCACGTTGATTGTGCAGTTGTTCGCAACATAATAGGGCATGCTGACAGAAACTAGGAGAACAAAACTACCTGTTCCCACTACTGAAGAGTTGAAATCGGCCTCCCACCAACTTCTTGCAAGATTAGGATTGAATTGAATATCAAGGGAAGACCAATTTCCAACTACGCGAGCATCACCGAGAATAGGATTGCCATTGTCTTGATCATAGAGCGAGATGGTTGCTGTGAATTGTTCTCCAGGCGCAACATCGATGCTCGGAGTCTGAGCGAATATTGTCAGTCTATGATGTACCTCAAATGTGATCGAGCCAAATGCCACCTCCGTTCCATTGAACCAAGATACGGAAACCATCCATTCTCCAATTGTCGCATTGTAAGGTCCCAATGTGGTTCCATTACTCACAATAGAGGAGCTATTTGATTCGGCGATAGTCTCGCTGGACCACAGAGCTCCTGTTGGCAGATACCAGTCAGCCTTGACATCGAATATGGGAGAAGTCAATTCAGACTCAGTACCAATGAGGGCATTGCAGCGAATTTGATCGCCACTACGAAAAACTGCTTCAGTCTTCCAAGTCGATTCAGAGCTTCTAAGTACCTGAGTCGACATCGACGCTAGATAGTTTGGTGCTTTCAGATTGATTTTCCACCAACCAACGACGCTGGCCAGACCAGATGGAATCTCCAAGCGATTAGATTCGACTAATGCCTGAGCAGTGAGGTCGTTGCCAAAGGGGTCTTCCACAGTTGGGCTGCGCCAATCATCGCGATAGTGTACGATAAGGCCTAGGTCTCTTGCCTCCGAGTAGGATTGAATATAAGTGAAGATGAATAGGTCTGCATCTTGGTTGAGGTCAATCTCATATGCGACGCCCAAGTCACTAAGGTTCGTCGAGAATGATGAGTTGTAGAACTTCGTCATCCGACTAACACAAACTGAGTATTCAAATGACACACTCGCATTTGATGTGAATGTGAAAGGGATTGCAGCTTTTTCCCAGTAAGTATGATTCAACGAAATCGTTCCAGATTCCGAGTCGCCGAGTATCGGATTGTCGCCGACTAGTTCAACATTGACATGCAGATTAACATTTTGTGGACTGAGATTTTCTAGTACTGTGAGAGATATGTCGTCCACTAGAAACGTGATATACCTCCCATTTGCTGGGTCGCCATCCAAATCAGGATCTGAGTCTGAGATCTCGACATAGCTCGAGTTCGTGTCGACTGCAAAACAAACTCTTACCTCAAAAGTAGAAAGCACCTCCGGCAAATTCACTACCACGGAATCGATCTCATTCCAAATCCCGCGCTGTGTTATGTTGGTAGGGTCTACAGACCAGTTCCATAGAGTAGATGAACCATTCATGATCTGAAAACTGAACTTGAAATTGCCACTATGATTCTCTCCGATTGGACCTCTCTGATAGAGGTAGTTCATACTGAACTGAAACTGAGTATTGTGCTTGCTATTATTCACGATTTGGTACCAGTAGATCTTGGTGCCATTATAGTGGCGGTGTGTGCTGGGTGCAGCAGAATCTTCATAGCCCTCGTTCTCAAGAACCAAGTATTTCGGGTCGGAATTGCTGTATGAAACTCGCTGGTAGCCATGGGTATCAAGAATCTCTCTGCGCGCTCGCCAACCATATGGATAACAACTAGCGTCACCAGACCAATCTACCACAGTACCTGGAACTCCGCTCTCAAGGGAGCCGTTCAGAACACTGAGCAGCTCCAAATCACGAATGCCGATTTCGATTTGCTCTGCTCTCCATCCTCCAATCCCTGAGGCTACATCTTGGCTGAAAACGTGACTGCCTGCCTGAACAAGAGCAGTGTCACTGGCGGAATCCGCTAGGCCGTTTTCAAACTGGTAATAGTGTACGAGACCAAGTTCAGAGCCTGTGAGAGTTGTCCTGTAGTCAATTCTCAATTCATCCAGACTTCTTTCAACTGAATAGTATCTGAACTCGTCGACATGTCCATCAACACGATAGCTTGCCGATCCTCGCGAACTCATTATGTTGTTCTGAGTAAGTAGATCCGAAACAGAACCGGTCCATGATAGCGAAGCATCCTCTATGGGCTCTGTTTCCTCATCACCCCAATAGGCTACTAGAGAGTTGATTGTCTGATCCCAGGTTATTGCGATGAAATACCAATGATCTATTGACCAGTTGGATTTCGTCCCGAAGAGTGTGTTATCACTCCCCCAGTCAAGAGTCAGTCTGTTGGTAGTCCATCTTGTTTCGAAGTTGGCGTGTTGGCCCCAAAAGCGGCCATTGGGGGC